>Ga0123329_1004685_pt1 | contig 10591 bp, 8 predicted proteins | sample BioC12SIPDNA_FD_89703 | JGI IMG/M metagenome (GOLD analysis project Ga0123329, IMG submission 89703) | Anaerobic biogas reactor microbial communites from Washington, USA - Biogas_R1_B C12 SIP DNA | ecosystem: Engineered > Bioreactor > Anaerobic > Unclassified | place: Washington, USA | collected... | reverse complement strand
TCGGCTCCGTCTACTCGCGGCCGGAGGCGAGCGGCCTGGAGCCGGCCGTCCGCGGCGCCGGCAAGCGCGGCGTCCACGTCTCGCGGGTGCAGATGACGCCCGGGCCCGCCGTCGAGGACCAGATCCTGGCGCCGAACCGCCTGGGCAAGCCCCTGCAGGAGCCTCCGTACCTGCTTCCCCCGGACGTCTACCTGCGCACGTGGATGCTGCTGGCTCCCATGCCGTTCGAGCGGGAGCAGTACGCGGGAGAGGAGCATCAGGCGGTGATCGACGACGCCGGGTTCGTGGAGGGTGGCGAGGCGGACCTCGTGGCGGGCGAGCCGGGCACCGATGCCTTCGGGCTGACGTGGCGCCCGTTCATGCCGCCGGCCGGCTGCCGCTTCCCCCAGACCATCGACCTGGTCTCCGTCTACGGCCGCGCCGATTACGCCGTCGGCTACGCGATTGCGCACGTCTACAGCGACCTGGACCTGGCCGGCTACACCCTCTACATGGGCGGGGACGACTACCTGAAGGTCTGGCTGAACGGGCAGCTCATCCACACCTGGGCGGAACGCAGCCGGTCCATCATCCAGGACGACGACCAGATCGACGGCATCTGCCTGCGCAAGGGCTGGAACAAGCTGGTCGTCAAGTGCGTGAACCTGAAGGGCACGTGGGGCTTCATCGCGCGCATCGCCGACGAGCAGGACCGCCCCCTCCTGACCGAGTGAACGGGAGAGGGCGATGGACGATCGGGAGGTCGGGCGATACTGGAACCGCAACGCGGACGGCTGGACCCGCCTGGCGCGCGCCGGCTGGGACGTCTACCGGGACCAGTTCAACACCCCGGCGTTCATGGCGATGTTGCCGGACGTCACGGGCCTGGTGGGCCTGGACATCGGATGCGGCGAGGGCCACAACACGCGCCTGATGGCGAAGCGCGGCGCCCGCATGACCGCGATCGACATCGCCGAGAGGTTCATTCAGCATGCTCGGGAGGCGGAGGAAGCCGAGCCGCTGGGCATCGACTACCATCTGGCCAGTGCCCTTGAACTGCCGTTCCCGGCCGAGGCGTTCGACTTCGCCGCCGCCACCGTCAGCCTGATGGACGTCCCCGAGACGGACAAGGCGCTGGCCGAGGCGTTCCGGGTCCTGAAGCCCGGCGGCTTCCTCCAGTTCTCGATCACGCACCCGTGTTTCGACACGCCGCACCGACGCAACCTGAGGGACGAGGCCGGAAGGACCTACGCGATCGAGGTGGGGGACTACTTTCGAAACCTGGAGGGTAGCGTGAGCCGGTGGCTCTTCCAGGCCGCGCCTGCCGAGGAGAAGAAGGGGATCCCGGACTTCGAAACGCCGGTGTTTCATCGAACGCTGAGCCAGTGGCTCAACATGCTGATCGACGCCGGCTTCGTTCCGGAGCGCGTGGAGGAGCCGCGTCCGAGCGACGAGGTCGTCGAGCGGTGCCCCGCCGTGCAGGACGCGCAGGTCGTGGCCTACTTCCTGCACGTGCGCGTGCGCAAGCCGGGGCTGCCGATGCTGGGACCGGACCTCTCACAGAACGAAGAGGAACGCATCGCGTAGGGTCTGAAGCGGCGCCACCAGGTCCTCGGGAGCGATCCCGCGCACCTCCAGGTCCAGCCGCAGACCGTCCTGCCGTCGGATGGTCAGGATCGACAGGGCATCCTGCGGCACGTACTGCCAGGCCCCGGAGCATCGCATCGTTTTGACCTCCCCGTAGCTTGATCCCTCACTGCTTCATGGTAGTTCACGAAGGCAGCCGACACAGGGCGGATCCTCCCGGAGCCTGCTCCCGCCTCCTTTCAGCCCGCTGAGGGAGCGTGGACAGGCCGCCCTCGGCTGTTGGTCCGAGGCTGAACGGCCTGCGTGCAGGCAAGAATGCACAGGCGAGAGCGGCTGTGCCACACCGGCAGCGGCGAGGTCCTTCGCGCCGCCTGAGTGGCGCTCAGGACGACACGACGGGCGAGGACGCGCGGGGCTACCCGTGTGTGGGGGGGGCGTCAGAGGCCGAGGCGTTCGGCGACGTCCTCCAGAGACGGATCCTCGGCGTAGAGCTTCTCGAACTCCCGGCGGGCCTGGGCCGCCTGGCCCAGGTCCTCGTAGACGCACGCCCGCTCGTAGCGGATGGCGCGCAGCAGCTCGTCGTCCCGGTCCTTCCTCCTGCGGCCGGCGGCCGTGAGCTGGTCGCGTGCGGCCGCGTGCAGACCCAGCGTGCGCAGGGCCTGGGCCTTGTAGAGCATCAGCGCGGCGTGGGCGGACGACTCGTTGTCCACGGTGCCGGCGATCTCCAGGACCTGCCGGGCCCGCCGCTTGTCGCCGGGCGCGCCCTCCAGCATGAGTTCGACCACCGATGCCCTGACCACGACGTCCTCCGGCGCCTCCCGCCGGAGCCGCTGGAGGCAGGCCAGGGCGTCCTCCACCCGGTCCTGCGCCTGGTAGACCTCGGCGAGGCCCAGCAGGACGCCGCGCCTGCACGGCCGGACGTGTGCGACCAGGAACTCGGTGATCGACAGCGCCAGCTCCATCTGCAGGCCGTACTTCTCGAAGTGGCGGCCGAGCGAGGCGTGCTGCGTCTCCGCCCGCTGCAGGTGCTCAGCGGCCTCCTCCAGGCGGTCCGCCTGCATCGCCAGGAAACCGGCCAGGAACGAGGCGTCGGCCAGGTGCGTCGCACTGCGCAGTTCCGCCGAGGCCTTGTCGACGTCGCCGGCGACATACGCCTTGCAGCCGTCGACGAACGCCCGCTCCGACCTGGGCGTGGTCAGCCGCTGGAAGAAGTTCAGGTCGAGTTTGTTCTCCGGCTGCGGCGCCGGCGACGCCTTGGGGGCCTGCCGGGACCGCTGAGCGCGTTTCGTCCCGAAGACCCGGGTGTACGACAGGCCCGTGCCCGGCAGGCCCACGGTCGCCCGGGCGCCCTTGCGGCCCAGCGTGACACGCGCGCCGCGCACTCCGAACGAGGGCGTGACGCCCGTCTTGCCGATGTTCAGCCGCACACCCGGGGCGATCTTCACCCGGCGAAAGAAACGAAATCCCATCGTCGCTGTCCTCCCGATCCCTTCCGGCCGTTGCCGGGCCTCCTGCGAATGCGTTGCGCGGCAGTGTGCGCGCGTGCCATGTAGCGTACGCCGGCAGACTCGTCCGTCAAGCGAAACCGCACCGCAGCCCGTTGCGGACCGCGAGCGCAGGGCCGGGACGACGGGCTGCAGCGCGCCATCCGCTGCGAGCGGGCCTGCGTCTACGAGGACCTGCGCCGGGGGATGCGGGCCTCGAAGGCGCCCTCGACGTGGCGTATCTCCTGCCGGGCGCCGTCCGGCGCGAACAGGACCGTCACGACGTCGAACCGCAGGGCGGTGTCCGGGTGCCGCCCTGCGTGCCCGGCCAGGTAGGCGTGCGCCGCGCGCACGACGCGTGCCTGCTTCTGCGGCGTGATCGTGTAGATCGGGTCGAACGGGGCCGGCTGCGTCTGCGAGCGGACCTCGACGAACACGAGCGTGCCGCGGCGGAAGGCGACCAGGTCGATCTCGCCGCGAGGCGTGCGGAAGTTGCGCTCCAGGATGCGATAGCCCGTGCGCCGGAGCAGGCGCGCGGCGGCCTGCTCCCCGCGACGTCCGAGCGCGGCCCGCGGGTCGGGCGGGGCGTCGGGCCCGCCGAGAAGGCGTTTCAGGATCCCCGGCAGGTGTCTGAGGGCCATGGGGTCTCTCCGGGATGCGGGACGCCGGCCCCTGCGCCGGACGCTACGCCATGCGCAGTTCCGGCCCGATCAGCTCGATCAGCGCGTCGCGCATCTGCTCCATGAGGGCGGGCTCGCCGTCGGCCTCCACGTAGAGCCTCAGGATGTCGCCCGCGCCGGCTTCGGTCCCGCTCTTACGCAGGCAGAACCACCAGTCGTCCGCCTCGGCGCGGACGTCCGAGACGCTCAGCTCTACGCCGTCGGGCGGGTAGGCGTCCACCATGCGTACGCGGTCGTCCACAACCACGTAGAGCCGCCGCACGCGGTCGCGGAACCGCCGCACCGCCTGTGCGATCACCTCGTCGCCGGGGCGGTCCGCCGGGAGCTGGAAGTTGATCTCGCCCGACTCATGGTAGCGGCTCCGGAACCCCTCCAGCGCGGCCGACAGCGGCGTGCCTTCCGCGCGCAGGTCGGTGACGGTCTCGAGCATGAGCACGCAGGCCATCATTCCGCTGTCGGAGCACCAGAAGTCGCGGAACACGTAATGCGCGCTGTGCTCGGCGCCGAACGCGATGCGCGGGTCGGCGTGCATGATCGGTTTGATCTTGCCGTAGCCGACGGGCGTCATCAGCGTGCCGGAGTCGCCGAGCACGTTGCGGCGGTCGCCCAGCGTGTCCGGCACGACCCAACTGGTGGCCAGGTTGAACGCGATGCGCGCCTCCTCCCCGAGGTGGCGGCGCAGCCGGCGGCCGATCAGCGTCGTGACCATCGGCGGCGGCAGGGGCCGGCCGCGTTCGTCGCAGACGGCCAGGCGGTCGGCGTCCCCGTCGAGGCAGAAGCCCACGTCGCTGCCGGTGCGGACGACCAGGTCGCTGAGCATCCTCTGATAGCGCTCCTGGAGCGGGTTGGGCACGATGATGGGGAAGCTGCCGTCGGGCACCTCGTTCGAGAACGTCCATTCGAACTGCGGGGCCACCGCGGCCACCTCCTGCATGATGGGACCGCCCATGCCGTTGCCCGCCTCCACGGCGACGCGCAGCGGCGCACGCGTGCCGGCGGCGTTCAGGTCGCAGCCCGCCCGCTCCAGGACGGTGCGCACGTAGTCCGGCGCGAACTCGTCCCACCGCAGCCGGTCCGGAACGCGCCGCTTGCGGATGCCGGCGGCGAGGCGCGAGATCGGGTCGGCGGGGGCGGGAGGCGGAGTCGCCGCCGCCAGCGCCAGCGTCAGGCCGCTGCGCCCGTAGAGCTTGAAGCCGTTGTACTCCTTGGGATTGTGAGAGGCGGTCACCATGACGCCGCCGTCGATGAGGTCGCCGTACCGGGCCGGCAGGAAGCCGACCAACTCCGTGCCGGCGCGGCCCATGTGGATGGGGCGGCAGCCGCCGTCCTCGAGGCCGGTCCCCAGGGAGGCGGCCAGCACAGGGCCGCTCAGGCGCATGTCGTGGCCGATGACCACGTTGACCGGCTTCACGGCTGTGGACGCCGCCAGGGTCTCCGCCACCGCCAGGCCCAGCGCATAGGCGAAGTCCGCGTCGAGCGTGTGCCCATACACGCCCCGGATGTCATCTCGTTTGATGGTCCTCTTGACGCCGGCCAGCACGTCGGCGAGTGTCATGTCGGGTCTCCTGGATCGAGAAGGGTACGGCTGCCACCTTACCAGAGCGGCCCCGGAGGTGCAACACGGACACACGGACTGACACGGACTGACACGGACACACGGACTGACACGGACACACGGACCGGCACGGACACACGGACCGGCACGGACACACGGACCGGCACGGACACACGGACCGGCACGGACACACGGACCGGCGCGGACCGGCAGGGACTGCCGGCTTGACTGTCGGCGTCCAGGCCGCTATCCTCAGGGCGTCGGGGGAAACGCCGGACCCGCTGCGGGGGGGGCCGAGGAGGGCGCCATGTCGCGGAGGCTGCTGCTCGTCTGCACCGTGGTTGCCGTCTGCGCGGGGTGCGCGTACCTGGACGACCCCGGCCTGGTCGACGCGGCCACGCGGTATCCTCCCCTCCTGGAGATGGCCGGCACGAGCCGGGCGTTTCGCGCGGGGGACTGGTCGCCGCTGCCGGCCGGGCCCGGGGCCGAGGGGCGCCCGGGCGACTTCGTGCTGCAGAACGCATTGGCGCGCTTCGTGATCGCGGCCGACGACCGGGACGGCCTGCGGCGGATCGCCGGGAACGTCATCGACGCCGCCGTGCAGGGCGGCGAGGACCGGATGCGGCTGCTCGTTGCCCTCATCGGCGAGGGCGCAGCGCGCCGGCCCGTCTACGAGGCGGTGCACATCGAGGAGCCCGGCGACCTGCACGCGGCCGCCGTGGTGGTCGCCGAGGGCCGCGTGCCGGGGTGGGAGGCCCTGGCCGTCTCGACCTCCTACGTGCTGGAGCCCGACAGCCCGGCCCTGAGGATCGTCACGAGGGTCCGGAACACCGGCCAGAGGATGATCGGTTCGCTCTCGGTCGGCGATGCGCTCTACCACGGGCGGACGCTGCGGTTCCTGCCCGACGCCGGGCTGATGCCGGCCGGTCGGTCGAGTTCCTCCCGCTGGATGGCCTGGCTGATCGACGACTTCTGCTGGGGGCTCCACGTGGAGGGCGCGTTGCCCATCGAGGGCGTTCACCGCGCGGGCCGGTCCGAGCTGCGCTACGCCCGCCTGGACGTCGCGCCCGGCGAGGTGCGCACGTGCGAGCGCCTCCTGACGGCTGCCGTCGGCGGGGCCGAACAGATCTGGCAGGCCGCCCATCCGTTTGCCGAATCGGCGCGGGCGCGCTTCGTGGTGCAGATCGCCGATCGCGACAGCGGCCGGCCGGTCGCCGACGGAGAGGCGCTGGTGACCCCCGCCGGGGGGGGCTCGCCCGTGATCCTGCTGGCGGACTCCGCCGGGCGGGCCGGGCTGGACCTGCCGGCCGGACGCTACGACGTGGCGTTCTGGGGGCCGGGACGGCCCCCCGAGGGCCACGTGGCGGTCACCGTCGCGGCCGGCACCACCCACGTGCAGTCGATCTGCATGGCCCCGCCGGCCGCCGTGTCGGTGCAGACCCGGGTGCTGGAGGACGGCTTCGCCTTCCCGGCCGCCGTGCGCACGGCCGCCTATCCGCCTTCGGACCCGGAGGCCCCGCTGCTGCGGCTCCCGCCGTTCCCGGTGGGCGCCTGGACGCCGGCGGTCGGGTTCTGCGCCGGGGCGGTCGTCCTGCCGCTTCTGCCGGTCGGCCCCGACGCCCCGGCGACCGCCATGGTGGTGTCGTCGCGGGGGCCGTTGTTCCGATGCGGCGCACAGCGGGTGCAGGCAGCGTGCGGGGAGACGGTGCCCGTGGCCCTGACGGTCGACCGCGCCGTGGACCCGGGCGACTACGTGAGCGTCGACTGCCGCCAGCACACCGACGCCAGTCCGGACAGCCCCCTGCGGGCGGAGGAACGCGCCGCGGCCAACGCGGGCGAGGACCTGGCGGCCGGCGTCGTCTCGGACCCCGTGTGGCCGGCCGTCCCTCTCCCGGGCGCCCCTGCGGGGGACGGCCGCCTGATCCGCGGGCTGCGGGTCGCCATCGACGGTGTGGGGGCCTTCAGCGCCTACCCGATCGAGCCGGGCACGCCCCTTCCGGCCGACCTGCACGGCATCGCGGCGGTGGCGGACGCCGTGGAGGTCGTGCGGCGGCTGCGCCGGGCGCTTCCCGACGCCGTGATCCAGGTGGACGATCCGCTCGATGCGGAGGCGGGCTGCTTCGCGCTGAGCGGCTACGATCCGCTCAGGCAGCGCCGTGTGCCGGAGGTGTTCGGGGCGCCGTTCGACGCGGTGGAACTCCGGACCGACTGCGGCCCCGCCCGTGTGGAGGGAACGCTGTCCCACTGGTTCGCGCTGCTGAACGCCGGCCGTCGTGTGGCGCTGACCGGCGGATCGGGCGCACGCGACCTGGGCGGGGCGTCGTGCGGGACGGCGCGCACGTTCCTGCACTGCCCGGCGGGCGACGGCGAGCCCACCGCCGGCGATCTGGCCGGGGCACTGCGGGCACTGAAGTCCGCGCCCAACGCCGTGGTGAGCAACGGCCCCTTCATCGAAGCCATGATGAACGAACGGCCCATCGGCAGCGTCGTGGACGGCGGCGGACGGCCGGTTCGGCTGGCCCTCCGCGTCTACGCCCCGCCCTGGATGGATGCCGGCTCGGTGCTCATCTACCGCAACGGCGACGTGGTGGAGACCCTGACGCTGGAGGCGCCCGAGGGGGCCGCCCTGCGGGCCGACCGGTTGCTGGAACTCGACGCCCCGCGGGACTCCTGGTTCGTCGTGCGCGTCTGCGGCTCCCGGCCCCTGCCGGCCCTCTACTGCATGACGGCCGATGGGCCGCCGGGCGTCGCGGTGACCAACCCCTTCTGGGTGGATGCGGACGGCGACGGGGAGGTGGGGCCCGTCGGCGGGCCGTGACCGGCGGCGGTTGGCAAACGGCCCCGGGCGCATTAGAATGGCGTCCGTCGCCGTGACGTGCGGCGCGGTGCCGCCAGACCCCAACCGAGGCCCATCCGATGCCCGTCAACGTGCTCATTCTGCGAACGGCCGGGACCAACTGCGACCGGGAGACGGAGTTCGCGTTTCAACTGGCCGGCGCCCGCACGACCTCCCTGCACGTCAACGCCCTGCGGGCCGATCCGTCCGAGCTGGATCGGCATCACGTCCTGACCATCCCCGGCGGGTTCAGCTACGGCGACGACCTGGGCGCCGGGCAGGTGCTGGCGAACGAGCTGCTGGCCGGTCTGCGCGAGCCGCTGGAGCGGTTCCTGAAGGCCGGCAAGCTCGTACTCGGGGTCTGCAACGGCTTCCAGGTGCTCGTCAAGACCGGCCTGCTGCCCGGGCTGGAGCGGTGGCGGCGGCAGGCGACGCTGACGTCCAACGATTCCCACACGTTCGAAGACCGGTGGACCTACCTGACGGCGCCCGAGAGCCGGTGTGCGCTCTTCGAGGCGGGCGAGCGCCTCTACCTGCCGGTGGCCCACGCCGAGGGGAAGTTCGTCGTCGAACGCCCCGAGGTGCTGGACGAACTGCGGCGCAACGGGCAGATCGTCTGCCGCTACACCGATGCGCAGGGCGCGGCCGGCGGCTATCCCTGGAACCCCAACGGGTCGATGGACGACATCGCCGGCATCTGCGATCCGACGGGGCGCATCGTCGGGATGATGCCGCACCCGGAACGCCACTGCCTGCCGTTGCAGGACCCGCGCTGGCCGCGCGAGGGGCTCAAGGAGGTAGGGGAGGGCCTGCGCGTCTTCCGCCGGGCCGTGGAGTTTGCGAGGCGCGAGCTGGGCGGATAGCGCCTGTGCCCGAGTGGGCATCCCCGGGGCGCGTTGGACGGGCACGACGGGGCGTGCGCCTCCAGCGGCGCCGTCAACAACCCTCGGCGACGTGGTTGCGCAGGTAGAAGTGCCGCACCTGTGTGGCGCCCTCCAGGGACTCCCGGCCGATGTGTTCGAGGCGCAGCGCGATGGCGGCCAGTCCGGCGCCGGCCGCCGCCTCGACCTGCCCGCTGCCCACGCCGTCCATGAGCGAGTGCACGGCCCGGGAATGCAGGGCGGACAGCGATCGGAACGTCCCGTGCAGTTCCGTTGCGCGGTCGGGGTCGCCCTCCACCAGCGCCGCGATGCAGCCGCCCAGCAGGCCCTGGGCGAGTTCCGCCAGGCGCGGCACCGAGGAGGCCGCCCGGGCGGCGCTCATGCGGGCGGGGTCGCCGGAGCGCACGGCGTCGGCGATCCGCAGGGCCTGGTCGCCGATGCGCTTGAAGGTCCCGGCGATCTTCACGGCCGCCGACAGGAAGCGCACCTGCCCGCCGTCCTGCGGCCCGGCCATGAGGAGTTTCGTGCAGAGCTTGTCGACCTCGATCCACTGCTCGTGCGTCCGGTAGTCCTCCTCCCGCAGTCTGTCCACGGCGGAGGCGTCCCCGTCCAGGAGCGCCACCAGCGTGGCAGCCAGCAGCGACTCGGCCATGTTGCCGAGCGCCACCACCTGCTGCTTGACGGCCGGCACCTCGCCGGGGTGCGCCGTGCTGTTGCGGGCCGGGCTCATGTGTTCGATTCTAATGTGTGCAGGGTGTGCATTCAAGATGTGCGCATGGATGGCAATGTCAAGCGAAGGCCGGCACTTGAAGGGATGGCCCCCGGGCGCCCTCAGTGCGTAGCGCCGGGCGTCTCGCCCGCGCGCCGTGCGCGTGCAGGGGGGGGGGAGGTTGACGCGGCAGGGGTGATTGTGTATGATAGCGACTGAGAGCCGCTGCAGGGGTTTGGTGGAGCCCTTCGAGCCCGCCGGCTCATGCGAACGTGCGGCGCCGGAGGCCGGGGCGGCACGGCGGGCGGTTTTGATTTCGGCGGTGAGACGGCGTATAATCGACGCAGGTGGCGTGTGCGCGGCCGCAGGTCGGTGGTCGGTCCGTCTTCCCATCCCCGAGGGTATCGCCGAGTGATCGAGCTGCGAGTCACGAGTGCCGGACGCCGTCCGACACGCCCTGCGAAGTGCGGTGGTGTGCTGATCGGCGCCGGGGCGCCGGTCAGCGTGCAGTCGATGACGACGACGCCGACAGAGCGGGCCGACCTCACGCTGGGGCAGATCGAGGAACTGGCCGCGCTCGGCTGCGAGATCATCCGGTGCGCGGTGCCCAACCGGCGGGCCGTCGACGGCCTCCGGCGCATCACGCAAGCCTCGCCGCTGCCGGTGGTTGCGGACATCCACTTCGACCACCACCTGGCCCTGGCCGCGCTGGAGGCCGGTGCGCACGGCGTGCGCATCAACCCGGGCAACATGCGCGATCAGGAGGGCCTACGGGCGTTCTACCGGGCGGCCGCGCGGGCCGGGGCGAAGGTGCGCATCGGCGTCAACTCGGGGTCCATCCGGCCGCGCCGGGGCCTGGAGGTCGACCCCGGGGCACCCG
>Ga0123329_1004681_pt1 | contig 10598 bp, 9 predicted proteins | sample BioC12SIPDNA_FD_89703 | JGI IMG/M metagenome (GOLD analysis project Ga0123329, IMG submission 89703) | Anaerobic biogas reactor microbial communites from Washington, USA - Biogas_R1_B C12 SIP DNA | ecosystem: Engineered > Bioreactor > Anaerobic > Unclassified | place: Washington, USA | collected... | reverse complement strand
GGCCCAGGCCTCGACCGCCGCGCGCACCCGCGCCTTCGCGGCGTGGAGGTCGACGTCGGCCGCGCGCGCCAGCGGCGCCGACGCCGCCAGGCAGGCCACGGCCGCGACCAGGCGCAGCGTCCGGATCACGGCAGCGCCCCGGCGTCGAACAGGCGCACGTCGTCGAGTTCGAACCAGGCCTCGCCGCCCGGCTCGCCGCCGACCGAGAAGCCGATCTGCAGCGCGTCGTCGGGGCGCCAGTCCGGCGGTGGACCGTCACCGCGCCACGGCGGCAGGCCGGCGAACGCGTCCCAGCCGACCCGGTAGTCGCGCCACTGCGGCCCGAGCTCGAACCGGTGCGCCCAGCGTCGCCCGTCCTGGCCGCGGACCTCGACCTGGATGCGCCGGGCCTCGCCGCGGGCGCGGAACGACAGCCCGGCCCAGGCGCCCAGGTCGGCCGGGCCGACCGAGCCGCGGGTGAGCGGCAGCAGCACCGCGGCGAAGGCGCGCGGCGAATGCGACAGCCGGGCGTGGGTGGAGAGCACGTGGCCCGGGCCGTCGGCGCGGGCGATGCGCAGGCTCGACTGCCAGGTGCGGTCGTTGCCGCCGTCGGCGTCGGTGATGCGCAGGGTGCCGAGCGCGGTGCGGCCGTCGTCGCGCTCGAAGTCGTCGATCAGCGCCGGCAGCGCCACCGGCGGCAGGTGCTGGCGGGCGTTGTCGGCCGGGCGGCGCGCGTCGGGGCCGGTGACCTCGACGCCGGCCAGGAACACCCGCCGCACGCGTTGCATCGCGGCCACGTCGCGCCAGGGCTCGCCCTCGACCAGCACCAGGTCGGCGCGCATGCCAGGCGCGATCCGGCCGCGGTCGTCCATGCCCAGGACCCGCGCGGCGGTGGCGGTGGCCGCGCGCAGCGCCTCGGCCGGCGACAGCCCGGCGCGCACCAGCAGCTCCAGCTCGCGGGTGGTGGCGCGCCCGTGCGGGGTGCCGGGCATGCCGGCGTCGGTGGCCACCACCACCGGCACGCCGGCCTCGTGCAGCCGCTTCACGTTGGCCAGGGCGACGGCGAAGTTGGCGCGGCGCCGCTGCAGCACCGGGGCCCCGGGGTCGGCGGGCGCGGCATCGCCGATGCGCACCGGTTCGTACACCGCCAGCGTCGGTCCGTAGGCGGTGCCGTGTTCGCGCATCAACGCCACCAGCTCGTCGTCGACCGCGCGGTCCAGCACGCTGTGTGCGATCAGGTCCACGCCCGCGCGCGCAGCCTGCTTCGCCCGCTCCACCGTCACCGTGTGGCTGAACACGCGGATGCCGTGGCGGTGCGCCTGGTCCACCAGGGCGGCGAGGGTGGCCTCGTCCATGCTGGTGTTGTCGGCGGCGTTGCCGTAGCGCCAGCCGTCGGTGAAGGCCTTGATGAAGTCCGGCCGGTAGGCGGCGATCGCATCCACCGCCGCGCGCGCGGCGGCGGGCGAGTTGACCCAGCGGGTGGTGGCCTGGTCGGCCCAGTCGGCACCGTGGCCCAGCGGCGTGCTGATCCGGGCGCCGAACCGGACGGTGGGCGCGGCCAGCCGCGCCAGCCATGCGCGCCGCGGCGCGTGCGCCTCGGGCGCCTGGTGGTAGTCGGTGACCGTGGTCACCCCCGCGTCCAGGTAGGCGTTGGCCACCGCCGGCACGGCCGAGGGCCGGGTATTGGGGGTCCAGTGGGTGTGCAGGTCCAGCAGGCCGGGCACCAGCGCCAGGCCGGCGGCCTCGACCACGCGCACGCCGTCGGGCGCGGCCAGGGCGGGGCCGACCTGCTCCACCCGGTCGCCGCGCACCAGCACGTCGGCGACCGCGGCCGTGCCGGTGTCGGGGTCGAACACCTGCGCGCCACGGACCAGCACGTCCGCCTGCGCGGCACCGGCCAGCGCCAGCGCCAGCAGCGCGACCAGGACGCGGGCCCACCCGCGCGGCATCGTGCCCGGCCTCACTGCAGTTCGCGGCCCGGCGGCCGCTGCGGCGCGCGCGGCGCGGACAGCCGGATGCCGTCGCCCACCTGCTGCACTTCCAGGCCCAGGCTCAGGGCCACGTTGCGGGCGAAGCCGACCGGGTCGGCGGCCGGGTACAGGCCGACGACGCGGCGACTGCCCACGTCCGGGTCGTCGATCAGGATCGGGATGTCGCTGTAGTGGCGGAACCGGGCCGCGGCCACCGACAGCGTGTCGCCGTTGAAGGCCAGCATGCCCTCGCGCCACATCAGGCGCTGGTCGAGCTCCTGTTCCCCGACCGGGGCGATCTCCACCCCCGCGGTCGGCCGCACCAGCGCGCGCATGCCGGCCTGCAGGCGCGCGGGCACCGGGTGGCGGCCGCCGTCGGCCACGTCCACCACGCCTTCGCTGACGAGCACCTCGACCGGACCGGCGGTGCGGCCCAGCCGGTCCATGCCGACGCTGAAGCGCGTGCCCACGGCGGTGACCCGGGCGCCACCGGCCTCGACCGAGAACGGACGGTCGGGGTCGGGGGCGACGTCGAACAGGGCGGTGCCGCGCAGCAGGCGCAGCTCGCGCCCACGGGCACCGTAGTGGACCCGCAGGCGGGTGTCCGCGTCGAGCGTGGCGGTGGAGCCGTCCTCCAGCGCGATCCGCAGGATCTGGCCACGCCCGGTCTGGTGCAGCGTGCCCTGCGGCCAGGCCAGCCACGCGCCCGCCGCCAGCACCGCCAGCAGGCTCGCCGCCACCGCCAGCGGCCAGCGCGGTCGCCGGGCGGCCGCCGCGGGGGCGGACGCGCGCCCGCTCCAGGCCAGCACCGCGCGCGCGCGGGCGTAGGCGCCGAAATGCCGCGACGACGCGGCCAGCCAGCGGTCGCGCTCCAGGCGCTCGGCCTCCGCCAGCGGGCCCCGGTCTTCACGCACCACCCAGGCGGCGGCGGTGGCGTCGATGTCGTCGCGATCAACCTTGGCCATGCGCTCGTTCCTCGCGCCCGATGTGGTCCACCCCGGCCCCGGGCACCCGCCCGTCGCCGGCCGGGGCGGCGCTGATCCCGTCCATCATCAGCCGCAACGCCCGGATCATGTGCTTTTCCACGGTGCTCTGGCTGATCCGCAGGCGCTCGGACACCTCGCGCTGCGACAGCCCTTCGATCCGGCGCAGGCGGAACACCTGGCGGCAGCGCGCGGGCATCGCCGCGAGCAGCCGCTGCGCCAGCGCCAGCTGCTCGCGCGCCGAGGCGACCCGTTCCGGGGAGGCCTGGGGCGCCTCCGCGCCGAGCCCGTCGAGCTCGGCCATGGTCTCGATCGCCACCACCTGCCTGCGCCGCAGCTGCTGCTGCACCAGCGAGCGCGCCACCGTGAACAGGTAGGCGCGCGGCTCGGCCACGTGGTCCACCGCACCCATCCCCGCCAGCCGGGCATAGCTTTCCTGGACCACGTCGTCGACGTCGGCCGGCGCCAGCGCCAGCCGCTCGCGCAGCCAGCCCCTGAGCGCCGGCTCGTGCGGCAGCACGTGCTCGGCCAGCCAGGCCGTCCGGCCCTCCGGCAGCGGTGACTGCGCGCGCGCGTCCGGGTCCCGCGTGGCCATCAGAACGACTTGGTCACGCTCATGTACCAGTAGCGCGGGTACGGCTGGTACAGGTTGGACAGGTAGCCGTAGGCGTTGGACGACACCGGCGGGCGCTTGTCGGCGACGTTGTTCACGCCCAACTTGACCGACAGGCCCTCGGCGAAGCCCGGACCGTCGAACTCGTAGCGCGCGAACAGGTTGGCGATGGTGTGCGAGTCCACCTGCCAGCGGTTGCCGTCGCTGTCGGCCAGCCCGGTGTCCCAGACCGCGCCGGTGTAGCGCAGGCTGCCGCCCATGCTGAAGGCGCCCAGGCGCCAGGTGGCCGTGCCGCTCCAGCGCCACTCCGGGGTGCCGCCCTGCGCGCGCAGGTCGCCGCCGCCGGCGATGAACACCGACCCGTCGATCACCCCCGAGTCGCGGGCGTCGGCCAGCACCTGGATGTCGGGCGACAGGTCGCGGTAGAACTCGATCACGTGGGTGCCGTTGATCGACACGCCGAACTGCCCCGCAGCGGTCTGCGGCGAACGCCACGACGCCGCGAAGTCCAGGCCGCGCACCGTCTGCGGCTGCAGGTTCACGTAGCGGTCGTGCACGTACAGCACCCGGCCCGCCGGCTCCAGGCCGGTGCCGGCGTAGCGGGCGATGTCGTCCACGGTCGGGTCGGCGCGCACCACGTTGGGGTTGCTCGAGCCCTGCAGCCGCAGCAGGTAGTCCAGGGTCAGCGCGTTGCCCTCGCCGAACAGGCCGATGATGCCCTCCTGCTCGTACTTGAAGTAGTCGACCGAGAACAGCCAGCGCCCGGCCGCCTCCGGCAGGAACCGCGGCTGCCAGACCATGCCCACACTGGTGTTGGTCGAGGTCTCGGGCTCGAGGTCGGGGTTGCCGGAGCGGCGCGCGGTGGTCGAGGCGCTGTGCGCGCAGTTGGTGAAGCTGTCGGAAGCGCCGCTGCGCACGTCGGCCTCGCACTGGATGTAGTCGGTGCGGGTGTTGGAGCGGCTGATCAGGGTGGCGTTGACCTGCTCGAGGTTGGGCGCGCGGAAGCCCTCGGCCCAGGACGCGCGCAGGCGCAGGCCGTCCACCAGCTCCCAGCCCAGGGCGAGCTTGGGCTTGGCGACGTTGCCGAAGTCGCTGTAGCGCTCGGCGCGGCCGGCCAGCTGCAGGTCGAGCGAGCGCACCAGCGGCACGTCCATGTCCGGCGACACCAGCGGCACCGACAGTTCGGCGAACGCGGCGTGCACCGTGCGCGAGCCTTCGGTGTCCGGGGTCGGGCTGACGCCGTACATGTCGCTGGGCAGCTCGCGCGCGGTCACCGCGTCGACGAACAGCACGCTGCCGTCGACCCGCGGATCGCGGTCGTCGAGCTGGGTTTCATGCCGCGCCTCCACGCCCACCGCGATGCCGACGTCGCCCGCGGGCAGGCTGAACAGGTCGGGGCGCGAGGCCTTGAAGTCCCACAGCCACAGCCCGGTGCGGCTGCGGCGCACGGCGTCCACGAAGAAGCGGTCGAGCACCTCGTCGCTGTTGCAGCCGCCGCAGAACGGGTTGTAGGCGCCGGGGCCGGCGTCGGCCAACGCCTGCTGGAACAGGGTCATGCTCACCGCCTGCTGGGTGTCGACCACCTCGGCGCGCGAGTACAGCAGCGCCGACTCCCAGTCGAAGCCCAGGTGCGAGCCGCGCAGGCCGGCCAGGGCGCGCACCTGCTCGTTCTCCACCTGGATCCGGGTGGGGCGCTCGAAGCGGTAGGAGGAGATCGTCACCGGCAGCCCGTCGGGGCCGATGTCCAGGCCGTCGAGGCGGTTGGGGCTGCCGGCGGCGCCGAAGGGATTCCAGTAGTTGCTGGCCGGCACCACCACCGGCAGCGCGGCGATCGAGTTCACCGGCATCTGCAGGCTGTCGGCGTCGGCATGGTAGTAGCCGAGTTCGCTGAAGAACTCGATGCCGTTGTCGAACGCCCACTTGCTGGTCAGGAACAGGTTGGTGCGGCGCACCTCGGGGGTCAGCGACAGCGGCCACTGCGCCTGCGCGTCCGAGCGCAGGTTGCGGTCGGCGCCGGAGCTGGCCTTGCTGCCGCTGGCCACGCAGACACCGTCGCCGAGCTCGGCGGCGCAGGCGGTATTGGTCACCGGCTGCACGTGGAAGGCGCCGGCGCCGGAGGTGACCAGCTGGCCGTCCCGGCTCACCCCGGTCCCGGTGGTGAAGTTGCCCCAGGCGCTGGTCGCGCTGCGCGCGTCCAGGCTCGGGTCGCCCTCGAAGCGGGTGCCGATGAAGTCGAAGCGGCGGTCGGCGGTCGACGTCCAGTCGTAGTCGTGGGAATCGATGCCGGTGGTGCGGTAGTGGTTGAAGGACAGGGTGAGGTTGCCGCGCAGGTCGTCGGTGTTGCGGCCGACGATGCCGCTGATGCCCCAGTCGCGCAGGCCGGTGCCCTCGCCGGTGCCGGCCTGCACGGTGACCTCGCCGCCGTGCATGTCGTCGCGCAGGACGTTGTTGACCACGCCCGCCACCGCGTCGGTGCCGTAGATCGCGGCGGCGCCGTCAAGCAGCACTTCCACCCGCTGCAGGCCGCCGACCGGGATCGCGTTGGCGTTGTAGGTGAGCACCGGCACCAGGTTGCCGTCGGCCTGGCTGGTGGGATGGACCACGGTGCGGCGGCCGTTGACCAGCAGCAGGGTATTGCCCACGCCCAGGCCACGCAGGTTCACCGAGGCGATGTCGCCACGCGCGTAGTTGGAGCTGTTGCCGCCGTTGGTGCCGACGAAGGACACGTCGCCCATCTGCGGGATCGAGCGGTACAGGTCGTCGCCGGAGACCGCGCCAGTGGCCTCGATCTGTTCCGGCTGCAGGGTCACCACCGGCAGGATCGCGGTCGCGGCCGAGCCGCGGATCTGGCTGCCGACCACGGTGATCTGGTCGAGCGTGGTCGCCTCCGGTGCCGGCGCGGGCGGCGCTGCCTCGGGGCGCAGGGCCTCGCGCGGCGGGGGCGGCGGCTCCGGCGCCGGGGTCGCGTCCTGCGGGCGCGGGGCCGGGGCGGCGGCGAGCGAGGCCAGCACCTGCGGCCGGTACAGGGTGATGGTCTGGCCGTCGTCCGCGGCCACCTCCAGCCCGGTGTTGGCGATCAGGCGCGCGAGCGCCTCGCGCGTGTCCATGGTGCCGCTGAGCGCGGGCACCTGGGGCGAAGGCCGGCCGGCCTCGCCGGCCGGGGCGATGATCTGCAGGCCCGCCTGGCGCGCAAACTCGGGCAGCACCTGCTCCAGGCTGCCGCCCTCGACCTCGAACGTCGCATCGGCAGCCAGCACCGGGCCGGCGCCCACGACCATGGCCAGCAGTCCCAGCCGCACCGCGCGCCGCAGCGCATCGCCTCGCTCTTGCATCATTTCCCTCCGGGGTTTCGCCCTGTCTGCAGCGGTCGTGGAGCGACCGTCCTGAGGGGTACGATGCACGGGCGCGGAATTTCCTCTATCGGCCCCCACCGGCCCTGGCGCACGACCACCCTCACGCCGCGGCCGGGTCGGCGCCGGCGCCGCAGTAGATCGCGTGCAGCGTCTCCATCAGCCGGGCGCCGGGGCCCGGCGCCAGCGCGTAGTACACCTGCTGGGCCTCGCGCCGGGTCGCCACCAGGCCCTCCTCGCGCAGCACCGCCAGGTGCTGGGACACCGCCGACTGGCTGAGCTGCAGCAGCCGCGCCAGCTCGCCCACCGGCCGTTCGCCGCCGGCCAGCAGGCACAGCACCTGGAGCCTGCGCTCGTTGGCCAGGGCCTTGAGCAGCCGGGCCGCCTCACCGGCGTGGGCCTGCATGGCGTCCAGGTCGAAGCGGGGCGTGGCACTGGGCATCGGTCCTCCTGGGGCGGCCGGTCCTGCGGACGCGGCCTCGGGCGGTGCCGCCAACTTATCAGTTGACCCTAATATAAGCAAATGCTAATTTAGCTCCTGCCGGAATATCCCGGCGCTTCCGCAGGAGTCACCATGAACCTCGATCGCGCCGTCCTCGCCTTCGCCGGACTGATGGTGCTGGCCAGCCTCGCGCTGGGGCACTTCGTCTCGTCCTGGTGGTTGCTGCTCACCGCCTTCGTCGGACTGAACCTGGTGCAGGCCAGCATCACCGGCTTCTGCCCGGCGGCGAAGCTGTTCGCGCGGCTGGGCATCCCCGCCGGCTGCGCCTTCCGCTGAGGCCGCCGGCGATGCGACTGCAGGCCCGGCGCCCGGGCGCCCCGCTCCTGGCCGCGCTCCTGGCCGCCCTGGTCGCCTCCTGCGCGGGCGACGGCGGGCCCGCGCCCGGCCCGGTGACGCCCGGCGACCTGGAAACCCTGGTGGTCGCCGATCCGGCCAGCGGGCCCGGCCGGGCCTGGGACGGGGTGGTCGAGGCGGTGAACCAGGCCACGCTGACCGCGCAGACCGGCGGGCGCGTGGTCGAGGTGGCCCATGACGTCGGCGACCGGGTGGCCGCGGGCGCGGTGCTGGTGCGCCTGGACGCGGTCGAGCAGCAGTCGGCGGTGGACGCGGCCCTGGCCGGCTTGCGCGCCAGCGAGGCCGCCGCGCGCGAGGCCGAGGCCGAGCACGCGCGCCACCTCGAGCTGGCGCGGGGCCGCTACGTCTCGCAGGCGCAGCTGGAGCGGGCGCAGGCCGCACGGGACGCCGCCGTCGCCGCCCGCAACGCCGCGCGCGCCGCGCTGGCCCGCGCCCGGCAGGGGGCCGGCTACACCGTGGTGCGCGCGCCCTACGAGGGCATCGTCGCCCGCCGCCAGGTCGAGCCGGGCGAAGCGGTGGCGCCCGGCCAGCCGCTGGCCACGCTGTTCTCTCCCGACGCGCTGCGGATCGAGGTGGCGCTGCCGCAGGCGGTGCGCGAGGATCCGCGCGCGAGCGTGCAGCTGTCCGATGGACGCACCCTCGCCGCGGACGAGGTGGTGGTGTTCCCCGCCGCCGAGGCGGCGACCCTCACGGTCCGGGTCCGGATCGGGCTGCCGGCGCTGGCGCCGGCGCCCGCGCCCGGCACCCTGGCCAAGGTCCGCTTCCCGGCGGCGGCCGGGGCCGCGCATCCGCGCATCCCCGCCACCGCACTGGTGCGCCGTGGCGAGGTCGTCGCCGCCTACGTGCTCGGCGACGGCGGGCTGTCGCTGCGCCAGCTGCGGCTGGGCGAGGCCGCGTCCGGCGAGGTCGAGGTGATCGCCGGCCTGCGGGCGGGCGAGACCATCGCCGCCGACCCGGTGGCGGCGCGCCAGGCGCTGGTCGCCGCGCGCGGGGGCCGGTGACGTGGCCGCGTCCGCGGTCCCGCGGCCGGGCATCGCCGGGCGCCTTGCCGGCGCCTTCCAGGCCAATCCGCTCACCCCCGTCCTGGCCCTGCTCGGCCTGCTGCTGGGCGTGGTCGCGCTGGCGATCACGCCGCGCGAGGAAGAGCCCCAGATCGACGTCACCATGGCCAATGTCATCGTGCCCTTCCCGGGCGCGGACGCGCGCCAGGTGGAGCAGATGGTGGCGTATCCGCTCGAGCAGGTGCTGTCGGAGATCGAGGGCGTCGAGCACACCTACTCGGTCAGCCGTCCCGGCAAGGTGGTCGCCACGGTCGAGTTCGAGGTCGGAGTGGAGCGGCAGGCCGCGCTGGTGCGGCTGTACGACAAGGTGTTCTCGCACCAGGACTGGATGCCGCAGGGCCTGGGCCTGCAGTACCGCTTCACCGACACCGTCGCCCTGCGCGGCGAGTACAGCCGCTTCGAGATGGACGACGTTGACGTGGACCTTGCGCAGCTGCAGGTGCGCTTCGACTTCTGACGCATCCACGCGCGTCTTGCAGGGACGGGGCCGCCACAGTCGGCCCCCTCTTCGTTCCGGCGCGGCGATCGGCGGATGGCCAAGGAGGAAACATGACCGACCAGAAGAAAATCGTAATCATCGGCGACCACGGCAAGGTGATGCTGCTTGCGCCGCCGAAGCCGGAGCAGGTCGGGCACGCGGTGGATTCGATCATCCGCACCCACGTCATCAGGACCGGCGCCGCAAGCCGGCAGACGGTGGACTTCTACGACGACGGCACGCCGATCGCTGAAGCCGTCGCGTGAGCGCGGGGCAGGAGCGCCTCAGGCCGCCGGCAGTTCCAGCAGGACCGACATCCCGCCACCGGGCCTGGCCTGCAGCCGGACGCTGCCGCCGTAGCGCTGCATGACCGCCTGCACGATCGACAGCCCCAGCCCGGCGCCATCGCCACCGGTGCCGCCCCGGGTTCCGCGCCAGAAGCGCTGCCCGGCGTTCGCCAATTCCGCCTCGCTCATGCCGGGGCCGCGATCGGCCACTTCGATCGACGCAACACCCGCGTCCGGTGCGAAACGCACCCCCATCGCCACCGGCGCGCCGGGGCCGCTGTAGCGCAGCGCATTGTCGAGGACGTTGCGCAGGGCGGTGGACAGCATCGAGTGCGGCACGGCAGTGGACGCGTCGGCGCCACGCACCTCCAGGCTGATGCGCGCCCGTTCGTCCGCCGGCAGTGCGGCCAGCACGTCGCCCACGGCGGCAATCACGGAATCACAGGCATCGGCTGCGTCGCCCGGCCCTTCCGCCCGGGTCAGGCTCATCAGCTGGTCCAGGGTGCGGCGCAGGCGGCGCACGCCTTCGCCCGCGCTGCGCAGCGACTCCGACTCCGGTCCCGGGTCGGCCGACATCCGCGCGACCTGCAGGTGGGTGTCGACCACGGTCAGCGGCGTGCGCAGTTCGTGCGCAGCGGCATCGGTGAAGGCGCGCTGCTGCCTGAGCGCCCGGGCCAGCCGTTCGAGCAGCCCGTTGAGCGCGGCCGTCACCGGTCGCAGCTCGGCCGGGGCCCCGCTGCCGTCCACCGGCTCGGTGGAATCGGCATCGCGCGCCTGCAGCGTCCTGCGCAGCGAATCGAGCGGCGCCAGGCCGCGGGAAATCCCGATCCACAGCGCCGCCAGGCCGCCCAGCAGGGCGACGAGGAACGGCACGCCGGCGGCCAGCAGGACGTCCCGCACCAGGGTGGCGCGCTCGTCGGTACGGTCCGCGGTGGTGATGTAGTGATCACCGAAGCGCAGGGTATAGGTGCGCCAGGTCTCGCCGTTGACCCGGCGGTCGGCAAAGCCCGGCGTCGGCACG
>Ga0123329_1004680_pt1 | contig 10599 bp, 11 predicted proteins | sample BioC12SIPDNA_FD_89703 | JGI IMG/M metagenome (GOLD analysis project Ga0123329, IMG submission 89703) | Anaerobic biogas reactor microbial communites from Washington, USA - Biogas_R1_B C12 SIP DNA | ecosystem: Engineered > Bioreactor > Anaerobic > Unclassified | place: Washington, USA | collected... | reverse complement strand
GAGATCGAGCGCGCCGAGCACCGCGTCCGAGAGCTGCGCCTGCAGCTCAACCGGGACATCGCCACGTTCAATCCGCCCGCAGCTGACGGGGAGGACGCGGCCGAGCTGCTCATGGAGTACATGCGCCTGCGCCGCGAACTCAGCGACGAGGAGAAGTCCGCGCGCCAGCATTCGCTCCAGCAGCGTGCGGAGGAGACCGCCACCATCTTGGGCAAACTCCAGCTCGGCGACGTCATCGCCATCCCGGGCCGCAAACACCCGGTACTGGCCGTGGTGGTCACCCCGGCCAACCAGATGAGCGATCCCCGCCCGTGGGTGACCACCGAGCAGGGCTGGTCCGGGCGTATCGACGCCGCCGGGTTCCAGAATCCCCCCATCGTCCTGGGGCACATGCGCCTGCCCCGCAACGTGACCAAAGCGCCGCGCAAGAACACCCGGTATGTGGTTCAGCAGTTCCAGCGTCACAGCTTCGGTCGGCCGAAGAAGATGAAGCAGTCCGCCCGCGTCCGCGACTCGAAGAAGGTCATCGCCCTGCGGGAGGCACTGCGCAACCACCCGGTGCATTCCTGGCCGTCCACCGACCGGGAGCAGCTGGCCCGGGTGGGGGAGAAGCTCGCCCGCCGCGAGCGCGATCTGCACCGCCTGGAGACCCGGGTGGAACGAGCCACCGACACCCTGGGCAAGCACTTCGAGCGCATCATCGGGCTCCTGTCGGAGATGGACTACGTGGAGTTCGAGGGCACCGGTGCCGACCGCGTGCCGGTGATCACCGACGAGGGTGAGCGTCTGGCCCAGATCCACAACGAATCCGACCTGCTGGTCGCGCAGTGCCTGCGGCGTGGCATCTGGAACGAGCTGGACCCGGCGGAACTGGCCGGCGTGGTGTCCATGTGCACCTTCGAGAACCGCAAGGCCACCGGCGGGGAGGCCCAGGCGGCCACCGAACGGATGGCCACGGCGATGGATGCGACGACGAGCATCTGGACGGAACTGGCCGCCGACGAGCGCCGCCACAACCTGCCCGTCACCCGCGAACCGGAGGCGGGGTTCGCCCTGGCGATCCACCAGTGGGCCGCCGGTGCACCGCTCGGCTACAGCCTGGCGGCGGCCGCCGACTCGGGTGCGGAGATGACCCCGGGTGATTTCGTCCGCTGGTGCCGGCAGGTCATCGACCTGCTCGAGCAGGTGGCCAAGACCGGTTACACCGACGAGGTCCGGGGCACTGCCCGCCGGTCGATCGACGCGATCCGTCGTGGGGTGGTGGCCATCGGCAGTTAGTAGCGGTCCCGCAGGGCGTCGATGGCGGAGGTGATCTGGCGGTGGTAGGGCGCGACCTGCTGGATCGTGGCGATACGCAGGTTCTTCCCGAAGGGGTCGGTGATGAGCGACTGCACGCCGACGACCTCGCCGTCGACGATGACCGGCCCGCCGGAATCCCCCCGGACCGCGGGCGGGTTGTTGTAGATCAGGGCGCCGGAGCGGACGACGGTGGCCAGGTTCCGGGAGAACCCGAAGGGGGTGTACCCGACCACCCGGCCGTATCGCTCCTGCGGGGAGAGGTAGCTTCCCCCGAAGCCCCGGGTGAGGGTGCGGGCGAGGAAGGGGGCACGGGACGTCGATACGCGCGGCAGATCCTTGGGCGGGGAGAGCCGGTCGAGGCGGACCACGGCGAGATCCGTCAGCGGGATGGTCACCGCACCCAGGACGGTGGCGTGGAAGTTGGCGCCGCCGACCTTGAGGGGAGCCTCCTTCTCCCGGAAGAAGTGCGCGCAGGTCAGCGCGAACTCGGTGCGGGTCTTGAGGGCGGCGTCGAGGTCGGGACTGATGAGCACACCGGAGCAGTAGGTGCGGCCGGCGGCGATGCGCAGGGTGAAGGAGGTGGACACGCGGCCCAGGCTACCGGGCTTCTCTACCATGGCGGGCATGGCTGAACTGTTCTCCCCCGATGTCTACGCCCGTCGCCTCACCGATGCCGCCGTGCTGGCGGCCCGGGCCGGGTTGGCCGGTCTCATCGTCGGCTCCGGCCCGGAGCTGGCGTACCTCACCGGGTCCTGGGTCTCCTCCCACGAACGGCTCACCGCGCTCGTCGTGCCCGCCCACGGCACACCCCGGCTGGTGGTCCCGGCCACCGACGCCGGGGATCTCGCCGATTCCGCGGTGCCGGAGCTGAACATCGAGGTTTCCGGCTGGGTCGACGGCGACGACGCCCACGCTCTCGCCGTCGCCGCGCTACCCGCCGGCCCGGTGGCGCTGGGGTCGAGCCTGACCACGCTGCACGTCCTGCGCCTTCAGGAGCTGGTGGGTGCCCCGACAGTGCCCGCCGCGACCACCCTGTCCGAGCTGTTCATGCGCAAGGACCCCGCGGAGATCGACCAGCTGCGGCGTGCCGCCCACGCCATCGACGCGGTCCACGCGCGCGTGCCCTCGCTCCTGCGGGAAGGACGCAGCGAAGCGGAGGTGGCCGCCGAGCTCGACGCCCTCATCCTGGACGGGCACGACTCGGTGGACTTCGTCATCGTCGGTTCCGGCGCCAACGGCGCGAACCCGCACCACAGCTTCTCTGACCGTCAGCTCACGCGTGGCGACGTCGTCGTGGTCGACCTCGGCGGCACCCTCGGCCCCGGTTACCACTCCGACTCCACCCGCACCTACGTCGTCGGCGGGGCGGGGGAGGCCGACCCGGAGGTGGTCGGCGCCTACGAGGTACTGCACCGCGCGCATGCGGCGGCGGTGGCTGCGGTGCGGCCGGGGGTGACGGCGGCGTCGATAGACGCGGCAGCGCGCGAGGTGATCACGGACGCCGGGTACGGGGAGCTGTTCATCCACCGCACCGGCCACGGCATCGGCCTGTCCACCCACGAGGAACCGTTCATCATGGCCGGCAACGATCTCCTCCTGGCGGAGGGCATGTGCTTTTCCATTGAGCCGGGCATCTACCTGCCCGGGCAGTGGGGGATGCGGCTGGAGGACATCGTCGCCGTCACCGCCGACGGCGTCGAACTGTTGACGCGTCAACCACGTGAGCTACACTGAGCCCATGAACACGACAGCCCTGTTCGTCGGCCACGGCTCACCGATGAACGCCCTCGAGGACAACGACTTCACCCGCACCTGGTCCGACCTGGGCGACAGCATCACCCCCTCGGCACCGCGGGCCATCCTCTCGGTCTCCGCGCACTGGTACACCCGCGGCACCGGCGTCACCGCGATGACCAACCCGCGCACCATCCACGACTTCTGGGGCTTCCCGCCCGAGCTGTCCGCCGTCTCCTACGACGCCCCCGGTGACCCCGAGATCGCTGAACTGGTCCGCGACGTGGCCAAACCCACCCTGGTCCAGAACGACCAGGAGTGGGGACTGGACCACGGCACCTGGTCTGTACTCAAGCACATGTTCCCCGACGCCTCCATCCCGGTGGTCCAGCTGTCCATCGACGGCACGAAACCGCTGTCCGAGCATCTCGACCTGGGCACCCGCCTGGCACGGCTGGCCACCGAGCATGACGTGCTTATCGTCGGCTCCGGCAACGTCGTCCACAACCTGTCCATGGTCGACTGGAACGCCGGGAACACCGGCACCGCCTGGGCCGACAGCTTCGACGAGGCCGCCCGGGACATCATGCTGTCTGATCCCTCCCGCCTGGAGACCCTCACCGAGCACCCCGGATTCACCCGGGCCGTGCCCACCCCGGACCACTTCCTGCCCCTGGCCTACATCGCCGGCGTCACCGCCGCCCTCGGTTCCACGGAGGTGGGCGTGTTCAACGAACAGCGCACCATGGGCTCGCTGTCGATGACGGGATATCAGGTAGCCTCCTGAGCATGAACGGCATCCTTCTGCTCGGTGGACACAGCGACATCGGCGGCGACCTGCTCACCCGACTGTGCGCCGGACGCCCAGTCGTCCTCGCCGCCCGCCGCTCTTGGACACTGACGGAGGTCGCCGAACGCGCCACGGCCGCCGGCGCCTCCGAGGTCCACACCCTCGACTTCGAGGCCACCGACCTTGCCGCCCACCGACAGCTGGTGGACCGGGCGGCAGATCTGACCGGGGGACTGGGCACCGCGATCGTCGCCTTCGGCATCCTCGGCGAGCAGCGTCGCGCGGAGACGGATGAGGCCCACGCCGTGGAGATCGCCACCGTCGACTACACCGCCCAGGTGAGCATACTCACCATCCTCGCCGACACCATGACCCGTGGGGAGATCATCGCGTTCTCCTCCATCGCCGGCTGGCGGGCCAGGCGCGCCAACTACGTCTACGGCTCCACCAAGGCCGGCCTCGACGCCTTCTGCCAGGGCCTGGCCGACCGCCTGCACGGCACCCCGCTGCGGCTGATCACCGCCCGGCCCGGCTTCGTCATCGGCTCCATGACCGAGGGCATGGACCCGGCCCCCATGTCGGTCACCCCGGCGGAGGTGGCCGACGCCGTGGCCACCGAGATCACCGACGGCAAGGGGAGTACCACACTGTGGATCCCCCGACGCCTCCGCCTGCTCGCGTGGATCATGGCCGCCGTGCCACGGCCGATCTGGCGGAAAATGCCCCGCTGATCTCCGCCGGCTACCGGGCGGTGACCTCATACTCTCCGTCGCCGGTGGCCAGGTACTCCACGTGGGCCCCGGCGGGCCTGCCGCAGGCGTGGGCGCAGCCGACGACATGCACCCGTTGATCCGCGGGGATAGCCCCGGTGTGCACCGCCTGCGTGGCGTCGGCGTGGACGTCCGAGACCGCCAGGTGGCAGGCCTGACAGGCGGTGACCGCCAGCCAGGGGGAGGCGGCGTCGAAGACCAGGCCCAGGGGAGCGAGCACCCGCACCACCTGTTCCGCCACTCCGTCTGACAGGCCGAGCATGGTCACCGTCGCCGCACCCACCTGCACCTCGCAGCCGATGACGTCGAGCATGCGGGCCACCTGGGCCGTCAGCCGCCCCAGCCGCAGCCCGGCACCCAGATCCACCAGTGCGTCCGGCCGCTCGTGCCAGCCGATGGGGGAGTCCGACACCCCGTCACCGTGGTCCGCGCTCAGCCGGGACACCCGCTCGCCCAGTCCCACCGGGTCGCTGACCCCGGCGAAGCCGATCACGCCGGGAACGAGGAGATGGAGGTGGCCGTCGGCGAGGTCGTCGGCGGCGTCGGCAAGCAGGGCGAGGTCGCCGGGACGCAGGACGTGGGGGACGGGGACATCCACGAGCTCTGGGACATGCGCTGGTACCTCGGTCATAGGAGCGCATTCTAGTTAGAGTGGGGCAATGCGCTTCACCAGGACCCCGGGACCCGCCGTGCACCGTGCCGGTCTGCGCTCCACGCTGTTCCGCACGCTCGCCCCGCTGGCGCACGAATCCGCGCAGCGCAACGTCCGGCGCCTGGCCGGGCGCACCCGTCCGCCGACCCGGGCGGGGGAGAACCCCGCCTGGGAGGGCGAGCCGGGTTTCGGTGACGCGACATGGGTCCTCGGGCAGGACGCCGGCACCCTGCTCAAGTCCACGCCGATGTGGCTGCTGGGGACGCGGGGGCGGCTCAACCCCGCCACCGCGTACCGGATCGAGTACGTCACCACCGACGCCCGGGAACGCGCCATCACCGCCACCGGTGCCTACTTCCACTCGCACAGCCCGTGGCGGGGCGGTGCCCGGCCCGTCATCGCGTTCGCCCCCTCGACGCAGGGGGTGGCCCAGCACTGCGACCCCTCCTACACGTGCACGGTGGGCACCAACGTGTTCCTCACCCGGCCGTACGACGCCATCGCGGCGTACGAGCTGCCGGTGATCAACCTCTTCCTCGCCGCCGGCTGCCACGTCGTGCTCACCGACTACCCCCGCGACCCGGACCTGGAGCTCCAGCTCTACTGCGATCACCCCTCCGGTGCCCGCGCGCTTGTCGACGCCGTCCGCGCCGCCCGCCACCTCGGCCTCCCGGCCGACGCGCCCCTCGGGTTCTGGGGCTTCTCCCAGGGCGGCGGCACCGTCGGGACGGCGCTGGAACGCACCGACTACGCCCCGGACGTCACCCCCTCCGCCGCGGTCGTGGGGGCACCACCCGCCCAACTGGACGCGGTCCTGCGCCACGCCGACGGCACCCTGGTCACCGGGGTCATCGCCTACGCCACGGCCGGACTCATGGTCACCTCCCCGGAGATCCGCGATGAGATCCTCGCCGTCCTGACCAAGGACGGCCTCCGCACCCTCGTGGACAATCTCACCACCTGCGCCGGTGGTTCCCTGCTCGCCTCTGGGTGGCGTTCCACCGCCTCATGGACCCGGTCCGGGATGACCCTCGGCGCGATCCTCGACGACCTGCCCGCCGTCGACGACGAGTTCGCCCGCCGCCGCCTCGGCCAGGGCGCCCCGGACGTCCCTGTCCTCCTGTGGGGCTCCACCCACGACGACGTCATCCCCATCGGCCCCGTCCGCCAGCTGCAGATCGACTGGCAGCGACAGGGCGCGGACGTCACCTGGCGGGAGAACCGCTTCCCCCGGGTTCCCGGGCGCACCGGCCTCAACCACTTCGGGCCCTACTACCGCACGCTCACCGACGATGTCGGGTGGTTGCTCGACCAGCTGCGCCGGTAGGGTGGCAGACGTGCCTTTTCTACTCGCAGTCGTCCCGTACCTGCTGATCGAGGCGGTGACCTTCTGGGCCGTCGCCACCTGGATCGGCGTCGGCTGGGCCCTGCTCACCGTGTTCATCCTCATGGCCGTGGGCATTGTCGCCGCCGGCGTGGAGATGCAGCGCGTCGGCCGGTCCGCCGCCGCCCGCCGGATCACCCCCGGCCGCATGGCCGGTGACTACGGCCTGCTCACCGTCGGCGCCATCCTCGCCGGCCTGCCCGGCATCGCATCCTCCGTCCTCGGACTGCTGCTCATCTTCCCGCCCTCCCGGGCCATCGCCCGGAAGGTCCTGGCGAAGAAGCTGGTCAAGAGCGTCGAGGACTTCGGCGTCCGCAGCTTCGAGGCCACCAACGCCTACCGCACCGGCGCCAGCTACGGCACCTTCGGCGACCCCGCGGGAAGCCCATCCGGCGGTGGATCCGACAGCTCCGGTTCCCGGGGCACGATCATCGACGAGGACGAGATCGACGAATGGACCCGCACCCTGCGCCCGGAGGACTTCCGGGACCCGGGCGATGACCGGGGTGACACTCCGGGCGACACCCCCGGTGACAAGCAGTGACCCTGCTTCTCCGGCTGCTGCTCGCCGCGGCATCCGGCCTGCTCGTCTTCGCCTCCAATGAGCCGCTCGGCTGGTGGATCGCCGGTATCGCGGCCATGAGCCTGCTCTATGTCGCGCTCATGCCGTGGGGGAAACGTCCCGGCCCCGGAATGTGGTCCGGTGCGTTCATCGGATTCCTCCAGGGCCTGGTCGCCTACCTGCTGCTCCTGCCGTGGATCGGCGAGTTCGTGGGCAATCTGCCGTACGTGGCGCTCGCGATCGCATGTGCGCTCTACGCGCTGGCCACCGGCGCCGGGGGAGTGGCCATCGCCCGCTGGCGGTTCGGTTTCCTCGCCTTCCCCTTCTTCTACCTGCTCGTCGAATGGGCCCGCAGTTCCTTCCCCTTCGGCGGATTCTCCTGGGTCCGGCTGGCCTGGGGCCAGGTCAACGGCCCCCTGGCCAACCTCGCCGTGTGGGGTGGCCCCGCGCTAGTGACCTTCGCCGCGGTGCTCGTCGGCGCCGCCCTGGTCGGTCTGGCGTTCCGCCGCACCCGCTGGGTGGCCCTCTCAGCCGCCCTACTGCCGCTGGCCGCTGGTCTGATCACCGGTCTGACCGTGGTCAACCGCGATGAACCGACAGTCGGCGAGGTCGAGGTCGCCGCCATCCAGGGCAACGTCCCCCGCATGGGGCTCGACTTCAACGCCCAGCGGCGCGCCGTCCTGGCCAACCACGCCCGCGTCACCGAATCGCTGGAAGCCACCCCGGACATCGTCATCTGGCCGGAGAACTCCTCCGACGTCAACCCCTTCACCGACCCGCAGGCCCGCGCGCTTATCGACGCCGCCGTGGCCGACGTCGGCGCCCCCGTCCTGGTGGGCACCATCACCCGCGACGAGGTGGGACCGCGCAACACCATGGTCGTCTTCGACCCGGAGACCGGGCCCGCCACCGATCCGGACGGCTACCACCACAAGCACTTCCTCCAGCCCTTCGGCGAGTACATGCCCATGCGCGAGTTCTTCCGCCTGTTCTCCCCGTATGTGGACCAGGCGGGCAACTTCCAGCCCGGTGAACGCGACTTCACCGTCGACATCGGCGACATCGTCCTCGGTGTGGCCACCTGCTACGAGGTAGCCTTCGACCCCGCCTACCGCGACGCCGTCCTCGACGGGGCTCAGCTGCTGAGCACCCCGACCAACAACGCCACCTTCGGCTTCACCGACATGACCTACCAGCAGCTGGCCATGAGCCGCATGCGGGCCATCGAGGTCGACCGGGCGCTCGTCGTGGCCGCCACCTCCGGGGTCTCGGCGATCGTCCATCCGGACGGATCCGTCTCCCAGCGCACCGGCATCTTCGAGGCAGGTACCCTCGTGGAGACCCTGCCGTTGCGGGACTCCATCACGTTCGCCGCCCGGTACGGTTTCGTCGTGCAGTTGGCGCTGATTATTATTGGTGGCGTTCTGGCTGTCGCAGCCGTTGTCACCACCTCTGCATTCCCGGCGTCGCGGACCAGGCGACGTTGACCCTGTCCCGGCCCGGCCCACCGCCGGCCGGTGCCTCACCTAGGAGAACTACTTGAACAAGCCCAGTGACGCGACTCTGGTGATCATCCCGACCTACAACGAGCTGGAGAACCTCCCACTCATCGTCGGCCGGGTGCGTGAGGCCACCCCGGAGGTCGACATCCTCGTCGTCGACGACAACAGCCCCGACGGCACCGGTGACAAGGCCGACGAGCTCGCCGCCGGCGACGGCCACATCAATGTCCTGCACCGCGAGGGCAAGGGCGGCCTGCTGGGCGCCTACCTCGCCGGCTTCGAGTGGGGCCTGGAGCGCGACTACGCCGTCCTGTGCGAGATGGACGCCGACGGCTCCCACGCCCCGGAACAGCTGCACCTGCTGCTGTCCGAGATCGACGCGGGCGCTGACCTGGTCATCGGTTCCCGCTACATCGACGGCGGCAAGGTGGTCAACTGGCCGAAGAAGCGCTGGATCCTGTCCAAGGGCGGCAACATGTACATCTCGCTCGCTCTCGGTGCCGGCCTGTCCGACATGACCGCCGGGTACCGCGCCATCCGCCGCGAGGTCCTCGAGGCCCTCGACTTCGCAGAGCTCTCCGACGCCGGTTACATCTTCCAGGTCGACCTTGCCCGTCGTGCCGTCACCGAGGGGTTCGACGTCCGCGAGGTGCCCATCACCTTCACCGAGCGTGAGATCGGCGAGTCCAAGCTCGACGGCAGCTTTGTCAAGGACTCCCTGCTCGAGGTCACCCGCTGGGGTGTCACCCACCGCGTCGGCCAGGCTACCGAGCTGGCCAAGGAATTGAAAAAGCTTGCGGCGCACGAACTGAAGTCCATGCGCCGCAAGCGGTCCCGCCAGTAACCGGCGGGCGGGGGAGAGGGGCTACTCAGCCTGCTGGGCCTGCTGCTCCTTGAGCAGACGGGCTGCGGAACGGCGGCGCTTACGCAGCTGCTCCACCCGCTCCTCGAGGAGCACATCCAGCTCCTCGATGGAGCGGCGCTCCCGCAGCATGTCCCAGTGGGTACGCGGCGGCTTGGTCGGCTTGGACTCCACGCCCTCGCCCTCGACGAGGGTGCCCAGCTGGCCGTTCTTGCACATCCACTCCTCGGGGATCTCGGCGTCCTCCGCGAAGGGGACGTCGAAGATCTCTCCGCTCTCGGTGCGGTACTTGACCATCTGGCGCGGAGCGAGATCATGGTCACGGTCAGTTTCGTAGCTGACAGCGCCCATGCGGCTGCCGCGGAGTACGCGATCTGCCATGCGGCATCATCCTTTTCGTTGCAATACGGGGGAAGCGGGCCCGATGACCGAGTCTCCGCTTCGCGTGTAGACGTACCAGTATAACGGACGGGTGCACGGAAATGTTCCCGCCCTCGAGCAGCCTCCGGCGGAGCAACGGCGATGGACTAGGGTAGGTCACGTGACGATATCCCGAACCGTTTCCGCACCGACCTGTGCGTGGTGCGGCAAGGAACTGGCCGTCTCCGGGCGGGGGAGGCCCCGGAAATACTGCAGCCAGTCCTGCAAACAACGCGCCTACGAGCAACGACACAATGTCACGGGTACCAGTATTCCGCAGGAAGCGGTTATCATTCACCCAGACCGCGCCGCAGCTCTGCGGGACTCCCTGTTCGAGCTGCGGTGCGCCGCTGAGGACATAGCCACCGCGACGTCGGAAGGCGCCGAGCCGGACGAGGTCCGTGACCTGTGCAATGAACTGGTCGCCCTCGCTCGGGCGATCGAGAAGTTGAGGTAGAAACGCAATGCCGCAGAACAAGCCCGGCGTGAACAAGATGGTCATTGCCGTGTTCATCGTGCTCATCGTCATCCTGGCCCTGGTCGCCGTCGTGCCGATTATCGCGTCCATGGTCATGGGACCCGGCGTTCGCACCGAGGGCCTGTCCGCGGAGGACGCAGAGCCGG
>Ga0123329_1004676_pt1 | contig 10603 bp, 6 predicted proteins | sample BioC12SIPDNA_FD_89703 | JGI IMG/M metagenome (GOLD analysis project Ga0123329, IMG submission 89703) | Anaerobic biogas reactor microbial communites from Washington, USA - Biogas_R1_B C12 SIP DNA | ecosystem: Engineered > Bioreactor > Anaerobic > Unclassified | place: Washington, USA | collected... | reverse complement strand
GGCCACCAACTACCGCGAGGGGGGGGACGAGTTCCCCGTCATCGTCAAGCTGAAGGACGCCGAGCGGATGGACCTGCGCGACCTGCTGGACCTGACGATCACGAACGCCGACGGCCAGCCGGTGGTGCTGCGGAACGTCGTGACCGTCGAGCCCGAGACCGGGCCCGTCCGCATCACTCGCAAGGACCAGGAACGCGTGGTGACCGTGTCGGCCAACATCAGCGGGCGGGACATGGGCAGCGTTGTCCGGGACGCGGCCGAGAAGCTCCGCTCGGTGCCCGTCCCCAGGGGGTTCAGCATCGCGTTCGTCGGCGACTACGAGGATCAGCAGGAAGCCTTCCGTGAACTGCTGCTGAGCATCATACTCGCCCTCATTCTCGTCTACATGGTGATGGCCGCCCAGTACGAATCCCTGCGCGACCCCTTCGTCATCATGTTCTCCGTGCCGGAGGCCGCCATCGGCGTCATCCTGCTGCTGCTCCTGACGAACACGACCTTCAACATCCAGTCCTACATCGGCTGCATCATGCTGGGCGGCATCGTGGTCAACAACGCCATCCTGCTGGTCGATCAGACGAACCTGCTGCGCCGCCGCGACGGCCTGCCCCTTCGAGAGGCCATCGAAGAGGCCGCACGCCGCCGGTTGCGTCCGATCCTGATGACCGCCCTGACGACCAGCCTCGCGATGCTCCCGCTGGCGCTGGCGCTCAGCGAGGGCAGTGAGGCCCAGGCGCCGATGGCCCGGGCGCTGATCGGCGGGCTCCTCAGTTCCACGCTGATCACCCTGGTCTTTGTGCCCGTCGTCTACTCCGTTTTCGAACGCAAGACGCCCGCCAACGATGAGTGACACGATGCGCAGCCTGCCCGCCGCCCCGGCAAAGCGTGCACGGCCCGTCCTTCTGGCCCTTCTCGTCCTGCTGCCGGCCGCCGGGGCCTGCGCGCTGCAGGGCGACCTGCACGCCGAGGCGAAGCCCGCGGACGTCAGGATCGCGCCGACGCGGACGCCCGCCGACGCCCCCGCACGCGAGGCCCGGGACTCCGCCGATCCGCGTCCGATGGACGACGGGCCTCTGTCCATCGACGTACAGGATGCCATCCTGCTCGCGCTCGAGAACAACCGGGAGCTGTCGGTCCAGCGGCTCCGCCCGTCGATTCGCGAGACGTTCGAGGACGAGGAGCGGGCGGGCTTCGACCCCGTCCTTTCGGCCGCCGCCGCGTGGTCGCGCCGGGAGACGGACGGGGCCGGGGGCGCGAACCGCTCCGACGTGACCGGTACCGTCGAGCTGGGGCTCGGCGTCGACCAGGTGTTCCCGACGGGCACGGCCGTGGGGGTCTCCGCCACGGCCGACCGCACGGCCGCCTCCGGTGCGGCCGACCGGGCCGCCGCACGCGTGGGTGTGACGGTGGCACAGCCCGTTCTGCGCGGGCAGGGCTCGGACGTCAACCTGGCCTCCCTGCGCCAGGCACGCCTGGACACGCGCATCACCGAGTATGAACTGCGCGGCTACGCCGAGGCGCTTGTGGCGCAGGTGGAGGAGACCTACTGGGACTGCGCGCTGGCGTCCGAGCAGATCGCCATCTTCGAGGATTCCCTCAGACTGGCCGAGCAGCAGCTCACCGAGACCGAGGAGCGTATCGCCGTCGGGACGCTGGGCGAGGTCGAACGGGCGCCGGCCCAGGCGGAGGTCGCCCAGCGGCGCGAGGGCCTGATCGCCGCCCGCGCGTCCCTGGCGACGACCCGTCTGCGGCTGCTTCGGCTGCTGAACGTCCCCGGGGACGACCCCTACGCCCGTGAGCTGCAGATGCGCGCGGAGCCTCCGATGGAGCGCGTGGAACTGGACGAAGTGGCCGCGCACGTGCAGGTTGCGTTGCGGATGCGGCCGGAGCTGAACCAGAGCCGCCTGGCCGTGCGGCGCGACGAACTGGAGGTCGTCCGGACGCGCAACGGGCTCCTGCCGCGCCTGGACCTGTTCCTGACCCTCGGCAAGAGCGGCTACGCACGGTCGTTCGGGGGGGCGGCGGGCGATCTGGACGGACACGGCTACGACGTCACGGTGGGCGCGGCGTTCGAGCGACCGTTCTTCAACCGCGCGGCCGAGGCCCGCCACCGGCGGGCCACTCTGAACCGGCGTCAGGCCGAGGCTGCCCTGGCGAATCTGGAGCAGCTTGTGGAACTCGACGTGCGCTCTGCGTACATCGCGGTTGAGCGCGCGAGCGAGGAGGTCGCGGCCACGGCCGTCACGCGGGCGTTCCGAGAGGAAGCCCTGCGCGCCGAGACGGAGAAGTTCCGCGTGGGCGCCTCGACGACGTTCCTGGTTGCGCAGGCGCAGCGCGACCTGTTGGCAAGCCGGATCGCCGAGCTGCAGGCGGCCGTGAGCTACCGCAAAGCCCTGGTCGACCTCTACCGTCTCGAGGGCTCCCTGCTGACCCGTCGGGGCATTGCGGCCCCGGGCGACGGCCCCCCGGACGGCCCCGCAGCACTGCTCCGGGGAGGCGCCGCCGCGCCCCCCAATGGGTAGCGCCGGTCGGCGCCGCCCGGCCGGCGGGCCGGACGGTCAGGCGCCGCAGTTGCAGTTCCCGGCGTCCGGGTCCAGACCGAGCGTCGCCCAGACGCCCTCGGTCTCCTCGCAAAGCCCGACGGGGCAGACGTCGGCCAGGGCCTCGACGGCCGGGCGGTAGAGGCCCAGCCGGACCTCCAGCGGGTAGCGGGCCAGTTGGTGGCGGTCGGCCGGCTTCTCCAGGCCGGCGAACAGGCCGTTGTCGACGAAACGCCAGAGGTTCGCCTCCGCGCGCAGGGTCCCCAGCGTCACCCGTTCCGGCGCCAGCCGCCGGACCTGTTCGATGACCGCCGCGTAATCGAAGCCCGCGATCATGGGGTCGATACGGATCCGCACGCGCCAGCCCTGATCCATGAGGCGCCGGGCCGCCTCCAGCCGGTCCTCTGCGGAGGCCGCGCCCGTCTCATACTCCGCGGCCGCATCGGGGGCATTCACGGAGAAGGAAACGATCACGTTCGCGCAGGGCGTCGTCTCGAACAGCGGCCCGCAGTCGCCGATGCCCCCCTTGGTCACGAGCAGCAGGCAGTGCGGGCGGCCCTTCGCCTCCGCCGCGGTTCGGAAGACCTCGACCAGCTTGCTCATGAGCGGGCGGTCGGGCTCGAAGGCGAGGCTGTCGGACAGGTTGCCCGTGTTCAGCGTGTAGGACTCCAGACCGTCGGTCGCGATCCAGTCGCGCACTTCGTCCATGATGCGCGCGGTGTTCGTGAACGCCTGTGCGCCGTCCAGGTACCAGAACGACGACTTCAGGTAGCAGTAGCTGCACTGCGGTGCGAACGTGCAGCCGTTTGCGTGCGCGAGCACGTAGAAGTTGGGGCAGACGTTGCCCGCGGGCGTTGTACGGAACACCTCGACGAACTGCGTCTGGCGTTCGCGCAGGGTGCAGGACGGTGCGTTGTCTCGGCTCAAAACGGGTACCCTCCCCTCAGTCAAGGCACAGCATCTCTCCCGGCGCCAGGACCGCCAGGCCGTCCGGGACGTGGTCGCAGAGATCCGGCAGGAACGTCCCGGCCGCGTGCCTGCGCCGTTCGTCGGCGTCCAGGTGGATCAGCACGTAGCGCCGCGGGGCCAGCGTCTCGATGAACGCCACCCAGCCGCCGCCCCACCAGGGCCCGATCAGCAGGACGTCGAGCGCGCCGAGTGCGGCCGCGTCGATGCGGCTCGTGTCCTCGTTGTCGCCGTCATGGAAGAACCGGAACCCGGCCGTCTCGACCAGGTACGAGTTGTGGTCGCGTGTGTGGAACGTGCGCAAGGCGGTCACCCGTGCGGACGGCAACTGCCGGCAGACGCTTCGGGCGCATTCGCCCGCAGGGGCAAGCGGCGGCTCCATCTCGCAGAGCCGGTCGGCCGGCACCCTGTCCCGAAGCCGCCGGATCACCGAGCGCGGCCCGACGACGGTCGCGCCCGTGCGCCCGGCCGCATCGGCCACTCGCCGGGCGTCGAAGTGGTCCCGATGCGCATGGGTGACCAGGATGAGGTCGGCCCGGTCGTCGCCCGGCACGGCCTGGCCGCCTTCGTCCGCCAGGCCGTGAAAGGCGTCGACGTAGACGACGGCGCCCGCCGCGGCGATGCACAGGCCGGCGTTGGAGATCAGCGTCACTTGGGCAGCCATGCAGGCAATCCGCCGGAACAGGGTCTCGAGGTGCTCCCGATGCCGAACGTCCCGATGCGGCCGACCGGCTCGACGGCAGGTCCTCATGTGCCATTCTACGGCCCCGTCGCGGCAGCGTCCAGGACAGCCGAGCCCCCCGGTGGGTGGCGCCGCGCGGGCCCCCACGGCGGCGGGGGGGGCAGGGGGGCATGCGCGGCCGGCGGGCGCTTCCGGCGGGTCTTCCTCGCGACGCCGATTTTACGAAAAACACGATTCAGGTATTGACAACGCCGTGGCATACGTCATACTAATGGGGATGATCTTGCCCGCCTGGTGACAGGTGTAGTGGCAATGGCTGCAGCGGCAGACGGGCCGCTGTGCGTCCGAGGAACGAGCGCAGAGTGCGCCAAGACATGGGGGGACGGCTATCGGGTACCGCGACAACTGAGTAGAACGACCGTCGTGGCCGGCTGTCTGTCTTGACGGTGTGCGCGTGCACACCGGTCCTCGAGTATGCGGCGTCCTTCCCCATCCCGAAGGCGCCAACCAGAGCGGGTGAGAAGACCAACGATGAAGCACACGGACGATTCGACCGGAGAGGATTCCGACGACAGACCTCCATCGGATGCGGGCGGCATAGCCGTCTGCCCCCGACCCACCGTTTCGGACGCCCCGTCTTTTGCGGCATTGATGGAGCGACCGGAGTGGGAAGACTGGCACTGGCAGATGCGCAGGCGCGTCCGGTCGCTCGCGCAACTGCAGCGGCTGTTTCCCGACCTGCCGACCTCCCTGGGGACGGCCGAGGCGATCGGCCGATTTCCCATGGCGATCACGCCGTACTACGCCTCCCTGATCCGTTCGCTGGACCCCGGCGATCCGATCCTGCAGATGTGCGTTCCGCAGGGGCGGGAATGCTGCGACCCGCCGCACCTGTGCAGCGACCCGCTGAAGGAAGACGACGACATGCCGGTGCCCGGGCTGGTGCACCGGTATGAGGACCGGGCACTGCTGCTGGCCACGACGGTGTGCGGCTCCTACTGCCGCCACTGCACGCGCAAGCGCATCGCCGGGCAGCGCGAGACGACCGTCACGGCCGCTCAGCTTCGGGGCATCCGCACGTACCTGGAGGCCCATCCGGAGGTGCGCGACGTGATCGTGTCCGGAGGCGATCCGTTCACGATGGAGACGACAGCCCTGGAGGCCGTCCTGCAGACGGTGCGGGGCGTGCCCTCGGTGGACGTCGTGCGCATCGGCACGCGCTGCCCGGTCGTCATGCCCATGCGGGTGACGGACGATCTGGTGGCCATGCTGCGCCGCTACCATCCGCTCTACGTCAACACCCATTTCAACCATCCGGCCGAGCTGACGCCCCGTTCGATCGAGGCCTGCGAGCGCCTGGCCGACGCCGGCATCCCCATGGGCAACCAGTCGGTGCTGCTGCGAGGCGTCAACGATTCACCGCAGATTCTGGAGGCGCTGTTCCGCGGCCTGCTGCGTATTCGCGTGCGCCCGTACTACCTGTACCAGTGCGATCTGGTGCGCGGGGTCGAGCACTTCCGCACGCCCCTGGCCCGGGGCATCGAGATCATGGAGTACCTCCGCGGGCGCCTCAGCGGCCTGGCGATCCCGAGCTTCATCGTCGATGCGCCGGACGGCGGCGGCAAGATCCCCGTCCTGCCCAACTACGTCGTCTCGGTGAGCCCCACGCATACCGTGCTGAGGAACTACCAGGGGGTGCTGGTCGCCTACCCGGAGCCCTCGGACACCCCTTGGCCGGCCGGTGAGGCGGACGCCTCGACCGCACCGACCGGCGTCTGGCATCTGGCCAGCGGCAACGCCCGCCACGTCGAGCCGGCGGTCCCGCGTCGCCGGCGGCGCAAGCCCGGGCCGGCCCACGGAGACCGGGCGGTGGGGTAGCGCCGGGCCGCGTTCAACAACGGTTCCATTCGAAGCCTTCCCGTGCGCGCGGCCCTCGACGCCGTGCGCACGGGCCCCCAGGCGGTGAGGGTGCACTATGGGTCTGAGTATCGGCCTGGTCTATGACCTCCGGAGCGATTACCTGGCCATGGGCTGGAGCGAGGAGGAGGTCGCCGAGTTCGACTCCGACGAGACGATCGACGCCCTGGCCGACGCGCTGACGGCCCTGGGCCACGACGTGGAGCGGGTAGGGCACGCACGCGCGCTGGTCCGCCGGCTCTGCGACGGCCGCCGGTGGGACCTCGTGTTCAACATCGCCGAGGGCCGGCACGGCCGCTGCCGAGAGGCCGTCGTGCCGGCGCTGCTGGAACTCTACGAGGTGCCCTGCACGTTCTCCGACCCTCTCGTGTGCGCGATGACACTGGACAAGGCGGTCGCCAAGCGCGTCGTCGCCTCGGCCGGGCTGGCCACCCCCCGCTTCCACGTCGTGGCGGGCGAGGACGACCTGCCCGACGTCGATCTGGCCTACCCCCTGTTCGCCAAGCCGTTGGCCGAGGGGACGGGGAAGGGCATCGACGGCTCCTCGCGGATCGAGACGCGGGAGCGTCTCGAGCAGGTCTGCCGGCGGCTGCTGGCGCGCTACCGCCAGCCGGTCATCGTGGAGGAGTACCTGCCCGGGCGGGAGTTCACGACCGGCATCCTGGGCACCGGACGCGACGCGCGCATCCTGGGCACCATGGAGGTGTGCATACGGCCGGACGCCCCGGAGAGCGACTACTCGCGGGAGATGAAGGAGCGCTGCAAGGAGTTCGTGGACTACCGGCCGCTGGAGGCGTCCGCACTGCGCGATGAGCTGGAGGCCCTCGCGCTGGGGGCCTACCGGGTGCTCGAGGTCCGCGACGCCGGCCGCCTGGACTTCCGGCTCGATTCCCGGGGGCGGCCCGCCTTCCTGGAGGCCAATCCGCTGCCCGGCCTGCACCCGACCCATTCGGACCTGCCCATGATCGCCACGCAGGAAGGCATGTCCTTCGTCCGGTTGATCGGGGAGATCGTCGAGAGCGCGACCACGCGGGTCGGCTCCGGCGCGGGAGGTGACCATGCCCGACCGTAGCGAAGGCGTCCTGATCCTGTACAACGTGCCCCTGAACGCCGACGGAGTCGACGACGCCCCGTGCGCGGAGGCCGATGCGGGTGTGCTGGACCAGGTGCGGGCGGTCGGGCACGCGCTGGAGGCCCTGGGCGTCCCGTTCCGAAGCGCCGGCGTGCGCACCCTGGGGGACCTGCCGCGGGAACTGGCGACGGCCCCGGAGGCCGCGGTCTTCAACCTCGTCGAGGCTCTGCGGGGCGATGCGCGCGACTTCACGCTCGTGCCCGCGCTCTGCGCAGCCTTCGGCAAGGCGTGCACGGGCGGCGACACCTTCTGCCTGGTCCACACTTTGGACAAGTGGCAGGCGAAGGCGGCGCTGCGGGCGGCCGGGGTGCCGGTGCCGGACGGCGTGCTGGCCGTGGCGCCCATGGCGGACGCGACCGGCCTGCCCGGGGGGCCGCTCATCGTCAAGCCGTGCCGGGCGGAGGCCAGCGAGGGGATCGACGCGGACTCGGTGTTCGAGGGCCAGGGGGCGGGCCTGGACGCGGCCGTCGAGCGCGTCTGCGCGCAGTTCGGCTGCCCGGCGCTCGTGGAGCGCTTCCTGTCCGGACGCGAGGTCAACGTGTCGGTGCTGCAGCGGGGGGCTTCGACGGAGGTGCTGCCGCTTGCGGAGATCGAGTTCGTGGACTTTCCGCCGGAGGCGCCCCGGATCGTCGGCTATCGGGCCAAGTGGCTTGCGGACTCCGCCGAGTTCCGCAACACGCCCCGGCGCATCCCGGCGGACCTGCCGGAGGCGACCGCCGACGAGGTGCGGCGCCAGGCCCTGCGCGCCTGGGAGGCGCTGGGTTGCCGCGATTTCGCACGCGTGGACTTCCGCCTGGACCGGCAGTTGCGCCCCCACGTGCTGGAGGTGAACGCCAACCCGGACCTCTCGCCGGACGGCGGCTTCGCTGCGGCGTTGGCGGCGGCCTCGATCCCGTTTGAGGAGTTCGTCCGCGTCGTGCTCGAGAACGCCCGCCGTCGCGCGGCCCGCACCGAGGGGCGCGTGCAGGCGGCGCCGGGCGCGCCGGGGGGAGTGCGCATCCGGTGCTCGCGGCCCGACGATCGCGCCGCGATTGCGGCCATCGCGGTCGAGACGCGGGTGTTCCGCCCCGAGGAGGTGGCCGTGGCCTGCGAGGTGCTCGATGACGCCCTCGCCCAGGGTCCCGAGGGGGACTACCGGTCCTTCACCGCGGAGGTGGGCGGCCGGCCCGCCGGCTGGGTCTGCTTCGGGCCCACCCCGTGCACGCAGGCCACGTACGACATCTACTGGATCATGGTCGCCCCATGGGCGCAGGGCACGGGCGCGGGCCGCGCGCTCATCGCGCACGCGGAGGACCTGATTGCACGCAGCGGCGGGCGGCTGGCCGTCGTCGAGGCTTCGGGGGGCCCGCCCGGTGACCGCGCACGCGGCTTCTACGTGCGCGTCGGCTACGAGGAGGCCGGGCGCGTGCCCGACTTCTACGCGCCGGGGGACGACAAGGTGATCTACCTCAAGCGCCTCGGTCCGCCGGCCTCTTCGTGACGCTGTGACCTCCGCAGGCGATTGCCCTTGGGGCCGATTGTGGGGCAGGATGCTATGGCGGAGAGGGGGGGATTCGAACCCCCGGAGGAGCTTTCGCCCCTCAACGATTTAGCAAACCGTCGCTTTCGACCGCTCAGCCACCTCTCCGCGGGGCCGTCGACCATGGGCGCCAGTGTAGTGCATATCCCCGCGACATGCAACGCCCGACGGTCCGTTGCGAGTGCGCCGCGCATGCGCTATAACGGGCACGCCGCATGAGCACCGCACTCCCCGGGGAGCCGGCAATGACGGCAGGGCAGGGCCTGCACTTCGACAGATTCGGCCGCAGCTATCACCTCCGGATCCGCTCCGCTGAGGATCTGGAGCGCGTGCTGTCCCTGGACGATGCGTTCTGGGTGGCCACGAGCGCTCCACTGTCGGGACTCGACTCGACGTCCGAGTTCCTCGCGTTCGTGGATGCGGACTCGAACCGTCGCATCCGGGCCGAGGAGGTTCGCGCCGCGATCCGGTGGCTTTTGGAGCGACTCTCCGACCGCGACCACCTAACGGAGGAGACCGACCGGGTGGCCCTGGCGTGGATCGACGTCGACCGGCCGGAGGGACAGGCGCTGGCGGGCGCGGCGCGCTACATCCTGGCTCGGCTGGGCGAAACGGAGTCGGACGCGATCTGCGTGCAGAACGTGCACGCGTTCGAGCAGGAACTGCACACGCGCCCGATCAACGGAGACGGCGTCATCACGCCCCAGGCCGCCCGGGACGACGCCATGGCCCGTTTCATCTCCGACGCGGCCGAATGCACGGGCGGCACGCGGGACCTGACCGGCCGGGCCGGCATCACCGAGGAGCAGCTCGATGAGTTCCTCGAGCAGGCGCGCGCCTACCTCCGGTGGGTCGCGCAGGCGGACCTGCCGCAAGGCGTCTCGGCCACTCGGGTCATGCCGCTGGGCGAGCGGACGCCGGCGGCCTATGAGGCGTTCCGGGCCGTGGCGCAGAAGGTGGACGGGTTCTTCGCCCGCTGCCGAGTCGTACGGTTCGACCCCTCGGCCGCCCGGCGCATGGGCATCGGCGCAAGCGAGGTGGCCCCGGCGGACCTGAGCAGCCCCTCGGCGATCGACGCCGGCCTGGCCCGTGCGCCGCTGGCGGAGCCGAACGCCGAGGGCCTGCTGGCGCTCGACGACTCGGTCAACCCCATCTACCACGACGCGATCCGCACGTTTGCGCGCACGACCGTCTGGCCCATCCTGCGCGAGGCGGTGCCGGCCCTGACGGAGGACCTGTGGCGCCGGGTGACGGAGGTGCTCTCTCCTTACGCCGAATGGGTGGCTGCGAAGGAGGGCGGGGCGGTCGAACGGCTGGGTCGGCAGCGGCTGGCCGAGTGCCTGAGCGGGCGGTATGCAGCGCGGACCCGCGCCCTGCTGAGGGCCGACCGTGAGGTGGCCGTCCGGCTGGCGGAGGCGCGCGAACTGAAGAGGCTGCTGCTCTACCACAAGCATCTGCTGTCGTTGGCGAACAACTTCGTCAGTTTCCCGGACCTCTACACCCCCGGACGGCGTGCCGCCTTCGAGATGGGCTCGCTGGTCATGGACGGCCGCTGGTTCAACTTCGCCGTCAGGGTCGAAGACGTCCAGGAACACGCGAAGGTTGCACGTTCGGGGGGCATGTACGTGTTCTATGCCGAACTGACCCGAACGGACGTGCCCGAGGATATGATGGTGGTGGCGTTGCCGGCCACCGCGGGCACGCTCGGCAACCTGGGCCCTGGCAAGCGCGGGGTGTTCTACGACCGGCGGGGCCGGCACTACGACGCGCGCATCGTGCACATCATCGACAACCCCATCAGCTTCCACGAAGCGCTGGCATCGCCGTTCGTGCGCCTCGGGCGCTTTGTC
>Ga0123329_1004674_pt1 | contig 10607 bp, 7 predicted proteins | sample BioC12SIPDNA_FD_89703 | JGI IMG/M metagenome (GOLD analysis project Ga0123329, IMG submission 89703) | Anaerobic biogas reactor microbial communites from Washington, USA - Biogas_R1_B C12 SIP DNA | ecosystem: Engineered > Bioreactor > Anaerobic > Unclassified | place: Washington, USA | collected... | reverse complement strand
ACAAGGCGGAGGGGCTCGTGATCGACGGCTTCACCTACCTCCCCGAATCGATGACCTCGCGGCTCGACGACGACAAATGGGGCTGGACCATCCAGGCCTCGACCCGCATCGACGGTCTTGCCCGCATGTCGCGGCAGCATCAATTCAACTACCTGAGGCGCGACACCGTCAGCACCGACAATCCGTCCCGGCACGCCGCCATGCTGCTGACGGACCGCACCGCCTTCAACCCAGACGAGACCGTCTATTACAAAGTCCTCCTCTACGAAGGCACCTACGAATACGCCACCCGTCCCGCCGGTATCAGGCTGACCGCCACCCTGACCGATCCCACGGATAAGGAGATCGGCACGCAGGAGCTGACCACCAATGAATTCGGCTCCGCTGCCGGCTCCTTCGTCCTGAAAAAGGGCGAACGGGGCGGCATGTACAGGATCTCCGTCCGCGAGGGCGGCAGAACCATCGCCGAAACACGCGTCCGGGCGGACGAATTCGTCCTGCCCAGCTTCGAGCTGAGCTGGAAGCCCGACAGCCGTTTCTACCTGCCGGGAGATTTCATCACCGTCGAGGGCGGCATCCGCAGCTACTCGGGCCACAACCTGGGCACGGCCACGGCGACATACAGCGTCGAGGACCGAGGCGAAACCCTCGATGAGGGAAAGCTTGAACTCGCCGGGAACGGCGATTTTAAAATCCGCTTCCAGGCCCCCGACGACGAATCCCGCTGGTATCATAATCTCGTCGTCACCGTCCGTGTGACGGATGCCACGGGAGAGACGCTGGAGTTCCGCAAAACGGTCGACTTCTCCCAGAGCCTCCCGCTCAACATCCGCGTCATGAATCGCGTTCAGGGGCATTTCAACCGCGTGAGCGGCAGCAGCGGCGGATCCATCGTCGGCGACAGCGCCGCCCAGGTCCGCTTCCAGCTCGGCGGAGGCGGCAGCCCGAAAACGCACCCGAGGCTCAGCATCGAATATGCGGTTTCCCGCGAAGGCAAGACCCTTCTCTCCGGCAACGCCAAGAACGGGGAAAACGTCAGTCTCGACCTGTCCCGCCACCCTTCCGGACTCTATACCGTCGAGGTCAGGGCCACGGCGGTGAGCGATACCGGCAAGGAGTATGTCGACATAATGGAGCATGATATCGTCAAGGTTGAAGACGCGGACAGCGCCCTCGACCTGGACGTGCACTGCTTCTTCAAGGAACTGGCAGACGACGGCACGGGCATTTCCCTGCAGGTCGGCGCCACCACGGGCCCCGCGTGGATCGTCACGGAGCTGTACGGCGACGGCAACCGCCTCCTGGAAAAGCGCATCGTCAAGCTGGCCGGGGTCCGCGCCCGTCCGAATTCCCTGCAGGTCATCCGTTTCGACCGCAAGGCCGATTATCCCGAAACGCTGACGCTCAAGGTTCTCTGGTTCCGCGACGGACGGGCCTTCGACTATTCCGTTTCCTCTTACAAACCCAAGCTCCGTTTTGAACTGCCGCTGGGCTTCACCCGCTTCCTGGACACCACGGCGCCGCACCATGACTATCGTTTTACCATCCGGACGGCGGAAGGCGTGGAACTCGCCGCCACCATCTTCGACAAGAGTACGGAGACCATCGGGCGCAATGTGTGGAACAGCGTCTTTCCCGCTACCCGTTCCCTGCCCGAGGTCTATTACAGGAACACGCTCGGCATCGACTCGGCTTATGCTTTCGATGCGGAAGCGCTGAACCGCCGTCAAAGCAATCGCATCCTGTCCAAATCCGCCGCAATGGGCTCGGCCGTCCTCATGGATGAGGCCGCCCCGATGGCGGAAATGGCCCGGGAGGCAATGGTGGCCGATGACGCCATGCCCGAGGAGTCCCTTGAATCGGAGGAGGGCGGCGCCGAAGAAATCTCCGTCCGAGAGAATTTCGCCAATACGATTGCCTGGGAGCCGTTCCTGCGCTCCGACAAGGATGGCACGGTGACCTTCAACTTCACCACGGCGGACAAACTCTCCACTTATTATGTCCAGCTCTTCGCACACGACAAGGCTTTCCACAACGCCACCCTGCGCCGGGAGATGGTCGTAACCCTGCCGGTCAAGGTCGCCGTCGTGCAGCCGCAGTTCCTTTATGAAGGCGACCGCTACGTCGCCCGTGTGACCGTGTCCAACAGCAAGGAAACGCCCGTCCCCGGCCGCATCTCCGTAAAATTCCTGAACGGGAAGGACTACAAGACCGCTCCCGTTCTCGCCGACAAGGGCGGCCGCCTTACCGTTCCGGGCGGCGGCACCGTGGATTACAGCTGCGAGACCGTCGCACCCGGGGTCCGAGACCTCGGCCTGCTCGTGAGCTTCACCGCCGACAACGCCGACTACGGCTCCGACGCCGTGTTCGTGGTGATGCCGGTCAGCCCGGCCGTGCAGACGATTACGGAAGCCCACTCCGCCCTGCTGCGCGCCGGGATGGACCGCGAGTCGGTCCTCGCCGACCTCCGCAGCCAGTTTGTCAATGTCTCCGGCTCCGAAGCCGCCCTGCGCGAGATTTCCATTCTCGGAATGATCCAGGAGGCCATTCCGGAAAAGGTCCTCCCGCGGAGCGAGAACCTGCTCGACCAGAGCGAGGCGCTCTACGCCAATTTCCTGATTGACAAGCTGCCCGGCTCGAAGGGTTCCGGCGCCACGCCGGAGCAGCGCGCCGATATGGTAAATAAGATCCTCGGCTGCCACAACAGCGACGGCGGCTTCGGATGGTTTGCCGGAATGACCACCTCGCCCATCCTCACCATCACCCTGCTCGAACGCCTCGCCGACATGGGAGAAGACTGCCCTGCGGAGCTTGCGGCTCAGATTCCCGCCGCCGTCCTGTATCTCGACAACGAGTACTTCGGCGGGCGGAGACGGCCCTTCTGGTGCGGTGGCATCAGTCTGGAGCAGTACCTGCACGTACGGGCGCGGTATCCGCAGGTCGCTTTCTCGCCCGAAGGCGTGAGCGCCAAGGTGATGCGCCTGTTCAAGAAGGAGGTCCGGAGCTACCTTGTCCCGGGGACCAGGCGCGGACTCAACGGACAGGTCTTCGCAAAGGCCCGCCGCATGAAGACGCTGCGGGCGCTGCTCGGGGACGGCGGGGTTTCCCTCGCCCAGTCCTGGGGCATTTCCCTGCTCACTTCCTCCCGCCTGCGCAAATCCCTGGACAAGGATATAGCCTCCCTGCTCCAGTATGCCGAACCGCACCGCAGCGGCGGCACATACTACCCCAACGCCGTGATGCCCTGGCGGGGGCTGCTGGAGAGCGAACTCTACGCACACGCGCTGATCTGCGACCTGCTGACCGACTGCGGACACAATGAGGTTGCGGAAGGCATCCGCCTGTGGATCATGGTTCAGAAAGAGACGCAACACTGGGAAGACGATCCGGCCTATATCCCGGCCATCGGCAGCGTGCTGCGCGGTACGGAAGAGACCCTGCAGACCAGAGTCCTCGCCCTGACCGCCTCCACCACCCTCCCTTTCCCGCAGATCAAGGCTTCCGGCAACGGCTTCACGCTCTCGCGCAGTTTCACCCGCGACGGCCAGCCGCTTGCAGACGGCGACTTGCTGCACGTCGGCGACAAGGTTGTGGCCACCTATAGCATCTGGAACGAGGAGAACCGCAGTTTCGTGCGGCTCACGGCTCCGCGTCCCGCGGCCTTCCGCCCGGTCGAGCAGCTCTCCGGCCCCTACGGCTGGCGGCTCCGCCCGATCTCCATCACGGGCTGGATGAGTTTCAGCCCGCAGGGCTACCGGAGCGTGCTCGCCGACCGTACGGAGTACTGGTTCGACAGCTATCCCGAGGAGAATACCACGGTAACCGAAGAGTATTTCGTCACCCAGGAAGGCAGCTTCCAGTGCCCCGTTCCGGTGATCGAATCCCTCTACGCCCCGCACTACCGCGCGAACGACGGCGGGCATCCGGCCGTGTCCGTCAAGCCTTGAGATCTGTCGGCGGCGCGGAGTCTCCGGCCCGGGGCTTCCACCCGGGCTAGTAGAGGATGTCGCTGAGGAAGAGCGCGTGACCCGGCACGGATTCGCCGGCGAGAGAACGGGAAGAACCTTCGGCAGGCTCAGGACGACCCTCCGCGGGGAGGATCAGGGAGCGGAACGCTTCGGCCGTGCGCTTGCCGCGGCCGACCTCGAGCAGGGTCCCCACGACGGCGCGGACCATGTTGCGCAGGAACCGGTCGGCGGCGATGCGGAAATACCAGTAATCATCGCCTCCTTCCCGGCCCGTCAGGGCCAGGTGCACGGGCGTGTAGCGATGCCAGCCGGCCTCGAAGACCGTGCACAGGGAGGTCTTCGTGTCAGTACCCGTCTTCTCGAAACAGCGGAAGTCGTGCTCCCCCAGGAGCGCCTGCGCCGCTTCGTTCATCCGCTTGAAATCCACGTCCGGGAAAGTGTAGAGGTAGGAATGGCCGGCGACAAAGGGATCTTTCACCCGGTGCAGGAAGTAAGTGTATTCGCGCCGCGTGGCGTCGAACCGGGCATGGAAATCATCCGCAACCGGCACAATGTCATGGACGACCACGGAGCCGGGCAGAATGGCATTCAATTTGTAGCATAATTGATACGTATCAAGCCCCTCGGCTGCGTCGAAATGAGCGATGTAGCCGATTGCATTGACACCCGTGTCGGTACGCCCGGCACCCGTCACGGCAACGGCGGCATGGAGCAGGGTGGAAAGCGCCTCCTGGAGCGTCTGCTGGACACTCGGAGCATCCGGTTGGACCTGCCACCCGCAGAAATCCGCACCGCTGTAGGAGAGCTTGATGGAATAACGCATAGCCGACTGCAAAATTAGTCAATTATATGGAAAGTGTAAACATCAAGGAGCTCAACGACCGCATCCAGAAAGAGAGCGCGTTCGTGGATCTCCTCTCCCTGGAGACGGGCAAGGTGATCGTCGGGCAGAAGCACCTCGTGGAAAACCTGATGATTGCGATGCTGGCCGACGGGCACATCCTGCTCGAAGGCGTCCCCGGTTTGGCCAAGACATTGGCCATCAGCACGTTGTCACAAGCGGTGAACGCCAAATTCAGCCGTATCCAGTTCACCCCGGACCTGCTTCCGGCGGACGTGACCGGCACGCTGATCTATTCCCAGAAGAAAGAGTCGTTCGAGGTGCACAAGGGCCCGGTCTTCGCCAACTTCGTGCTGGCGGATGAAATCAACCGTGCCCCCGCCAAGGTCCAGTCCGCCCTGCTCGAGGCGATGCAGGAGCGGCAGGTGACCCTGGGCGACCAGACCTACCCGCTGCCGCGTCCCTTCCTGGTGATGGCCACGCAGAACCCGATCGAGCAGGAAGGCACCTATCCCCTCCCGGAGGCCCAGGTGGACCGTTTCATGCTCAAGGTGGTCGTGAGCTACCCCAAGAAGGACGAGGAGAAGCTCATCATCCGCATGAACAACAGCGGCGAATTCCCCAAGGCCTCTCCCGTCGTGAATCCCGAGGATATCGTCCGGGCCCGGGAGGTCGTCCGCGAAGTGTACATGGACGAAAAGATCGAGCGCTACATCGTGGACATCGTCTATGCCACCCGCACCCCGGAGGACTATGGACTGAAGAACCTCAGGGACCTGATCTCGTTCGGCGGTTCGCCGCGTGCGAGCATCAGCCTGTCGCTGGCGGCCAAGGCCTATGCCTTCATCAAGCGCCGCGGCTACGTCATTCCCGAGGATGTGCGCGCCGTGTGCCCGGAGGTATTGCGCCACCGCATCGGCCTGACCTACGAAGCCGAGGCCGAAAACGTCACCACCGAAGAGATTATCGAGCAGGTCATCAATGCCGTCATCGTCCCGTAATACGAGCGCGACCGAGCTTCTGAAGAAAGTCAGGAAGATCGAGATCCGGACCAAGGCGCTCTCCCACCAGATCTTCGCCGGCGAGTACCATTCGGCCTTCAAGGGCCGGGGCATGGCGTTCAGCGAGGTGCGGGAGTACCAGTGGGGGGACGACGTGCGCTCGATGGACTGGAACGTCACGGCGCGCCTGCGCGCCCCGTACGTGAAAGTCTATGAGGAAGAGCGGGAACTGACCGTGGTGCTGCTCGTGGACGTGAGCCGTTCGGGCCTGTTCGGCACGGCCGGGCAGACGAAACGCGAACGCCTGGCCGAGATTGCGGCGGTGCTCTCTTTCAGCGCCATCCTCAACAACGACAAGGTGGGCGCGCTGTTCTTCTCCGACCGGGTCGAGAAATTCATCCCGCCGGGCAAGGGCCGTTCGCACCTGCTGCACATCATCCGCGAGATGCTCCAGCTCCAGCCCGCCTCCGACGGGACGGACATCGGCGCCGCGCTGAAGTTCCTCACCAATGCGATCAAGAAGAAGTGTACGGCCTTCCTGCTCAGTGACATGATCGACGTGGACGCGGAGGGCAATCCCCGCTACGAGGAGGCGCTCAAGGTGGCGGTGAACCGCCACGACCTGAGCGTCATCCAGGTCCACGACCCCCGGGAGCGTTCGCTGCCGCCCGTGGGTCTGGTGCACATCAAAGACAGCGAAACGGGCGGCGGCGCCTGGATCGACACGGACAGCCGCAAGGTCCGCGCGGCGTACGAAAGGTGGTTCTCCACCCTGTCGGCCCGGCAGACCGGCCTGCTGAACAAATACCAGATCGACCACGTGGACATTGCCACGGACGAAGACTATGTCAAGGGCCTGATGGCCCTGTTCAACCGAAGATGAAAGTGCTGACGTTCATATTGGCTGCCTTGCTGGACATCGTCCCGGCCGGACAGGCTTTCCTCAAGCCGCTCCAGCCCAGGGATTCCATCCTCATCGCAGACCAGCTTGAATATGGTTTCCAGCTGGACAGCCTGGCGGCGGGGACCGCCCTGGCGCTGCCGGAATTCGCGCAGGCATCCAACGACACCCTCACGCTGGTGCGGGGATGGCAGCTCGACACGACGGCACGCCTGCATGTCCGCCAGCCCGGCCGCAAGGGCCGCGCGGAACTGTACAGCGTCCGGGGCAGCATCGTGATCGCCCCGTTCGAGGAAGGGACCTATCACCTGCCCGCCATCCCCGTGCTCCGGGGAGAGGACACCCTGTTGTTCGAGGGTCTGCAGATGGAGGTGAAGACCATGCCCGTGGACACCGCCACCTTCCAGATCCACGACATCAAGGAGCAGATGCGCTATCCGCTGACCGTCAAGGAATTGCTCCCGTGGGTCGGCGGGGTTCTGCTCTTTGCCGCGCTGCTTTTCCTGGGAATCCGGGCGCTCCGGCGCCGGCGCGGGGAGTCCGGCGGTGCGGCAAACCGCGACCCGGCCTACATCGTAGCGCTGCGCGAACTGGACAAATGGCGCGGCGACGCCTTCTGGGCGCCGGAGAAACAGAAAGCGTTCTATTCGGGCATCACCGATGCCCTGAAAACCTATATGGAAGACCGTTTCGGCGTGGATGCGCCGGAGATGACCACGGCCGAACTTTTCACCGCCCTGGCGGAGGCGAAAGACCTGGACGCGGACCTGCGCGAAGAGATGCGGGAGGTCTTCGAATGTGCCGACTATGTGAAGTTTGCGAAACACGTCGCCTCGCAGGAGGAGAACGCCCGCGCACTGCCGACGGCCGTCCGTTTCGTGACTTCCACCTACCAGACCGTGCTTGAGGAGGAGCAGAAGACGGACGATGAACTTTGAGAATCCCGCATTGCTGTGGCTGCTGGTCATCCCGCTGCTCCTGGCCGGGCTCTATGTCTGGCGGGAACTCGCGGAGCGCCGTCCCCACCTGCGCGTGTCCACGGCGGCGCCGTGGCTGCAGGGCGGCCGCTCGCCGCTGGGGGTGCTGCGCCATCTGCCGATGGTGCTGCGCACGGCTGCGCTGTGCCTGATCGTGCTCGCGCTCGCCCGGCCCCGCTCGTCCAGCGAGATCGAGAAGATCGACGCCGAGGGCATCGACATCGTCCTTGCGATGGACGTGTCCACGAGTATGCTGGCCCGGGACTTCACGCCGGACCGCATCAGCGCTGCCAAGGATATCGCCATCGAGTTCATCTCCCAACGCCCTTCCGACAGGATGGGCATCGTGGTGTTTGCGGGCGAGAGCTACACCCAGTGTCCGCTCACGACCGACCGCGCCACGCTGATCAACCTGATGAAGGAGGTGCAGACTGACCTCATCGAGGACGGCACCGCCATCGGCAACGGCCTGGCCACCGCCGTGGCCCGGATGATGGATTCCGACGCGCCCAGCCGGGTGGTGATCCTGCTCACGGACGGTGTCAACAACAGCGGCGAGGTGGCCCCCCAGACTGCGGCCGAGATTGCCAGGACCTACGGGGTGCGCGTCTATACCATCGGCGTCGGCGCCAACGGCCTGGCCCCCTATCCGGTCATGACCCCCTGGGGCATGGAAATGCAGCAGGTGCAGGTCGAGATCGACGAGGGCTTGCTCAAGGACATCGCCGACGCCACGGGCGGCCGCTATTTCCGTGCGACGGACAACACCAAGCTTGCGGAAATCTATTCGGAAATCAACAAGATGGAGAAGGCCCGCACGAGCGTGGACAGCTTCCCCGTCTATAAGGAACTGTTCGGGCGCTTCGGCCTGGCGGCCCTCGTCTGCCTGCTGCTCGAACTGCTTGTGGGACTTTTGCTGAGGAGGATGCCGTAATGCTGTACTTTGCACGTGCTTTCTATCTGTGGCTGCTGCTGCTCATTCCGGTGATCCTCATCGGCTACGCCCTGATTCGCCGGGGCCGCCGCGCGCGGATGCGCCGTTTCGGCGACGAGTCGCTGGTGTCCGCCCTGATGCCGTCCTGGTCTTCGGCCAAGGGCTGGTGGCGCATCGTACTGTTCTGCCTGGGATTCTTCTGCTTCATCGTCGGCCTGGCACGGCCGCTGCTCGGAGCGAAACTGGTGGAGCGCGAGACCAAGGGCGCCGAGATCATGATCTGCCTGGACGTGTCCAATTCGATGCTGGCCCAGGATTATTCGCCGGACCGCCTGTCCCGGGCGAAACTGGCCATTTCCCGCATCGTGGACCGCCTGCAGGGCGACCGGATCGGTTTGATCATTTTTGCGGGAAGTTCCTTCGTGCAGCTCCCGATCACCACGGACTACATCTCGGCCAAGATGTTCCTGAATTCCATCGACACCCAGTCGATACCCATTCAGGGCACGGCGATCGGAGATGCGGTCGTGACCGCCGCCAAGGGCTTCAGCGCCCAGAGCGAAAAAAGCCGTGCCATCATCGTGATCACCGACGGCGAAAACCATGAAGACGATGCCGTGGAGGCCGCGAAACAGGTGGCCTCGACCGGGATCCGTATCTTTACCGTCGGCGTAGGTTCCCTCCAGGGCCAGCCGATCCCCATGGACGGCGAACTGATGAAGGACAAAGACGGCAACATCGTCGTGACCCGCCTGGACGAGGAGACGCTGAAGCGCATCGCGTCCGTGGGTAACGGAGCCTATGTCCATGCGGGCAACGAGGAATTCGGACTCAACCCCATCCTCGACGAGATCCGCAAGCTCGAGGACGAGCGTTTCAACTCGACCGTCTTCGAGGAATATGACGAACAGTATATGTATTTCTTTGCCGCGGCGCTCTTCTTCTTCGTGCTGGAGATGCTCCCCGGCGAGCGCCGTTCGCGCAGGAGATTGTTCGAAGCATGAAAAAGATATTGACATTCTTGCTGTTGTGCTGCACCCTGCCCGCCCTTGCCCAGGTGGACAAGGGGGAGGTCCGTGCCGGCAACCGGAAGTTCCGCAAGGACCGTTTCAAGGAGGCGGAGATCGACTACCGCAAAGCGGTGCTCAAGGATTCGCTTTCCCTGACGGCGGAATACAACCTGGCCTCCGCGCTCTACCGCCAGCAGGACTATGCCGGCGCCGCAAAAGCGCTCGCGGCGGTGAAAGAACAGGAAGCGCTGCCCGCGCAATACCACTACAACGCAGGCGACGCCGCCCTGCAGCAGCAGGATTACCAGGCGGCGGTGGACGCCTTCCGGCAGGCATTGCTGCTCGATCCGGCGGACCTTGACGCCAAGGAGAATTACATCTACGCCAAGAAAATGCTGGAGAACCGCCAGAACGGAGGAGGAGGCGGTGGCGGCGACAATCAGCAGAACCAGGATCAGAACCAAGACCAGGACCAGAACCAGAACCAGGATCAGCAGGACCAGAATCAGGACCAGCAGGACCAGGATCAGAATCAGGACCAGCAGGATCAGAATCAGGACCAGCAGCCGCAGATCTCCCCCCAGCAGGCCCAGCAGATGCTGCGCGCCATCCAGGCCAAGGAGCGGGAGACGCAAGACAAGGTGAACCGGGAAAAAGCCGCGCTGCTCAAATCCCAGCAGAAAGAAAAGAATTGGTAATGAAAAGATTGACGACCATCCTCATAGCGGCGTTGCTATCCATTGCCGCCCTCGGCCAGAACTCGATCAAGGTTCAGGCCCCCAACCTGGTAGGCGTGAACGAACAGTTCAACATCACGTTTATCATCAGCGGGGAGCATGCGCCGTCGGATTTCAGCTGGGAGCCCGGCAATGATTTCCAGCTGGTGTGGGGACCGCAAAGGGGTTCTTCGACCTCGATCAGCATCGTGAAAGGCAAGCGGACCACCTCTTCGCAGACCACTTATACCTACGTGTT
>Ga0123329_1004669_pt1 | contig 10610 bp, 9 predicted proteins | sample BioC12SIPDNA_FD_89703 | JGI IMG/M metagenome (GOLD analysis project Ga0123329, IMG submission 89703) | Anaerobic biogas reactor microbial communites from Washington, USA - Biogas_R1_B C12 SIP DNA | ecosystem: Engineered > Bioreactor > Anaerobic > Unclassified | place: Washington, USA | collected... | reverse complement strand
TTGTCCGTGCCCCCGGTGGAAATCTCAAGCCCCTCGTCAATGCAGGCTTGCGCAAGCACCCCCGCGTTGTCCGCGATCTTCCGCGCGTAGGCCCGGAACTCCGGCGTGTTCGCTTCCGTGAACGCCACCGCCTTCGACGCGAGGATGTGCGGCAGCGGCCCCCCAATCACCAGCGGGCAGCCCTTGTTCACCGATTCCGCAAACTCTTCCACGCAGAGCACCGCGCCGCCCCGCGGCCCGCGAAGGGTCTTGTGCGTCGTCGTCGTGACGACGTGGGCATGCCGCACGGGATTGAAGTCGCCCTCGAACACGCCCCCCGCTACGAGCCCCGCGAAATGGGCCATGTCCACCATGAACACCGCGTTTACCCGGTCGGCCATCGCCCGAAGGCGTTTGAAATCGATCTTGCGCGGATAGGCGCTGTATCCGGCCAGGAATATCAGCGGCTGGACCTCCAGCACCGTCTTCTCCAGCGCGTCGTAATCCAGAAGACCCGTTTCCCGGCTCACCCCGTAGCTGTACGAATCGAACATCATCGCCGAAATGTTGTGCCGGTACCCGTGCGTGAGATGCCCGCCCGAGTAGTAGTCCATCCCCAGCAGACGCTGGTTGCCGGTCTTCTGGCGGATGCGGTTCCAGTCGTCGCGCGACAGTTTCGACGGGTCGGTGACGCCGATCTCCTCCAGGGTGGGCGCCTCCACGCGGGTCTGCAGGATCGCCCAGTAGGCAATCAGGTTCGCATCCGCGCCGCTGTGCGGCTGCACGTAGGCATGGTCGCACCCGAAAAGCTTTTTGAGCTGGTCGCACGCATACGCCTCGACATCATCCACGTTATCGCACCCGGAGTAGAAGCGGTGCCCCGGAAACCCCTCCGCGTACTTGTCCGTCAAGAGATTTCCCATCGCCAGTTGCGTCGCGAGCGAGCAGTAGTTCTCGCTCGCAATCAACTTGAGATTCGCCCGCTGATCCGCCAACTCCTGCACGATCGAGCGCGCCACCTGCGGCGCCACACGGGCAATCTCCGTCAGATTGCCCAGGTACCCCAGAAAGCCCGCGTCTACGTGCTCCGGACTGGTTGATTGAAGATATTCTGCGATCGCGCCCTTCGTCGTGGAAATACTCACCGTTGGCCTCCCCATACGTTGCCTCGAATGCGCTATGGTAGTCGGTCAACAGGCGCCGTTGCAACAAAAACGCCGGGGAAGACCGTCCTGACGCGACGCGCAGACCCGCGCGTTCCATGGGCATAAAAAGAGGTGCCCCCCCGGTCTGGGGGTCCGGGGGGGCGGCTGCAGAGGCCGTGCAATTCCTCGTCTGTGAGAGCCGGTTGTAGAGAAAGCAATCCCCGTGCCAGCGGGCTCCCGGCGGCGGGACGAACGCCTCGCAACTCATAACTTCCCGACATGCCGTAAGTTACGACACCGCGCCCGTCCTGCGCAGGGTCCCGCGCCCTGGCCGGAATCCGTCAATTCGACGCGTTCAGTTCACCGTAGTGACAAATCCCTGGCGTTCCATGCGCCCATCTCCACCCCCGTCATGCCGTTAAGCACATGGACAACAGAGGCTCATACCCATAATTGACAAGCATTTAGGGCACAGGGTACGCTTAATGTAGACGAGGTATACTGGAGGCCATGACATGCCCACCCGGCAATCGCCCGCCGTACGCATCTTTTGTCTATGCGGACAGAAAATGCGCCTGACCGAGACCATGTATGGACGCCGGGCGCGGTGTATCGCGTGCCAGCTCAAGATCCGCCTGCCGCGCTTCGAGGAGATCCCCCGGGGCGCCACGGACATCTTCCTCCGCGACCACCCCGAGTTCATTCGCGAGCAGCCTCCGGAGACGGACACCGCCGCGGAAGAGCAGGATGCCCGGAAACGCCGGAGAACGAGCATTTCGGTGCCCATCGACCCGTCGGAGACCCTGCGTATACTCTGCAGCCTGGCGAAGAAGATCTCGCGCGAGATGAAGGCCGCGGACGGACGCCCGAAAGCCGAATTGGAGGAGCACAAGGCCCGCCTGAAGGAACTCCATACCGAGTTTAACGACGAACTGCACCAGCGCCTGATGGAAGCCTCCATCGAACTGACCGCGGCGCAGGAAAAGCTCGGGGAACTGGCCCTCGAAGCCCGTGTCGGCGAACTCGACTACCGGGTCTACCGCGAACGGGTCAGCCGCATCCGCTGGCGGCGCGAATGCCTTGAGCGGCGTCAACTGAATCTCCGGGCCTGGCGCGCCGTGCGCGACGCGGACCTCGCGGGCGGCTACCTCGATCTGCCGCTGTCCCGGATGGACGGGCTCTCCCTGCGGGTGCCGCTGATTGAAGAGGCGACCGAACCGCCCGTGCTGCTGCGCTGGATGGTCGACCAGCTTCGAGCGGCCTTCGAAAGCCGGAAACAGGCCGAGACGAGCCTCGATATGGCAGCCCGCCTCCGCGACCAGAAAGACCTCGCCGAAAAAGAGAGCAAACGCGCCGCGAAAGAACAGAAAGCCGCCCGGGCACGGGCCACCGCGGCAATCCGGTTCTGGCAGGACCGCCTCGAGAAGTTCCGGCGGGACATCCAGTGCGACCAGCGCGTCATCGAGGCCCAGCTCGAACTGGCGCGCGGCCGCCGTCAACTCGGCGAACTGGGCCGCGACCAGTTCGACGCCATCGAGTCCGATCTCCGGCAAGCCAGCGCAGACCTCGAGAAGGCTGTGCAGACCATCGACAGGGCGGTTTCCGCCCCGTCCGATCGCGACCTGCCCGCATTGCGCGGCACATTCGTCGAGCGTCTGGGAAAGCCGCGGCCGGCGCGCACCCGCCCGGTCACCGTGTTCGCCATTCTGGGCCTGGTCTTCATGGCGGCCATTGTAGCCGGCGTGGTCTTCGGGGTGTTGTATGGTCTGATCCCCACGCCTTCGTTCCGGTCCGGAACGCCGGGCCCCGGGCCTGCCCGTGTCGTCGCGAATGCGTCCGGCGAGACACCGCCGCCTGCCGAGCAGCAACCTGCCATAGCAATCCCCCTGGCGCCGGATGCCGAAGCCCCCCGGGAAGAGGTCTCGCCTGCCGGAGCAGAGGCGGCCCCCCCCGAAGACGCCCCCGGCATCCCCGCGGACCAGACCGTCCCCGGGTCCGAAGACGCCCTGCCGGAGACGCCCGGCGACGTCGTTCCCGCTTCCGGGGAGGTCTCCGGCGAACCATCCGCGATGACCGCCACCCCCGCCACGGAAGCCCCCCCGGCCGCGAGCACGAACTCAGTGGAGGTTGAGTTGCGGGGCGTCGTAACCACCGTCGACCGGGCCCCCCGCTTCTTCCTTCGCATCCACACGCCAGACGGAAAAATGCAGGAGCGCACGCGCGAATTGGGGGGGAGCGTGGCAGACGGTTGGATCATCCGCGAATACAACCCCAGTCAACAGAACATCACCCTGTTTAACGGGGAAGACCTGCTGGTCGTGCGGCGGGGGGAAAAGACGCCCCTGCCCCCTCCGGAATCAGGTGAGCCTGGATGAAACCGTAACAAAATCCCGGGGCAACGGTAGAATAGTTCGGCAGGATCAACTCAGGGGCGGAAACGCAGATTCCCGAACGCGTTTCACGGCGGAGAACTCATGACTCTAACGTACAAGAGCGAAACGGGTTACACATATGTTGAAGAAGGTTCGGGCCCGGTAGTCATCCTCCTGCACGGGCTGATGGGCGGTCCGGAGAATTTCCAGCCGGTGCTCGCCGATCTGCGTGACAGTTATCGCGTTGTAGCGCCCATGCTCCCCCTGTTCGACTTGCCCTTGCGCAAGACCTGCGTCCAGGAATTGAGCCAGTTCCTGCACGGGTTCATCACACACAAGAGATTCCACCGGGTCGCCCTGGTGGGGAATTCCCTCGGAGGGCACGTGGCGTTGCGGTACGCCCTCACCTGCCCCGGAAAAGTCACCGGCATGGTCCTGACCGGAAGCTCGGGCCTGCGCGAGAACACCATGGGCACCACCCTCCCGCGCCGCAAGGATTACGACTATGTGCGCGAGAAGGCCGCCCTGACCTTTTACGACCCCGGTATGGCCACCAAGGAACTCGTGGATGAGGTGTTTGAAGTCCTCAACAGCAACGTGAAGGCCCTCAAACTGCTCCGGATGGCCAAGTCGGCGGTCCGCGAGAATCTCGCGCACGAGTTGCAGCGCCTCGCCATGCCGGTGGGATTGATCTGGGGCCGCGACGACGTCGTCACCCCGCCTGAAGTGGCCCGCGAGTTCCACGAACGGCTGGTCCTGTCGCGTCTGAGCTTCATCGAAAAATGCGGCCATGCCCCCATGATGGAGCGACCCGACGAGTTCAATGTCATTCTCCGGTGGTACCTGTACTGGATTGGCCAGGTATCGCAGGGGTACCACCCGGCCTCCGAACACCCGGCCGGGGAGCCAGTGGCGCCGGCCAGCGAGAAGATCCCCGCGGTGGCGTGGGCCTGAACCGCGCCCGTCGGGCGGCGGTCCGGCCTGCTCCGTCGCAGAGAACGGCATCGGCCGAATTTGGATCATCCCCTCGGCTCTGGTAAGCTCGCCGCATGGGGGAAGCCCCGCGCCGGTCCCCTTTAACCGCAACCGACGGAGAGTCTTGTCATGGGTATCGTGTTGCTCCTCGCGCAGTTTGCGTTGTGCACCTCCGCCGCCGTCCCCCCCGAACCCGTTCCGGTGATTCTCGACACGGACATCGGCAGCGACATCGACGACACGTGGGCGTTGGCCATGATGCTGGGGTCCCCGCAGATCGACCTCAAACTCATCACGACCGCGTTTCGCGACACGCCCACCAAGACCCGACTCGTGGCAAAACTGCTGGAACGCTGGCACCGCACGGACGTCCCCATCGGCACCGGCGTCAAGACGGCCGACGGCGGCATCAACCAGCTCGATTGGCTCGGCGAGTACGATATCAAGAGCTATCCCGGCGTGGTCTATGAAGACGGGGTCCAGGCGCTGATCGATACAATCAAGAAATCGGACCGCGAGATTACCCTGGTTGTGCTCGGTCCCCAGGGCAACCTGCGCGAAGCCCTCAAACGCGACCCGTCGATCGCGGAAAACGCCCGCGTCGTCACCATGGCCGGCAGCGTGCACATCGGGTACCAGGGCCATGAGGGCCGCCAGCCCGAATGGAACGTCAAGGCGGACATCGAGGCCGCCCGCGCCGTATTCCAGGCCCCGTGGGAGATCGTCATGAATCCCCTCGACCTCTGCGGCAACCTCCGCCTGGCGGGCGAGCCGTACCTGCGCGTGGCGGATTGCGCCGCCCCGCGCGCACAGGCGGTCATCGAAAACTACACCGCCTGGACAAACCGCGACAACCACCCCCAGAACGCCAGCAGCATCCTCTTCGACACGGTCTCGGTCTACATGGCCGTTGACACCTCCCTGTGCCGCATGGAGACCGTCCGCCTCTCCATTGACGATGCGGGAAATACCGTGCCCGACGAAAACGGCCGCCCCGTCCAGTGTGCGCTGGGATGGAAGACCCCCGAGGCCGAAGATCACTACAAGGAGCTGCTGATCCGCGCCCTGACGAATCCCCTCGGCGCGCGCTATCCCTGAGCCCCGGACGCCCGGAAACCCCGCCGATGCGCTCGGTGGCCGCCCTTTAATAGGGCCGGTAACCGGGGGGTTCCGGCCGGAACACGATCCAGAGGATCAGCCCCAGGGGCCAGCTCAGAAAAAACACCAGAATGGCCACAAGGCAGCCCGATTTGCCGCGGCGCTCCGCGTCGCCGTAGGCCCAGATGGAGGTGAACAGAGGCAGCGCGATAGCGGCGACAATCAACAGCAGCACGCCGATGGCGCCGATGGCCTGTCCCAGGTTTTCCAGATCGCCCATGGTCCCTCGCTCTCCCGGCGGCCGGCGGCGTCGCGCTTACCGCTCCGCCCCTCCGTGCACGTCTTCCACGATCACCGCCGTGCCGTATGCGATGATCTCGGCCGCGGCCGACATGACTTCCGCCGTCCCGAAACGCACGTCCACGACGGCATTGCCTCCGAGACGCTCGGCGGCATGCATCATCCGGTCCAGGGCCTGTTCGCGCGCCTCGGCCAGCATTTTGGTGTACTCCTGGATCTCGCCGCCGACCAGGTTGCGCAACAGGGCCAGAATGTCTTTGCCGATATGGCGCGAACGCACCGTGTTTCCCCGGACCATGCCCAGGGTCTTCACGATCCGTTTGCCGTGGATATGCGATGAGGTGACGACGATCACCACTTGATCTCCCTGCTGTAGCGGTCGGTACGCGATACAAACAGCCGCTGGCGAAGCACCGATATGAACAGCACCACCAATCCGATGACCGGCGCGGCGACCAGCACCTTCACCAGCGAAGACCCCCAGTCCGCCACCCAGAACCAGTAGATGCCCCACGCCGTCAATGCGATCACCCCTATCAGAAAGATGACCCAGCCGGTCCGCCGTTCCACACGGTTGTACACCCCGACGAGAAAGGTGTCCCACACCTCTTCGGGCGGTTCTTCAATGCGCAGCTCCGAAGCCGCATTCACGATGCGCGCCATGCGCTCAAACTCCTCCCGGAACCCCGGATCGGTGTCCCGAAGCGCCTCCACCCGGGCCCGCTCGGCCGGGCTCAGCTCGTTGTCCAGATAGCCGGATATCAGCGGCCTGATGTCGTCTTCGCGGTCATCATGCATATCGCAAGCCCATCACTACCCCGTGGGGAATACCCCGAAACGCGTCATTCCGGCGCTCCTCCCAGCGCGTTGCGCAAGGCGCGCCGGGCGGCATGCAGGCGCGACATCACGGTGCCCTTGGGAATCTCGAGACAGGCCGCGATCTCCGCATACGAGAGGTCCTGGAAATGCCGCATCATGAGAATCTCCCGGTGTTCGCCGCTGAGCCGTTTCATGGCCGTGGCGATGGCGTTGCGCACGTCCCCCAACTGCGCATCGTGCACCGGGTTCTCTTCGGCGTGGGCTACGTCGAAACCCGATTCCAGGAGCCCGTCCAGCGATGTCTCGCCGCGCCGCCTGCGTTTCTTCAAATGATTGATACACGTGTTCCGGATAATCCGATACAGCCACGGGTAAAACGGCAAATCCGTCTTGAACCGCGGCATCGCCTTGTATGCCCGTGCAAATGCCTCCTGGGCGAGTTCGAGCGCGTCGTCGCGGTTGTGGACAAAGCCGTACGCCACGGCGTAGGCACGCCGTTCGTAGGCTTTGACCAGCGCGCCGAACGCCACCCGGTCGCCGGTTCGAGCCCTCACCAGGGTCTCGGCCTCTTCAAGAGTCGTCGCGTCCATCGCTCCGTCTTTGGGATACACCTGGCGCGCGCCTTTATTCATCCATGGCCCCTCACAAACTCCCGTCTCGACACCTCCCGAACGTAACCTACTCCAACCGCACCGGCAATCACAACTTCCATCTCCTTCACGCCGGCCATGTGTCGCTCCCGGCACACCCGGCGCCCGCCCGGTTGACATGCGCCATGCTCACGCGCAACACTGGGTGGCACGCAGACAGGCAACCACGATCCCGGGAGGAACCGCGTCATGCTCAAGACCGTCACCGTGCTGGCACTCGGCCTGGCGCCGCTTGCCACCGCCGCCGCACAGAGCGAAAACGTCGAAATCTACCGCGTGTTTGGCCCGGAGTTCCCCGGCCTCTACAAACATCCCGCCTCCATCACCCAACTCGACAACGGCGACCTCTATCTCGCCTACTATGGAGGCTCGGGCGAATACGGCGACGACACCGCCGTGTACGGCGCGCGCCAGAAGAAGGGCGGATCCGCGTGGTCCGACCCCGTCGTCATCGCCGACACGCCCGACCGCGGCGAAGGCAACCCCGTGGTCTGGCAAGGCCCGCACGGCATCGTCTGGCTGTTTTATGTCAACCGTTACGGCGAAACCTGGAGCAACGCGCGCGTGAAGGCCAAAATCTCCACCGACGGCGCCGTCACCTGGTCGGATTCGTTCATGCTCACCTTCGAGGAAGGCACTATGGTGCGGGGCCGCCCCGAACTACTCCGAAACGGCGACTTCCTGCTGCCCGTGTACATCGAAACCGGCGAGGACCGGGAACGCACCGCCGCCACGACCTCGAGCTTCTTCCTGCGCTACAATCACGAAACCAAAGCGTGGACCGAGACCAACCGCATCCACTCCGAACGCGGCAACCTCCAGGCCCAGGTGGCGCAGCTCGACGACCAGTACCTCGTGGCCTATATCCGCCGCGGCGGGGGATTCGAACCCGACGAGACCGGCTATGTCCTCCGGAGCGAATCGCGCGACGGCGGGTTCACCTGGACCGACGCCAAAGACACCGAATTCCCCAACCCGAATTCCGCCGTCGATTTCCTGCGCCTGAAAAACGGCCATCTCCTGCTCGTCTACAACCACTCCATGAACGAGCGGTCGCCGTTGACCGTCGCGATCTCGACCGACAATGACCAGACCTATCCCCACCGGCGCGACATCGCCGGCGGCGACAACACGTTCGCGTATCCGTATGCCATCCAGACCGACGACGAGAAGATCCACATCATCTACACCACGAACATCCGCACGACCATCATGCACGCGGTGTTTGATGAAGCGGCTATCACCGCCCGCAACTGGCAACCCTGACGGGCGGCCGGACGCGCCTTAACCCTCCGGGGATCCTGAAACGGGGTCGTTCAGAAGATGCCGTCCATCCGTCCACCCGTCTACTCTGTCCACCCCGTCCACCTCGTGCCTTTCCGGGGATTCGGGATTTGACCGGTTTTCGCGGGCTCGGCTATGATACAGCCCGGTGGCTGGGGATATTCGTTCGCCACAGGGCGGCAAGCTCACAGTGTTTCCACGACACAACCACGCATGAGGACATCCGGTACCGTGTTAAGCGATCTGGAAATCGCACAGGCGACTCCGCTCAAACGCATCGGCGATATCGCGGCCGGCTGCGGCATTCAGGACGACGAACTCGAGCCCTACGGACACTACAAGGCCAAGATCCGGCTCGACGCCCTCGAACGCCTCCGCGACAACCCCAACGGCAAATACATCGACGTCACCGCCATCACCCCCACGCCCCTCGGCGAAGGCAAGACCGTCACCACGATTGGCCTCAGCCTCGGTCTCAACAAGCTCGGGAAGCGGTCGTTCGCCTGTCTCCGCCAGCCGTCGATGGGGCCCACGTTCGGCATCAAAGGCGGCGCCGCGGGCGGCGGCCATGCTCAGGTTGTGCCCATGGAGGAGTTCAACCTCCACCTTACCGGCGACATCCACGCGGTCGAGATCGCTCATAACCTCCTCGCCGCGATGATCGACAACCACCTCCATCAAGGGAACGCCCTCGGGATCAATCCCCATGCCGTGACCTGGCGGCGCGTCGTCGACGTCTCGGACCGCGCCCTGCGAAACATCGTCGTGGGCCTCGGCGGAAAGCCCCATGGCGTGCCGCGCGAGTCCGGATTCGACATCACGGTGGCCAGCGAACTGATGGCGCTGCTCGCGCTCACCGAGGGCCTGCGCGACCTGCGCAAGCGCATCGGCAACGTCGTAATCGCCCAGGACCGGAGCAGCGCCCCCCTGACCGCGGACGACCTGCAGGCTGCCGGCGCCATGACCGTCCTCCTGCGCGAGGCGCTCATGCCCACGCTCATGCAAACCACCGAAAACACGCCCGTCCTCGTTCACACGGGCCCGTTCGCCAACATCGCCCACGGCAACAGCTCGATCCTCGCCGACCGCCTCGCCCTGAAACTCAGCGATTATGTGGTGACCGAGAGCGGATTCGGCGCCGACATGGGCGCCGAGAAATTCGTCAACATCAAGTGCCGGTACAGCGGTCTCCGGCCGGATGCCATGGTCGTGGTTGCCACCATCCGCGCCCTCAAGATGCACAGCGGCGACTTCTCGATCCGCCCCGGGAAACCCCTCGACCCCAAACTGCGCGAGGAAAACCTCGACGCCATCCGCCGGGGCGTCGCGAACCTCGCCAAACAGATCGAAAACGTGGCCGCATTCGGCGTACCCTGCGTCGTGGCCATCAACCGCTTCCCGACCGATACGCCCGCGGAGATCGACCTTGTCCGGGAGGCCGCCCTCGACGCCGGCGCGCGGTCGGTCGCCGTCAGCGACGTCCACGCCCGCGGGGGCGACGGGGGTCTCGAACTTGCCGAGAAGGTCATCGAGGCGGCCGAATCCGCCCCGAACGCGTTCCGCTTCCTGTATCCGTTGGACGCCGGCATCCGGGAGAAGATCCACGCGGTCGCCACGGCCATGTACGGCGCCGAGGGCGTCGACTACGAGCCGGCCGCCCAGAAAGACATCGCCTGGCTCGAGGAACATGGCTTCGCCGCGCTCCCCCTCTGCATGGCCAAAACCCAGCTGTCGCTGTCGGACAATCCGGCCCTCAAGGGCCGTCCGTCGGGATTCCACGTGCTCGTGCGGCAGGTGCGGCTCGCGGCCGGGGCCGGGTTTGTCGTTCCGTATTGCGGCGACATCATCATGATGCCGGGATTGCCGTCCATTCCGGGGGCGACCCGCGTGGATATCGACGACACAGGCAAGATTGTCGGATTGTTCTGATGCATTGCGGCCGGAAACGGCGGCGGACACGCGCGGGAACCCTTTACCGCGTGTCCCTG
>Ga0123329_1004660_pt1 | contig 10626 bp, 7 predicted proteins | sample BioC12SIPDNA_FD_89703 | JGI IMG/M metagenome (GOLD analysis project Ga0123329, IMG submission 89703) | Anaerobic biogas reactor microbial communites from Washington, USA - Biogas_R1_B C12 SIP DNA | ecosystem: Engineered > Bioreactor > Anaerobic > Unclassified | place: Washington, USA | collected... | reverse complement strand
GGGGGATGACGTTGCCCAATCCGGGGCGGTTGCCCGGTGATCTGGTCATCGACGCAGAGCGTCTCTATACAATGCCGGTGCTGGTGACAGAGCGGGTTCAGGCATTTGACCCTGCATCGGGTGAACTGCTGTGGTCATCTCCGGAAGTGTCCGAATGAGTGCTATTGCACTCTGCGGAAAGGCCGCTACGATGGTCAAGGCTGATGGGCAACGGTACCGGCACCTGGGGCACGGGGCGGATTGCGTTGGCCTTGAGCACAGATCGTCCGGCGTGATTTGGTGTGTGATTAGGAGAGTGTGTGGTGTTTGACGCTGTTTTGGTTCGACCTCTCATCAATGCAATGCTGCTGCTGTACAAGTTCCTGGGACAGGAGACCATCGTAGCTGTCGCAGTCATCACACTCCTGCTCAGGCTAGCCACGACTCCGTTGCAGCTCAAGCAGCAGAAAGGCGTGAAGCGGCAGCAGGAACTGAAGCCAAAACTGGACGAGCTCCAGAAGAAGTACAAGGATGACAAGAACCAGCTCGCCCAGGAGCAGATGAAGCTCTACCGCGAGGCCGGGATCAACCCGATGGCGGGGTGTCTTCCTACGCTCATCCAGCTCCCACTGATGATCGGCCTCTACCAGGCGATCATTCGGGTTTTGGCCAGCACACCACTGCAGCTCCTGGCGCTGCCCAAGGATATCTACCAATGGATCCCGAGCCTGAGCACGCTGGTGCCTCTGAAGAGCCAGTTCCTGTGGCTGGATCTGGCTATTCCTGACCCGCTCTTCATCCTCCCGGTCCTTGTGGTCATCACTTCCTGGTACTACCAGAAGCTCCTGACCCCGCCCGCGATGGATCCACAGGCTGAAGCTATGAACAAGCAGATGACGTTGATGATGCCGTTGATGACCGGCTTCTTCACGCTGTCATATGCATCCGGGTTGGGTGTGTACTTCCTCATCACGAACCTGGTGGGCATCCTGCAGTACTTCCTCTTCCGGAGTCACTACGCCCCGGTGGGAGCGGCGGTACCGTCAGCCAAGGGTCAGACAGTGCCGGAACGAACGCGGAAGCGCGCTTCGTCGAAGGGTTGATCCGCCACGGTAACGGTATGTTTGGTAGTTGGGACCAGGGCTTTGGGCGCGTGTGGTGCGTCCGTTCATGAACCGATGCGGCGGGTAAGCCCGCCGGTGCAGGGCAGGAGGGTTCTCAGATGGCATTGGACGAATCAGTAGTTGTGACCGCTCCCTCCGTCGAGGAGGCGATCATCGTCGGGCTGACGCGACTCGTGGCTACGCGCGACGAGGTTGAGATCGAAGTGCTTGACGAGGGTAGCCGTGGTTTCCTCGGCATTGGCGCCCGTGAAGCGCGCGTACGATTGGTTCGGGGCCGGATCATCAACGAGAAGGATCTGCCTGCGGCGCCCGAACCCGTATCGGTCGAGCCACCATCCTCTACGACTTCCTCGATCGCTGCGGTTGTGCCAGTGGTCGAGGCCACTGCTCCCGTCGAGCCTGTTGAGCCAACTGCACCCGTCGCTCCTCCAGCCGCGCCAGACGTTGTGCAGCAACTGGATGAAGAACCACGCGAGCGACCTCGCGTCGAAAGCTCGACAGCCTCATCCCAGCCATCTCGTGAAGGCGTCTCCAGGGATGGCGCTCGGCCCAAGGGGGCAGGCCAGCCGCCTGTGCGCGAGGAGGTCTCGGCTGTGTCGACCGCGGACCGTGCGAGGCTCAGCGCCCTGGCGGCGGAGATGGTGGCTAACATGCTACCGGGCCTCGAGATCGAGGCAACGGTTGAGTGGGTCGATGAGGATCGCCCCACGATTTGGGTGTCACTGACGGGCCACGATGCCGACGCTCTGGTAGGGCCTCGGGCGCGAAACCTCCACGCACTTCAGTACCTGCTGCGCGCTCTCCTGTACCATCAATCGGATGGGAACTACAACGTCGTAGTCGACGCTGACGGGTACCGGAAGCGACGACGCCGCAGCCTGGAGACGATGGCGCGGGCCAAGGCCGACCAGGCTGTCGCCGAGGGACGGATGGTCCGCTTGCGCCCTATGCCTCCTCACGAGAGGCGGATTGTGCATATCGTCCTGCGTGATGACAATCGGGTGACGACCGAGAGCCTCGGGAGAGGTCACGATCGCGCAGTGACGATCGTGCCGCGGTCTACTGAAGAGCGCGCGTGAGCTTGAGCCCGTCCGGAGCGCCACGTCTTAATCAGGCGTTGGCCGCTATCGACTATCTTGCGATCGGTCACGTCACCCATGACGTGCGCCCAGACAAGTCGTTCACCATCGGTGGAACTGTATCCTATGCAGCGCTTACCGCCGCGGCGTTAGGACGGCACGTGGGCATTCTGACGAGTGCTGGCGACGACTTTGACGTTGCAGGATTCGATGGCTCCGTCTCAGTGATGTGCCACCGGGCGGAGCACACAACAACCTTCACCAACACTTACGTCGATGGCCACAGGCACCAGTGGGTGCACAGCCTTGCCGATCCCTTGGGGCAAGCGTCTGTGCCGGCGGCCTGGCAGCATCCGAGGGTAGTTCACATCGGCCCAGTGATTGGCGAGTGCGATCAGGCGTTGGGACAGTGCTTTGACGGAAGCACCTTCGTGGGCGTGACCCCGCAGGGGTACATGCGGTCCCAGGGCGATGATGGAAAGGTATGGGCACACCCCTGGCAAGTTGAGCCGGGGTTGCTGATGCGTGCCTCGGCGGTGGTGTTCAGCCTTGACGATATCCAGGGAGACTGGCAAGTCGCGATGCGGCTGGCGGAGCGGACGCGCCTGTTGGTTGTCACCTTGGGCGCGCGCGGTGGGGTGGTCTTCCATGACCAGAAGGCGACGCCCTTTGCCGCTCTGCAGGTGGCAGAAGTCGATCCTACTGGCGCAGGTGACATCTTTGCCGCGACCTTCTTCGATGCACTTGCGATGGGGTCTCCCACGATGTCAGCAGCGCGTTTTGCAGCTTGCTTGGCCTCTCGATCTGTGATGCGTCAGGGAATCGATGGTGTCCCCGGCGCGGAGGATGTCGAGGTGTGCCAGACGTTGCTGGAGCAGTAGGAAGCGAGGTCGGGATGTCCCTGCGCTACACGTTCGCCAATCAGAAGGGCGGTGTCGGGAAGACCACGACCGTGGTGAACCTGGCTGCGGCGATGGCGACATGGGGTTTCCGAACACTCGTCGTGGACGCCGATCCTCAGTGCAATGCCAGCACCAGTCTGGGAATCGATGCTCGCTCGTCGGGCAGGCACGTCTATGCAGTGATGGTTGCAGGTCTTCCCGTGCGTGATGCGATTCACGCCACACGCTGGGAAGGACTGGACTTGGTGCCCAGCACGCCTGACTTGGCCGGCGCTGCGGTTGAGCTGAATGCTGAACCACCCCAGGAACGTGTGACGCGGCTCGTTCGTGCTCTTGCACAGACCGACGCCTACGACTATGTGCTCATCGACTCCCCGCCGAGCCTTGGGGTACTCACCGTCAACGCCTTGGTCGCCGCGCAAGGCGTGATCGTCCCCGTGCAGTGTGAGTATCTCGCCCTCGAGGGGCTCACGCAGCTTACGCACACGATCTCGCTGGTCCAACGTGCCCTCAACCAGAACCTCGCGTTGCGTGGCGTCGTGATGACTATGTACGATCGGCGTACGACGCTGGCCAACGAGGTTGTGGATCAGGTTCGGCGCCACTTTCCCAAGCGTGTCTTTGAGACGGTGATCCCGCGCAGCGTGCGCCTGAGCGAGGCCCCCAGCTATGGTGAGCCTGGCGTAGTCTATGCACCGCGGTCACAGGGCGCAGTGGCCTACCTTGGTCTGGCGCGTGAACTGCTCACTGGAGATGGCCATACCGTTGCCTGGGAGCCCGAAGCCAGCTAGAGGGTAGATTGCTGTGTCGCGAGCCCGTCGCGACCCTTGGTGCGAGACGGCCTTGGGAACCTAACCGGTCGCGAACACGCGATGGCGCCGCCGGATCTGGCGTAACGCCCACGTGGCTGTCTGGGCAACCAGCGGATCCAGGTTATGCACGAGCGGCTCGAGCGCGTCTACTTCCGCATCGTGACCAACCTGCGCCAACGTCAAAGCACTGAGTACCTTGGCATCGGCATTGCCTTCCTGAGCCGCGCGGCGCAACATCGCCACAGCAGCTTCCCCGACACCAAGACCTTCTCCCTGACGAGCGGCCCAGCCGATCAGCCAGTCAAGTTGCTCCGGCTGGGGTGGTGCGAGGACTGTCGCGACCTGACGCTCTGACTCCTCGCGGGTCTGCAGGGCCAATTCCGCAGCCGAGCGGACCAACCACTCCGAGTCTTCTCGCGCCAGTTCCAGTAGGCGGTCGCGCGCTGAGTCATCATCGACCTTACCCAACCCGAAAGCTGCTGCCCTGCGCACCATCAGATCGGGATGGTGCGTCGCTTGCAGCAGTGTCTCGCTGCCCCTGGCGTCCAACGCGAGGGTGTCAGCAATAGTGAGCATGAGCGGCTCATCGACGATCGGGAGAGCCTCGGCCAGGGCCGTAAGAGCTTCATCCGGACCGAGGTCCAGAAGTGCACGCGCGGCACTCTCGCGGATTCTGTCTGGCGTCCTGTCGTCTCTGAGGGCGGACGCGAGAACGGTCAGGTCGCCGGCCGATTTGCACCAACCGAGACCGCGAATAGCCGCCCCACGGATGTCGGGCGAAGGATTCCGCAGCATCTGTACGAAGAAGGCCCGCGCGCTCTGTCCCGCGGATTGCGCTATCGCCCGGCCGATGTCGAGGCGCATCGCCGCACTGATGTCCTCCAGCATGAAGCTGCGCGCGAGGATCTTGATGAGGGTCCTGTGCGATGAGGCTTGCGGATCGGCGATCGCACTCCATCGGGCGACGCGCATCAAGGGTGTCTGGTCCCCATCCATCTCAGATCGCCTGACCAACGCGTCCGCCATCGGTCCGACGTCAGCCAGTCCGGCGTAGCACTCAGTGAGGACGCCCCAGGTCGGGTTTTCGAGGTTGGCCTCGATCGTGCTGGCGCCCGTCTCTTCGTGGGCGAGATGACACGCCACGAAGTAGTCACTCAGAATGGAGTGCGCTAACCGCCAGGTGCGACCGTCGTGGCGTAACAGACCAGAGTCAGTGAGCAATCTACGGGCCGCGTCCTCGAGCCTCCGTCCACGCTCCTGCTGGCCCTGCACCTTTGCCTCGAGCAACTCGCGCATTTCCTTGCCCGTCATCGTCGGTTGACCGTCGAGTCGCTCGCGCACAGCCACCGCTGTGAGAACCTCGAGTGCCACCTGTTGTGCGGGTTCGGTGATCTGCTCAGGCGCTTTGCCCAGGTCGACGGCCTCGATCTTGTGCGCGATGTAGCTGTCAATGACCTCTACTGGGCGTTCTGGGAGTTCATTCGTCTGCAAGTGATGTAGGACGCGGAGATGAAGCTCCCAAAGCGGCGCTCCCAGTGCGGCAGCTTTGGCAAAGGTTGCCAGAGCCTCTTCATCCGGTGCAGCGCCCTCACGACCCGTTGCAGCCTGCCACGCTGTATAGAGCGATGGGTGCCACTGTTCCCCCATCTGGCGGACCACCTGCACGGGTACGAATCCAGCCTCGACCAGATCGCTGTAGCCCTCCTCTGCGCTGGCAACGATCCAGGCGGTATCGCTGAATCCCTGTGCAGCTTCTGTGATCCAGTGAGCCATCTGGCTGCGTCGCTCGGGTGTGAGCAGCTCCCAGTTGTCAATGAGGAGTAGACAACGCTCGCGGCGCAGGCGTTGCAGCAACCACTGAGGGAGCGCTTCGGGCAGCGATGCAGTAGCCATCGCGACGATGCGCTCTGCGGCGCTCGGCACCTTCTTCTGCGACAACTCCGCGACCTGGGACAGGTCGATCCAGATGGGGAGGCGTTCCCCGGCCTGTTGTTTGCCCTGTTCCCTGCTCCTGAGCGACTGGTAGACGAACATCACCATCGCTGTGGTGCGCCCCGTTCCCTGTGCACCCGTGAGGACAAGGCGCGAATGACCTGCGAGAAGCGACTTGTATGGAACGGTGACGGTGCGCGGCGCAGTTGCCGCTTCTGTGACCGACACCGGAAGAGGTGCTGGCGCCTCGAGGGTAGGCGGGACGAAGATCGCTGAGAGGTCATCCGGTTCCGGCAGCAGTTGTGTTCTCAGTCGCTGCCAGAGCGCCCGCACGTACTTCTCCTCTTGGCTGGCGCGCGAGCGGCGCCGCCACGCCGCGACGGGCTCCCAAGCGCTGCGAGCAGCCGCACCGATGGCTCGGCGCTGGCTGTAGAGTATCGCTGCCAGAATCCAGGCTAAAAGGGCCCCGACGACGGCAGAACGGATATCGAAGTGCCAACTGGCGCGAGCCTGGAGTACGATCTCGGCGAGCAATGTTGGCGTTATCCTTCTTGAGGTTCCACCACCAGACGGTATCCCTGGCCCCGTTCGCTGACGATGCGCTCGGGATCTCTGGGGTCTTGTTCTATCTTCTGGCGAAGATACCAGATATAGAGCTTCAGGTAGTCTCGACGATTGGAATACTCAGGTCCCCATACCCTGCGGAGTAGCGTATCGTGAGTGACTGTTCGGCCGGCATCCTGGACGAGGGCGGAGAGGAGCTGGAACTCAGTCGGAGTCAGTGCCACCTCGCGGTTATCGATCTTCACCTCATGGGTGTCAAGGTTAACGTGCAGGTTGCCGGTCACGAAGACTGTCTGCTCGCCACGCGCACGCCGGGCGCGAGACAGCGCTGCCTTGACGCGCGTGACCAATTCCTTGTACCCGAACGGCTTGACAATGTAGTCATCCGCGCCCAGGCCGAGGCCGTAGGTGATGTTATGCTCATCGCCCAAGGCCGTAAGGAAGAGCACGGGCGCATCGGTGATCCGGCGCAAGGCTTCATAGACGTGCCACCCATCCATATCTGGCATGAGGATGTCGAGCAACACCAGGTTGGGGGGACTCTGGCGAGCCAGCCTCAGACCAACCTCGCCACTGTTAGCGGTCTGTACGGTATAGCCGGCGCGCTCGAGCAGAAGCTGCACTAGCTGGGCCAGGGCTTCATCATCTTCGACCAGCAGGATCGTTTCGCTCATCTCGTGCTCCTCGCGTGAGTACTAGGGTTCGGTGTGCAAGTCCCGGTCGAGCGCTCGGTTGGGGGCGCGATGCGGCTTCCCGATGGACGTAACACCCCGCCAACAATGTACTCCTATAATAGGTTAAAACGGACATTTGTCAAACCAAAATCCCATCGAGAGTTAGAAATCAACCTGTGCCGCGAAGGCGCCAGTTGTGTTGTCATAGAGCCCCTAACGTGTTACCAGATCCTGCATGAGGTCGACGCCGATGGACAGAGCAAGATCCGGATCATCGATCTCGTCAATGAACACGGCCACCGCGTAGCGAGGCACACTGGCGGAGTTGAGGCCCACAAACCACGCCTGCTCACGGTTGAGCCCCGCCAACGATGTGCCAAGATGGCCCACGGCGCCAGAATAGGGGGTCAGCAGCTGCCGCATCTGGTCCGCAACTTCGGTATCGACAACAGGCTCGGGGTCCGGTCTGGCGGGTTCCCAGCACCCATCCAGCGGCCCTTCGAGAAGGTGTAGATTTGGGAGGGTGCCGTCGTTACCCAGCACGGCCATTGCCTGAACCATCTGAAGGGGCGTCACCAGGAGATCGCCCTGGCCCAGGCCATCCTTCCAGGCGTCGAGTCGCCCCTGACTCAGATCGACGGCTACCGTGGGCAGCGCGAGCCCGGGCGCGTCAAGGAACCCCCAGCGTGCCATCTCCTCGGTGAAGGTCAAATCGCCAAGGTGCCGTGCAAGCTCTGCAAAAGGTGCTGGGCACCCTGCTGACAGCAGGGCCTGCCAGCTGCGGTCCGAAGGTGGCACGCGGCACCCCACAGTGTCTCCGTTGATGGTCACGGTTCCGGAGATCGATCCCGCCGGCGCCCGCGATGGGTCCCGCTGAAGAGCCGTTGCCAAGATGAACGGCTGGAGGCTTGTGCCTGGTTGCGCGAGCCCCTGCGTTGCCCGGTTGAGAAATGGTGAGCTTGCTGCCGCGCTGAGCGCCGACCAGTCCTCTGCCACTGTGGCAGATGTATACACGGGGCTCGAGGCCAAAGCCAGAATCTCGCCCGTGTGTGTGTCAACGACGACAACAGAACCGGTGTGCGCAGTCAGGCTTGCCTGTGCGCGGGTCTGTAACCGCTTGTCCAGTGTTAGTCGGACGTCGCGGCCCAGTGGGTCGATGTGTAGCAGCTTCTGCCGGGCGGAAGCCCAGGGCGTGAGCCCAACCTCTCCGCGGAGCCTCGCATCGCACGCGCTCTCGATCCCGTCAGTGCCATAGGCAAGCGTAGCATACCCCACGACAGGGGCTGCCGCTGCAACAGGGTAGGTGCGGGTCACAAAGCCCTGGGCATCGGTCTCGATGGCGGCGAGGGGTTCATCATGGCGGTCCAGAATGCGCCCCCTGCGGATCCGGGACTCCGAGACTACAAAGCGCGGATTGCCAGGATATTCCTGCAGGAATTCCGTGCGCACGAGCGACCAGAAGCCCGTGATGAGCGCTACGCTGCTGAGGAGCGCGATCATGATCTGCCCGAGTCGGGCTGCTGATGCCTTGACCGGCCGATTGGCATCGGGCGCCAGAGAGAGACTGATAGCCACGGGGTGGGGCGCTGAGAGGTTGAGGAGAAGCCCTGCGGCGCACAGCATCGTCACGAGCGATGAACCACCCAAACTCATGAAGGGTAGCGTCACGCCCGTGATCGGGATGAGCTCGGCATTGCCCCCGGCGATGACAAACGTCTGTATGCCGATCCAGGCTGCGATTCCGCCGGCAGCCAGCGCGCCGAAGGCGGATTCCGACTGCTGCGCGATTCGGATGGATCTGGCCACCAGAAGCACGATGAGTAACAGCAGTCCCAGGGTGCCTACCAGACCGAACTCCTCGGCGACGGCAGCGTAGACGAAGTCCGTGTGCACTGCGGGGATCAGCGTCGGCGCTCCCTGGCCGAGGCCCTGCCCGAAGAGCCCGCCGGCGCCGATAGCGAATAACGACTGCAAGATCTGGAAGGCGCGATCTGCCTGCTCGGGGGCCCAGGGATCGAGCCAGATGCTAAAGCGAAGGGCCACACGATCCGACAGGACGTAGCCAGCCAGAGCCACTGGCACGAAGAGCAGGAGACTGAGCAGAACGTATCGACCGTTACCCCAGGCGAGGTATATCATAGCCACGAAGGTGAGGTAGAAGAGCAGTGCCGCTCCAAGGTCCTGTTGCCATCCCAGAAGCAGGAGCGCCAGCCCAAACATGGCAACCATCGGCCCCAGGACGATGAGCCACATCGGCTCGCCTGCCGCCTTCTCTGCAGGAAGATCGCGCCGGTCGGCAAGGTAAGCGGCAAGATAGATGATCAGGAGCAGCTTCAGCGGCTCGGAGGGCTGGATGTAGAGCCCGAAGGCCCCGAGCCAGAGCTCCTGGCCGTACCCTGAAGGGTTGACACCAAATACAAGCGTGGCGCCCAGGAGCACAATGCCAGCAGTGAGGAGGGAGTAACGGTAGCGTCGCAGACTCCGGGTCAGTCGTGGTGCCAGGGCTGCAGCCACCAGCACCGCACAACCGATCAGCAGCCAAATGACCTGGCGGTACAATAGTGCAGGGGCGACCCGTGCTTGTATGAGGAGCCCCCAGCCCGTCAGCATTGCCGCCAGCGACACGATGATCGGGTCGTAACGGGGGAGCTTGCTGCGAAGCAGGAGATGCGCACCTCCCCACGCCCCTAGCCATCCACTCCCCACTGCTAGTAGGTGCCCGAGCGTGAGGGTGAGGGGATAGGGCGTGAGATACAGCGTGACGAGCCCGGCTAGCACGAACAGCGCCGCGATGGCCAGTAGGAGTGATCCGGCTAGCTGGTCTGAGATCCTGAGTTCGATGCGCCGGCGCATCAACGGACGAGTTCCCATGCGGTGGACTTGCCTACTCACCGACCAGGAACGTTATCGGTTTGTGGCACAAACCACAGCCTACCATAGGATCGCGGACGCTGCCGCCGCTTCGCGTGCATGTGGCCGAGATGACCATTTGGGGCGCCGCCCAGAAACGCCAGCGGGGTCTGGCGATTGCCGCGTGGAGGATCATCGTCGCACACCGGTTGGCTCGGCTGATGTCGGGGACCGGACAGTGCTGGCAGAGGCGCGAGGTCCAACGCTGCTGATCCGGTGACCCATCCAGGAGGTGGCAGAGCTCTCGCAGGTCTGGCTTACGGTGGGCGTCGGCATAGTAATAAGGGCAGGACTGACCGTAGGGTGTCTGCATCATCTTCAGGCGGGCGTGTAGCTCTGGACCGCTCTCCGGTTGATGTAGAGCAGCCGTGCCTCTGCGGGCAAGTCAACCACACAGGTGGCTAAGAAGTGGACGCGGGCCTCGGTGACGGGAAAGAAGAGGCCTTTCCAGAAGTCTAGGAAGTTGGCCAGCTTGGCCTCGCTCAAGAAGGGTGCCTTGCCACGGATGACAGCGATGCCGACGTTGATCAGAAGCGTTTCGGTGTGTGGCGCCACACGGAACTGCTCGAGAACTGCATCCTCTGGGAACGCCAGGAACTGGAGGCGTTCTCGCACAACGATGACCTCGGACGGGCGACTCGAGGGCAGGC
>Ga0123329_1004659_pt1 | contig 10627 bp, 6 predicted proteins | sample BioC12SIPDNA_FD_89703 | JGI IMG/M metagenome (GOLD analysis project Ga0123329, IMG submission 89703) | Anaerobic biogas reactor microbial communites from Washington, USA - Biogas_R1_B C12 SIP DNA | ecosystem: Engineered > Bioreactor > Anaerobic > Unclassified | place: Washington, USA | collected... | reverse complement strand
GCTGCCGAACCCGAGCTCCCTTGCATCGCCAAGCCCGTCGCCATCGCTGTCCCACGAGCAGGGGTCTGTGCCCAGGGCCGCCTCCTCATCGTCCTTCAGCCGGTCGCGGTCGGTGTCCCTGCTACGCGGGTCGGTACCCAGGTCCCTCTCCGTTCGGTCTCCCAGACCGTCACGGTCGGTGTCCGCGGTGAAAGGATCGCTGCTCGTAAACCAGGTGTCCATGCTCCGGCCGTCATGCTCGGCGTCCGCGGTGACGTTCCATCCCGCGCGTTCCTCCTCATCGCTCAGCCCGTCGCCGTCCGAATCGATCACCGGCGGGGGCGTGGGGCCGTACCAGGTGACGTTATGCCCGATCAGGTGGACGCATCCAACGTTCCATTCACCCAACAGGATGTCGTTCTCGGAGTTCACCGTCACCCCGTAGGCCGAATCGAGCAGCGGGTACTCCTCGTTGAACCCGAACTCGTACATCCAGTGACCGCTTGGAGTGAACTTCTGGAGCATGGCATTTGTGGTGTAGGGATAGTAACCCTGATTGGTGACCAGGAGGTTCCCCTGCAGGTCAAGGGCTATATCCACGGGCTCGTCAAGCTTCTCGCTCCACTCCGCCTTCAGGACCCCGTTCTCATCCAGCACCTGCACCTTCCACATTCCCCGGTCCACCACGTAGATGTCGTGCATTGCGTCCACGCACAATCCCTTGTACTGGTCCATCCTCTCCGCCCCATGCACCTGGCCCACCACCATGTCCCGGTCGAAGCTCCCGTTCCAATGGTAACGGCGCACCTTGCTCATCTGGTCATACCAATCCCACGACCCGAATGAGAGGTAGATGTACCTTTGATCGTCCAGACCAATACCGGTGATGCAGTAGTACTCGCTGTCATTGGCCAGGATGGGATCTATGGAACGAACGCGCTCGCCGCTCTGGGTGAACACATGGACCACCCTGTCCGAGACGATGTACAGGAGGCCGTCCCGCCCCATCTCCATGTCCACCAGGGACTGCCCCTGTCCACTGAAGAAGGGAAAGCTCCTCATCCAGGTCCCGTTCGGTGCGAACACGTGTACATGCTCCTCCTCCACTCCGCCCACGAAGATGCAGCCATCATCGCCGACCGCCACGCGGTTGGACATTATCGGGTCGCTCTCCCTCAGTATGCTTTTAACGTAGGTCATATCCGTGCGGTAGTAGCCGCGCAGCTCGTCCATCACCCCATCCCCGTCGGTATCGGCGGTGAGCGGGTTGGTCAGTCCGTGATACTCTTCAAGGTCGGTGAGGCTGTCCCCGTCCGTGTCCGGAAGGGAAGGATCGCTGCGCACGTGCCAGAAGAACTCGCTCCCCTGGTAAGTGAAGTTCACCACCCAGCCCGAGCTCTCCATGCCGTCCGTGAGCCCGTCCCTGTCCGAGTCACGGGCCCAGGGGTCAAGACCCCAGATGACCTCCTCGCGGTCCCCGAGCCCGTCACCGTCGGGATCCGCGCGTCCAGGGTCAGTTCCGATCTGACGCTCGTAATCGTCCCCCAGCCCGTCCTGGTCGCTGTCCGCGGACCAGGGGTCGGACCCGTTCTCGTCCATGTTCCCGAGGCCATCCCCATCATGGTCGTTGGAGGAGATGCCCCTCCAGGCAGCGAACTCGAATATGCTTCCAGGCATGACATCGTAGTAAAGGGTGGTCCAGGAGGTGGATTGGCTGGAGGTGTACGATTCGCGGTCGCACCACCAACCGAAGAACCACCAGCAGTCATCGTAGTAGACCCGGTAGTCGGTGGTCATGCCTATGGCCACCGGGAAGTTGACCATGCCCACGCCCGGCTCGACCCAGGCCTCGGTCTCGTACAATGTGGACCTGTACGAGGTGCCCGTATCGGTGCTGAGCACCGTGGTGTTGCCACCGGTCACCGACCAGGAATAATAGGGAACGCTCATGGTCTGAGATGGTATGATGTAGCTGTCGATCACGTCCTGCTGGTTCCCCGGGCCCAACATGCTGACGTTGCCGAAGTTACGGCTCATGAACCAAATGCGGTCCCCGGCGTCCAGGCCGTTGCCGTCCAGGTCCATCAGCCCCGAGTAGTGGTGAACAGTCTCGATGGTCACGTCGCTGCGCTGCTCCGTCTTCGTGCATATGTCTATTATCCAGCCCAGCAGTTCCTGTCCCCAGGTGCTTCCGAAAAGTATCAGCCCCAGCACGTCAACTATGGCGATCAGCCCGGCGATCACCGCTCCCACCGGGGGAGCTATGCTGGCCACCCCGATCAGCACAATCGAATAGGCCAGGCCGAAAAGCGCGGTGGTCACCGCCACTCCCGTGCCCACCGAGGACCATCCCGTTTCGAACCCTATGGAGAAGAAGGCGTAAAGGGAGAGCACGGCGGTGATGACCAGTCCGACCACGTTCATGGTGGAGAAGAAGCGGCTCATGTAGGTCCCCGTGGACCCGGCCAGGGAGGTGTACACCGATGTGAAGCTCTCCTTGAACAGGTTCCAGGTGCTTTGGGCCGCGGACCGGGCAACCTGGCCCATGGCCACGAACGTCTCCGAGAAGGCGTAGGCGCAGGTGAGGACCTCCATTCCCACCATGAGCAGGTCTATGGCGGCCAGGCCGTAGCCGACGATGCCGTCCACCGTCTCGCTGATGAACTGCCCCTCCGGGAAGTCGTGTTCTATGGCCAGATCTCCGACGTTGGTCACCACGAGCTCCCCGACGCACCAGCTTGCCATGAGCGCGGTCAGCAGTTCCAGGTCGTTGAGGTCCAATCCCCAGGTGCCCATCTCGCCGACCACCCGGTGCAGGTCCATGGCCTCCGCGCTCTCATCCTCGAACCAGCTGGTGCGCAGCAGCCGGGTGGTCACCGGCTCCAAGCTCCCCATGTCCAAGGTCAGCGGGCCAGCGATCTCCAGCCCCATCGATACCTGGGATAGCTCCAGGCAGGTGGAGCGGTCGGTCATGGCCGATATGTAGTAGGAGATGCCTGTGCCGTCGTCTTGCTCCCGCGCCGCGGGCATCATCATGTTCACCAGGGCCCTGGTGGCCTCGTCGCTCGTTCCGTAGTCGGCTCGCATCATGCTGTAGTCCAGAACGTGGGCGTCCAGCATTCCCGCCACATCGCCCAGGTCGTTCTCCGCGGTCCTGAGGTAATCGTACGCCATTATCAGGTTGGCGGACACCATGTCCTCACGGTCGTCCCCGTACACGAGACCGAGGGCGGTCCCGTGGTTCTCCTCCGCCGAGAGGCCGGTTAGCATGAACCCCTCATCGTAGTAGGCAAGGGTGATCATGCTTGAACGGTATCCCAGGTCCATCCTGCTGAAGAGGTCCGTTCCTGGAGCGTGCGCGCCGTCGGCAAGCACCGCCCCGGTGGAGTTGACGGCCAGCGGATTCCCGTTCCAGGCGGTGAGGGTGGTACCGGATGGCTGCACGTCATGCACCCTGAACGCCGAGGCCTCGTCGATGCCAGGGCCGCTGAAGGTCGCAACGCCCTCACCGTCCACGGACAGGTAAAGCCCGTTGCTGCCTGCCAGGGCCACCATTCCCCCGCCCAGGTCCTTCCATTGCAGGATTCGCTCCTCCTCCGAGCCGGAGGCGGATACCACGGCCTGGCCGTCCTCTCCGATCACGAGACTTTCGCCAGCACCCCACAACAGCTCGGCGATGGGGACGTCCGTCAGCCCGTTCACCTTCCACACCAGCTCGGCTTCCAGGTCCAGCTGCTGAGCTCCCGTGGCGGGAACGTACATGCGCCCCTTGAGCGCTACCACTCTGCCCATGTCCCATACCGGGAACAGCGGAACGTAGGCATTGCCTTCCTCCAAAACCATCCCGTACTCGTGCAGCTCGTCCTGGTCAAGGGGCGCGGAGCAGCTCACCCGCAGCAGCGCGGCGGCGGTAACGTCCTCGGAGGAGCGGTCCAGGTCTTTCATGGAGCCGCGGGCGTCGGAGGGCCAGTCCCAGGTCTGCACTGTCAGCCCCAGGTGCTCCGGGTCGGCGGTGCGCAGCTGGAAGGTCACGAAGAGGGGATCTCCCCCGTAGCTCACGCTCACCCGAACCATGTCGGTCATGGCCGTAGAGGCGAAGGGGGAGATGTCCAGGTGGTCATCGACGCCGTCCCCGTCGTTGTCCCGGTCCCAGGCGTTGGTATCCCCGTCCCCGTCAAGGTCCATCGGGACCCCTTCGAACTCTCGCAGGTCGGGGAACCGGTCGCGGTTAGAATCGGGGGACATCGGGTCCAGGCCGAAGAGTATCTCTTGACGGTCGTCGATCCCGTCGAAGTCGGAGTCGGGGTTGCGGGGGTCCGTGCCGATCACCCATTCCACCGAATCGGGCATTCCGTCCGAGTCGGAATGGTTGAGGTCGGTGGTCACGGCCATCAGTTTCGCCAGCAGTTCGCCCCTGTCGCGCATGGCGGTCTGAACCAAGTCCTCTTCATCGTACTGGTCGTCACGGTCCTGGAACACTGCAAGGTCCACCGTAGCGGGCTGGAACACCAGGAGCAGCATGAGCGCTCCAACGAGCAAAGAGAACCATTTGATGGACATCGTATCCTTCCCCCTGGCGAAGGGTTGGGATGGCGTTGGAGAAGTCGAAGGTAGCGCTAGCGCATAGGGCGCAGGGTCGCCTCGGCGGTCCTCGTGAATAACCCCCCGTTATGAATCACTTGCCCCGGTCAGGACTTAATGCTTGCTATGGGAGTCCTACCGGCTTCCATACCTGCGCACGTGCTCCCAGGCTTTGAAAAGATCGGGGTCCTTTTCCGGACCGTCGTACAGCCCCATGTCCTTACGCCCGTACAGCTTGCGGTCCTCCCCCACCGGGCAGACCTTTATGCATATGCCGCAGGGCGAGCGATACGCCTTCTTGAGCTCCAGGCTGCGCCCCGAGCATTTCCTTTTATCGATGGACGCCTCGGGATAATCGACGTCACCTATGGCCTGTACCGGGCATGCCTCGATGCAGCGGTTGCAGCGCACGCAAAGCCCCTTCTCCATCGGTCGGTCGGCGGGCATCTCCGCGGTGGTGAACACCGAGACGAGACGCGCCCGCGGTCCATACTCCTTCGTCAGCAGCATGTTGTTGAGGCCGAACGTTCCCAGCCCGGCCAGGTACGCGGCGTGCCGGTGCGAGAAGAATGCATAGGGGTTGTCGACAAGCACCTCCACGGACCCGTAGCCGTCCCGCGGCACGTAGGCGGAGGCGTGACCAAGGCCGTTAAGGAACTGGGAGAGCTGATAGGCCCTCTCGTCAAGCTGGGCGTTAAGGTTCCTGTACAGTTCCTGGTACCAAATGGAGGGCGAGGTCTCCAGTATGGGCAGGGTCACCGGGAGGGCCATCACGACGACCGTTCGGCAACCGGGGAATATGGCCTTGGGTCTGAACTGCTCCGGGGGCCAAGGTTCGAAGGGGGGCTCGTCCCAATCGTCCGCCGAGGCGAACCCCACCATCTCCACGCCCCACTCCCGGCACCTGTCGACTATCTTCCGCCTCAGCTCCGCGCTCATGAAATCGGGATTCGCGCGGACGGTAGAAATAACTGTTTCCGCTCAGTGCCTGGTCAGCCTCTCCGCGACCTTGTCGGCGAACTCCACGGTACCCAGCTTCCCTCCCAGGTCCCTGGTGCGATCGCCCTCCGTCAGGGTCTGCACCAGGGCGGAATGCAGCCGGCTGGCGGCATCCATCTTCTTCAGGAACTCCAGCATCAGAACGGCCGACAGTATGGTCGCCGACGGGTTCGCTATCCCCTTCCCGGCTATGTCCGGGGCGCTTCCGTGCACCGGCTCGAACAGTCCGAAGTGATCGCTCAGGTTGGCTGAGGGTGCCAGTCCCAAACCTCCAGCCAGCGCGGCCGCCTCATCGGAGAGAATGTCCCCATACAGGTTGAGGGTGACTATGCACTGGAACTGCTTTGGCCTGGATATCATGGCCGCCGCTGCCGCGTCCACAATAATATCGTCAGCCTCCAGGCCGGTGTCCTTCATGACCTCGTAGAACACCCGGCGGAAAAGTCCGTCCGATTTCCTGAGGACGTTCGCCTTGTGCACGCAGGTTATCCTGTTGAGCCCCATCACCCTGGATACCTTGATCGCCTTCTCCACGATGCGGCGGCAGCCTTTCTCGCTCACTATCCTCTCCAGGATGACCGTTCCGTTCTCCTCCCTTTCCCGGCCGGTGTACATGCCCTCGGTGTTCTCCCTTACGATCACGGCGTTCAGGTCGGTGACCTTGAACTCCGGGAGTATGGGGAAGCAGGGGCGGATGTTGGCGTAGAGATCGAAATGCCTGCGCAGCTGAAGCAGCGGCGAGCTGTAGCAGGGGTCCGGGGCTACCGGCGATGTTATGGCGCCGAAAAGCACGGCCTTGGAGGATTCCAGGGTCCTCAGGGTCTGCTCCGGAAGGTACTCACCGGTCCTCTGGAAGCAGGTAAGCCCCATGTGCGCCTTGACGAACTCCAGCCCCAGGTCCATCTGTTCCAGGATGCGCATGGTGGCGCCCACCACCTCGGGGCCGATACCGTCCCCGCCCATGACGGCCACTCGGGTCATTTCAATCGCTCTGCCAGTGAGGCCACCAGAAGGGGAAGGGTGATCGTGGCGTCCCCTTCAACGTTCACCTGCCAGGCGTTCTCGCGCACCTTGCCCCAGGATATGGCCTCCCGGACCTGCGCGCCGCTGAGCGAGCCATCGTACTCCGTCGCGGTTGTCATGTACACGGCGTAATCGAGGCCGCCGCGGAACTGGTTCCACCAGATGACGTGATGTTTCGATATCCCTCCGCCGATGATCAGGGCCCCGCTGACCTCGGCACGGAACACCATGCCGGACAGGGTCTGCTCGTCCTCGAAAAGGTCGATCTTAAGATCCCGGTGGGTCTGCCAGTACATCCACAGCTGGCTTCCGAACGACCCGTCGGTGATCCCCGGGACGATGATCGGAACGCCGTTCCTGTGCGCCCAGTAAAGCAGGGAACCCTCGTTGTCAAGGCGGGCGCCCACCTGGTCGATGATCTCATGGGTGGAGATGGAGTCCTTCCCGGCCAAGATCTCCTCGAACATGGGGATCAGCCTCTCTTCCAGCACAAGGCCGTAGCTCTCGTCCGGAACAAGCACGTTGCCGAGCCGGTTGATGCCCTCCTCGCGCAGCTCGGCGTCGTTCATGGCGAAATCGCCGTGATAATAGTCCTTCCAGGAGCGGGCGAGGTCGTGGTCCAGCGTTCCGCAGGTGGTGATCACCACATCGACCAGCTTCCGTTTCACGAGCTCGACGATCACCCCCCGGGTGCCAGTGGCCATTATGCAGGCCGGAAAGGAGAGGAAGGTCAGGCACCTATCGTCCCTCACCATCTTCTCCACGATATCTATGGCGTCCGCCAGCTTCTTGGCGGTGAACCCGCCGGAGTCGGACATGGCCCGGACCATCTGGTCCACTGTCATGCCCTCGGTGACCTTGATGTCACGTACCGCTCTCTCTTCCATTGTTATCGCCCCTCCTATCCTCAGCGCCTAGAAATATATTGCCTCGGCCGCCTTCGCTCGCACGGACCAAGTCCTTAATATCGATATAATGCCTTTCCCTGGCAATGGACCTCAAACGCCTGGCAGTGCTGAGCGGCGGTTACATCGGTCCTCTGTCGGGGAACGCCGTCCTTGCCATGATACCCGTTCTCAAGACGGACTTCGGGGCCAGTGCCGAGGAGATACTGGTGTCCATAACCTTCTTCATGCTCCCCTTCGCCTTCTTCAACCTGTTCTCGGGCACGGTATCCGACGTGTACGGCCGTCGAAGGATGCTATCCATCGGCTTTTCCATATACGTCCTTGGCTGCATTCTCTGCGTTCTCAGCCCCAGCCTCACCGCCTTCTACCTTTCCCGCTCGGTGCAGGGCATAGGATACGCCTTCGTGAACCCCGTGCTCCTGGCGGTCCTGGGGGACATGACCCCGCCCAGCGAGAGGGGCAGGGTCATGGGATACTTCGGGGCGTTCACCACAGCGGGCATCGCCACCGGACCCATGATAGCCGGCTTCCTGGCCCCATATGACTGGAGGTGGATGTTCGTGCTGGTGGCGGTCCTGGCGATCGGCGTCAATTTCTGGATAAGGACCGCCTGCCCAGCGTCCCGGCCAGACACCGAGGCGCTGAAGCACCTCGCTAGCAACGTGAAGGTCGCTGTGCGAAGCAGGGGCGTGGGCACCCTCTGTCTGCTTGGCTTCCTCACCTTCCTGTGCTACATGGGAGCGCTAGGGTTCCTTTCCGACCACCTGTCGCTGCCGCCCCAGTCCCTGGACGAGGAGGCCATCGGGCTGCTGGTGGGCATGAGCGGGGTGGCGGGCATGTTCGCCGCCCCCCTGGGAGGGTGCATGGTGGATGGCAGGGGTCGCGAGTTCACCGCGTCCATCGGTTTCATAGTTGTAGGCCTGTCCATGGCATTCCTGTACGCTTCCTCCGACTGGCTGCACTTCGCCCTGTCCCTGCTGGTGCTGGGCACCGGGACGGCCTTCATATGGGCCTCGCTGCTGACCATAACCGTGGAGATAGTTCCCGACCTGAAGGGCACGGTATCATCGGTCTTCAACAGCTCCCGCTTCTTCGGGTACTCCCTGGCGCCCCTGGTGTTCGCGCCCATTTACTCCTTCGACGGCTTTGGACCGGTACTGCTGGCAGGCCTCGTCCTGACCTTCGCAGCCCTTCCGGTGGTCCACCTTTTGAAAAATCAGCTCAGATCGTCCCAGTCCGACAGCACCGCGTCCAGCTGAGCCCTGGTGCCCTCCACCGGGCCGCAGTTGTCAAGCACCTTCCAACCGTGGGTGGCCAGGTCTAAGACCTTTGCACGCACCTTCTTCAAGGCCTCCATGTTCTCGAACATCTCCCTCTCATGCTCCCTCTCCTCGATCCGGCGTAGGGCGCATTCCGGGGTGACATCCACAAGCAATAGCCGTTCCGGTATCGGCAGCACCTTGCAGAAGAAATCGTAGCCCTGCCGGTACAATGACGTTGGAAGGTAGGCGGTCGCCATGACGTACCGCACGAAGATGACCTTGTCAAGGTCTTTCCATCCACGAAGAAGCCGAAGGGAGTTGAGGACGTCCAGTATGAAGAAGACCGTGGCCACGGTGCGCATGAGCTTGCCTTCGGAGGTCAGCGAACGTCGGCTGAGGCGGCCGACGAGGGATTCTGAGGGGTGCGCCCTCACCAGCACGTTCTCCCCTCTGGAACGGTAATGCTCGGCCATCCACTCGGCCACCGTGCTCTTCCCGGAACCGTCAATGCCGTCCACCACTATCAGATCCATTCCAAAGCCTCAGATACCCGCCATCAACACTATCAGTGCCGTGGACAGGGGAATGACCAGGTTGTCATATTCTCCAGGGGTGTACAGTTCCACCACCGCCACGTAGGCGCCCAGGCCAAGCGCGGCCAGGGCGCTGATGGCCATGGGAACGGTCCTTGTCCCGTAAAGCCCGGCATCGAACAGCAGGTTGTAGTAATTGATTATCAGGAATATGGCCAAAGCGGCGAAGAGGAAAACGGCCAGGGTGCCCTCCAGGGTCTTGTTGCCGTGTATCTTCCTCTTGCCGAATGTCTTGCCCACCAGGCCGCCCATACCGTCCCCGTAGGCCATGCAGACTATGCCCACTGACGCTATGACAAGATCGTTGAAGGCGAAGAACGCCAGTATGGTCCAGGATATGGCGTAGTACACAAGTCCCAGCTTGTGACCGTCGTGAGATGCGGTGGAGAGTATGGAACCTTTCAATCCCTCGACGAGCTTGCTGTCGTTCCTTTCCCTCCTTCCCCCGTACTTCGAGAACACGAACAGCAACGGCACGAAGGGCGCCGCGGCCAGCAATGACATCACGTAATTGGTTTCGAACACCCACCAAAAAAGGGCGATGTTGCCGATCATGACGTGAATGAACTTGCGATGGAAGGAGTGATCTCTCAGGAAGCGGGACCTTTCGGTGATCACCACCATGACGCCCACGTAGGCGTAGACCAATACGAGCCCGAGAGCGTCACCGCCTATCAAAGCAATCCCACCCGAATGAGCTTGGAAATATTTAATATGAGAAGGGTTCCAGCACAGATTTCGTTCTGAATATCAAATTCGATTTGGCTGACCAACCTGCTTTATACGCTCGGTTTTTTTTACGAAAAGGCATCTATGAACACCAGGGACCTCTCCCATTGCGAGCACCTTCGCCGGCAGATAGGGGAAACCCCCCGTCCGGGCCTCTACATATTGAACGTGGCGAGCACGCAGTTCGTCGTCGTCGAGCTGGTGCTGTTGAAAGCCCTAATCGGGAAGGGGAACCCCGGCCTGTTCATCTCGGTCGACCGGCCGCATCAGTATATCGTCCACCTGCTGGACATGCACAGGATCGACCGCGATCAACTGAACTTCATAGACGCTGTGTCCCAGTTCTCTCAGGGTATCGGCGAATGCCGAGAGAGGGTAGGTTTCCTGAACGGTCCCAGCCATATCGACGAGCTTCCCGGGGTATTGAGCACATGTTCCGCCTCGGTAAATGGCTTTGACATATCAACGCTGCAGTTCACGCTGGTGGACAACGTCTCCATCCTGCTCATGTACAACAGCCGTCAGGCGGTCGAGGCGTTCCTGGACGAGTTCG
>Ga0123329_1004655_pt1 | contig 10631 bp, 8 predicted proteins | sample BioC12SIPDNA_FD_89703 | JGI IMG/M metagenome (GOLD analysis project Ga0123329, IMG submission 89703) | Anaerobic biogas reactor microbial communites from Washington, USA - Biogas_R1_B C12 SIP DNA | ecosystem: Engineered > Bioreactor > Anaerobic > Unclassified | place: Washington, USA | collected... | reverse complement strand
CCCAATACGGTTCAGTTAAGCATGACGACCGCCTCGCTGAAGAGTGTGATCGGTGGTGGAGACCGATAGTGTTCGGGTCGTTTCTTGGGGAACTTCGACTGGGTGCGTTTGACCACTCGCGGGTTGATGCGGTTCTCGCGCGGCGGCAGCCGCCCCTGGCCGATCTGTTTCAGAAGACCCCGGTAGAGCACCGGCAGTTGTTCGGTTCGGGCGTTACGCATGTCGGCGATGCCGTCGCGAATGACGCGCAGGGCATGCACGAAGCTCAGTCGTCGCGGGTCGAGGTTCTCGGCCAGGGCCGCCTCGTGCATCAGGCCACGCACCGCGTTGTAGGCCACCAGCAACCCGTAGACCTCTTGAATCACTCCCGCCGGCGTCAGGCTGCGCAGCGACACCGGCCGGCCCAGTTGATGGGTCTTCCATTCGTCATTGGCAATTTCGATCTCCCAACGCTCGTGGTACAGGCAGATCAGTTCCCGGGCCGGGTAGTGCTCCACGTCCAGCAGGGTGGTCGCCAGACGGTGCCGCTCGCCGTAGCCCGGCCGCGTCGGATCGTCGAGGGTGTACTCCAACACACGGACGATCACCGGGTGTTCCGCCTTCCCTTGACGCCAGGTGGGCCGGACCTGGGCCAGGTACGAGCCGTCGGCCTGCCGCCGCACGGGCCGCAGCCCAACATAGGAAGGAACCCGGCACAGAACCCGAACCCGCTGCTCGACGGCCTGGGCCAGCAAGGCATGGCTGTAGAAGCCGCGGTCGCAGAGCAGCAGATCCCCTGCGGGCACCTGTCGCAGCAGCGGGCCGACGGCCGAGTGCTCGCTGCCGTTGGCCCGACGCAGCAGGGCCTCCTGGATGGCATGCGTCCCGGCCTCCTGGAGATAGACCACCAGCACCTGTGGATAGGCCCCCGCCACCGCCTGCCCGTGGCGGGTCGTGCCGGGACGCCCGAAGGCCGCTCCGTTCTGCGGCGTGTCGGGCACGTTCAGATGAACGCCATCGATGACCCGCATCCGCATCCCCCGATAAGAGGCCCCGGCCGTCTCGCTTCCGGCCGGCGGCCGTACGGTCTGTCGAAACACCTGTCGCAACGGTGCCGCCCCAAGACGCTTGCGGGCGGCGCTGAAGGCCGACTTCGCCGGCTCGCGGCCCCCGGCCAGGGCTCGGAAGGTCTCGCGCAAGGTGCCGCGCAGCCGTCGCCAGATCGTCGGGATGTTGACCGTGCTCCAGATGCCCATGCCGATCACCAACCAGACGACCGCCGCGGCCGGCAACCGCCGTCGCCGCCGCTCTCGGCGTCCGGTGGCCTCCAGTGCCGCCGCGATCTGTTCGGGGGCAACCATGGTCGTCAAGGCCTCCAACACCACCGTGTCGCCCAGTTGTTGGAAAAGACCTGCACTGTCCAGCAGCCGCACGCCGATACTCTGTACCATAGTCCCAGCCTCCTGTGCCGATGGTTCTTGTGCCACAAGTGCTATCGACTACAGGAGGCTTTCTTCATGGACCCTAACTGAACCGTATTGGGGCAAGACCCGCCGTGGCACACTCCCATGGCGCTCCTGCCACAAGTCGAGCCTCTGTCGTCGGGCGGCTACGCCAGAAACGCACCCGGAATGTGCCGCAGCTCGGGTTCGCCGTGGCCGGCCGCGTCGGCGTAGGCCACGGCCACCACGTCGAATCGCACGGGCGCGTCGCTGAGGCCCTTGCTCTTGAGCCAGGCCTGGGCGGCCCGGATCACGTGTCGCTGCTTGGCGCGGCCGACGGCCTGCTCGCCCGCCGCCACGTCCTCGCGCGACCGGGCCTTGACCTCGACAAACACGAGCCGCCCCGAGAGCTTCTCCTGCATCACCAGGTCCAGCTCGCCGAACGGCGTGACGACGTTGCGAGCCAGCACGCGGTGGCCCAGCCGCTTCAGGTACCGCGCGGCCACGTCCTCGCCCTTGCGGCCAAGGTCTTTCCGCTGATCGAAATTGAACAGTCCCATGGTGTCTCCTCGTGCCTGCGCCGGGCAGGCCGAACGCCCGCCCGAACGTCGTTCCGTTATAGCCCGCCGCCCCCGTTGCGTCAACGGCGAGCCGTTTTACTAAAGGCGACGCTTGACAGCACACGATACCCAATGGAGAATGACCTGTGACGGGATTCCATTCACCGACCCACCACGGACGGTATTCGGCATACGGTCAGGAATCGAGACGACGCGACGAACCGCAGGATGACCGGGCGAAGGATCGCCGGACCGCGGACGCCGAGTCGTGCGGACACTGTTGCGCAAACGGGACGGACGCATGAATATCGTCAAACGCCTGGTCGTGGTACCCAAACTCCCCCCGCAGCTTGAGCGCCTGAAGGAGTTGGCCTACAACATCTGGTGGAGCTGGGACCCCGAGGGGCGGCAACTCTTCCGCCGCCTCGATCCCGACCTGTGGGAACGCACCTACCATAACCCGGTGCACATGCTCGGTTCGGTGAGCCAGGACAACCTTTCGGCCCTGGCCGAGGACGAGGGCTACCTGTCCCAGCTCGACCGCGCCTGGCAGCGGTTCCGCGACTACATGGATTCCAGCCATCGCTTCAGCCACCGCGAGGTCGAAGGCCAGACGTTCGCCTATTTTTCGGCTGAGTACGGCCTGACCGAGGGGCTGCCCATTTACTCGGGCGGCCTGGGCGTCCTGTCGGGCGACCACATGAAGGCGGCCAGCGACCTGGGCCTGCCGCTGGTCGGCGTGGGCCTGCTCTATCGCGAGGGCTACTTCCGCCAGTATCTGAACGCCGACGGGTGGCAGCAGGAGTTCTACCCCGAGAACGATTTCTACAACATGCCCGTCCGCCGCGAGACCCAGGCCGACGGTTCGCCGGTGGTCGTCGAGGTCGATCTTCCCAACGCCCTGGTCAAGTGCAACGTCTGGCGGATCGACGTTGGCCGCATTCCGCTCTACATGCTCGACACGAACCACCCCGACAACGCGCCGGAGTACCGGTCGATCACCGCGCAGCTCTACGGCGGCGACAGCGAGAACCGCATTCGCCAGGAGATGGTGCTGGGGATCGGGGGCTTCCGGGCCTTGCGCGCCCTGGGCAAATCGCCGAGCGTCGTTCACATGAACGAGGGTCACGCCGCTTTCGCCGGCATCGAGCGCGTTCACCAGATCATGGTCGATAAGCAGGTGTCCTTCGACGTGGCTATGCAGGTGGTCCGGGCCGGGGGCTGCTTCACAACGCACACGCCCGTGCCCGCGGGCAACGACGTGTTCGACCTCGAGCTGATCGACAAGTACATGGGGCACTACTACCACAAGCTCGGCATCGGGCGCGACGGGTTCCTCGCCCTGGGCCGGCAGGACCCCGGCAACCCGCGCGAGACGTTCTGCATGACGGTGCTGGCGCTGAAGCTCTCGACGCACCGCAACGGCGTCAGCAAGCTGCACGGCGAGGTGTCGCGCGACATGTGGAAGCGCGTCTGGCCGCAGGTGCCCGTGGCCGAGGTGCCCATCACGAGCATCACCAACGGCGTTCACACGCGAAGCTGGATCTCGAACGATCTGGCCACCCTGTACGATCGGTACCTGGGCCCGCGGTGGATTCTGAGCCCGGCCCGGATGGACATCTGGAACCGCGTGTCGAGCATTCCCGACACGGAACTGTGGCGCGCTCACGAGCGCCGCCGCGAGCGTCTGGTGGCGTTCGCCCGCCGCCGGCTGCGCGAGCAGCGCGAGCGCCGCGGCGCGAGCAGCCGCGAGATCGCCGCCGCCGACGAGACGCTGGATCCGGGCATCCTCACGATCTGCTTCGCGCGGCGGTTCGCCACGTACAAGCGCGGGACGCTGCTGTTCCGCAACCCCGCGCGGCTGGCGCAGTTGCTGAGCGACTCGAAGCGGCCCATGCAGATCATCTTCGCCGGCAAGGCCCATCCGCGCGACGGCGGCGGCAAGGAGCTGATCCGCGAGATCGTTCACCAGTGCCGCCGGTCGGAGTTCCGCAACCGCATCGTGTTCGTCGAAGACTACGACATGAACGTGGCGCGGTACCTGCTCCAGGGCGCCGACATCTGGCTCAACACGCCGCTGCGCCCCATGGAAGCCAGCGGCACCAGCGGCATGAAGGCCGCCGCCAACGGCGCGCTGAACCTCAGCATCCCCGACGGATGGTGGGTCGAGGGCTACCAGAAGATCAACGGCTGGAACATCGGCAGCGGCGAAACCTACCCGACCCGCGACGAGCAGGACGAGGTGGAGAGCAACGCCATCTACGAACTGCTGGAAAAGGAGATCATCCCGACGTTCTACGACCGCGGCCCGGACCGCGTGCCGCGCGAGTGGGTGCGGCGGATGAAGTCGGCCGTGCAGACCACCGGACCGGTGTTCTCCACGAGCCGCATGGTCCAGGAATACGCCGGCCTGTTCTACTTCCCGGCCTACGAACAGTACACGCGTCTGGCGGCCGACGAGCTCGGCCGGGCCAAGGGCGTGGTGGATTGGCTGAACCGGCTGCGCGGTCAGTGGCACAACGTCCGCATCGAATCGATCGAGACGACTGCCGGCGCCGAAATCGCCGTCGGTGAAAGCCTCAGCGTGCGGGCCCGCGTGCATCTGGGCGCGCTGACGCCCGGCGACGTCCGCGTCGAGGCGGTCTACGGGCCGCTCGACGGCAAGGGACAACTCATTCGCAGCAAAGTGCTCTTCCTCCAGAGCGAGGGCGACATGCAGGACGGGCGCCAGACGTTCTCCGGCACCGTCCAGTTCCGCAACAGCGGACAGCAGGGCTTCATGGTTCGCGTTCTGGCCAACCACGAGGACGTGCTCTGTTCGTGGGACACCGGGCTGGTCGTCTGGGCTCAGTGATGGCGCGATTCGTCGTCCAGCATCACGTGTTCGACGACGGCGACGAGCACTGGGACCTGATGCTCGAAGTCGGCCCCGTGCTGCGCACGTGGTCGCTGCCGCGGCCGCCGGACATTGTCGAGAACCTGCCGATGGTCGCGCAGCAACTGTTCGACCATCGGATCGAGTACCTCGAGATCGAAGGCGACATCGGCGGCGGCCGAGGTCGCGTGGCCATCTACGATCAGGGCGCCTACCAGTGGTCCGACCTTCCCGAGGCGCCCCTGGACGCCGTCAACGAAGCCGCCTTCCGCCTCGACGGCCGCCGCCTGCGCGGCCTGTTTCACCTCGAACGCATTCCCCACGAAGGCAAAAATCTCTGGCGCCTGCGGCGGCTGGAGTAGCCGGGCGGAGCGTGGGGATGGCCGGCGAACGTGGGGCGTCTGCGAGTGGGTAGGGTGGGTCCCCCGGACCCACGCGGGGCTCTCAGGGTGTATCCGCCGAACATGGGGACGTTTGCAGGCCGACCGAGGGCGCCGAGTTGAGGTCGCTGGGTGCCATGCCCGCCCTGTCAGGCATGGGGCGAACGCGCATCTTCTCCCGCGTGGCCGGGTGCCATGCCTGCCCCGTCAGGCATGGGCAAGTCTCCTTGCCCTTCCGCGTGGCTGCCCCTCGACGGTGCTCGGGAACTGCGTCAAGCAGCCACCCTACGCCAGCCACCCTACGCCGTTGGCGGCAGGCGGTCGTGCGTGAAGAGGTCGCGGTCCCACTCGCGCAGCAGTCGCAGGGTCCGTTCCGCCATGATCGCGCTATCGACCAGTCGGCAGTCGGCTTCGCCCACACGGCCGCTCACCATGCATCCCCAGGCCTCGAACAGCGGGGCCATCTTGGCATAGTGCCGCGACCGGGCGCCGGCGTGGCGGTGCTGCGGCGAAGGGATGATGCGGCCGTCGTAGTCCACGACCTCCAGGGGCTCGGTGTCGGCGGTCAGGCTGTCGGGCACAGGGGCCCATTCCTCGACGCAGTGCATCATGGTATTCGACGACAGGCGGCAGCCCAGAAAGAGGATGCGCCCGCGGCGCTCGACGATGCGGTGGTAGGGCGACCCGAGCGGGCCGGCGGAGGTGCAGGTCTCGTGTCCGTCGAGCAACTCGTCGCGCAGGCGTCCCCAGGCGGCCAGCGAATGCGTGGGATGGAGCGACCGCCGCACGCCCGGCATGGTCCGGAACGTCTCGGTCACCAGACCGACGCGGCTGGGCGACGTGCGGACGTCGAACCGCGGTTGCTTCGCGTGGACGGTGTCCCAGGTGAGCGTGGGCATGACCAGGGTGCCGTCGGGCGTGAGGACGTCCTGGATCGCTGCGATGAGCGTCTGCGGGCCGCCCTCGACGCGGCCGAGGCTCTTCAGTGAACTGTGCAGCAGCAGAATCTCGCCGGGCCGCACGCCCAACTGCCGCAGCCCGTCGGCGATTATGGTTCGCGTCACGTCCATAGGGGTCTCCGCAGGCTCAGGTCAGGGGAATCCGCGCCACTTCCTCGGTCAGGTCCGCCAGGGCCGATTCGTTGAGCTCGACGCCGAGGCCGTTGCCCGCCAGGGGCCGAATCCGGCCGCCGTAACCGAACCGCGTCCGCTGGAGGACGAGGTCCCTCTTCAGCAGGAACGAACCGTAAGAGTTTTCGAGAAACCGCACCGGCGGCGCCAGTTGCAGGAAGACCCTGGCGGCGGCCGAGAGGATGCCGCTCTCGCCGACCAGGGCACCGAGCATGAGGCCGATGTGGTTCTCGGCGGCCAGGTCGGCCAGTTGGAGCGACTGGAGGAGGCCTCCGTTCTTGGTGATGCGGATGTTCCAGTAGTCGGCGGCTCCGTCGGCGGCCAGTCGCCGGGCGCCGGCCAGGTCGATGAGCGACTCGTCGAGCATCAGGGGCACCTGCGACTGTTGCCGCAGCAGGGGCAGGTCGGCCTCGTCGCCGCGGCGCAGGGGTTGCTCCAGGGCGGCCACCTTGAAGTTCTTCAGCCAGGCGCAGGCCTTGACGGTCTGGTCGAGCGACCAGACGCCGTTGACATCGACGCGGAGCGTGGCCGCGCCTCGGGCCAGGAGCGGCTTGAGGCGGCGAAAGGCGGCGCGGAGGAGGGCCCGGTCATTGGCCAGACCGATCTTGAGTTTGAAATCGCGGAGGCCGAACAGTCGCATGCGAAACACCTGGGAGGCGACGTGCTCGGGCCCGTTGCTGCCGATGACGCCGGCGACGCGCGGGACGATGTGCCGCTGGACGGGCCGGCCCAGGGCCTGGCCGAGAAACTCCGCCAGCGGCCGGCGGACCGAGCGGGCGCAGGCGTCCAGGTACGCCAGTTCGCAGGCGCACCAGGCGGCATTGTGCCAGACGCCCATGGCGCTGCCCTCGACGGGCCCGGCGGCCAGCGGCGACGGGCCGGCCAGCCGCGCGGCGTACTCCTGGCGGATGATGTCCACGGCCGAGCCGATGGTTTCGCCGGTGACGTACGGCCGGGGAAGGCCCTCCCCAAGCCCTTCGCTGCCGTCGGCCAGACGCAGGCGGACCAGAAGCCCCTCGTTCACGTCGCGCGAGGCGGTGGCGTGCTCGAATTTCTGCCGCATGGGCAGCCGATACCGGTAGAGCAGCAGCTCCGTCGGGCGAGGCAGATTGTCGGGCAGTGTCAGGTTCATGGTGTCGCCATGGCCGCCGGAAGCCGTGCCGCGCGTCCGGCGCCGGGCCGCGCGGCAGCAGCACGTTGGGCAGTGGTCGAGAACGCATGTCGGGGTGCGCGGCGGGCTCTCGCGGCCGCAGGAATCATAGCCTCGTCGGGGGCGGAGGCCAAGCATTTTCGCAGCCTTTTCGCAGCCTTGGCGATTGCATTTTGGCCCGCATGCGGGTATCACAAAGCGCCAACAGTCTGTGCCGGGAGATGCGCCGCCATGAGCGTGCCGATTCGCGTAGTCAATGTGGTCAAGACGTTCGGTCGCACGTGTGCCGTGGACCACGTATCGCTGGAGGCCGAGGCGGGCGAGCTCTTCTTCCTGCTCGGGCCGAGCGGCTGCGGCAAGACCACGCTGCTGCGGGCCGTGGCCGGCCTGGCCGAGATCGACTCGGGCGACATCTTCCTGGGCGACCGCCGCATCACCGACGTGCCGCCGCACCGTCGCAACACGGCGATGGTGTTCCAGAACTACGCGCTCTGGCCGCACATGACGGTGCTGGAGAACGTGGCGTTCGGGCTGGAAATTCGCGGCCTGGGGCGCAGCGAGCGTCGCCGGCGGGCGGGCGCGGCCCTGGAAACGGTGCAGATGGCGCACCTGGCCGAACGCAAGCCGAACCAGCTCTCCGGCGGCCAGCAGCAGCGTGTGGCCCTGGCGCGGGCGCTGGCGGTGGAGCCGGAGTGCCTGCTTCTGGACGAGCCGCTGTCGAACCTCGACGCCAAGCTGCGGCTGGAGATGCGCACCGAAATCCGCCGCGTGCACCGCGAGACCGGACTGACCATTCTCTACGTCACCCACGACCAGAAAGAGGCGCTGAGCCTGGCCGACCGCGTGGCGCTGATGCGCGACGGTCGCGTGGAGCAGGTGGGGCCGCCGCGCGAGATGTACCGGCGTCCGGCGTCGCGGTTTGCGGCGGAGTTCCTGGGCGAAACGAATGTGCTGCCGGGCCGCGTGGCCGGCGCCGCGGGCGGGGCGGCCGAAATCGTCTGCCCGTTTGCGTCGCTGAAGGTGCGCGACGCCGGCGGTGTGGGGGCCGACCAGGCGTGCGAGGTGCTCGTGCGGCCCGAGGCGGTGGCGGTGGCGCCGTCGAACGTGATTCGCCCGACGAATGCCATGGCGGCCACGGTGACCGAGGTGACGTTCCTGGGCGAGTTGGAGCAGGTGATTGTCGCGGTGACCGGCGGGCCTGAGGTCAAGGCGCTGCACGTGCCGCAGGCGGCGCGGGCGATTCGCCCCGGCGATGCGGTCTGGGCCTCGTTCCGCCCGGAAGACGCCGTGGTGTTTGCAGTGGAGGTGTGACGCATGGTATCTGTCTGGAAGGCTCTGGGGCTGGCCGCGGGCCTGTGCGCGGCGCTGGCCGGTTGCGGCGGCCACGCAGGGAGCGGCGGCAGCGGCGACGACGGCGCAGCCGGCGGCACTGCGGACGTGCTGGTGATCTATTCGCCGCACAGCCCGGCCATTCGCAACGAGTTCGGCCGCGCGTTTGCCGAGCGGTATCTGGCCGACACGGGCCGCACCGTGGACGTGCGATGGCCGGACGCAGGCGGTTCGAGCGACCTGTTGCGGCAGGTGCAGGACAAGTACGCCGCGGGCATCCGCGACGTGGACGTGGTGTTCGGGGGCGGGGCGATTCACTCGCAACTGGCGGCACTGGGGCTCCTGGAGCCGTACCGGTTGCCCGACGACGTGCTGGCCGAGTTGCCGACGACGATTGCCGGCGAGCCGCTGTACGATTCGGAGTTTCGCTGGTACGGCGCCGCGGTGTCGTCGTTCGGGCTGATTTACAATGCGAATATGATCGCCGACCGTGGATTGCCGGCGGTGAGCCAGTGGTCGGACATGGCGCGGCCGGAGTTCTTCGGGCTCGTCGGTGTGGTGGACGCCGCACAGAGCGGCTCGGTCCGCAAGGCGTACGACATTATCCTCCAGGCCTACGGCTACGAGCAGGGGATGCGCGTGCTGATGCTCATGGGGGCCAACGCCCGGACCATCGGCCGCTCGTCGAGCGACGTGCCGAAGGACTGCGGCCAGGGGTTCATCGCCCTGGGGGCGTGCATCGACTTCACGGCCGCGCGGCAACTGGCCGGTCCCGGCGGCGAGCAGCTCGGGTTCGTCCTGCCGGAGAAGCTGACCGTGACCAACACGGATCCGATCGGCATCCTCCGCGGCGCGCCGCACATGGACGCGGCGCAGCGGTTCGTGCGGTTCGTGATGAGTCGCCAGGGGCAGATGCTCTGGTGTCTGAAGCAGGGCGCCGAGGGCGGCCCGCGCGACGAGACGCTGGCCCGCAAGTGCGTCGTGCGCGCGATCTACGCCGAACGCCGGACCGACCTGGCGGCCGGTATCGAGGACCCGTTCGCCGCGCCGGTCAACGCGTTCTACGACCAGGCGAAGGAAAACGCGCGAATCGAAATCCTGCCGGCGTACCTGAAGGCGATGATGGTGACCAACAAGCGGCTGCTGACGGAGGCCTGGGACGCGGTCATTGCCGCGGGGCGACCGGAGAGCCTGGTGGCGGAGTTGACCGCGCCGCTGGTGAGCGAGGACGAGATGCTGCGTCTGGGCGCCGAGGTCTGGGCGAAACCGGCCGATGCATCGATGAGCGAGGCCGACCGGCAGAAGGAGATCGACCGCCGCAACCGTCTTCGCAGCGACACGGAACTGTCGTGGAACGAGGGCTTCCGCAGCCGGTACAAGGCCGTGGCGGCGAAGGCCCGCGAGCTAAAGAAGCGATGATCTGATCCACTATGTCCAACGCGATGGTGGCCAACTTCGTTCGTCGCACCGGATGGAACGCCCGGACGGTCGTGCCGCTGGCGGTCATTGTGGCGATGATGGCGTTCTTCCTGGTGGTGCCGCTGGCGAACGTGCTGAAGCTGGCCCTGTGGACCAGCGACGGGCCGACGCTGCACTACGTGGCCAACGCCCTGCGCAGCAGCACGAACCGCGAGGGCATTCTCAACGCGCTGCTCCTGGGCATCATCACCACCGCGGCCACGACCGTGCTGTCGATGCCGCTGGCCCTGGCGAATGTGCGGCTGAAGTTCGCCGGCAAAGGGCTCCTCTCGGCGATGCTGCTGGTGCCGATGATTCTGCCGCCGTT
>Ga0123329_1004654_pt1 | contig 10631 bp, 9 predicted proteins | sample BioC12SIPDNA_FD_89703 | JGI IMG/M metagenome (GOLD analysis project Ga0123329, IMG submission 89703) | Anaerobic biogas reactor microbial communites from Washington, USA - Biogas_R1_B C12 SIP DNA | ecosystem: Engineered > Bioreactor > Anaerobic > Unclassified | place: Washington, USA | collected... | reverse complement strand
GTTTCGTAAGACGGCCCAACCGCGGTTGAGTACGCGGTGATGCTGGCCCTGATCATCATTGTCTGCCTGACGGCGATCCAGGCACTGGGCACCGCCACGTCGGAGCAGTTCCAGACGATTGCCGACAAGATCGGCGACACTGGCGAAGCCGAGGGCGGCTAGCAGGTTGGGTCTGGGTGCGGTCGTCTCGGCGGCCGGTCTGCTCTTGTGAGCGGCGGCCGCGTGGACCGGAAGACGTGGCAAGGTTCAAAATCCAAGGTTCATGACGCAATTTCCGCCAGTTCGGTGCTCCCGATCAGCGGCCCAGTGTTGCCCATTTGGCGATTGAGAATTGAACGTTGGGCCTTGCCGAAGACTTGCCCCCTTGGCGTCTTGAGACCCTTGCGCCAAGGGGGTTTTTTTGACCTAGACTCTCGTAGCAGGTGTTGAACCTGGCCTCGTGTTGCACGGAGAAGACAGCAATGTTGGAAATGGTTTCCGGTCAGCTTCCAGAACACGCGTTGCTCGCCTGGTCCGTGTGGGGCCTGGTCAGCGCGGTCTTGATCTTGGCCGCCGTGATCGACGGCTGGAAGCTGAGGGTCCCCAACTGGATCACCTTCCCGATGATCGTTGCGGGCTGGGCCGCCGGCGGAATCGCGTTCGGCTGGGCCGGCCTCTCCGCGAGCCTGTGGGGAACCGCCGTCGGGCTCGGTCTCCTCCTGCCCGCCTACGCCATCGGCGGGATGGGAGCGGGCGACGTCAAGCTGCTCGCCGGGGTGGGCGCCTGGGTCGGTGTCTCGCAGACGTTCTGGGCCTTCGCCGCGTCGGCCGTGATCGGCGCCGCGATCGCCATCCTGATGGTCGTGGTGAGCCGCAGCTGGCGCCATCACCAGCAGCTGTTTTTCGGCATCCTCAACGAGATCCTGTTGATCAGAAATCCGAGCAAGCTCTCGGAGATCGCCGCCGAGCGGAAGAGCGCGATGATGCTCCTGCCGTATGGCATCCCGATCGCGATCGGCACGATTGGCTACTTTGCCTACCTGGGAATGATCTTATGAGTCTGCCCAATTTGTCTAGAATCCTGCGCGTTGCTTCCGCGGATCCTTGCCGAGTCCCCGACTCCCAATCGGCGGACCAGGAAATCCGCCGCGGATTGGAGAGAGTCTACCGATTCTGCCGAAAGAACAGGAGGGGGGCCGCGGCCGTCGAGTTCGCCGTCGTGGCGCCGCTGTTCTTCCTGCTGGTTTTCGGCATGATCGAATTCGGCCGCATGGTGATGGTCCAGCAGATCATCACCAACGGTTCGCGTGAAGGGGCACGAATCGCAGTTTTGGAGGGAGCAAAAACCGACCAGGTTGAGAGCGCCGTCAGCAAGTATCTGACGAAGGCGTCGATCTTGGGCGGAATCGTGTCGGTCAGTCCCGATCCGCCCGGATCAGCCACTTATGGCGATCCAGTGGCGGTTACGGTCTCCGTGCCTTTTGATCAAGTCAGCTGGCTCGGCAAGCCAATGAGTCTAGGTAGCAGAGGTTCGGTTCTCCCTTTCGGGCGAGGGCTGAACCTGACCGCCACCACCGTAATGCGTCGAGAGACCGTCCAGTAGAGATTGTTCGCCAGGGATGGCGGTCGTTTCGTCGCGGCCTTGAGCGACCTGATCATTCCTGAGGCACTAAACGGAACTGCTCATGCAAACCAAGTCACTCGTTCTACTTGTCCTCGCGTTGGGGTGCGGGGTGATCGCATCGATCGGGATCACCCAGGTAATGGCCAACCGCTCGTCGCCCCCTCCCCCGCCGCAGCTTGAAACCCAGCCCGTATTCGTGGCTCTCAAGGAGATTCCCATGGGCACGCTGCTCGATCCCCAGTTGGTCAAACTCGAGCAGTGGCCGAAAGACAGGATTCCGGAGGGCGTCCTCTCCAAACTGGAAGATATCGAAGGACGGCGGCCGCGAACCAAGCTGTTTGCCGGCGAACCGATTCTCGACGTCAAACTGCTCAGCAAGGGCGAGAGCGCCGGCGGCGCCGCCCCGATGATTCCCATCGGCTATCGCGCCGTGCCCGTCCGCGTCGACGACGTCAGCGGCGGCGCGGCGATGATTCTGCCGGGTGATCGGGTCGACGTCCTGATTCACGTCAAACGGGGCAACGAGATCACCAGCACGGTCACCAAGACGATCCTGCAAGACGTCAAGGTCTTCGCCGTCGACTCCCAGTGGACGATGGAATCCGACGAGAGCGGCAAGGCAATCCGTGCCAAGACGATCTCGCTGCTGTTGACACCGGAACAGACCGAGCGGGTGATGATGGCCCACGAATTGGGCAAAATCCGCCTCGCCCTCCGCAGCCCCGAGGATCACGAGGAAGCCGAACTGCCCGAGGGCGGCCACCGGATATCCCATCTGCTCGGAGACGCCGACATCGCCGATCACCAGCGCGACGCCACGCTGATGAAACCGGGGCAACTCGTTGCCCAGGCCACGGCCGAGCCGCCGGTTGAACTGCCGGCCGAGCCGCCGGCCGAGCCGCCCGCCGAGCTGCCGGTTGAGCTGCCGGCCGAGCCCGTCGATGTGCGGCCCAGCCACCTGATCCGCGTGATCAGTGGTTCGGCCGTGAGCGAAATCGAACTTCAGGGACCAGCCGAAGATGCGGCCGCAGGGGAGGACGCGTTGGGCATCTCCTCCATCTGGCGGATTATTCCCCGTCCCGCCCGGCCCGATTCACCAACTCAGGAAAAAACCACCGATCCGCCCAAGCCACGGGCCGATAACAGGATCGACGCGCCGCCTCTGCCGCGAATGATTCCGGCTGGCAACGCGTAGCCGAATGCGGGGAACGGGCGCCGCGGACCCCGGGGCAAGCCGCGCCGCCGAAATGACCGAGAAGACATTCAGGGAGCGCCGAACGCGGCTTCCCGATCACGGATGACAGACAAGCTGGAACGGCCAGTCCAGCCAAGATCAAGGATGACCCAGGGATGTCTAGGCAAGCCCTCAGCGCGATGCTCTTCTTTTTGATTGCCGGATCGATGCTCGCTGTGCCCGTCGCGGCGTCGGCGGAGACCAACGCGGCATCGATCATCCACCGCATCAACTCCTCCAACGAGCAGCAGGAGATGATGGTCAATTCCAGCCGGATTCTGACCCTCGAGCGGAAGATCCCGCAGGCCCAGGTCAACAATCCGGAAATCCTCACCCTCACGCCCCTCTCGCCGACGGAAATCCAACTCGCGGCCAGGAAGGCCGGAGTCACCCAGGTCAATCTCTGGGATGAGAACAACCAGATATTCACCGTCGACGTGGTCGTCTACGGCGACACCCGGGAACTCCAGATGATCCTCGACGAGCAGTTCCCCAATGCCTCGCTCAAGGTGCGAGGGATCTCCAGCGGCGTGCTGATTTCGGGATTCGTCGACCAGCCCTACGACGTGCAGGCGATCGTCCAAATCGCCGAACAGTTCTACCCGCAAAAGGTCTCGACCAGACTCCAAGTCGGCGGCGTGCAGCAGGTCCTCCTGCACGTGAAGGTCATGGAGGTTTCGCGAACGAAGCTGCGGGCGCTGGGGTTCGACTGGACCTACCTGTCCGGACCGACGCAGATCGTCTCGGCGGCCGCGGGGATCATCAGCGCCGCGTCCACCGACGGGGGCGGAACAACGATCGACAGTGGCGGCAATTTCCGCTTCAACGTGGTCAGTGGATCGAGCACGTTCTGGGGATTCCTCGACGCGATGCGGCAAGACAACATGGCCAAGTTGCTCGCCGAACCGACGCTCGTGACCGTCAGCGGACGCCCGGCCTACTTCCAGTCCGGCGGCGAGGTCCCCGTCACCACCGGCGGCGGGCTGGGCGTGCCCGCAAACACCGTCTACAAGCCCTATGGCACCCAAATCAATTTCGTGCCGATCGTGCTGGGCAACGGGCGGATCCGCCTCGAAGTCCGCCCGCAGGTCAGCGAGGTCGATGCCAGCCGCGGCTTGGGCGATCAACCGGCGTTCCGCACCCGCCAGGTCGACACCGGCGTGGAAATGCGGGCCGGACAGACGCTGGCGATCGCCGGATTGATCCAGAACCGGGTCGAATCGGAGCGGCGGGGAATTCCCTGGGTCAGCGAACTGCCCTATATCGGCGCCGTCTTCCGCAACACCCGGGAAGAAATGAACGAGGTCGAATTGATCGTCCTGGTGACTCCGGAACTCGTCGAGGGAATGGACGCCGAACAGGTGCCCCCGTGCGGGCCGGGGATGGAAACCACCAGCCCCAACGATCCGGAACTCTACTTGAAAGGCCATCTTGAAGTGCCGTTGTGCTGCCACGGACGGGGCTGCGCCCAGTGCGCCGGCGCCGCGGCCATGCCCGGCATGATCGGTTCCGAGGGGGGCCAGATGATCCGGCCGGGTGAGCTGCGCTCGCCGGCTCCGCCGCAGTCCGGCCCGGCCGAGCCGCTCACCATGCCGTCCACCGCCGCCTCGCGGCCGATTACGCGGACCGCAGCGCCGTTGCGGGCAGCGCAGCCTTTGCCGCCGGCCTCCGGCTCGGTAGCGCCTCTTCCGGGCATGATTGGCCCGGTTGGCTATGACCAGGCCAATAAATAAGCAATATTCAGTAGGATGCTGCGTGCGCGGATTCTCCTAGACAAGCGTCGTGCCCGCCGTTTGGCTCGCAAGAAGCTGGATCGGCTCCACTGAATAGACTGCCATGAGTAACGTTCTTCGACTGGCGATCGTCGACCCAAACGACGGGTCTCGCGAAGCTCTCAAGACAATGTTGATCGGCCTGGAGATGATCTGGCTGGAAGCCGAGGCCTCGCGATACGAGTTCTTCGCCGATGTTGTCGCCCAGACGACTCCCGACATCGCCGTCGTGGCGATCGACGCCAGTCCCGACAAAGCGATCGAACTGGTCGGCCGGCTGAGCCGCAATACGCCCGAATGCTCCGTGCTCGTCGTCAGCTCGTCCAGCGACGGCAACCTGATCCTCAAGGCGATGCGCGCCGGCGCCAAGGAGTTCCTCTCCCAACCGATCCGGCTGGAGGACCTGCTCGCCGCCCTCGGGCGGATCGGCGAGCGGCACTTCGGCAAGGGCGATGCCAAACCGCGAGGCTGCCAGGTGATTGCCGTGGCGGGCGCCACGGGGGGAGTCGGCAGCACCTGCATTGCCATCAATCTGGGCTGCGCCCTGGCCCGGGATGCGAAGCATTCCGTCGTCCTCATCGACCTCGACCTGAGCCTCGGCGACGCCGACGTATTTCTCGACACGATTCCCGACTATACCCTCGTCGACGTGGCGCAGAACGTCACCCGGCTCGACTTCTCGCTTCTCAAGCGCTCCCTAACCAAGCATTCCTCCGGGCTGTTTCTCCTCCCTCGGCCGATCCAATTGGCAGACACGGCGTTGGTCAGCCGCGAAGACCTGCAACGCGTACTCGGCCTGCTCAGGGCCACGTTCACCCACCTGGTGATCGACCTCTCCAAGAGCTACAGCCCGATCGACCAGGTGGCCCTCGAGGCGGCCAATAGCATCCTCCTGGTCACCCAACTCGATCTGCCCTGTCTGCGGAATGTCGTCCGCCTGATGGCCTCGTTCAGCCAGACCAAGGAGATGGCGGAGAAGGTCAAGATCATGGTCAATCGCGTTGGCCTGGACAGCGGGCACATCTCCTTGAAGAAGGCCAAGGACACGATCGGCCGTGAGATCTTCTGGCAATTGCCCAACGACCCCCGCACCGTCATCGAGGCGCGCAACAACGGGATTCCGCTCATCGAGCAGGCCCCCAAAGCTTCGGTCACCCAGTCGCTGCTCGCCCTGGCCGAAGCCCTGACCTCGCCCGGCCAGCCCGTCCAGCCGGCATCCGCCCGCAAGGCGAGCGGGCTCGGCCGCTTCTTCGGCCTCTCCCGCGCGTAGACGACCCGCAGAAGATCGTCGCATCCGCGGACCGGGGACAACGACTCGAGCCCCAACTGCCGGCCCGTCCGTCGGCCTCCCGCAGCAGGCGCTCGCTGCAATCGGGCGAATTACCAGCGCGGCGGGGATTTTTTACGCAATAACCCCTTTTACGTAGGCACTTTATGACGCCATTCGGACTGTGGCGCGGCATTCCGGCCGGGTTGTCTATTGACAAATGGTAAGGAATTATTAAAAACCACTCATCGTGGGCAGGAACGAGCCCGTTCGGATCGGCAGAGCGTGCCGCGGCCATCGAGATTGCCGAACCGTACGCCGCAAGCCGATCGAGCGATCTGGGGACGGCTCAGGTGCCTGCAACATACTATTCGGGATTGTAGTCCTACGTAACACTCCTTTGCGTGTTGGCGCCCTCTTAAAATCAGCAGGCGGCGCAATCAGGATTGCGCTCGGTCTCATCGGCATTGACTAGGGCCATCTTGTATGTCCCTATTGTGCGTACCATTGTGGTGTAGTGTCGTTCCGCCTCTCTTCTTCAAGGAGTGACATGCGATGTGGTCGAGATCTCGTTTGGGCTTCACGCTCGTGGAGCTGCTGGTCGTGATTGCCATTATTGGCATTCTGATTGCCCTGCTGCTGCCGGCGGTGCAGGCGGCTCGTGAAGCCGCCCGCCGATCGCAGTGCTCGAACAACCTGAAGCAGCTTGCCTTGGGAGTTCACAACTACGCGGACACGTTCGGGTCTTTCCCTTCCGGTTTCGTCTCCGCCATTCCGTCACCCATGAGTGACGAAGCCACAGCGAGCCAGGAACCGTCGGTCTGGACGTGGGGGGCGCTGCTCCTGCCCTTCGTCGAGCAGAAGGCATTGCAGGACGCGTTGCAGGTGGGGAAGCTCACCTTGGCGCAGACCCTGGCGACCGCCGCGGGACGGGCTGCCGCGCAGACCCCGGTGGCCGCGTTCGTCTGCCCGTCGGACACCGGTCCCGCGCTGAACGATTTCGGCGCAAATTATGCCAGCCAGTCAGATCAATTCACAAGCTACGAAAAGTGCGTCACGAGCGACGGGACGGACAGGATTCAGATCGCCAAGTCGAACTACGTGGGCGTGTGTTCCGTTGGCGACAGCATGACTCCGCCCAGCGGCAATTTCGAACAGTACGGGCCGCCGGCCGGAGTGTTTTTCTGGAACTCCGCGACCAGGTTCCGAGATATCACCGACGGGACGAGCAATACGGGAATGCTCGGGGAACGGTGCTATAAGCTCAGCAACGTGCTCATGGGCGCGGGGAATGTCATCGGGTGCAGCCCCTTGCTGAGCGGCTACAAGAGCCGCACGCGGGCGATCAATTCCGCGCTGGGCATCCCCTATTGGGGCATCAACCAGACTGCCATCAACTGGGCGCATCAGAACCGCAGCTTCAGCAGTCTGCATCCCGGCGGGGTTCAGTTCGCGTTGTGCGACGGTTCGGTTCGCTTCATCAGTGATACGATTGACTTTCGCGCAAACAGTATCGGAGGAATGACGAATCCCAACCAAGGGGTCGACAGCACCTTGGAGCGATTCCTCTCGAAGGACGATGGTCAGCCGATCGGGGATTTCTAGCGATTGATTATCGCCTGAGCCAGGCGAACCGGGGTTCCTGAGCCCAAGCTGTCGCCGTCAGTTCAGGACCGTGGGCCGATTCTTGGGGGGCCGACGACGGGCGTCGGCTCCCCACAGGCAGACGGTGTGGGTCTAAGTGTCTTTCCATCCGATTGCTCTATCAATAGAAGGTGAGGTCCGTATGATCGATGGACGGAGGTTGGCGTTGGCATTCTTCTTCTCCGCGATCGTCCCGGCGATTGTTGGCTGTGGCCGAAGCGATCTGCCCGAGTTGGGACGCGTGCAAGGCACTGTCACACTCGACGGAAAGCCCCTGTCCGGCGCGGCCGTCGGGTTCTATCCGTTGTCAGGAGGCCGTCAGGCACTCTCGATTATCGATGAGGACGGGAAGTACGAGTTGACATTCGTCGACGGCGTCGATGGGGCCCAGACGGGCGCCAACGAGGTGACCGTCTTCTGGCCCGACGACACGGTGCCGACCGCGCCGATCCCAGCAAAGTACAACCAGAACTCGGAATTGACGTTTGACGTCAAGCCGGGAAAGAATACGTTCGACATCCAGATGGAATCGGGAAAGTAGACGCGCATAGGTTGACGCCATGATGAACCGCAACAGGTGCCTGCTGCTCTTGCTCGTGGGTCTGCTGGCGGCCCAGGTCGCCCGGGGAGACGCGTTCCGAGTCCTCCCCTACGTGCAGAATCCGGCCAAGGACGCGATGACGGTCCGCTGGCTCTCGGAGACCGGAGAGCCGGGCGTGCTGACCGTGCAAACGCCCGGCGGACCGCTCGAGTTGCGTTCGCAGCCGCAATTGGCGACGGCCCTGGCGCACAATCCCTTCAAGACCGAGCCCGGAGGCCCGCATCGCGGCCTTCCCTGGCTCCACCGCGTCCGCGTGACCGGCTTGAAGCCGGGAACGACCTACGCCTATCGCGTCCGCCAGGGGACGGCGCAGCACGGGGATTGTTTCCGCACAGCGCCGGACGACGACCAGCCGGTTCGATTCATCGCGATTGCCGACTCCGAAACCGAGCCGGAGTCGTCGACCAGCCCGCCGGTCGCGTGGCCGCCTGCGACCGGCGGCAACCGGCCTGCGGGAATCGCCCGCTATGTCGCCGATCAGACCACGGGCTTTCGCGAGAACCTGAAGGTGATTCTCGCGCGGCGTCCGGATTTCGTCACGATCTCCGGCGACCTCGCGGAAACCGGCGGCGAGCAGCGCGATTGGGACGAATTCTGGCGGCACGTCGCGGGGGACTACGGCACGCTGGCCGGCAGCGTGCCGATCTTTCCCGCGCTCGGAAATCATGAGAACTTCGCCGGTCCTGGCGGCGGCTATTCGGCGGAAGGAGCGAACTTCGCCACGGACAAGTTCCTCGCGTACTTCGAAGCGCCCTCCAATGGCGCCACTGACCCGAAGCATCGCGGGCGGTACTACCGGATCGACTACGGCCCGGTCTCCCTGATCACGCTCGACTCCAGCGACGGCCTGCCCCACCAGACGGCGTCCGATACGAATCACTACCTGGAGGGGAGCAATGCCCCCGATTTCAATCCCGGTTCCGAGCAGTACCGCTGGCTCGAAGCGCAATTGGCCGACGCGCAGCGGAAGAGCCGCTTCACCTTCGTCCAATTCCACCACACGATGTACGGCTCCGGTCCGCACAGCGTCCCCTTCGGCAAGCTAAACTTCTCCGGGCAGTCGGGCATCGCCATGCGGGTCATTCAGCCCTTGCTGTTTCGCTACGGCGTGGCGGCCGTGATCGCCGGGCACGACGAAGTCACCGAGCGGGCGATGGTCACGGGGACCGAGACCTTGCCGGACGGTTCCAATCGCCCCCACAGCATCCATTTCTTTGTCGTGGGGAGTGCCGGCGACGGGCTCCGCGGCCCCTCCGAGGGCTGCGAGAATCCCTACCGCAAGTTCATTGTCCACGAAGATGCCCCGGAAGTCTGGAACGGAAAGCAACTCGTCTCCGGCGGGAAGCATTACGGGCACCTCGAAGTCGACGTCACGCGCAACGACCAGGGCCGGTGGCGGGCCGAATTGGTCCCGGCCTACACATTTCCGCTGATGGATGCGGACGGCAACGTCGTCGGCTGGGAACGCCGAGTCTACGATGACGTGGTGACGATCACGGCCAATCCCGAAAGAGCCAACGCAAAGGCCGGCCGGGGAGCGCGGCGCAAGGCGGCGCTCGTGCATTGAAGACTACGGAGTGTGGGAATCGTTCTTCCGCGCCAGCGCCGCCACGTTGGCCTGAGACGGGGCAAACCGGCAGCTTGCCCCGACAGGAAGACGACTCCCATCCTTTTTCTCTCGCCCGCCGTCCCGATCACGGCTGCGTCCTCTCCTCGATCATCTTCCGCAGCGCTTTGTAGTCGGTCTTGCCGGTCCCGAGAACCGGAATCGCCTCGACTTTGCGGACTTCATCCAGCCGCATGACGCCGCGGAACCCGGCGTCGGCGAGGACCGCGTTGGCTTCGCGGAGCGAGATCTCCTCGGTCGCAAAGAGAACGATCTGGCGCCCGGCGGGCGTCTCCACGCCTTCCACGGCCACCCGCGGCCCGTCTTCGGTCGCCGGAAACCGCTCGGTCAGCGGCTCTTCCAGGGCCGGCAGCGAGATCATCTCGCCGCCGGCCTTGAGGAACCGCTTCAGCCGGCCGCGGAAATGGATGAACCGGTCTTCGTCGAGCGCCACCAGGTCGCCCGTCTTGTACCAGCGCTGGCCGTTGAGCGTCTGGAATGGATCGGGGCCGTCGTAGTTCAGATATCCGCCAAAAACCGAGCGGCCGCGGACGAGCAACATGCCGGTTTCGCCGCCGGCGAGCGGCGCGCCTGTCTCGGGATGGACGACGCAGACTTCCACGCCGTCCAGTGGCGGGCCGACGGTCCCCGGCTTCTGCTTCTCCCTGCGGTTGGCCGCCACGATCGGCGAGCATTCGGTGATTCCATAGCCCTCCAGGAGCACCGCGCCGGGGATCATCTCGGCCGCCCGGGCAAACAGCGCTTCGGGGCATTTCTCCGCGCCGGTCGCCACCAGCCGCAGCGAACGGAGCTGCTCCGGATCGGCCGTGGCAAAGATGTAGCCGAGGAAGGTCGGCGTGGTGGCCGTCAGGGCCGGGCGATAGGCCGCGGCCAGCCGCACCAG
>Ga0123329_1004645_pt1 | contig 10641 bp, 9 predicted proteins | sample BioC12SIPDNA_FD_89703 | JGI IMG/M metagenome (GOLD analysis project Ga0123329, IMG submission 89703) | Anaerobic biogas reactor microbial communites from Washington, USA - Biogas_R1_B C12 SIP DNA | ecosystem: Engineered > Bioreactor > Anaerobic > Unclassified | place: Washington, USA | collected... | reverse complement strand
CAACCGTAGTGCCTGCCGTCTTCGGCACGGCCGAGCTGGTCAGCACCTGGGGACGGCTCAAACGGCTCGGAGCGGGCCCGGTCGTGCCGCCCACCCGGCCGGTCTTTTTCGCCTTTCTGCTCGCCGGCGTGACGACGATGGCCCTGCTGCTGCTCTGGCCTCGCGTCTTCTTCCCGTTCGTCTGGCTTTCGCTCTATTTCATGCTTGCCGCCGTGAACGGCCTGCTCGGCTTCCGCACGCTCGGCGCCTACACCGGCTACGGCGACTGGCGTCCGCCGCTGGCCCTCATGCTCGGCGCGCTGGTCTGCGGCTTCTTCTGGGAGTTCTGGAACTTCTGGGCCTATCCCCGCTGGGTCTATCACGTGCCGCCTTTCGACTTCCTGCACATCTTCGAGATGCCGCTGCTTGGCTATGGCGGCTATCTGCCGTTTGGCCTAGAGTTATTTGCCCTGTATCATCTGATCGTCGGCGTCCTGCAGCAGCACCATTTGAATGACTACGTCCAGTTTGACCTGGAACCTGCCGGGCGTCGCGGAGGTGAAAGAGGTTGAACGCACTGACAACCCAACTGAGCGAGTTGTTTTCCGCAGCGTTTGCGGTTCTGGGCCTGGACCCGGAATACGGCGAGGTGGTCCTGTCCAATCGCGCCGACCTGGCCGATTTTCAGTGCAACGGCGCCTTGCCCGCGGCGCGGGATGCCGGCAAGAAGCCGCGCGAGCTGGCCGAGGAGATTATCGCCAATCTGGATTCAGAGAAGCGCGAGGCGATGCTGGCCGAAGTCGGCGTCGCCGGACCCGGCTTCATCAACCTGCGGCTACGCGATGACTATCTCGCCGGCCACATCGGCCAGATGGCGGAAGACGAACGGCTGGGCGTGCCGCTGCCCGAGGAGCGACACACCGTCGTGCTCGACTTTGGCGGCGCCAACGTAGCCAAACGCATGCACATCGGCCACCTGCGCCCTTCCATCATCGGCGCCAGCCTTGCCCGGCTCTTCCGGTTTCACGGCGACACGGTCATCAGCGATATCCACATGGGCGATTGGGGCACGCAGATGGGGCAGCTGATCGCCGAGCTGGAGCGGCGCCGACCCGACCTACCTTACTTCGACCCGGACTACACCGGCCCCTACCCCGCCGAGTCGCCGGTGACGATGGACGACCTTGGGGCGATCTACCCCGCCGCCTCGGCCCGCTTCAAGGAAGATAAAGCCTTTGCCGAGGCCGCCCGCCGGGCTACCAAGGAGCTGCAGGACGGACGGCCCGGTTACCGCGCGCTCTGGCAGCATTTCGTGGATGTCTCTATTGCCACGCTCAAAGAGGATTTTGAGCGGCTGAACGTCGAGTTTGACCTCTGGCTGGGCGAAAGCCACGCCCACGAGCGGATTGCCCCCATGGTTAAGCGGCTCCAGGAAGAAGGCCTGGCGGAAGACAGCGCCGGGGCGCTTATCGTGCACATTGCCGAGCCGGACGATAAGACCGAGATACCCCCGATGATGCTGCTCAAGTCGGACGGCAGCGTGCTTTATGGCACGACCGATCTGGCGACCATCGAGCAGCGGGTGGAAGAGCTGGGCGCCGATATGATCTTCTACGTCGTGGACGTGCGCCAGTCGCTGCACTTCCAGCAGGTCTCCCGCGCCGCGCGGCGCACCGGCATCGCGCCGGCCGACAAAGTGGTGCTGGAGCATCTGCCCAACGGCACGATCAACGGCCCGGACGGGCGCCCGTTCAAGACACGCGCCGGGGATGTGCCCACCCTGGCCGAAGTGATGGACATGGTCGTAGAGAAGGCCCGCGAGCGGCTGGAGGAGCTAGAAACCGCCCAATCCTACGACGAAGCCGAGCGCGAGCGGATCGCCGAGTTGGTCGGTATGGCGGCGCTGAAATTCGGCGATCTCGTCAACCACCGCAGCACCGACTATGTCTTCGATCTCGACCGCTTCACCAGTTTTGAGGGGCGGACCGGGCCCTACCTGCTCTACGCCGCGGTGCGCATCAAGTCGATCCTCCGGCGCGCTGCTGAGCGCGGGCTGGAACCAGGCGAGATTCTGCCGCCGGCCGGGCCGCAAGAGCGCGAGCTGATGGTCAAGCTCGTGCAGCTACCTGACGTGATCGAGTTCGCCGTGGAGACGCGCGCGCCCAACCACATTGCCGACTACGTCTACAACCTGGCGATCCTCTTCAACCGCTTCTACCGCGAGCATCATATCCTCAGTGAGCCCAACCCGGCGCGGCAGGAATCCTGGCTGGCGCTATCGGCCTACACACTCGCCCAGCTCGAGCTGGGACTGGGTCTGCTGGGGATAGAGATTCCGGAGCGTATGTAGGCGTTGGGCGAGGGCAGTTATGCCATGCGACAACGTGCAGGTGTGATCATCATCCAGGATGGCCGGATCCTGCTGCTTCATCGCTATAAGCACGGGCGCCGCTACTACCTCGTGCCCGGGGGCGGCGTCGAGGAAGGGGAGACGGTTGAAGAGGCCGCCGTGCGCGAGGCACGAGAAGAAACCGGCCTCGACGTGACCATCGCCCGCAAGCTCTGGGCGGTCGAAAACCACCGCCAGCTTGAGCACTATTTCCTGTGTGACGGCTTCGACGGTCGCCTGCACCTGGGTGGCCCGGAGGCCGAGCGGCAGACACAGGACAACGTCTACCGCCTGGAGTGGGTCCCCCTCAGCGCCCTCGACGACATCCCCCTCTTCCCCCGCTATCTCGCCGAGAAGATTTACTCGCTCTTCTCCCCGCCTCCGCCCGGCTGACCAAATCGCCGGTGTCCCGCCGGCCCCACTACGCCAAGCGCGCCCGGCACAACCGCCCCCGCGCGCTGTCCGCCAGCCACAGGTCATCGCCCGCCCAGGCCAGCCCCATCGGCAGGAACGAGAGCGGGTGACGGCCTACCTCCGCGCCGGTCGCCGCGTCGATGACCAGCAGGGCGAAGCTCTCCGTGCGCGTCGTCCAGACGAAACCGCCCATTTGCGGCTCATAGCGCATCGCCAGCGGAGCCCCCAGCCAGAGCTGTCCGTCGCGCCAGGCGAGGCCGCCTCCCGCGGCAGGTGCGGCGATCTGGCGGCGGGGCGGTCCCTGCTCGCGCCCGGCGGCCAAAAGCGCCCCTGCCTGGTCCACCACCCATAGCTGCTCCCCATCCCAGGCGACGCCGCCCAGCCGGGTTGCGCCCTCGACGACCAGCGTTCGCTCAAAATCGTGCGTCGCCGGGTTCACACAGCGCAGCCAGCTTTCCTCGACCACGGCCAGCCACAGGTATTGGCCGTCCCAACCCAGCCCGCTGAGCACGCCGGGGCAGAGCAGACTATCGACAACATCGCCGGAGGCTGGATCGAGGCAAAAGATCCGCCCGCGCCGGAAATCGGCGTTCCACAATCTGCGCCCGTCCCAGGCCAGCCCGGCCGGCCCGGGTCCGGGGGCCGGCCGTTCCTCCACAATCTCCAGCGCCGGCATGACCGTCGCCCTACGGAATGCAGCGGCCGACGGCCTCGGCCACGGCGCGCATCTCGCGCACAAGCTGGGCGAATCGCTCCGGCTTGAGCGATTGCCCTCCATCAGATAGCGCCTCTTCCGGCCGGGGATGGACTTCAATAATCACGCCATCAGCCCCGGCGGCAATGCCCGCCTTGGCCGCTGCGGCGACGTACTCCCACTTGCCCGTTGCGTGGCTCGGATCGGCAATAATCGGCAGATGCGACATCTGTTTGACCACCGGAATGGCGTTGATGTCGAAGGTGTTGCGCGTGTAGGTCTCGAAGGTACGGATGCCGCGCTCGCAGAGCATGACGCGGGTATTGCCGTGGCTGAGGATATACTCCGCGCACATCAGCCACTCTTCCATCAGGCTGCTCATGCCCCGCTTGAGCATCACCGGATGCTGCGCCTTGCCCACGGCGTGCAGCAGCGCCTAGTTCTGCATGTTGCGCGCGCCGATCTGCAGGACGTCGGCGTACTCGGCGACCAGCGGCACCAGGTCCGGCTCCATCACCTCGGTGATAACTGGCAGCCCTGTCTGTTCCCGCGCTTCGGCGAGATACTTTAGCCCTTCCTCGCCGAGGCCCTGGAAAGCGTAGGGGCTGGTGCGTGGCTTGTAGGCGCCGCCGCGCAGGACGTGGGCGCCGGCTTCCTTCACCGCCCAGGCCGTCTCCAGTATCTGGCTGCGGCTCTCCACCGAGCACGGGCCGGCCATCAGTAACAGCCCTTCTCCCCCCACGGTATGGTTCCCGATGGCGAACCTCGTATCCTTCGGCTTAAAATCCCGGCCCGCCAGCTTGAACGGCTTCAGAACCGGCACCACGCGGTCTACGCCCGACATGCGCTCGATCACCTCATGATCGAGCAGCCGGCTGTCCCCGATGAGGCCGATGATCGTCCGTTCGTCCCCTTCAGACAGATGAACCTTGAGATTGAGATCTTCGACACGCGCTATGACCGCCGAAGTCTCGGCCGTCGTCGCGCTGGCCTTCATGATAATGACAACCACCTTGTATTTCCTCCCGCTGTACGATCCTTCTGATCTTAATGATTCGCGCGTTCGGCGGCAATAGCCCGCGCGACAGCCATCGCCCGCTCGATTTCCTCGGGCGGTACGGGCGGCAGCTCCTGACGGTCGGGGCGCAACCCGCGCGCCTCATGTAGATAAACGTGAACAATCTCTTCCGGCCGGCGCCGGGTGTTCCAGTGAATGAGGATGCGCACGCAGCGCGGCAAGGCGCCGGGCACGTCCATCTCATGCCCGCACAGCAGGGCCACGTCGAACCAGCCTAACTGGCGCGCCGCCAGCGCCGGAAAGGTCGCGTTGAGGTCAGAGGTAGTGGTGAAGTGGGCGCTGGCGACATCGTCCGGGCTGATGCCGTTGGCCTGAATCATCGTCAATAGCAGCTCGCGCGTGGCGGCGAGGATCGCTTCCTCACTATTCTCCACCACGCTCGTCGCGCCCCGCACGCCGCGAACGCACAGCTCGCCCGGCCCAGTACCGTTCCCACTCATCTCAAACCTCCTGCCGTGGTCAGCCAACAAAAAAGACGCGGCTGGGAGCGCCGCGTCTCTACTGGAACAAGGTGGTGTTGTTGCTTCTGACGTCAGCCATTGCAACCAGTCCACCTACGCCCGCGGCGCCGGAGGCTGGTGCTATAAAAAAAGCCGGCGTAAAAGTCAACAGCGTGCCACATCGTGGCAGCATCATAACACGGCCGTGGGGCGAAATCAAGAGCCGTTTCTCCGCTCAGCTTCCGTCGGGGTCGCCCGCAGTGTGGAGGACGTGGTATACGACGATACTAAGCGCCACGTGGACGTTTAACGAGCGGCCCTTCCCATACATCGGCAGAAAGACCGCGCCGTCGCACACCGCCAACGTGGCGCGGGTGACGCCGTGATCCTCGTGGCCGACCACCAGACAGACTCGCGGCCCGTAGTCGAAGCGGTGATAGGGCGTCGCGCCCTCCGCCAGCTCGACGGCGATCACCTTGTAGTCCTGCTCCTTCATCTGATTGACGGCGTCCACCGGGTCCTCGACATAGCGCCACGGAACGCGGTCTGTCTTGTAGCGGGCAACCTTCTCCAGCGTCGGGTTCGGCGGGGTAGGCGTAATGCCGCTCAGCACAAGCTCCGCCAGGCCGGCGCCGTCGGCCAGCCGGAAAATCGAACCGACGTTGGCGGGGTACTCAACGCTCTGAAGCAGGGCGGCGATCGTGTGCTGAGGCGGGTTTCGCCGCCTGTAATGGCGCAGAAAACGCTTCAGATCCGTGCCGATGAGGGGTTTCACCCCGTCCTCACGTCTGCCCGCCGCAGCATGGTCAGCGCGGCAAACGCCGCCGCCCGCACCTGCGCGTCTTCGTCGTTGTGCACGGCGCCGCGGAGCGCCGCTTCCACGTCGGCGCGGGAGCCGTCAGCCAGGGAGACACGCGCCAGGCTTTCCGCAGCCGCCACACGATCCTCCGGCTGCTGTCCGGCCACGAGTACTTCACAAAGGACGGGAATGGCGTTGGCGCCGGCCGGCACCGTGCGCTTGCGCCGGGCAGCCCAATGGATCAGCCATGGCAGATCCCCGGCCTGTGTGGGCCGCCACGCCGCTTCCCGCCGGCGGGCCGCCATCTGTTCCAGCTCCTGGGCAGCAGCAGATTGCACCGCCCATTCAGGGTCTTGTTCGAGCTGATGGAGCCGTTCGATGGCCCACTCGTTGCCGACCAGCCCCAGGCCATAGGCGGCGGCGCGACGCACGGTCGGCATCTCGTCCTGGGCTGCGTCGCCGAGGACCTCCCACGCATCGCCGCCATTATCGGCCAGCATCGCGGCTGCCGCTCGGCTGAGCCACTCGTCGCCGCTGAGCAGCGCCGCGAGCAACGGCTGCTCCCCTCGCTGGCTGTTCTGCCAGCCCAGACTGGTTACGGCTGCCAGCCGCACCGCCAGATCCTGGTCCTTTAGCAGCCCCTCGAGCAGAGGTACAGCCAGGTCTGGGTCGATACGGCCCAGGGCGGCGGCAGCACCCTGGCGAAGGTCGGAATCGGAGCGCTGCAGGAGCTGGCGCAAAAGGGCCGGCACGCCGGGATCGCCGGCGCCGGCCAGAGCGGCAATCGCGCGCTGGCGCAGAGGCGGCGGCGCGTTTGGATTGACGATGAGCCGGCCGAGCTGGATGAGCGTTTGCCGGCGCCATTCGCCTCCCTCCGCCGTGTGGGGCAGCCAGCCCGCCAGTTGGAATAGCTCATCATACCAGGGATCGACGCGTCGCCCTTCCAGCAGGCTCTTGGACAGGTTGTTTTCGCCGGCGCAGGCGACGAAGAAGCGAACTACCTCGCGCCAGTACGGATCGCGCAGCCTCAGGACGATGCTCTCAACCTGCCCTTCGGCCGCAAGCTGCGTCGCCGCCAGATAGTCGCGCCAGACCGGCGATAGGAAGCTTGCCGCGCCGCCGGACCACAGGCGGAAGAGGCCGCTATCCGGCAGCGTCTGCAGCAGCAGCGCGCCACGACCAACGCTCTCGTGGGCGCGCAGCGTTTCCTCGGCAAGCTGCTGCAGCTCCACTGCAGAGAGCTGGAGGCGCTGCTCCACCAGCAGTTTCAGGGCCAGCCGCCTCCAGAAGTCGTGGGCAGCCGCTGCCAGACCGGGCATTTCCACCTTCTCTGCCGCGACCAGCGCGAGGGTCCGGTCCAGAAGCGGCACGTCGCCGCACCGTTCCCTGGCGGGCGTTGCCGAAAGCTCCTGCCAGAGGCGCAGAGTAGCCATCATCAGGTTGTCGCCGGGCTGCCAGAACCGTTCCAGTCGCGGCGGCTGCGCGCGCTCGCTCAGCCCTACCCACTTCTCACCCAGCTCGCGCGCCTGCCGGGCCCGCCAGGGAGCGATGCCGTGCAGGGTGAACGCCAGCGGCAGCAGCAGACCGTAACCGGTCGGCGCCGTGGCGACGAAAACGCGCGTGCGACCATACTGCTCCAGAAGCTGCTGCAGCCAGAACGCCGGCGCTTCCTCCTGACCGGGCGCCAGTTCATCCCAGCCATCCAGCAGCAGCAGGACGTGCCCTCCGGCCATCTTCTGGCGCACGAGATTGCCCACGCCGGTCGCCGTCAGCGGAGTGGAGCGCTGCTGGAGGGCGGCGATTAGCGGCGCAGCCGGGTCGCCGTCGCCCGCGGGCAGTTTCAGCTCGGCCAGGTGGACAAAGATGGGCAGGGTAGGCAGCAGAAAGTCGTAATCGCCGCCGGCCTCGGCGCCCGCGCAGAGATGGGCGCAGTAGGCGAGCAGCGTCGTTTTGCCTGCGCCCGACGGGGCGGAAAGGATCACGCGCCGCCCGTTCAGCAACAGCTCGCGCACGCTGTGGGTGGCCGGCGGTGGGATGGCAATCCCTGCCGCCAGCTCCGGCCAGAGATAGAGAAGCTGGCCTGTCGAGGGCGCCGCCGGCGCTTCGGGATCGGCCAGGGGCGCGCCATCGATGAGCAGCGGCGGCACGAAAATCTGCTCCAGCGTCGCCCAGGGCCTCCCCAGGTGGCAGCGCGCGACGTAGCGGGCCGTCTCCGCCTGAAAACGCTTTTCGACGCCGGCACGCACCCACGCCTGCGTTTCCTGCACCCGGCTGACGGAGCTATCCCGTATCTCGCGCAGGCGCCGTCTGAACCGGTAGAAGAGGAGCAGGAGAGCGGCGCCCAGCAGGAGGCCGGCAATCAGCGACGGCCAATCAAGCCGCCATCCAGTCACCTGTAGAGTTCGTACCGGCGCAAGAAGAACAGGAAGCACGATGAACGCGATCATCGCCCGTCATTATATCATGCGCTGCTCGGCCTGAGAACGTCGATCGGCGCCGGCAAGAAGTAGGCCGGGTTTTCAAGCCACGTCCCCTCCCACGCCGCCCCCTCGATACCCTCAAGGCGAGATAACGGGGAAGTAATACCGATATGGGTGCGCGGCGCTTATCGCCCGTCCCGCGTCCACACGCCCCCAGCCTGATGCGCTATCCGGGCCGGCGGGCGCGAGGTCTACCGCCGTCTGCCGCAGCAGCGCGGCGAGTTCGTTCGCACTTAGCGTGGGCACCCGCCCCAGGATGAGGGCGGCAACGCCGCTGACGTGAGGTGTCGCCATCGATGTGCCCGAAACCTCGAGGTACCGGTTGCCCGGAACCGTACTGAGAATCGCGACTCCCGGCGCGACCAGATCCAGCTCGGGCCCGCGACTGCTATTTGGCCACACCGCGTCATCCACGTCTGTGGCGCCGACGGCGATGACCCCCTCAAGGCGCGCCGGGAAGAGCACGTCTCCGCCGTTATTCCCGGCAGCGGCGACGATGAGACAGCCGCGCGCGCGGGCGTGGGCGACGGCTCTGGTGAGCGTCTGCGAGGGCAGGCCGCCGCCCAGGCTGAGGTTGAGGACACGCGCCCCGTTGTCCACGGCATAGAGAATGCCGGCGGCTACGTCATCCCACCACCCGTCGCCATACTGATCCAGGACGCGGACGGCCATCAGGGGCGTTTCCCAGGTTACGCCGGCGATACCGCGCCTGTTGTTCGTGGCAGCGCCGGCAATGCCCGCGACGTGCGTGCCATGGTAAAAGCGGTCGTCGGGAATGGGGTCGCCGCCGACAAAATCCCAACCGGCGATATCGTCTACATACCCATTGCCGTCGTCGTCAAGCCCATTGCCCGCGACCTCCCCCGGGTTCTGCCAGATCCGCGACGCCAGATCCGGGTGGTCGAGGTCGATGCCCGAATCGATGATGGCCAGCGGCGCCGCCATGCCTCGAACGCTCTCCCAGGCGGCGGGCAGGCCGATCTTCTGCAGCGCCCACTGCCGCGACTCGTAGAAGTCATCGTTGGGCACAATCTCTTCGGCAGCGTGGACAAGACCGTTAGGCTCAATCCACAGCACCGCAGCGGCCGGCAACGACAGAGAAAAGGGCGGCGTCGTCTGGGGAGCGCGCACGACCACCACGTTAATAGCATCAAGGCGGCCCGTTATCTCGGCCCCCGTGGGCAACACAGCCGTAACGGAGGCGACGTGGCCTGGCACCAGGCCGACGAGAAACTCGGCGCTTTCCAGACTGGTTGCCTGCACTGCGTCGGGCGCCTGCCCTCGGGCGGTAGGCGCCGCAAACAGCAGACCCAGAAGCGGAAGCACGAGCAGAAGGTAAGATGGTCCTCGCAATAGACGCATGTGAACTCGCCCGCTATGAAGAATGGGAAAGAATGCTCCCGGGCAGCAATGAGCCAATTCTAGCCCGTTGTAGAGGCGCGTCAAGAAAGCAGAGAGAGCGGCAGACCGCCCGGGCCTGCCGCTCTCTTCATAGTCCGGCCTGCCGGATGGCAGGTTATCGGTTGTTACGGCGCGTCCGCCACCTTGCTGATGATCGGCATATAGAGGATAGTCTGGCAGTCATCGCTGATGTTCACTTCAGTCGAGCCGATGGCGCTGTTGCCCCAGGAATCGACCACCTCGACGCGGACCGTGTAGGTGCCGCAAATCTGGTAGTCGTGGCTGGCAGTCGCCGATTCGTACGGCCCGGCGTAGTCGCTGCCGTCGCCGAAGTCCCAGCGATAGCGGAAGCCGGTCGTGCCACTGACGGGCGAGGTCACGCTGGCCTCGAACACAGTGACCTCACTGCCGTCTGGATACGGCAGCACGTCGATGCTGGCCTCTGGCTCGTCCATCGCCCAGGCCAGGAACGTCTCGATCAGCTCCTCGCGCGTGGTGGCGCCGGTGTCGTTGTTGACGCCCTCCAGGCCGAAGGAGGTGAAGATGGTGCGGCCCAGGTAGCCAATCGTCGGGAATTCCAGCGTCGGCTGGTCACGGTGGGCGATGCCCACCAGCCCTTCGTCGATATTGTACGGTCCCGGATAGCGGAGCAGCTCCTGGTAGACGTCCGGCTCGCCATCGATGTTGTCGAGGGAATCATCCTTCGGCTCCAGCTCCTCGATCTTGAACTGGTTGGCTGCGCCATCACCGGCGTCGCTCAGGTCGAGCAGGATGTCATCAAAGGCGGGCGGGCCCTCGCCGTAGGGCACAACGGGCAGATTGGGCAGGTTCTCATCCGTCACGCTATCCTGCAGCGACTCCACCCCGAAGATGGCCTCTAGCAGGAAGGTATCCTGCAGGACGGATGCTGCACGCTGACCCATCGCGATGATCACGCCGCCGTTGTTGGCGTATTCCACCAGCCGGT
>Ga0123329_1004643_pt1 | contig 10642 bp, 9 predicted proteins | sample BioC12SIPDNA_FD_89703 | JGI IMG/M metagenome (GOLD analysis project Ga0123329, IMG submission 89703) | Anaerobic biogas reactor microbial communites from Washington, USA - Biogas_R1_B C12 SIP DNA | ecosystem: Engineered > Bioreactor > Anaerobic > Unclassified | place: Washington, USA | collected... | reverse complement strand
CTGTTCGGCGTGGAGATCAAGCGCAGCGACGCTCCCAGGATCACCCCATCCATCCGCATCGCGCTCGAGGACGTGGGCCTTCAGCACGTGGCCGTGGTCTACCCGGGAAGCAGGCGCTATCGGCTGGCGTCACACGTGGAGGCCGTCCCCGCCGGGGATCTGGCCGGAGGCCCGGGCTGCCTGTTCGGGTGATGCGTCGAATGGACTGGGCAGTGACGGAGAGGCGGGCCTCGGCCGCCGTGCGGGCAGCGGCCGTGTTGGCGAGAACCATCAAGCCGGGACCTTGGTTCCCGCGGTCGTCGTGTCGCATGCAAGACTACAAATCGGGGATGGGCTGCACCCGGCGAACTGCCAACGGGCCGCCCCACCGTGTTGCCTCGCGCCCTTTCATGTAGTCTTCCTCTGGTTCGGCAGCATCACGGATGTGGGAGGTTGATATCCAGGCGGTCAGACACCTGCTGCGGTCGCGTCGCGCCCGAATCGTGCTTGCCGGCGTCATGCTCGCGCTTGTGGCGGTGGTGGCGGTGGGTGGCCATTATGCCATTCGAGCTTACCTGACCAAGACGCAGGGCGTGGTGCTGAAGACGGCGGCCACGATCGAGCCGCGCGACGTCACGTTCTTCCTCCAGAACGATCCTGCCTGGGCCACCCAGACGCTGGGCGCTTCTTCGTACCGCATGGGCGGTTCCGGCTGCCTGGTCTCCTGCATCGCCTCCGCGCTCGGCACCCTGGGCGTCGCCACCGACCCCGGCCGGGTCAACCAGGCCTTCACCGCCGCCGGCGTGTACGACGCGGAAGGTGACGTGGTCTGGAAGCACATCACCCGGGCCTATCCGCGGGTCGGGTACCGGTACTCCCGCGTCTTCGATGCGAAGAGGATCGAGGCCGATCTACGCTCGGGGTTGCGGCCGCTCCTGGGGGTGGGCTACCTGGGCGGCAGCGCGCAGCACTGGGTGGAGGTGGTGGGGGCGGACGGGCAGGATTTCCTGGTGATGGACCCTCTGGCCCGCGAGCGGGCGCCCATCCCCCTCAGCCGCCACGGCAGGGTCTTCTATTACCGGGTGTTGGTTCCGGTGGCATGAGGCGCGGCAGGAGGTCTGTGCGGGGCACGAAGGCACCATGAGATCCCGGCTGCCGGCCTTGTCGGTGTGGTGACGAGTGAGATGCGTGCCGTCGAGTGAGAAAGGCCCGGCCGGACGGGATGAACGGCCGCCCTCTCGCCGCATTGCGGCCCTTCTGCGCTTTCTATAAACTAATAAGCTCGTACCAATCGGAGGGTAGGCTCCCAGAGGGTAGGCAGCGCATGGGCATGACCATCACCGAGAAGCTCTTGGCGCGGGCGGCGGGCAAGGAAGCCGTCAGCGCGGGCGAGCTCATCATGGCCAAGGTCGATTTCTGTCTCGGCAACGACATCACGGCGCCGGTGGCCATCGACGAGTTCGAGAAGGCCGGTTTCGACAGCGTCTTCGACCCGGCGCGCATCGCGCTCATCCCTGACCATTTCACTCCCAACAAGGACATCAAGTCCGCCACCTTGGTCAAGCAGATGCGGGAGTTTGCGCGGCGTTTCCACATCGAGCACTTCTACGAAGTGGGCCGGGTGGGCGTGGAGCACGCGTTGCTGCCGGAACTGGGGCTGGTGGGCCCGGGCGATGTGGTGGTGGGGGCGGACTCGCACACCTGCACCTATGGCGCGCTGGGGGCGTTCGCCACCGGCGTGGGCTCCACCGATCTGGCCGGGGCCATGGCCACGGGTAGGGTCTGGTTCCGGGTGCCGGCGTCCGTCAAGTTCGAGTTCAGCGGCGCACCCGGCCCCTTCCTCACCGGCAAGGACTTCATCCTCTACCTCATCGGGGAGATAGGGGTGGACGGGGCGCTGTACGAGGCCATGGAGTTCACGGGGCCGGCCATCGCGGGCCTGTCCATGGACTCGCGCTTCAGCATGGCTAACATGGCCATTGAAGCCGGCGCCAAGAACGGCATCTTTGCCGCAGACGCCACCACCAAGGCCTACGTCAAGGGGCGTTTCCGCCGCGAGTCCCTCTATGCCTATTCGGATACCGATGCCGTCTACGCGCGCGTCTACGCCTGGGACGCCTCCCGTATCCCGCTTATGGTGGCCAAGCCGCACCTGCCCGGCAACGCGGCCGCGGCGGCGGACCTCAACGATATCGCCGTCGACCAGGTGGTGATCGGCAGCTGTACGAACGGGCGCATCGAGGACCTCCGCCAGGCGGCGGAGGTGTTGCGCGGGCGCAAGGTGCATAAGGACGTGCGCTGCATCGTCATCCCGGCCACGCAGGCCGTGTGGCGGCAGGCCATGACCGAGGGCCTGTTCGAGGTCTTCCTGGAAGCGGAGGCCGTGGTTTCCGCCCCCACCTGCGGCCCCTGCCTGGGCGGCCACATGGGCATCCTGGCCCCGGGCGAGAGGGCGGTGAGCACCACCAACCGCAACTTCATCGGCCGCATGGGGCATCCCACCTCCGAGGTCTACCTGGCCGGCCCCTACGTGGCGGCCGCCTCGGCCGTGGCCGGCCACGTGGCCACGCCGCAACAGGTGGGGCTGAAGGCGCCGGGTGCCCAGGAAGCGGTGGCCGCAGGCGTACCTGACAAGGGTGAGAGGAGCGCGCGATGAGTGCCATCCGCGGTTGCGCCTGAACCTTTGGTCGGGACGTGGACACCGACCAGATAATCGCTGCCCGCTACCTCAACATGAAGACGGCGGAGGAGTTGGCCTGCCACCTCATGGAGGACTGCGACGCCGAGTTCCCCCAGAAGGTCAAGGCCGGGGACATCATGGTGGCGCGGGAGAACTTTGGCTGCGGCTCCAGCCGCGAGCACGCCCCCATCGCCATCAAGGGCGCCGGCGTGCCGGTGGTCATCGCCAAGAGCTTCGCCCGCATCTTCTACCGCAACGCCTTCAACACCGGGCTTCCCATCCTGGTGGCACCGGAGGCCGTTGATGGGATCAGTGAGGGCGACGAGCTGGAGGTGGACCTGGAGACGGGCTCCATCCGCAATCTGACCACGGGCAAAGACTACCAGGCCGAGGCGCTGCCGCCCTTCATGCGGGAGCTGGTGGCGGCGGGTGGCCTGCTGCCGTACTTGAAGAAGTCGACATCCGAGCGATAGGGCCGGAAGGCAGAGGAGGAACGGGCATGGGCTACAAGATCGCGGTCATCCCTGGGGACGGCACCGGCCCCGAAGTCACGCGCGAGGGGCTCAAGGTGTTCAAGGCCGCGGCCGATCGCTTCGGCTTCAGCTACGACCAGACCGACTACGATTTCGGTGCCGCCCGCTACCTGCGCACCGGCGAGACCCTGCCCGAGTCGGCGGTGGCGGAGTTGGAGAAGCACGACGCCGTCCTGCTGGGTGCCGTAGGCCACCCGAACGTGGCGCCGGGCATCCTGGAACACGGGATTCTCCTCTACCTGCGCCGCGCCCTGGACCAGTACGTCAACCTGCGCCCGGTCAAGCTGCTGCCCGGCGTCTGGACTCCCATCAAGGACAAGGGGCCGGAGGACATCGACTTTGTGGTGGTGCGCGAGAACACCGAGGGGCTCTACACTTCCACCGGCGGCTTCCTGAAGAAGGGCACTCCGGACGAGGTCGCCGTGCAGGAGAGCGTGAACACCCGCATGGGAGTGGAGCGCTGCCTGCGCTACGCCTTCGAGTACGCGCGGCGGCCGGACCGTCACGGGCGTCTCACACTGTGCGGCAAGACCAACGTGCTGACCTACGCCTGGGATCTGTGGTGGCGGGCTTTCAACGAGATCGGTGACGCCGACTACCCGGACGTGAAGCGTGACTACGCTCACGTGGACGCCATCTCCATGTGGTTCCTCAAGAACCCGGAGTGGTTCGACGTCATCGTCACCGACAACATGTTCGGCGATATCATCACCGACCAGGCGGCCATGATCCAGGGTGGCTTGGGCGTGGCGGCCGGTGGCAACATCCACCCGGAGCGCTGTTCTATGTTCGAGCCCATGGGCGGCTCGGCGCCCAAGTACGAGGGGCTCAACGTCATCAACCCGCTGGCGGCCATCGCGGCCGCAGGCATGATGCTGGACTTCCTGCACCGGCCGGAGGCGGCGGTCGAGGTGGAGAAGGGCATGGTCTACGCCATCAGCAAGATGGAGTCGCTGGCGGCGGGGCAGATGGGCATGGGCACGAGCGACGTGGGTGACTTGGTGGCCCGTTATGTAGCCGAGGGCGGCGCCGCCTAGGTGGGCGGCGCCGCCCTCGGCCGCGGCGCGCCACCGCTTGCGGTGCCGCGCCACCAGCAGGGGCGGGAACCAGGCGCGAAGGAGAAACGCGATGCAGGTCTTGATTGACGGCACGTACTACGACAAGGAACACGCGAAGATCAGCGTCTTCGACCATGGTCTTCTCTATGGCGACGGCATCTTTGAGGGCATCCGCATCTACAACGGGCGGGTGTTCGAGCTGGAGGATCACATAGAGCGGCTGTACATGTCGGCGCAGGCCATCGCCCTGGAGGTGCCCATCGACCGGGTGGCCATGTTCGAGGCCACGCTGGAGACGGTGCGGCGCAACGAGCTGCGCGACGGCTACATCCGCCTGGTGGTGACCCGTGGTGAGGGCGACCTGGGCCTCAATCCGGTCAAGTGCCCCAAGTCCAGCTACTTCATCATCACCTCCACTATCCAGCTGTACCCGCCGGAGGCCTACGAGAAGGGCCTCACCGTCATCACCTGTTCCACGCGTCGCAACTCGCCCCAGTGCATCAACGGCAGCGTGAAAAGCCTCAACTACCTCACCAACATCCTGGGGGCGTTGGAGCTGCGCGGCACCGGCGCCAACGAGGGCATCGTCCTCAACCAGGACGGCTGGGTGGCCGAATGCACCGCGGACAACCTGTTCTTCGTGAAGGGCGGCAAGGTGTTCACCCCGCACCCCATCACCGGGGCCCTGCGCGGCATCAGCCGGGGCGTGGTCATCAAGCTCTGCCGCGAGCAACTGAGCATTCCGGTGGAGGAGGGGCTCTACACCCTCTACGACATCTACAACGCCGATGAGCTGTTCCTCACCGGCACCGGGGCGGAGGCGGCCCCCATCGTGGAGGCGGACCGGCGCAAGATCGGCGACGGTACGCCGGGGCCGGTGACGCGGCGTATCATCAAGGCCTTCCGCGACTACGCCGCCACCTCCGGCGCCCCCGTCTGGCCGGAATAGGCGCGGGCGGGCCGCGGGGCATCGAAACGAATGGGACTTGGGAGGGCGTGACGGCGGCGATGCCGCACGGTGAGGGAAAGGCGGCGGCCGGCCAAGCGGAGCCCGCGCATGTCGTCACCAGTCCCGGCTCCGGGCTCGGCGGGCCCGCGGCGGGTGCGCCGCCTACGGCGCCGGGTGCCCTCCTGCTCTACGACACCACGCTCCGTGACGGCATGCAGCGCGAGGGGCTGTCGGTCTCCGTGGACGAGAAGATACGTATCGCCCGGCGGCTGGCGGAGTTGGGTATCCACATCATTGAGGGCGGCTTTCCCGGCTCCAACCCCAAGGACGAGGAGTTCTTCCAGCGCATGCAGGCGGAGCGGTTGGCGGGCCACACTCGCGTGGCCGCCTTCGGCATGACGCGTGGCAAGGGGGCGAGGGCGAAGGAGGACCCGGTGCTGCGGGTGTTGGGGGAAAGCTGGGTGCCGGTGGCCACCATCGTGGGCAAGACCTGGGACCTGCATGTACGCAAGGTGTTGCGGGTGGACCGGACAGAGAACCTGCGCATGATCGCGGAATCGGTGGAGTTCCTGGTGGGGCGCGGCAAAGAAGTGATCTATGACGCCGAGCACTTCTTCGACGCTTATCTGGATGACTCGGAGTACGCCCTGCAGTGCGTGCGGACTGCTGCCGAAGCCGGTGCCTCCGCCGTCGTCCTCTGCGATACCAACGGCGCATGTCTGCCGGTCCGTTTGGGGCAGACAGTGGCGGCGGTGGTGGAGAACTTGCGCACCGCCGCCCTCGGCACCCAGGTGGGCATCCACTGCCACAACGATTCGGGTTGTGCCGTGGCCAACACCCTGATTGGGGTGCAGAAGGGGGCCACCCACGTGCAGGGCACCATCAACGGCTACGGGGAGCGCTGCGGCAACGCGGATCTCTGCGCCATCATCCCTGCACTCAAGCTCAAGGTGGGAGTGGACTGCATCTCCGACGAGAACCTGGCCCGCCTCACGGAGACAAGTCACTTCGTGGCGGAGCTCTGCAACGTCTCGCCTGACCCGCACCAGCCTTACGTGGGGCGCAACGCCTTCGCCCACAAGGGCGGCCTGCACATCGCCGCCGTGCAGGAGGATCGCTCCACTTTCGAGCACATCAGACCGGAGCAGGTGGGCAATACGCCACGCATCCTGCTGAGCGAGCTGTCCGGCAGGGGTGCCATCCGCCAACGGGCGCGCGAGCTGGGCTACTCCTTGGACGAGCAGCGACGTCTGGAGGAGCGCATCCTACGCCGGCTGAAGAAGATGGAACACAAGGGCTATCACTACGAGGCGGCCGACGCCTCCTTCGAACTGCTCATGCGCGACGAGCTGGGCGTGCGGCGGGAGTTCTTCACGCTGGAGAGCTTCCGTCTCATAGTGGAGAAGCGGGAGCACGGCGAGGTGACCACCGAGGCCACCATCAAGATCCACATCAACGGTGAGCGCATCATCCAGACGGCGGAGGGCAACGGCCCGGTCAACGCCCTCGACCGTGCTCTGCGCTTGGCTATTGAGCGCAAGTTCCCGGCCCTGCAGGATATCCACCTGGTGAACTACTCCGTGCGCATCCTGGATGAGGACCGCGGCACGGCAGCCGTCACCAGGGTACTCTTGGACTCGTCCAACGGCGCGGAATCCTGGGGGTCTGTCGGCGTGAGCGACAACGTGGTGGAGGCATCCTGGCAGGCGCTGGTGGATTCCATCGACTACGGGCTGCTGCGGGCGGACCCGGAGGGGGACACCGGCCCGGAGGCCGACGGCTAACCCGGGAAGGAGCCCAGCACGGTCAGTGCGGTGTCGATGCGGCCGCGCACCTGCGTGCTTTGCGCCACGATGGGATAGCGTGGCTCTCTTCCCTCGCCGGAGGCGATGATCATCAGCTTTCGCTTCGGGTCCAGAGTGTGGAGGGCGGTCATAGCGCTGGCGTCGTCCAAGATGTCAAAGCTGTTGCCGCGGTAGAAGTGCCGGCCCAGGGTGCGGATGACGTAGGCCGTGCGCCGGGTGCGCAGCAGGATGCGGGAGAAGCCGAAGCGCTTCTGGGCGGCCAGGCCGGTGACCAGGCCGTCGAAGCTCCACCACGCGCGGCGGCCCTGAACCGGCTCGGGAATCAGCTCCACCCAATGGACCCGATCCGAAGGCTCCATGCCCAGGGAGCGGTACCAGGCATGCGCTCCTTTGTTGGTGGAGAAGGCTTCCGAACCCAGGTAGATCTGCCCGGGCTCCCTCACCAGGTCTATGGCACCGCGTAGGAGGACTCTGCCCAACCCGGCTCCCTGGAATTCGGGGGTGACGTACACGTGGTTGAGGAAGAGCAGGGTAGGGTGGCGGTGGAACTGGGCCCAAGCGGCCACCTTCCCCTGATAGGTACTCACGATGGTCACGGAGGTGGTTCCCACGTGCTGCCAGCGGAGCATGCCGCGCAAGTAGTCAACGATGCCGGGCTGGTCATAGATGGTGTAGGGGAGGAGGGAGGGAGGGAAACCGGCCCGGAAGATCCGGACCACTTCCGCCGCGTCATCAGGGACGGCTCGTCGCGTTTGTACGTCCTGCAGGCGTTGGTCGAGCGGCACGCGCGTCACCCTTTCTCACAAGCAGACCCAGCATGGAGAATATATCCCACCGGTGGGCGCCATCAAGTGCGGGTGGGGCGGCGGCTGGTGGGCCATCGCCGTGCGGGGTAGAATCGCGGCCCGGCCGTCACGCGGCCGCGGTTGGTGCACGTCCAGCAAAGGAGACAGATGAAGCCGGAGACAAAGCCCCGTGTCCCGAACTTCGGTTCCGGGCCTTGCTGCAAGCGGCCGGGCTGGGACCTGCAGGCGCTGAATGGCGCGTTGGTGGGCAGGTCTCATCGCTGCGCCGCCGGGCGCGCTCGTCTGAGAGAGGTGATCGAGCGCTCCAAGGCATTGTTGGGTCTTCCCTCCGGCTATCTGCTGGGCATCGTGCCCGGTTCCGACACCGGGGCGGTGGAGATGGCCCTATGGTCGCTGCTGGGGCAGCGTGGCGCGGACGTTCTGGCCTGGGAGAGCTTCGGCAAGGGCTGGGTCACGGACGTGGTGAAGCAGCTGCGCCTGAAGGATGTCAACGTGTATGAGGCGGACTACGGGGAGATCGCGGATCTGGCGGCGGCTGATTTCCGGCGCGACGTGGTGTTCGCCTGGAACGGGACCACCAGCGGCGTCCGCGTTCCCGACGGTGACTGGATCGCGGCCGACCGTGAGGGGCTGACCATCTGTGACGCCACCTCTGCCATCTTTGCCATGCCCCTGCCCTGGGAGAAGCTGGATGTGGTCACTTACTCCTGGCAGAAGGTGCTGGGCGGCGAGGCGGCGCACGGTGTCATCATCCTCAGCCCGCGGGCGGTGGAGCGCCTGGAGTCCTACCAGCCGCCCTGGCCCATGCCCAAGGTCTTCCGGCTCACCAAGGCCGGCAGGCTCAACGCCGCCATCTTCGAGGGCGATACCATCAACACTCCCTCCATGCTCTGCACGGAGGATGCTCTGGATGGGCTGAAGTGGGCGGCGAGCATCGGCGGCCTCTCGGAGCTGTATCGCCGCAGTCAGGCCAACTTCGCCGCCACCGGGTGTTGGGTGGAGAGCGCTCCCTGGGTGGAGTTCCTGGCCCGGCGACCGGAGACCCGCTCCACCACCTCCATGTGTCTGCAGGTGGTCGATCCTTGGCTGGCTACGCTGCCGGAGGACGGTCGAAGCAAGGCCGTGAAGCAGGTGGGGGCTCTGCTCGAAACGGAGGGGGTGGGCTACGACATCCTGTCCTACCGCGAAGCCCCTGTGGGCCTGCGCCTATGGGGCGGTGCCACTGTGGAGACCGCGGACTTGGAGGCACTCTTTCCCTGGCTGGATTGGGCCTGGGCTCAGGTCAAGGCTGGGGCCTGAGTCTGGGACAGTGGTGCGGGCGACGGGGGCCGCGGCTCGGCCGCGGCCCCCGTCGCCCAAGTGGCCTCACCCCGGATGCGCCTTGTGTTGCGCGGCTTGGGAGCCTATACTAGTGCTGGGTGTTAGGTATGGCTAATATGGTTGCCTGGTGGTGGGACGTAGGCTGATGACGCTTCTTGAGGCCAAGAGAAGAGGGCCGCTGCGGATTGTGCGGATCCCGGATGAGCGCACCCGTGCCCAGTGCACCCGCATAGGCATGCACGAAGGCGCCACGGTGGACTCGGCCGAGGTCCTGGGCGGGGGCCCGGTGCTGGTCCGGCGCCGCAATCAAGAGATATGCGTGGGGCGTCAGTTGGCCGGCTCCATTTTGGTGGAGCCTCTCGCCGGTGACAGTTGCGGGCCGGCGTGTCCTCTGGCAGCCGTCCCCGTGGAATGTGGGCGCCGGCACCGGCGCTTCGGCCGCCGCACCTGACCTCTCCTGATGATCCTCCTCTGAGGCCGGTCGCCTGTCCGTTTCCCTGCGTCCTTTGCGTGGCCTCAGTGTGCCCGGCCGGGGTTGCAGAAGAATACCGGAGAGGGTGTGAGCGAGCGGAGAGGGTGTGAGCGAGGTTTCTGATCAGCGCAAGGAGGGTAACAGCGTTGGTGACGTCCTGCCGCATGTGACAGCGGGCGTCAGTAGCCCCCCCGGCGCACTGGAGAGGCCGGCCGGTGCCCCGCGGCCTCTCCAGTCTGATGGCCTGCAGCCGCACTCCGGGGCCTCTGCAGTGGCGGCTGATGAGGCATCCACGTCTCCGTCCCAGGGAAAGCCTATCGTGGTCCTGGTGGGCAATCCCAACGTGGGCAAGTCGCTCTTCTTCAACGCCTTCACCGGGCAGTACGTGGACGTGTCCAACTACCCGGGCACCACCATCGAGATCGCACGGGGGACGGCCGGCGACGTGACGGTGGTTGATACGCCGGGCATCTATGGCGTCTCGGCCTTCACCGCCGAGGAGCGAGTGGCGCGGGAGGTCATCCGGCGGGCGGACGTGGTTCTCAACGTGGTGGATGCCTCCAACCTGGAGCGCGATCTCTTCCTCACCCAACAACTGTGCGATATGGGACTGCCTATGGTGGTGGCGCTCAACCTCATGGATGAGGCGGACCGGCGCGGGGTCAAGGTGGACGCCAAGGCTCTGGTCGAGGAATTGGGGGTGGAGGTCATTTCCACGGTGGCCGTGAAGCGGGCGGGTTTCGGGGAGGTCAGGGAAGCGCTGCGCCGGGCGCGCCCTGGGCGGCCGAATCCGGACCTGGAGCCGCGCTTGGCACGTTGGGAGACGCGCGTGGCCCGCCGTGGGGACGCGTTGCTGGTCCTGGAAGGTGACCAGGAAGTGGCGGCGGAATACGGCTTGGAACCCGGTGGCGCTCGCGACGAGCTCTATCGGGCACGACGTGTGCGGGTCAACCGGCTGGCCGCCCGCGTGATCCGGCAGGGGACCGGGGCGGGGGCCTTCCGTTCTCGCTTTGGCGGCGTTCTCATGACGCCGATCACCG
>Ga0123329_1004638_pt1 | contig 10646 bp, 10 predicted proteins | sample BioC12SIPDNA_FD_89703 | JGI IMG/M metagenome (GOLD analysis project Ga0123329, IMG submission 89703) | Anaerobic biogas reactor microbial communites from Washington, USA - Biogas_R1_B C12 SIP DNA | ecosystem: Engineered > Bioreactor > Anaerobic > Unclassified | place: Washington, USA | collected... | reverse complement strand
GGCCTTCACCACGCCCGACCTCGGGCCGCAGGGCAAGGTGTTCTACGCCGCCACCACCTACACCCTGCTGGTGCTGGTGTACGCGGCCAACAACCTGCCGTACGCGGCGCTGAGCGGCGTGCTCACCGGCAACATGGCCGAGCGCAACAGCCTGTCGGCCTACCGCTTCGTGGCGGTGATGGTCGCGCAGCTGGTGGTGCAGTCGCTGCTGCTGCCGCTGGTGCTGATCCTGGGCGACGGCGACCGGGTGCAGGGCTTCCAGAACACGATGCTGCTGTTCGCGGTGGTGGGCACGATCTTCATGGTCATCACCTTCCTCACCACGCGCGAGCGGGTGGTGCCGCCGCCCGAGCAGAAGTCGACCATCCGCCAGGACGTGTCCGACCTGGTCCACAACCGGCCGTGGCTGGTGCTGCTGCTGGTCACCGTGCTGGTGTTCATCACCTTGGCCCTTAAGGGCGGCACCTACGTCTATTACTTCGAGTACTACCTGGACGAGGCGGCGATGGCCGCGTTCCTGGAGCGGATCGGCTTCAACGGGTTCATCGCCGGCCTCAACGCCGCGCTGACCGGGATCGGGCTGTCCGGCTTCCAGTGGCCCGAGGACGCGACCACCTCCGCGTTCAGCCTGTTCAACGCCGGCGGCATCATCTTCATGGTGGTGGGCATCGGCTTCTCCAAGAAGCTGGCCGACCGCTTCGGCAAGCGCGACGTGTACGGCGTGTTCCTGTTCGTGTCCACGCTGTTCATGCTCGCCTTCTACGTGTTCCGGCCGGATGCGATCGGCCTGGTGTTCCTGTCGCAGATCCTGCACGGCTTTTTCTACGGCATCACCATCCCGCTGCTGTGGGCGATGGTGGCCGACGTAGCCGACTACTCGGAATGGAAGAACGGCCGGCGCGCGACCGCGATCATCTTCTCGGCCATCCTGTGCGGGCTCAAGGCGGGGTTGGCGGTGGGCGGCGCGCTGGTCGCGTGGATCCTGTCCACCCACGGCTACCAGGCCTGCGAACAGGCGCAGAGCCAGGAAGCCATCGACGGCATCCGCCTGTCGGTGAGCCTGTACTGCTCGATCCCGTTCCTCGTCGCGGTGGCGCTGCTGTTCTTCTACCGCATCGACAAGGCGACCGAATCGCGCATCGAACACGACCTGGCCGCGCGCCACGCCGGCCAGGCCGCTTGACCCGGAGGAAACAAGTCCCGACATGGCCGACCAGGAATACACCCCCGAGCAGATCGAAGCCCTCAAGGCGAAGGCGATCTCGCAACCGCTTGTGACCCACATCTACACCGCCGACCCGTCGGCGCACGTGTTCGAGGGCAAGATCTACATCTATCCCTCGCACGACATCGAGGCCGGCGCGGCGTTCGACGACGACGGCGGCCATTTCCAGATGCGCGACTACCACGTGCTGGTCCAGGACTCGCCCACCAGCCCGGCGCGTGACTGCGGCCTGGCGCTGAGCGTGGACGACGTGCCGTGGGCCGAGCGGCAGATGTGGGCCCCGGACGCGGCGACGCGCAACGGCAAGTACTACCTGTACTTCCCGGCCAAGCGCCCGGACGGCATCTTCCAGATCGGGGTGGCGGTGGGCGACCGGCCGGAAGGCCCGTTCAAGGCCGAGTCCGAGCCGATCCGCGGCAGCTACTCGATCGACCCGGCGGTGTATGGCGACGAGGACGGCGAGTTCTACATGTACTTCGGCGGCATCTGGGGCGGGCAGCTGCAGAAGTACCGCGACAACCGCTACGACCCGGCGCACGAGGAGCCGGCCGACGACGAACCGGCCCTGGGCCCGATCATCGCGCGGCTGACCGAGGATATGAAGCAGTTCGCGGAAACCCCGCGCGAGGTGCTGATCCTCGACCCGGAGGACGGCAAGCCGCTGCGCGCCGGCGACCACGACCGCCGCTTCTTCGAGGCGCCGTGGGTGCACAAGTACGGCGGCCGCTACTACCTCTCGTACTCCACCGGCAACACCCACTACCTGTGCTATGCCACCAGCGACAACCCGTACGGGCCGTTCGTGTACCAGGGCAGGATCCTCGAGCCGGTGGTGGGCTGGACCACGCACCATTCGATCGTCGAGTTCGACGGCCGCTGGTGGCTGTACTACCACGACTCGCTGCTCTCGGGCGGGGTGACCCACCTGCGCTCGGCCAAGGTGGTGGAGATCGAGCACGACGCGCAGGGACGGATCAGGACGCTGCACCCGTATGGTGGATGACGCCGCCGGCGGCGAAGGGCCCGGGCCGGCCACCCCGCTCGCGCCTGGCCCGCTGGTCACCATCGGCGACGGCGCGCTGGAGGTCGACATCGCGGCCCGGGCCGGGGGACGGATCGCGCAGATCCGCTGCGACGGCGTCGAACAGCTGGTCGGCCACGGCGAGCACGGGGCCGAGGCGGCGATCGCCTGGGGCTGCTATCCGATGGTCCCGTGGTGCGGGCGCATCCGCGAGGGGCGTTTCGCGTTCCAGGGGCGGGAATACCGGCTGCCGGTGAACCTGGGCGACCACGCGATCCACGGCGTCGGGTTCCTCGTGCCGTGGACGCTGCATTCGCACGGCCCGCGCCACGCGCGGCTGGAACTGGCGTTGCCGCAGGACCACCGCTGGCCGTTCGGCGGCACCGCGGCACAGCGCATCGAGGTGTCGGGGCGCGGCCTGGCGCTGGAACTGTCGGTCACCGCCGGCGCGCAGGCGATGCCGGTGGCGATCGGTTGGCATCCGTGGTTCCGCAAGCCCGAACGCATGGTGTTCGAGCCCGAGGCGATGTACCCGCGCGATTCCCAGGGCATCGCCGTGCTGCCGCCGGGACCGGTCCAGTCCGGCCCCTGGGACGACTGCTTCGTGAACCGCCGCGAGGTCGTGCTGTACCGCGGCGGCCAGTGCATCCGCCTGGCGTCGGAGTGCAGCGACTGGGTGGTGTACGACGCACCGGCGTTCGCGACCTGCGTCGAGCCGCAGACCGCCCCGCCCGATGCGTTCAACCTGGTGCCCGGGCAGGCGCTGCAGCCGGGGGAAACGCTGGCGGCGCGGTTCTCGCTGCGCTGGGAGTAGGCGGCCGCGCGCGGCGGTCCGATGGCGGGGCAGGGGGTTGCCGACGCGCCGCCACCGCGCCGCCACCGGTGCGGTGCTTCAGGCCGCCTGCGCGGCCGCGCGCTGGTTGCCGCCGCCTTCCGCCAGCAGGGTAAGCTTCCGGTCGGTCGCCTTCTCCTCCTCGAGAGTGGCCTCCAGCAGGGGCAGGGCGTCGCGGTAGCCAAGCTGCCTGGCCAGCGCGCACAGGGTGCCGTAGGCCGCGATCTCGTAGTGCTCGACCTTCTGCGCGCCGCCGATCAGCGCGGCATCGCGCAGCGGGCCTTCCTCCACGCTGTCGATCACCTCCTTGCCTTCCTCGACCAGGCCTTCCATCGCCGCGCACTTGATCCGCTTGAGGCGGATGCCCAGCAGCTCGACCACCTGGTCGATGCGCTCGACCTGGCCCCGGGTTTCCTCCAGGTGCGCCTCGAACGCGGCCGACAGTTCCTCCGCGGCCGCGGCGCGGGCCAGGCGCGGCAGCGCCTTGGTCAGCTGCTTCTCGGCGCTGTAGATGTCGGACAGTTGATGGACGAAAAGCTCTTCGAGGGTCTTGACCGCCATGGTCGTGCTCCTTCGGTGGGGAGTGGCGCACTCCAGGGATCGGCCGGGGAACCGGTGGTGAAGGATTCCGCGCCGCGCGTTCACCCGTCGCGAACGTCCTCCGCGCATCCTTGCCTGGCTGCCGCCGCGCCCGTCATCGCAGCCCGCGCGACCCGGCCGGGGCAGCATCGCCGGCGCCGATCCCCTCCGCCGCCATGCCCGCCCGCCACCTCTATGTCCTGCCGCTGTTCTGCGAGGACCTCGCCAAGATCGGGATCTCGGTGGATCCGCTGGCGCGGGTGCGGTCGTTCTCGGCCCGCTATTACGAGGGTTTTGACCTGGCGCGCAGCGTGGTGGTGCGGTTCGAGGACGGGGGCGACGCGCGACGCCTGGAGACCGCGCTGCACCGCCGGCTGCGCCAGTGGAACGCACCGGCGCCGCTGACCGTGGCGACCGCGGCGGGAGGCGCGACCGAGTGGTATCGCGGGGCGATGCCGCAGGTGCTGGACGCGGTCGCGGAGGAGGCCGGCCGCGGGCATGCGGTGTGGGCACCGGCGCTGGACTGGTGGCGCGAGCGGCTGCGCGGGGAGGAGCCGCTGCTGTACGAGTGGGCCGAGGCCTGCCTGCGCGAGGTCGCCGCCGACGAGCCGCTGGCGCCGCAGGCCTGGACGCGCATCGCGGACGTGCTCGACGCCTGGCCCGCGCTCGGGCTTGGGGTCGTGCACGCGCTGCCGCCGGCGATGGCCCGGCGCTACCGGGCCTACCGCCGCGCGTGGTGCACCGGGCTGGAGCCAGGGTCGGGGCGCTGATGCCTCGACGCCGCGCCCGAGGGCCCCGCCATGCGTGGCTGCGGTGGCGCTGCCGCCGGCGCTGCGGACCGCCCGCGGGCCTGGCTGCCACCCGCGGGTTACTGCCCCTCGCCCAGCGTCACCAGCCGCCAGCGCCCCCATTCGTCCTCGACGTCGTCGCCGGTGGTGGTCCGGGCGCCGCGGTCGCCGGCGTAACGGTAGAGCGGCTCGCCGCCATAGGTCACGTGGTTGCGGCCGTCGCCTCCCTGCACGGTGCCCACCGCGGAAGCGTCCACGCCGGGCCCTGCGGACGGGTTGGGGACGTCGCTGGTGACCGGCGGCCAGACCTGCTCGCAGGCGTCGTCGCAGCGGCGGCCGTCGCGGTTGCCTTCGAGGAAGTACAGCGCCGCGCCGCTGGCGTCGGCCAGGTGGCCTGGATCTTCGCGCACCAGCAGCGGCTGCGCCGCCGGGGCAGGGGTGGATTCGGCCGGCGCCGCTCGGGCGGGGTGGCGTCGTAGCCGCAGCCGGCCAGCAGGGCCAGCGCGAGCGCGGGAAGCAGGGTCCTGCCAATCATGTCCGGTCTCCGGTTCGGATCCCGGGCATGCTGCCGGCCCGGTCGTGACCCGAGCATCAAGGTGCGTGGCGCGGCGGCCGGCCGGGCGAGCCGGCGCCCGGGCACAAAAAACCCCGCCTGGCGCGGGGTTTCTCGCGTGGACCCGAGTGCGCTCGAGTGCCGTGTCTTGGTGCCCAGGAGAGGACTCGAACCTCCACGGTTTTACCCGCTAGTACCTGAAACTAGTGCGTCTACCAATTCCGCCACCTGGGCAGGTGGCCGCGTATGTTGCGGTGCGGCGGCTCCGATGTCAACGCTCCGCGCCTCGACTGCCCGCCGACGCGGCCTGTGTAACATGCCGCCGATGACGAAGACCCCAGGCAAGCGCGGCGGTGGCCGCGGCAACGGACGCGACGGCACCTCCTCGCGTGGACAAGGATCGCAGGGCGGGCGCGGCAAGCGCGGTGCGGGCAGCCGGCCGGGCTGGCTGCCCGATCCGCCGCCGCCCGCGCCGGCCCGGCGGGGCGGAAAGGCCGGCACGGCGCCGCCGGGCGGGTTCCACGACCCGTATGCGCAGCGCGAAGCCGAGCGCTACGAACGGCCCATCCCCAGCCGCGAGGCCATCCTCCAGCTGCTGGCCGACGCCGATGGCCCGCTGACCGGGGAGACGATCGCCGCGCAGCTGGGGCTGGCCGGGCCGGACCGCGTCGAGGCGCTGGGCAAGCGCCTGGCGGCCATGGTCCGCGACGGCCAGCTGCTGCAGAACCGCCGCGGCGGCTACGTCCCCGTGCAGCGGCTCGACCTGGTGGCCGGCACCATCATCGCCAACCCCGATGGCTTCGGTTTCCTGCGTCCCGACAGCGGCGTCGGCGACGACCTGTTTCTGCCGCCGGCCGAGATGCGCAAGGTCATGCATGGCGACCGGGCGATGGCCAGCGTGGTCGGGCTCGACCACCGCGGCCGCCGCGTGGGCGTGATCGCCGAGGTCCTGGAACGCCGGCTCAATCGCCTCATCGGCCGTTTCACCGTCGAATCCGGCATCAGCTTCGTGGTGCCCGACGACCGCCGCATCCAGCGCAACGTCCAGATCCCGTCCGACGCGCGCCTGGAGGCGCAGCACGGACAACTGGTGGTGTGCGAGATCACCCGGCCCGCCGACGACCGGCGGCCGCCGATCGGCCGCGTGCTGGCGGTGCTGGGCGATGCGCTCACGCCCTCGCTGGTGGTCGAGGCCGCGATCCACGGCCACGAGCTGCCGCACGAGTTCCCGCCCGAGGTGCTGGCCGAGGCCTCCGCGGTGCCGCTGGAGGTCGATGCCGCCACGACGGCCGGGCGCCTGGACCTGCGCGACCTGCCGCTGGTGACGATCGACGGCGAGGACGCCAAGGACTTCGACGACGCGGTGTACTGCGAACCCACGCGCAATGGCTTCCGGCTGGTGGTGGCGATCGCCGACGTCTCCAGCTACGTGCGTCCCGGCACGCCCCTCGACGACGAGGCCCAGCTGCGCGCGACCAGCGTGTACTTCCCGGGCTTCGTGGTGCCGATGCTGCCCGAGACGCTGTCGAACGGCATCTGCTCGCTCAACCCCGACGTCGACCGGCTGTGTTTCGCTTGCGACATGCAGGTCAACCGCGACGGCGAGGTGGTGAAGTCCAGGTTCGCCGAGGCGGTGATGCGCTCGCACGCGCGCCTGACCTACACCCAGGTGTGGAAGGCGGTGGGCGAGGAGGATCCCGAGGCCCAGGCGCAGATCGGCGGCCTGATGCCGCAGGTCCGCCACCTGCACAAGCTCTACAAGGCGCTGGCGAAGGCGCGGGCCAGGCGCGGCGCGATCGAGTTCGAGTCCTCGGAAGTGCGCTTCGTGCTCGACAACCGCGGCGAGGTGGTGCAGGCCGGGATGCTCCAGCGCAACGACGCACACAAGCTGATCGAGGAATGCATGATCGCCGCCAACGTGGAGGCGGCGAAGTTCCTGCTCGAGGCCGGGGTGCCGGCGCCGTACCGCATCCACGACAAGCCGCCGGAGTCGAAGTACGCCGACCTGCTGGAGTTCCTCAAGGAGTTCGCGCTGCGGATGCCGGCCTGGGCGCGGGTGCGGCCGAAGGACTTCGCCAACCTGCTGGAGAAGGTGCGCGACCGCCCGGACGCGACCCTGCTCGAATCGGTGATCCTGCGCTCGCAGAGCCAGGCGGTGTACTCGCCCGAGAACATCGGCCACTTCGGCCTGGCACTGGAGGCCTACGCGCACTTCACCTCGCCGATCCGGCGCTATCCCGACCTGCTGGTGCACCGCGCGATCAAGCACGCGCTGGCCAGGGGCCGGCGCAAGGCCTTCCTCTACACCCCGAGCGAGATGGCTGCGCTGGCGCTGCAGTGCTCCGAACGCGAGCGCCGCGCGGACGAGGCCGAGCGCGAAGTCGATGAACGCTATCGCGCGGCGTGGATGGAACAGCACGTCGGCGGCGAGTTCGACGGCACGATCAGCGGCGTGACCAGCTTCGGCCTGTTCGTCGAGCTCGACCAGTCGAAGGTCAATGGCCTGGTCCACGTCACCCAGCTGCCCAAGGACTTCTACCACTTCGACCCGGTGCGCAAGACCCTCACCGGGGAGCGCGCCGGCCGCGAGTTCCGGCTCGGCGACCGGATCCGGATCGTCGTGCTCAAGGCCAGCCTGGAGGAACGCAAGATCGACTTCGGCCTGCCGGGCGAGGGCGGGGTGAAGCCGCTGCCGCCGCGTGGGCAGCCGGCGCGGCGGCAGAAGCGCAAATACTGATCCGGCGCGACGGCCGCGGCCGGTAGAATGGCCGCTGGCACGCCCCCACCGGAATTCCCCCAGCATGTCCAGGCAGAACCAGTGGATCGTCGGCATCAACGCGGTCTGGGCCGCGGTCGAGCACGATGCCGGGAACGTGCGCGAGGTGCTGCTGGAGGCCGGCGCCAGGAACCCGCGCCTGGCCGAGATCGAGCAGCAGGCGCGGCGCCGCGACATCGACGTGCGACGGGTGGCGCAGCAGGCGCTCGACGGCGTGGCCGGCGGCGTGCGCCACCAGGGCGTGGCCGCGCGCTACGCCGCGGCCCGGACCTGGGAGGAGGGCGACCTGCCCGGCCTGGTGGAACAGGCAGGCGGCCGGGCGCTGCTGCTGGTGCTCGACGGGGTCCAGGATCCGCACAACCTCGGCGCCTGCCTGCGCAGCGCAGCCGCCGCCGGCGCGACCGCGGTCGTGATCCCCAAGGACAAGTCGGCCCAGGTCACCGCCACCGTGCGCAAAACCTCGGCCGGTGCCGCCGACCGCATCCCGGTGGTGCGGGCGACCAACCTGGCGCGCACGCTGTCGGGGCTGCAGAAGCTGGGCGTGTGGATCTACGGGCTGGCCGGCGACGCCGGGGCCCCGCTGTACGCGCTCGACCTGCGCGGCAACGTCGCCCTGGTACTGGGCGGCGAGGCCGATGGCCTGCGCCGGCTGACCCGCGAGCACTGCGACGAGCTGGTGTCGATCCCGATGCCCGGCCAGGAAACTTCCCCGGGCGTGGAGAGTCTCAACGTTTCGGTGGCGGCGGGCGTGGCCCTGTTCGAGGCGGTGCGCCAGCGCGCCGGTTGATGGACCGGCAGGACGGAGGACGCGATGGCGATGCTGGACACGCTGCAGTGGCAGGACTGGTTGGGGCTGGCCGGCGCCTGCCTGATGCTCCTCTCGCTGTTCCTGCACTCGTTCGCGCGCGGCCAGGCCGGCGGTCGCTGGCGCGCACTGCTGGGCCTGGCCGGCGCCGCCGCCCTGCTGCCGGCGGCGTGGCTGGCGTTCCGCGCGCCGCTGTTCTTCCTGCTGGTGGGCTGGGTGCTGGTGTGCACCTATCGCCTGGTCCGCGGATCGGCGGCCGACTGAGCACGCAGTGTCCCGGGGGCGTCGCCCGGGGCGCCGCCCCCCGCATGCGATGATATGCGCGCACGGGGACGACCCCGCGCCGCGCGCATCCACGGGGACGACCCCATCGACCGATGGAGGTCATCGCATGTCCTGGTTCATCCTCGTCCTGGCCGGCCTGTTCGAGATCGGCTGGGCGATCGGGCTCAAGTACACCGAGGGGTTCACCCGTCTGTGGCCCACGCTGGGCACCGCCGGGGCGATGGCGGTCAGCCTGTTCCTGCTCGGGATCGCGATGAAGTCGCTGCCGGTGGGCACCGCGTACGCGGTCTGGGTGGGCGTGGGCGCGGTGGGCACGGCGATCCTGGGCATCGTGCTGTTTGGCGAGCCGGCGAACCTGGGCCGGGTGCTGAGCCTGGCGCTGATCGTGGCCGGCATCATCGGTCTCAAGCTGGCCTCGTCCCCGGGCTGAGCCCGGGGACGGAGCGCGGGACGGCCATCAATCGCCGTCGCCGCGGTGGTCGCGCTTGCCCTGCTGGATGCGGTCGCGGGTGCTGGCGCTGCCCTGGATCGCCGGGATGCGCGATTCGGCGGCATGCAGGTCCTGGGCGCGGCGCGCGGCTTCGTCCGACTGGTAGCCCGGTTGGCCGACGGCCGGCGCCGCGCCGTTGGCCAGTGCCTGCCAGGGTCTGGGCGCGGCGTCCTGCGCCTGCTTGGCCTCGAGCAGGGCATGGGTTTGCGCCAGCGCCTGCTCCGGGGTGATGTGGCCCTTGCGCACGGGTTTGCCGCGTGTGGCCGTGCCGTTCATTGCCGGCGTCTTCGACGCGGTCTTCGCGCCCCGCTTCTTCGCGGCCGATGTCGCCGCCGTCTTCGCAGCGGATTTCCTCGTGGTCGCCTTCCTGGTGGAGGAGGTGCTTGCGGCAGCCCATCCGGTCGCGGACTTGCGTGTGGTGGAGCGTTTTGCCGACGCGGCCGCATTCTTCGTGGCGGCCCTTGCCGTGGTGCTCTTTCCCGCCGCGGCCTTCTTCGCAGTGCTCTTCCTCGTAGCCGTCTTCTTTGTCGTGGCCTTCTTCGTCGCGGTCTTCTTCGTCGCGGCCGTCTTCGTCGCGGCCTTCGCAGCGCTCTTGCGGCCGCGGCCGGTGGAGGCCTTCCCCGCCGTCTTGCCGGTGGCGCCTGCGCCGGCCTTCTCCGCGGACGCGTCGGCGCGTTCGACCTGCTTCAGCCGCTGCTCGAAGCGGCGCAGGATGTCGGCCAGCAGTTCCGCCTTGTCCCGGCTGCGCCGGTTGGCCAGGCCACTATCGCCGCGCTTGCTGCCGGTGCGGGCGCGCGAGGCCAGGGCGTGCTTCTGCACCAGGTCGCGGGCGCGGTCCCGGGCGGTGCGGGCACGCCGGATGCGCGCGCCCAGCGCGCGTGCGTCGAGCTGGCGCAGGCCGTTGATGCGGCTGTCGTCGTAGAGCGCCATTTCCCCCTGGTTGAGCAGCTGGGTGGCCTGGGCACGGGTGATGGGCATGCGGCTTCTCCTCGGGTGGGATGCCGCCAGTGGAGCACGGGCGATGTTTAGCCCGAGTCCAGAGGGGGCAGCCGGGCGTTGCGATGCCGACCGGCGCCGCGGGCTCTCCCACCCAGCCCTCTTGCACGGGCGGGAAGTGGCGCCGCCGACGTCCGCGCTGCGCCAGCCAAGGTGGCGCGTGCGGGTCGGCAGGGCGAACGACGGAGGACGCTGCGCGCGAGGCGCGGAAGCCCGGGGGTCAGCGAAGCGGCGGCGTCGGCCAGGCGTTGACGATGGTGCAGAACAGCTTGGCCGTCATCTCGGCGTCGTACAGC
>Ga0123329_1004629_pt1 | contig 10668 bp, 5 predicted proteins | sample BioC12SIPDNA_FD_89703 | JGI IMG/M metagenome (GOLD analysis project Ga0123329, IMG submission 89703) | Anaerobic biogas reactor microbial communites from Washington, USA - Biogas_R1_B C12 SIP DNA | ecosystem: Engineered > Bioreactor > Anaerobic > Unclassified | place: Washington, USA | collected... | reverse complement strand
TCCAGTACAGGAACGTATAGCCGACGGTGGCTCGCCACTGCGGGGAGATCGCATAGCCCAGAGTGACGCCCAGTTCGGGCACCACGGCGAATCGATTGCGTGTGTAGTCGCCGATGTTGGTGCGTTGGGCGAGCAGCCCGCGCGTCGCGTCCTGGAAGTTATTGCCGGGAACGCTGGAACCGGTGATGGTGGTCGAGCCGTTGATGCACACGCGTTGGTGATTGGAGCCCAGAGCCATGCGCATCAGCAGGTCCAGCGAGAACCGGCCCCGACCCGTTTTCCACAGGACGCCCAGGTCGGCACCGTTGAAGATATTGCGCGTCTCGAAGCGGTCTTCGATCAAGAACCGCCCATCGCCGGGCGATGGCAGCAGGCTGGTCAAGTCCTCGTTGATGCGCAGATCTTCCGCGAAGTCCAGGTAGCGCCAGCCGGCGAAGCCCGCCAGTTGGCAGCCGACCGGCGTGCTGCCACAGTGGACCACCGCCTCTTCGCACCCGCTGTATTCGCAGAACACGCGCATGCCGTGCACACCAACTCCGAAGAGCCGGCTGGTGGCTTCCACAGTCACGGTCCCGGCGAGTTCGCCGGGCGAGGCCACCAGCTCGGAGTCCTCGCGGCCGTTCGGATACTCGTTCGACGTCAGTACGTTAAAAAACGGGCGTGCCAGTGCCATCGTGCCGGCCGCCCCGGTGCCGCTGAAGGAATAACGGTCTGTTTCTTCGCCGATGATGAACCCGTCCACTTCCCAGGCGTACTGGTGGCAGGGATCCGCCCACAGCCCCACACGCAGCCGGCCGCCGGTGTACATCTGGTCGAGCAGCTGGTCGCTCACCAGCGGCTCGGTGCCCCCCATCCCCAGCACCCCTTTCGAAGCTGCCGGGCTGGTGGTCACCAGCGTCGGGATATCCATTGGCCGCGGCCACCACATCAGAAACTCGCCGTGGACCCAGCCATCCCACACACACGGCCGGCAAACGCTGCCACACGTCCCGCAGTCTGACACGCCACAGCCGCCCGGCTCGGCACAGGTGTCGCACGCGTCGACACAGCTGCCGGCAGCCACGGAATTACAGAAACCGATGCGATGCTGCGCCATCAGGGCCGCACTCTGCACCGTGACGGCCACGAATGCCAGTAAGCCCACGGAGTATTGCACCTTGTTCACCGCTCAACCTTCCATGGATAAGGGAACCTGCAGGACGTGCCGGGCCCCGACAACAGACAAGACCACCCCCTGGAACGGTTCGACGAGACGCACTGAATTCCCGTCCGTCCCGATGCGTATCGGTCAGCACAACCGGAAAAGCTTAACTAATCGCTAAAATCCGCTCAGGTGTTACTGATTCACCCGGCGATAATGGTATAGCACGGCCCCTGGGCGTGAACGGATTTCCACTGGCAGCCCTGTGTCCAGTAGCGTTTCGCCCGTGTACTCGCTCGGCGTGTCGGGGGCATCGAGGTCGGTGACGAGGTAGCGTCCTTCGCGGCTGAGTCCCTGCATGGGCAGATCGCCCGCACGAAAGATGCTCCCCTCCCGGCGGAATACCTGCACGATCCCCTCACCGGCTTGCGGGCGATCGAACTGCCAGGCGATCCAGGCGTGCCGCTCGAGGCTGTACGGGGTGAGCGGATAGAAGTCACCCGCGTAATTGGGCGCGGCCAGCTGCCACTGTGCCAGGAGCCGGCGGAGTGTGTCGTAGTCCAGCTCCGTGCGGCGCGCGTCCCACAGGCAATTCAGATAGGGGGACATCATGCTGCGGAAGTGATATGCGTCCGACTCCTTGACGCCGGTCCCGTGAAAGGGGATCCAGGACGCGATGCCGTATGAACAGCACTGGGCACCGATCGGCTCCAGGATGTAGTCGGTGCGCCACAGTGGCACCGCGCGCCGGAGCGTCTCCAGGTCGTTGCGCCGGCCGCCGCTGGCACACGTATCGATCCGCAGTTTCGGGTGGCGCCGCAGCAGTTCATCCCAGAACGCGAGATAGCCCGTGACGTGGCGGATTTCGGTGATGCCCTGGCGGTCCGGCGCGTCGTGCTGGCGCCAGTATCCGAGGGGATCCATGTTGAAGTCCTGCCGATACAGATCGATACCCTGTGTCGTGAGCAGGGCGTCAATGTGTTCCACCAGCCACTGCCAGGCCTGAGCGTTGCCCAGATCCAGCAGTTTCTGCTCTCCGTCGTTGCCCAACAGCCACTCGGGATGCGTGTCATAGAGCCACGTGCCAGGCGCGACCCGCTCCGGCTCGAACCACACAATCGACTGGAGTCCCTGCGTGCGGGCATAGTCCGTGATGGCACGCAGTCCGCGCGGAAAACGCTGCAGGTCGACTTCCCACGTCCCGGTGTGCGGCCACCCTGACGCGTTGATGTACCAACCGGCATCCATCCACCAGTAGTCGATCGGCAACTTCTCAGCGATGTACCGGTCAATGAACTGGATCTGGCTCGCCTCGTCAGCCAGCACCATTTCGTTGAAGAAATGGGACGAGCATCCGGCGAGGTGAGTGGGGTGCGGCTGGCCGCCGGGGCGTGGCACGTTGTGGGCGATCATCCAGCGGCGCCAGGTGTTCTGGGCCCGGACACGATCTCCCTGATAGAACTGCAGTGCCACCAGCGGCGTGCGTACCTCCTCGTCCGGATGCAGCGTGAAGTGAGTCAACTCCTGGCCGGCCGTCACGTGCAGCACGGTCTCTGCATCGCGCTCGAACGTGGCCCGCCACTGGCCGGGCCAGCCCAGTGCCGTGATGACGCCTCCACCGGGCCACTGAATGTTGAAGTAGGGGAACTCACCGTTGCTGCCGCGGCCACCGGACGAGGCCAGCTGCTTGACACCGCCGGGTGGCAGCAGCGTCGCGTGCGGCTCGTAGTCGTTCGCGGCACAGATGCTGCCCGTGTGATGGTGCAGGATGAACTCGCCCGGTCGGGCAAACCGGGTGTACACCGCATCCGGCAGGCGCTCGAAGGTCGCGTCGAGCGCCTGCACGTCCGCGATGATCGGCGTATCCTGGTCCCCCGTGTTCTTGAAGTACACGGTCCATTCGATCGTGGGAAAGTCCTGATACTCGACGGCAACGCAGCGAACTTCCAGACCGGTTGCCGCGTGCCGGTAGCACACCAGATGCTGCAGCCGGTGTGCGTCCAGCGGTGTCACACTCGACTCGCGCGTCAGTTCGGGCATCAACTCGGCAAACGTCCGCGCGCCGTACGTGAACGAAAACGGAGGTGCCGGCGAGTAAGCCGATTCCCCTGGCCCACCCACGATCGGCAGGTCACCGAGCCACACCGTGCTGCCATCGGCCAGCGTCACACGCGGTTCGATCCAGACAGCCTGATCGCAACTGATGCCATCCCCAGCATCTTCCACCTGCAGGTGGAACTCGGTCGCGTTCCCCAATTCGACTTGGATGGAGATGCCGGGCTGTCCCTCGTGTATAACCGGGGAGCGGTAAGCTTCGCGGCCGTCGGGAGTGACGACCGTGAACACGACACTGCCCAGGCCGCCGCGGGTCTGTTCGTTGGTGTCCACCCCGACCTGCGCCGTCAGTTCCTGCCCCGGTCCGGGCAGCTTGACCAGCACATCGCTCGGAGCGTGCGTGAACAGGCCGCGCTGATACTGGCTGGCCCGCAATGTCAGCGGGCGGTCGACGCGACAGTTCTGCCACACAACGTCGAAGTGCTCCACGATCGTGAGACTGCCCGCCTCGGCAGCTGGCGTGTCAGCCTGGAATTTGGCTGCCATCCACTTGCACAGTTCCGCGTGCTCGGCTGGAGTCCCGCCGGCCTGCCCCCAGACCAGACTCTGACACAAAATGACAGCCACAACTGTAAACCAGGCAGTTCTCATCGCGCGACGCTCCCGTGGTGAACCAGACGACATTCGGAATCGTCGCCATCATACCACGATTGCGTCCGCCACACCGGAGTCCACCACGACCGATGTGGATAACGGGGTGACCGGCTGCCCGGCGGGTGACGCGGGGGTCCGGGAACCGGGTCGCGAGCCCCGAAGTCGCTCGTCGTTATCGTCTCCCTGGTTCCCTGGCGGCCACTCGCGAAGTCCAATTTCTGGCGCCGTCAGATTGCAACTGCGGCGTGTGTAAGTACATTCAGAGGAGATTTGCGCTCGATGTGCCTGATCGCGCCGTTGAGAGAGGGGCATGTGGCCGGACCATGAGAGGAAAAACCAACCTGCTGGGAAGCACTTTGGTCGCTGCGTTGGACGGCCTCCTGTTTAGCTCGCGTTTTACGCCGCCATGGTGGTGTTGCAGCTCCTGTGGGTGCTGACCGTCATGCCGGAAACCAAAGGTATCCCATTGGAAGACATTCAAAAGGAACTTGGAATCCAATGACAGCTCGTCGTCCGTTGCTGGTCGGTATTGGCGAAGTACTGTGGGATCTGCTGCCCGATGGCAAGCAGTTAGGCGGCGCGCCAGCCAATTTCGGGTATCACGCGCATGCGGTGGGGGCGGAAGCCCAGATCATTTCCGCCGTGGGTAACGACCCGCTCGGCCGCCAGATCCTCGAACGCCTGACAGGGCTCGGGCTCGACACGAGTCTGATCCAGACGGTCTCGAAAGCCACAGGCACCGTGTCGGTCAAACTCGATTCGAACCACCAGCCGTTGTTCACCATCAACGAACACGTGGCGTGGGACGCCATGACCGTGCAGGACGCGGCCCTCGCCTGTGTCAGCCGAGCCGACGCAGTCTGCTTCGGAACGCTGGCCCAGCGCAGCGAGCCCTCGCGCCAGACGGTCCGCACACTCGTCAAACGCGCCAAGCCCGGGGCGCTCAAGGTGCTCGACATCAACCTGCGGCAGCACTTCTACTCCAACAACGTCCTGGACGCATCCTTGCGGTTGGCTAACGTGCTGAAGATCAACGACGACGAACTGCCGACCGTCGCGGATTTTGCCGAGATCTCCGGATCCCCGCACGACCAACTGCGCGAACTGGCCGACCTCTACCAGCTCTCTACGGTCATTCTCACGCGTGGGGAACAGGGCAGTCTGATCTTCCACGGCGATCAATGGTTCGACCACCCGGGCGTGTCCACCGAGGTCGTCGACAGCGTGGGGGCCGGCGATGCCTTCACCGTCGCAGTCACCCTCGGCCTGCTGGCCGGCTGGACCCTGGAAGCCATCTCCAATGCGGCCAATGAACTGGCCGCCTACGTCTGCACCCATCCCGGCGCCACCCCGCCCCTGCCCGAAAAGTTCCGGGAGATGTTTTTCATGGAGGGGGAGCGATGACAGGCTGAGTCCCTCCGCTTCGAGCTGCAGGATGGGACAGTGTCGGTCGACCTCGTCACTCGACGCGTCGTGCAGTATGCCGCCCCCCAGAGTAACTCAGCTGCGCAGCGACGTGCTGTCGCCCACGCAACGAAACAGGCGGAACGGCGCCAGCAGGTTGTCCCGCAGGGTGGTGGCGGTACCGGTCACCCGGCACAGTATGACCGTCAGATCGTCCTGGCCCGCGTTTTCCGGGTGGCCGGTGTCAATGGCTCCCAACAACTGCTTCAGCAGGCTGGCGGGCGTATCGGCCTTCAGGTCGGCGACCAGCCGGAACAGCCCTTCGGTTCCCAGCTGTTCGCCCTGCCCATCGCGGGCCTCGATCAGGGCGTCGCTGTACAACAGCACCATGTCCCCGACACACAGTTTCGTCTCGGTCTGTTCGTACACGGTCTGATCGTGCAGCCCCAGTGGCAGGTTGGCGATGCCCGCCGCGTCCGACTGACCGTCGTGCAACACCGACCAGCGGTTGTGCGATACATCGAACAGCAGCGGATGCGGGTGTCCCGCCCGGCAGACGGACAGGCGCCGGGCGGGCTGGAAATAGGTGGCGACCAACGCCGTGGCGAAGGTACCGTGCTCCGACATCTCCGAGAACTGCCGGTTCATTCCCTCTACGAACCGGGTCTGCCTGATAACGTTTACGTTCTTGCGCATCAGCTCGCGCAGCCCCTTGGCCAGCTCCGCCACTTCGTGGCCGTGTCCGCTCACGTCGGCCAGCAGCATGCGGGAAATGCGCCCGGATGCGCACGACGACAGGTAGTACACGTCACCACCAGCGCGCGAGCCGCCGTGCGGACGGCTGTATATCCAGGCCTGCAGACCGGGCATTTCAAACGCCTTGTCGACGTCCGAATTGCCGCCCCACACTTCCATGCACTGCATCCGCTCGCTCGGCGCATCGGGCAGACCTAATGTGGCTGGCGTCATCATTTTGCTCCTGAACCGCACCAGTGTGGCCAACGATCGGCAGATTCCTCAATCACCGACTCACCTGCTATCGGGCGCGCTACCTGCGCGCGATCGGGCGTGGCGATCCTGGTACGATAAAGTACGATAACCGGCCGGAGAAAAAAGACAATGGCCCCCCTACCCGAGCCGCGTACCCGAGCCGCGTGTCCAGACCGTGTTCGATCGTCCGCCCCGCCAGGCGACGACGCCCGGCGCAGCTGACGCGTGCCAACAGCAGGCCGGACGCGATGCACACCGCGTTCCAGGCGGCACCCCACTGCAGCACCCGACCCGGTCAGCGCGCGCAGCAGTTGTCCGGACAGACATCGGGCCAGGGGGGCAGGCTCCCGGCAGCGCGCGGCGCCACCCCGGCAGTCCGTTCCAGGATCAGTTCGCGCAGCATGGCGATGAAGCGCGGATGCGTCCCCGGTGTGAGGGCCCGCACCATGCGCAGCCCGAGCGCGTCGCACAGCTGCCGGGCCTTGTAGTCCAGGTCGTACAGCACCTCCAGATGATCCGACATGAAACCGAACGGGACCACTACGACGTCGGTGATGCGGCCATCCGCGGCAAGCGAACGCAGATGCGCCCCAATGTCGGGCTCCAACCACGGCTGGGACGGCGGCCCGCTGCGACTCTGATACACAAGCGCTGCCGGATAATCCACCAGCTGCTCCGTCACCAAGTGCAGCGTCTCCTTGAGTTGACACTCATACTGGCACCCCCGCGCCATCGTCAGCGGAATGCTGTGTGCGGTGAACACCAGCTGCGTCGTGGCGTGCCGCGCCGGAGCCACCTCGCGCAGCGCCTGCCGGACGCGGTCGACCAGCGTCTCGATCAGCCCTGGATGGTTGAAGAAGAGCCGGATCTTGTCCACCTCAGGAGCCCGTGCGCCGAGCGTCATCCGAGACCGCTCGAGGTCCTCGCGGTACTGCCGGCAGCCGGGATACGAGCCGTAGGCGGAAGTGACCAGCGCCAAGGCCCGCCGCACGCCGTCCTCCATCATCTGACGCAAGGTGTCGGTCAGCAGCGGATGCCAGTTGCGATTGCCCCAGTAGATCGGCAACGCCGGACCACCAGCAGCCAACTCGGCAGCCAGTGCGGCCAGCAGGTCCCGGTTCTGCTGATTGATCGGACTCACCCCGTCAAAGTGGTAGTAATGCTCGGCTACCTCCAGCATCCGCTCGCGCGACACATTCCTGCCGCGCAAGACGTTCTCCAGGAATGGCAGCACATCCGCCCGGCACTCCGGTCCACCGAACGACATCAGCAACAGAGCATCATAAGGTTCGCGCATACCTGAACTTAATGCCTCCGAGCGATTATCACCAGTGGGAACGTTGGGCGGAGACCACTCAGACGCGTCCGACTGCCCCGCCTCGCCGGGCCCGTTGACGGGGCGGCGGGTGCAGGAACGGGCTTTTTCGGCCACAGCGCAACTGTTGGGCTCACCGGTCCGCTCCTTCAGTCGTAGGGTGTGACAAGCTCGCGCCACTCGTCGCATCCGCCGTCACGCGGCCGCGTCGCGAGCGATGTCACACCATGGGGAACCATCAGGGGAACCATCAGTCGCCAACTCCGTGTTACCTGGCGTGGTGAAAGGCCCGAAGAAACGGCCCTGGTGCCGGTTTTGACATTTGTTGCACCGGTGAGCCACTTCGCATTAGCGGTTTACTTCTCACTGCGAACCCTGTGTCAGGTTGGCGACCCTGCACCAGGGGTGCGGTACCGGGATAGTGCGTTCCCGCACCCGTGGGCGGCCTGGAAGGCTTTTCCTGCTTGCCAGATGCACGCTCGCGACTACAGTCTCTTGGGCCCTCATCGAGTCACTGAACAGGGTTTATGCCGGAATCATGAAGATATCTCCCTCACCCATTGACGTGCGACGCTACGATGCGGTTGTGCGCCTGCTGTTGCAGGATCCGAGCCTGGACTTTCCCGAGGTAGCCCGGCGATCCGGTGTTTCCGAACATACCGTGCGGAAGATCTGGGAGGGGGAGATCAGCCGCCCGCCGACCGTGGTACTCGAGCGTCTGGCCAAACCGCGCCGCTGTGGCGACTGCGGCGCCCTCTGCTGCGAATGGCCCTGTGTGATCTGCTCGATCCGGCGCCGCAACACTCCCGCTCGCTCGGCACCACAACCGACACGGTTCGTGTACAAGCGCCAGCCCAGGTGACCTAAGTAAGTCCAGCCAGCGGAGCGTGACATCCGCGGGTTCACCACATGACATTTCATAACATCTGGTGACCCGCGGGCAGACTGAGCAACGAGAACCTGCACCGCGCGCCGTGTCTCGATGGTCCTGGCGACGTGGTTAGCGGGTGTTAGCGGGCCACTGGTCGGCGCGGCACGAGCCGGCGATTATCCGAACGTCCGGGCCAGATCGCGCAGGATATCGAGTGCCTCGTCCAGATCCGGCACAGCCACGCCGGTTTGCCGGCCATTCCGGTCACATTCCCACAGCACCAGCAGGTCTTCATAGTGCTCCGACTGCTGCAATCGCCGCCGCGCTCGCGCGCCGAGCGTGCCCGCCACTGCCTGGTGCCCCAGCATGTGGTGCTCGATCAGCCATGCCGTCCGCGGCGTGATGAAATCGCCCAAGGCCTCCAGGCCGGCCGCCACATGGTTCTGCCGGTCGATCGCCTTGCCCACGTCATGCAGAAGCGCCGCAAGCAGGAACTCCTCGTCGTACGGTAACTCGTCGCGCGCCAGGTCAAACACCTGTAGACTGTGATACAGCGCATCCCCTTCGGGATGGTAGCGGAGGTCTTCTTTCACGTATTCCAGCGGCAGCAAGAGCGCTTCATACACCTGAAAACGATCGACGCGATCAGCCGCCTCCGCCACTGCCGCCTCCAGCTCGAGCTGCGGGTATTCGACCGCCAGCAGGTGCTCGAGCTGCGGGATGCTGGCGCGCTCGATCGCCTTGCCAGTGATGGAGCTCTTGAACACATAGTGGGCTTTGGAAGATGGGTAGAGCGTCAGCTCGAACGGGAACCGGTCCCGGACGTGGACGTGCGTGTAGGTCCGCTCTTCCACCTGCTTGGTGACCCGTTTCCGCTCCACGTCATAGACCACACCGAGCTCGTCGAGCACATGGGTCACCGCTTCCGTGCTGTCGGCAAACAGGTGCAGGTCGATGTCCGATCCCTGACGCACGTGTCCGGTCAGCACGCTGCCGATCAGGCGCGGGCGGAACCGGTGCAGGCAGCGCATCATCCGCAGCGCTTCGAGACGCATCTGGCACAGGTTCTCGGCGCGGCGGTCCCCTTCATACATCCGGGCCAGCGTCTGGATTTCGTCGCGGATCTCGGCGTTGCTTGGCAGATCCGCCGGCTTGACCCAGCCGCGACACAGGCGCCGCGCCGCCTTCTGCTTGGCACGATAGTACTCGGATTCCTGGCGATGATACATCAGGCAGGCCGCTTCGTACGCGATCTGCCGCCGCAGCTTCGACACATTCATGAACCAGCGCCGTTAGCCCAATCTGTCGGCGCAAGGGCCTCAGCCAAGAACAACCGAACGTGAACCGGCTATTCTAGAATACCCGGGACGCGGCACAAGACCGGCAGCTCGCTCGGTTCCTGCCGGCAGGCGTTCGTCAGTGACGAATCTCGATCACGGGCATCGCCGTGATCACGCGTTCCTGCTGCAGCAGTTGGAGCTGCTGCAGCCCCTGCAGCACACCCTGCAGCCGCGCGGGATCCAGCGCGCGGAGCTGCGGCAGCACGGCGTCCATGAGCGACGTGTGCCGCGGCACCACCTGGTGCAGCGCGTCGGACAGGTTCTTCGTGTCCTGATCGCCATCCTGCAGATCGCCCAGCAAGATTTCAATCAGGCTCTTGGGTTGCGGCAGGATCAGAATGTCGTACTCCGCCAGACTGGCCTGCTGCGCCGCACAGGCGATGGCCTCCTGCAAACCGCCCAGCTTGTCGACCAGACCCAGTTCCAGGGCCTGCTTGCCGGTGTAGACCCGGCCTCCGGCCAGCTCATCGATCGGTTTTTTCAGCCGGTCGCCCCGAATCGCTTCGACATGCCCCTTGAACGCAACATAGGTGTCTGTCATCCAGCGCTGCAGCAGATCGCGCTGTTCCGGCGTGAACACCTTTCCCGAAGCCAGCATGCCGGCGTTGGCGCCGCGTTGCGTGGGCACCCAGTTGATGCCTATCTTCTCCCACATCGCGCTGGTCGCCAGCTTGCCCGCCACGACCCCGATCGAGCCGGTGATGGTGGACGAGTCGGCAAAGATGGTCTGCGCGCCGCAGGCGACGTAATATCCGCCACTGCCTGCCATGTTGCCCATCGAGACGACGAACGGCTTACGGGCAGCCACGCGTTTCGAGGCGTTCAAGATGATCTCACTTGCCACGGCCGACCCGCCGGGCGAGTCCACGCGTAGCACCACGGCCTTGACATTCTCGTT
>Ga0123329_1004627_pt1 | contig 10674 bp, 9 predicted proteins | sample BioC12SIPDNA_FD_89703 | JGI IMG/M metagenome (GOLD analysis project Ga0123329, IMG submission 89703) | Anaerobic biogas reactor microbial communites from Washington, USA - Biogas_R1_B C12 SIP DNA | ecosystem: Engineered > Bioreactor > Anaerobic > Unclassified | place: Washington, USA | collected... | reverse complement strand
ACGAGCTTCAACATCCGTGGCGAGCCCATTGTCTGCACGCCGGAACACGCGTATCGTTGCTTTATGGCCACGGACATGGACGTGCTGGTTCTGGGCAGGCATCTTCTGTACAAACAGGAACAACCACAGGTGACAAAGCACGACGTGGAACGGTACAAGTCGCAGTTCAAGCTCGACTGACGGGGCAGGAGATGACGGGAGTGAGAAATGTCGTTGGTTAGCGTCAACTGGAACCCGAGCCGCAAAGACCTTAACGGCTTTCGGCTGGTGTCCGTCATCGCCACGATGGCCATCGCCGTTCTCCTGTATGCGATCAAGGGCCTGGACATCCGTTGGTGTGGCGGCATCGTCGCGTTCGGCGTGTTGGTCTGGCTCAGCGGGCTGGTCTCGCTGACGCTGACCCGCTGCGTTTACGTAGTGCTGATGGCGGTCACGCTGCCCATCGGCTTCGTCGTCAGCCTGATCCTGATGGGCGCGTTCTATTTCGGGCTCATCACGCCTCTCGGGCTGGTCTTTCGCCTGCTGGGCCGGGACGTATTGTGTCGGAAGTTCGATCCGAAGGCCCCAACCTACTGGACGCCGCACGAGCAGACGAAGAACGTGGAACGCTACTTCCAACAGTTTTGACCAGTGAGGTTTGCCACATATGACGGAAAAGGACTCGGCCAGGTTCAAACGACTCGCCCAAGAGCAACGTCCCTCTCTCCTCGCGGAATTCTGGCACTTCCTCAAGCACAACAAGAAGTGGTGGCTGCTGCCGATCGTGCTGGTGTTGCTGCTGCTGGGTCTGATCGTGCTGCTGGCCGGCACGAGCGCCGCGCCGTTCATTTACACGATCTTCTGACGGGCGGTGGGACAGCGGCGGATTGGCTCGGGACCGTCCTGAGGCTACTCGGAGGGCCTGACACCGATGTACTGCGTGCGGGCGTTGGCGATCAGGTTCAGCATCTGATCAGCCTGCTTGCGGATCGCGGGGTCGGAGCTGATCACGCGCGAGCTCCACTTGGCGTATTCGCGGTTCAACTGGTGTCGGACCTCGTCTTTGCTCATCTCCGTGGTCACGCCGAGGATCATCTCCGCATCCTCGCTCTGGTGCATGCTCACCGGAAGCGTCTTCTCGACCATCGCGCGGAGCCGGGTGCGGTCGATCTTCAGCCACTGCGCCAGGTCTTTGAGCAACCCGATGTCGCTTGCAGTGACCTGGCCCTTGGCACCAGCCACCCTAAGGCACAAGTCCATGATGTCGAGGCGGCCCACCATCGGGGCGATCTCCACGATCTCGTTGCAGATCTCCTCCAGGTTCAGGCGTCCGCCTTTGAGGAAGAAGCCGGCGGTCTTCCGCAGGGCCTGTTCCAGCTCCAGGCGTGCGCCTTCGGAAGCGTCGCCCGAGCCGAAATTGGTCCGGACCCAGCCGTAGATCACGTTGGTCTCGGGTTCTCGCAGGGCGTTGTTGGCCGCGCCCACGCTGAAGGCCAACCCGACCGCCAGGGTCTTGGCTCGCTGGATATTGTCGTCGACGTCCAGATAGCCGATCTCGAGGTTCTCGAACGCGCCGACGCAGGAACCAGCGGCCAACTCCTGGCCGGTCGACCGGGAGATGATGGCAACGCTGAATCGCAGTTCCCGGTGTCCCTGTCGCGGGAGGACAAACCATTCCGGCGAGATCTGCGCCACGGTCATCCAGTCTTCCAGGACGGTGCGTTGCCGGCAGAGCTTTCCGATCTCGGTCTGGTACGTGAAGGAAACCGCCCGGTTGATCGGCCCCTGCTTGGGCCGCACCGGCACGGGCAGCGGCGTTTGACCCTTGTTGTCGGTGACGTCGCTGAGGGTCGTCTTCAAACCCACTTCGTGATTCTCATCGGGCGCCTCGATCGTACCACAGATGTCCAGAATGAGGACCGTCTGCCAGGTATCGCCCTTCGGCTCTCTGCCGATTCGAGCGCGGCAGTTCAGCATGCCCAAATTGACGGCCCCGTCCGATTTGTCCGAGCGACGCGTCTCGGGGCTCCGTCCAACGCCTGCGGCGGCTTCCTGGGCGCCGTTGCCGGTCGCGGGAAAGGCGGGATGGCCGCCTGCCTGCGGCGCCGGCCGCGACGCACGCGGCAAACGACTGCGGGCCGATTGTGTCAGCCCCTGCAGTTCACCGGGCAGGCGCCTGGCAAGGCCACAAGCCCGACGTGCCGTTCGTATGCCCCAGCCACCGAATCGCACCAGCAGGCGGCGGGCGAGTCCGAGTCCCGATGCAAATGGGGATGGGCCGCTCGCATCCGATTGTGGACCTCGGCGCCGCGCTCCGATGAAGACGCCGGCCGCGACCCCTACGATCATAGCCACAATTGGAAGCACGATCTTGAGCATGGGACACCGTTCTGTCGGTTATTGGACCTTGAGCGACTGCAGCTCCTTGGCACCCTCTGTTGCCTCGCTCTCGGATTTCTCCTTGTCCAGCGAGACGTCCACTTCCAGGACTCGGCCGGAGTCGACGTCCTCGAACTTGCAGTGCATTCGCTGGTTGAGATCGTAGCTGTAGGTCACCTTGATGGGACGCTCGGCCGGCCGGTTCGGCGGCAGATCGAAGCGGTGGGTGGCGATCGTGTTGACGTAGGCCGGGTCGGCATCCTCACCCTGTGTGACGGTCACTTCGACCTTCTCCTGGCCCTGGGAAACGGTATAGAACGTTTGCGTGGCCTCGCACGGCAGCGGTGTGTTCTTCTTGAGAATGATCCGATTCTGGATCGTTCGGCGGCCCGTTTCCTTGTCGATCGGCGCGCAGATCGTTCCGTAGCTGTGATTGCAGACGTCGGTCAGGCAGATATCCTGAAGCCCGGTACGGATACCGGTGTCCACGGCGTCGGGGTTCTGCCGCACGGCGGTCAGGCCGGCGTGAAGCGCCGCGCCCAGCGCGACGCACTCATCGACATTCACCTCGCAGGCCGGCGCGAAACCAAACGTCTGCTCCAGGTGCGCCCGCACCATGGGCACGCGGGTGCTACCACCGACCAGCAGCACGGTCGTCACGTCGGATGGCTTGAGACCGGCCTCTTCGAGCGCCACCTCCACCATCATGTCCGTCCGCGCCACCAGCGGGGCGATTGCTTCTTCGAACATCTCCCGCGTGACCTCGGCGCGCATGCTGCCACTGGGGCCATACAGGATCTTCTTGGCTACGGGACGGCGTGACAGCGTCTTCTTGACGTCTTCGGCCTCGTCTTCGTACTTGGCCCGGTCTTCCTCCGAAGCGATCAGCTCGGTGCCGAACTTGTCGCGATAGAGCTTCTGGAGGATTTCGAGGACCTTCTGGTCGAAGTCGATGCCACCAAGGGCGTGGTCGCCCTGGGAGCAGACGATGTCCATCTGAAGGCCGTTGACATTCATGATCGTGACGTCGAACGTTCCGCCACCGAGGTCGTACACGAGCACCTTGCCGGCGACTTGCCTGGTCGTCGCATAGTACAAGGCCGCCGCGACCGGCTCGTTGACGATGGCGATGACATTGAGACCGATGGCGGTCCCGGCGTCCATCGTCGCCTTGCGGCGCACCTCGTCGAAGTGGGCCGGAACGGAGATCACCGCGTCGCAAATCGGCCCGTGCGAGGCTTCGGAGTCCTGCTTGAGCTTCTTGAGGATCAGCGCCGACAGCTCCACGGGGGTCCAGCCCCTTCCGTCGATGGTCACCTGGTGTTCGGCGTCGCCCATATGACGCTTGATGCACCGCACGGAACGCGCCGGGTTCAGGTGTCTCGAATTGAGGGCTTCGATCCCTACGCGGATGAGTTCGGGGTTCTCTTCGTCGAAGAAGATGGCCGACGGTGTCAGTCGCTCTCCGTCCGCGTTCGGAACGATCTCCGGCTTGCCGATCGCGTTGAGGATCGCCAGTTCCGAGAACGTCGTTCCAAGGTCTATGCCGACGATGTTAGCCATGGTATTCTCCTGCGTTCAACGTTTCGCACAGAGTCTGTCGGACCGCCCAGAGGCGTGCCGCGAGAAGACTCAGCCAAATAGCTTCACCTGTGCCGTCCTGACCACCTTGTAACTGTCTTCGTCCGTGACATATCGATATCCGGGCCGCACCACTCTGGCGATCGTGCCAACCTGGTTGGCGTCCCCCGTTATTTCCTTTTCCTTGATGGCCTCCGCGAACTTCTCGTGTCCGCGGTAGTCGCTGCCGACGTCGGGACGGAACTGCTCGACCCCGCTGGATTCCAGGGCGAAAAGCAGTTCATCTCGGACCTCCTCCAGTTGCAGAGTGCCCTCGTCTTCCTCGTCGAGCTTGGCGAGTCGATTTTCCAGGTTATCGATGCAGCGGATCACCTTCAGACAGAAGGTTCGAACAATGCTCCAGTCGTAGCCGTCCTGGAGCTTCTCCACTCGGTCTTGCTGACAGGCGGCGTACTCACGGATGGCCGAGACCTGCTGGGCCAGCTCCTTGAGCGTGTCGCCGAGCGGCTCGCCCTGTCCGCGCGATGCCTGCTGCGCGTTCTGCGCCATCTGTCGGAACTCGGCGATTTGCCGCTGAAGCTCCTCAGCCTGTTCGGTTAGAGGGTTCTCGACTGGGGCAGCCGGCGCCGCGACAATCTGGGTCTCGCCGAGAACGGCCACTCTGGGCCTCGGCGTGAATCGCTGCTTTGGCGGCGCGGCCTCGGTCGCGCTCTCCTCGTCGTTCGACGTCGTCCACTCCATCTGGGCCGACCAGTCCTGCTCTCCGGACGGTTCGTCCGTCATCAGCACGGCGACGCCGTCCTCCTCTGGTCGGGGCGCGACGGTCAGGATCGGGCGGCCCGGAGGCAAGTCCCGGTGCCGTCGGGGCACGAGGAAGCGCTCGCGGGGGTCGTTGTTGTCCGCCGGGTCGGATTCGTACCCATTGCAGGACAGAGCGGGCTCCGGCGAGTCCTCCGGGACGTCGTCTGCTTCGGCGGGGGCCTCCGAGTCCTCTTCGTTTGTCTGTTCGTCCACAATCCCGTGTGGAATGTCGGTCAGTTCACCCGGAGCCGTCTCTGCGAGGACCGCTCGCTCGGAACGACGTCTTGCGATGACCTTGATGACGCGGACGATGGACCAGAGCACCCAGATCACCAGGCAAATGCCGAAGAGGGCGCCACCGATGGACAGACATACCATAGAGGTAGTCTGGGTAATCTGCTCTTTCTCTCTGCGCTGGCGGTATTGCGTGACTTGCTCTTCCCAGTTGGGGCCATAGAGGTAGTCGGCGATGTCGCCGGGATTCATCTCGCCGGCGGCCAGCTTGGGCAAGTCATTGTGAAGGTGTGCCTTTTGCTCGGCGGCCAGTTCCTCCGGCGTCTTGTTCTGACGCTCCTTGTCGAGTTCGAGGACCAGTTGATTCTGCTCCTCCGGCGTCAGGCGGTACCACTGGCCGTACTTCTGGAGGTAGTCGGCCGGCTGCAGCGTTCCCTTCGCAGCGCCGGAAGGCGTCGCCAGCCGTTCGGCTTCCGCCTGCTTTCGCTGCCATGCCAGCGGAAGGCCGCCCGCCAACAACAAGACCAGACCGAGTATCGCACACTTCTTGAGCATGATTCACGTCAATTCATCGCATTCAATTCAAAGCGGCTTCACCGGTCCATTCGTCGGCTTCCCCGGCCCGTCAATTGACCAAAAAACCGGACTTTAGGGGCCTCATCCCGCGAACGGGACTGGGCATTCCTCCGATGCCGTGGTTCGGTTTCCTGGCCCATACGCTGACCAGAGCCGGTGACGGTGATGAAGACGCCCCGGCGACCGCCACGTAAAATATAGGAAACAACCGGCAGCGGCCAAAGGAGCCGCCGGGGCTGCACCGAACCGCAGGGGGGGCAAATCGGGGAGCGTCTATCGTGACCGCCGCAGGGGTGGAACCATGCCTATCGGCCTAAGGGGGCGTCCCTTCTCGGACCTGGGGACGACGCCGCATGGTCAGCCGTCGAAGACCTCTTCAGCCAGATCGTTGCCGACGTGGCTGGCATAGTACTGGCGGACCGCCTTCTGGCCGCCGGTTCGGGCCTTGTCCAGCGAGCCGAACACGCCGGCCCTGGTCAACAAGAGGATAGCGATGCAGGCGGCCACGTTTACAGCGCTATGGCGGTATTGTCCGAATTGTTCGACGAGCGAAGGTTCCGGCCGCGATCGTTCGAGTTCTCGGGCCTTAGGGGCCTGGCGCAGACCGTGCTGGAGCATCTTGATCGCATGGGCATTGGCCCGGCTGAGCAGGTCGAGGCTGTGGGGTTGAGACCGGACGAGGGACAGGGCCATCTCCACGTTTCGCAGGCCGGCCAGCCGTTTGCGGCATCGCGGGCAGACGGCAACGTGGCGGCGAACCCATCCGGCTTCCGGACCCAGCCGACGACTCAAAGCGGTCGTAAACCACTGTCGTGTCCGGCGGCATCGGTCCGCCGAAGGCTTCGAATTGCAGAAAAGCCGTTCGAGAAGGTTCACCGGCTTCATGGTTGCTCCTCTCTATTCATCCAGGCAGCCAGCAGTTGCACGGCTTTACACCGGTACACGCGGGCGGTGCCTGTCGATATTCGCAGGATGCGGGCGACCTCTCCGTAGGGCAGTTCGCCCAGATCGTGCAGTGTGATGACGCTGCGCAGATGCTCGGGCAAGTCAGCGATCATGGCCCGCAGTTTCTCGGTCAGGTACTGGGCGTCGAAATCAGGCTCCGCCGGCTCAAGGTGGCCGGTACAGGATTCCCAAGCCGACAGCGTGCGGCCCTCAGTCACCCGCCGACGCAGCATGGTGATGGCGGCGTTGCTGGCGGTGCGGAACAGGTATGCCCTGACGTGCCCGGGCTTGCGCCGATCCTCGCGATGGGCCAGTTGCAGAAATGTTGTCTGGTAGGCGTCGCAGACGTCCTGTTCATTGCCCAGAATCCGCCAGAGCATGGTGACCAGTTCCGGTCCATGCCTGTGCATCGCGGCGAGAATCCACTGCTGGCTCGCATCCGCGGCCTCAGAGAAACTGCCGGCCCAAAGCAGGTCGCAACGAACGGCCTTCCCGAACATAGATGCTACTCCCCTGACGGCACGTCTTTCTCTGGTAAGACGCGCCGTTGCATCTGATGTTAACGAAAATCGCCTACAAACGCAAAAAAACCGCGCCTCCATTAACGCCGGCGTCTGCGGCGCGTCCTACTGGTGAAAGAACGGCATCTGCCGGGAATTGCCCGAACGGATCGATGCAGGGACACGAGCAGATTCAATGGCCGCAAGAGCCCAAGACAACCAGAGACGCAACGGTTTGGACGCGGTCGCCCTGGTGGACGATCTGCTGGCCCAGGCGATCCGGGCCGGCGCCAGCGATGTCCACTTCGAACCCACCGCCGACTCGCTCGTGGTGAAATTCCGTCTGGATGGGGTGCTGAGCCCGATGGAGAGCCTGCCGGCGGCGGTGGCGGACAACGTCGTCTCCCGGCTCAAGGTGCTCGGGGCGCTGCTGACCTACCGCAACGACATTCCCCAGGAGGGCCGCCTGGAAATCTCGGGTGCGTCGGCTGAGGTTGTGTCGGACGTGCGTTTGGCCATCTTACCCACCATCCACGGACAGCGGGCGGTCGTCCGCCTTTTCTACCGGCGTCAGGATCTCCTGAGACTGGACCAGCTTGGCTTTGCACCGCCGATGGAGCGGGCGCTCCAGGCGATTGCCGCGCAGAACCAGGGCATCCTGCTGCTGACCGGCCCGGCTGGAAGCGGCAAGAGCACGACCTTGGCCGCGATTCTCCGTCACATCGTCAGTACGCTTCCCGGCAAGAGCATCGTCTCGTTGGAGGACCCGGTCGAGATTCGCATCGAAGGGGTCACGCAGGTGCCGATCACGCCGCACGGCCAGATGACCTTTCCCACCGCGCTGCGGTCGCTGCTGCGCCAGGACCCCCAGGTGCTCATGATCGGCGAGATTCGCGACGCCGAGACGGCCCGGATCGCTATCGAAGCGGGCCTGACAGGTCACCTGCTCATGAGCACGATGCACAGCGGGGCCCCGGCCGGTGCGCTGCTGAGACTCCTGGAGATGGGCATCGAGCCCTATCAGGTCACCTCGAGCATCTCGGCGGTCGTCAATCAGAGGCTGGTCCGCCGGCTCTGCGAGAAGTGCAGGAGACCGGCGGGCGACCAATACGAAGCGGCCGGTTGCGACGAGTGTCTGGGCACGGGCTTCAAAGGCCGCGTCCTGATCGCGGAGATGGTCCAACTGGACAGCGGCTTGCGTAAGGCCATCCTGGCCAAGGCCGATATGGAGGAATTGGAGAGCCTGCTGAGGACCAAGGGTCATGCGACAATCCGGGAAGACGGCAGGCGACTTGTCGAGGCGGGCGTCACCACACAGGCGGAACTGAATCGGGCGTGCGGCGCCGGTGATGCGCACGCCCCTTGAAGTCTGGACACAAACGCGGGGATTCTGAGCGATATCAGGCAGGACGAATAGGAATAGAAAATGGCGACTTTCATGTACAACGCGTTGACTGCCGGCGGCAGGCTGATGACCGGGATGATCGAGGCGGCCTCTTCGCAGGAGGCAGACAAGGCCCTGCGGGAGATGGGGCTGACCGTCAACTCGGTGGAGAGAGGCGAGCCTGCCCGGCCCAAGACGGTGATTGGCCGCAATGAATTTCTGCTGTTCAACCAGCAGTTGGCCTCCATCACCAAAGCGGGAATCCCGCTGGAGAGGGGATTGCGCGAGCTGGCCCAGGACATCGCGTCGCCGTCGATGCGCAAGCTGGTCGAAGAGATCGCCGCCGATCTGGAAAGGGGAATGGGGATCGAAGAGGCGTTTCAGAAGAGGCAGGGGGCCTTTCCTCCTCTCTACGGCCGCATTCTGAAAGCGGGCGTAGAGACCGGCCGGCTGACCGAGATGCTCACGAGTCTGAATCGCCATCTTGAACTGGCCGGACACACGCGCCGGATCGTCTTCGAAGCCGTCAGCTATCCCGCGGTGGTCTTCGTACTCGGCGCGATCATTATCACTCTGGTGTTCACGTACATCGTCCCGCAGTTTGCCCCCGTTTTGCAGGAGATGGTCGGAGGAAAACTCAACCCGCTGACTCAGGGGGTCCTTAACCTGGCCAAGAACGTGGTACCGTTCTGGATCGGCGTCGGTCTGCTCGTGGCGGGCGTGGTCGCCCTGTTTATGGCGCTGTCCCGTTCACCGGGCGGAAGGCGGATCAAAGAGGGATTCCTGTTGCGAATCCCGGTGATCGGGCGACTGTACCACAACAGCGTGCTGAGCCGCATGGCCGAGGCGATGGCGGTGCTGGTGGGCGCCGGCTGCGACATGCCGGAGTGCCTGCGGCTGGGCGCCGTCGCCACCGGAAGTGAACGGCTCCTGCTCGACAGCGAACACCTGGCCGCGCAGATCGAGCGAGGCGCCAATCTCATGGAAGCCGGCCACGAGGCCGGGATGTTGCCCAGGCTGTTTCTCTATTCGGTCCAGCTCGGCGCCCAGCGCAATGAGTTGCCGGACAATTTGCACAGCCTGGCCGACATGTACGCCGACCAAGCGCGTGTCGGGCAATCGCGCTTGCAGGTGGTCCTGCTTCCAATCATGCTCATCGTCGTAGGCGGTTTTCTCGCGATGGCGATTCTCGCCATGTTCCTGCCCATGATCCAGGTCGTCACGAGTCTGTCGGCTAGCTGAGGAAACGAAGATGTCCGAACTTGCTGCGATTACTGCGGTTCTTATGGTGGTGTTCACCATCCTTGGCTACAAGCTGCCGGCCCTGGCGATGGCGACCGTCCCGATAGTTGCCCTTGGCATGGTCTACTTCTTTATCGAGAGCGCGGAAATGGAGGTTGCCCTCTCTGCGGTGGTGCTGTTTCTGGTGACACTGGTGGCGGTCGCGCTGGGTGGGTGGCATGCCGAGACGCAGCGATGGTATCAGCGGCTCGCCTTCCTGATCCTCGCGGCAGTCGGCGGCTTACTGTTCATCGTCAGCTTCTTCTGGGCGTTTGCCGCGGTGGGGGCCGGTTTCGTGCTGCCTCTGTTCCTGTTGCTGGGCGTTGCGGCCGTCGTGGCCTGTCTGATCGGCTACAGCGCCGGCAGCCGCAAGGCCACCGCGGCGTCCGTCTTCTCGACTCTTGGCAGCAGCATGAGACAAAACCTGCCCCTGCCGATGGCGCTGGAATGCGCCGCCCACGGGCGAACCGACGGCACCGCTCGCACGTTGCAGCAGATCAAGAAATGGCTGCTGCAAGGTTACTCGCTGGTCGAGTCGCTTCGCCGGGGCTATCCTCGCTGCTCGAGCCGGGCCCTGGCGATCCTGGCGGCAGCCGAACCCCAGGGCCAACTGCCGGCAGCGATGGCGACGGTCGAGGCCGATTTGCGATCGCAGGCGGCCGGCCGCATGAGGTTGCAGCCGGTTCACGCCGCCTATCCCTTGGTGATTCTCACGATCACCTTCATCATGGTGCTGGGCCTGATGACCTTCGTCATTCCGCAGTTCAAACAGGTGCTGGAGGAGATGACAGGGGATCGTCTGCCTGCCCCGACCCGCGTGCTGATAGGCATCATGGAGGTCCTTGTCTACAAGCACGATGGTCTGCCCGCCATACTCCTTTTCGTTCTGATCTTCTTCGTGATCCCGCCCGTCTGGATCTGGGCTCGGACTCGAAGACGCCGTCCTGAGGAGCCGTATTTGCTTTCACGGATGAGCGACTGGATCAAATGGCGCCTGCCCATTCTGCACTGGTT
>Ga0123329_1004624_pt1 | contig 10676 bp, 9 predicted proteins | sample BioC12SIPDNA_FD_89703 | JGI IMG/M metagenome (GOLD analysis project Ga0123329, IMG submission 89703) | Anaerobic biogas reactor microbial communites from Washington, USA - Biogas_R1_B C12 SIP DNA | ecosystem: Engineered > Bioreactor > Anaerobic > Unclassified | place: Washington, USA | collected... | reverse complement strand
TTCAGCCTTGGGGGCAGCAGCAGGTTCAGGCACTGGCGCAGCAGGCGCTGCTACGATCGCAGGAGCCGCCGAAGCGGCTGGCGAAACGTCGGTAGTGAACGCAACGCTCTTGACGGCGCCGTCTACCACCACCTGCACCGGCGACGCTGACACATCGCCAACCTCAACCTCATAGGTCTTGCCATCGATCGTCAGTTGATACTTGGTCACCGTAGCCTCCCTTATCTCAGCCCGTCAAGGCGCCCGCGGGCCTTCCAGTTCGCCGAGCCAGTGATGCCTGCCACCTGGACCACCTCGCCGGTGATCTCTTCATCATCGATCTCTGTAAGCGCCTGCCAAGGTAGCGCCGCCACCGGCTGTGGCGCACGGCCTACAGAGCCTGCCACCAGAGCGGGCTGCGCGGTGCGAGCCTGTAGTGCGAGTGCCACGGCCACCGCAGCGGCCAGATCGCCGTCGCCTTCGGCAGAAGCCACAACACTAGTCGCCCGAGTCGGCAAAGCAACCGGTGCCTCACCCTCGCCCGCATCCTCCTCAGTCTCAGGCCCGACCTGGCCGGGAAAGACTTTGGAGAGCACCCAGATCAGCGCTGCGATGATGATCAGCGTAAGAAACACCAACCCCATGCCAACGCCCGTGATCGTCAGGCCCTGGTTAAAGACCTCCCATCTATCCACGCTCCATCTCCCTTATGCAATTTACCGGCGCCCAGCCTGTGCTGAGCGCCAGAATGGGTGACTTGATGGGCCTAACCCAGCCGCCCGGCCACGCGCCACAGCGAAACCTTGGACGAGGCCTCTTCGACCTTGCTGGCCGCCGGCGCGACGCCCGTGGTGACAGGCGCAGCCTTGGGCACAGGAGTCGGCTCGGCAGCAAAGATGCGTGGCTCGGTGATCGGCGCCACGCGCCCAGCACGTCGCAGTTCAAAGAACTCGCGCGCCTCGCGCGGGAAGAGCGCATACGACATGATGTCTTCCTCGCTCTGAGCCAGATCGCCGATCTCTTCACGCGCCTTGTCCCAGCCGGGCTCTACCAGATCGCCAGGGCGCACAGTGACGCGCTCCTGATCACCGATGGCTTTTTTGACCACATCGGGATTCAACGGCGCAGGCGGCGTGCCATACATACCCCGGCAATAGTCCTGCACCTCTTTTGAGATGATCTTGTAGCGCTCGCCCATAATGACATTGAGTACGGCCTGCGTGCCGACAATCTGGCTGGTGGGCGTCACCAGCGGGGGATACCCCAGGTCCTCGCGTACGCGAGGCAACTCCGCCAGCACATCCTCCCACTTGTCCGAAGCGTTCTGCTGGCGCAGCTGGCTCACGAGGTTCGAGAGCATTCCGCCGGGCATCTGGTAGAGTAGCACGCGGATGTCAGAGGCGTTGATCCCAGTTTCAAAGCGCGAGAGATGCTCAGTGCGGACCTGACGGAAGTAGGCGGCGATCTCGGTCAGCAAGTTAAGGTCGATGCCGGTATCGCGCTCCGTACCCTGGAAGGTCGCCACCACTGCCTCTGTCGGAGGCTGCGCGGTTCCGCCGCCCACCGAGGAGATGGCAGTATCGACGACATCGGCCCCCGCCTCAGCGGCCTTGAGCACTGACGCCATCGAAAAGCCACTGGTGTCGTGCGTATGGAACTGGACCGGTAGGCCCACATCCGTCTTGAGTCGCCTGACCAACTCGTAGGCGTTGTAGGGCGTGCACAGGGCTGCCATATCTTTGATGCAGATACTATCGGCGCCCAGCTCCTTGAGCCGCTGAGCTGTCTCGACAAACGAGTCGAGCGTGTGCACCGGGCTGATGGTGTAACAGATGGCCCCTTGCACGCTACCGCCGTGTTTCTTGACGGCCTTGATCGCCCATTCCATGTTGCGAATGTCGTTCAAGGCGTCAAAGATACGAAAGATGTCCATGCCCGCCTTGACCGACAGCTCGACGAACTTTTCAACGATGTCATCAGGGTAGTGTCGATAACCCAGGATGTTCTGCCCGCGCAAGAGCATCTGGAACTTGGTTTTGGGCATCGTTTCCCTGAGAACCTTGAGACGCTCCCAGGGGTCTTCGTGCAGAAAGCGCATCGCCGAGTCAAACGTGGCGCCTCCCCACATCTCCACCGAGGCATAGCCGGCTAGGTCGATCTTCTCGGCGACCGGCAACATATCTCCAGTAGACATGCGAGTGGCCAGCAATGACTGGTGCGCATCGCGCAGGGTGGTATCGGTTATCTTTAAGGGATTCGTACTCATATCAACACCTCACTAGAGCGGCATGGTGGCATGCTTCTTCCCAGGAACAGAGTCACGCTTGTTCTGGAGCATGCGCAGGCCATTGATCAACGCCGCACGTGTCTGGGTGGGCTCGATGACAGCGTCAACAAAGCCAGCCGACGCAGCGACGTACGGGTTGGCAAAACGCTGACGGTATTCCTCGACCAGTTGTGCCCGCATCCCTGAAGGATCGGCAGCTGTGGCGAGGTCTTTTTTATGCAAGATGTTCACGGCGCCCTCAGGGCCCATGACAGCGATTTCGGCGCCAGGCCAGGCAAGGTTGAGGTCACCGCGCAGATGCTTGCTGCTCATAACGATATAGGCGCCACCATAGGCTTTGCGGAGCACAACGGTGAGCTTGGGCACCGTCGCCTCGGCATAGGCAAAGATCAGCTTGGCGCCATGGCGGATGACGCCGCCCTGTTCCTGTACCGTACCGGGCATAAAGCCGGGAACGTCGACCAAGGTGACAAGCGGGATGTTGAACGCATCGCAGAAACGCACAAAGCGCGCCGCCTTGGTCGAAGCGTCGATATCGAGCACGCCCGCCGACACCGAGGGCTGGTTAGCCACGACTCCGACGACGGCGCCATCGAGACGGCCAAAGCCAATGATGACGTTGCCCGCGAAATCTGGCTGCACTTCGAACCATGAACCCAGATCAAGCACGTTGCCGACCACATCTTTGACATCGTACGGCGAGTTGGGATCCTCTGGTACGATCGTGTTTAGCGAGGCCTCGGCACGCGCCGGATTGTCCTTGGGGGCCACTGCGGGGGCATCTTCGAGATTGTTCTGCGGCAGATAGCTCAGCAAGATGCGAACGCTGTCGAGCACAGCCTTCTCAGACGCGCCCCTAAAGTGGGCCACACCGCTGGTAGCGGTATGAACGTCAGCGCCGCCCAGCTCATCAAATGAGACCTCTTCGTGGGTGACGGTCTTGACGACCTCGGGCCCTGTAATGAACATGTGGCTGGTGCCATCGACCATAAACACAAAGTCCGTCAGTGCCGGCGAGTAGACCGCACCACCAGCACACGGCCCCAACACAACACTGATCTGGGGAATAACGCCCGACGCCATCACGTTACGCTGGAACACATCGCCATAGCCTGCAAGGGCGTGGATACCCTCTTGAATGCGAGCGCCACCCGAATCATTGATGCCGATGAGAGGCGCGCCATTCCGCAAAGCCAGGTCTTGCACCTTGGTGATCTTGGCAGCGTGGGCCTCGCCCAGAGTGCCCCCTTTGACTGTAAAATCTTGTGCGAACACATAGACGAGCCGGCCATGGATGGTGCCATAACCAGTGACCACTCCGTCGCCAAGGGCGACACGGCCTTCCAGATCGAGCTCGCCGCTCTCATGCATCACCAGGGCATCCAGCTCCTGGAATGACCCTTCGTCGAGCAAATAAGCCAGCCGCTCACGGGCCGTCATCTTGCCCTTGTCGTGCTGACGCGAAATGGCCTCGGCCCCCCCACCCAGTTTGGCCTGCTCTTGGAGCCGGCGCAGATTGGTGATCTTGTCGGACGCCATTATTCCTCCTGTTAGCTAGCAACCGTTTCTGTCTGTTCCCACAATACAAGCTCAACCCCTGCCTCATCCAGCATCTTTCGTGCCAGCGGGTCAGGATAAGCGCTTCGACAGACAACCCTGACGATGCCTGCGTTGATGATCATTTTGGCGCAGGTGATGCAGGGTTGATGCGTAACGTAGATGGACGCCCCTTCGATGGAGACGCCGTGGAGAGCTGCCTGGATGATGGCGTTCTGCTCGGCATGCAACCCGCGGCACACCTCTTGCCTTTGCCCAGAGGGGATACCGAGTTGTTCGCGCAGGCAGCCGGTGTCGACACAGTGGGCCAAGCCACGCGGGGCGCCATTGTAGCCTGTGGACAGAATGCGCTTGTCTCTCACCACCACTGCGCCCACAGAGCGCCGCAGGCATGTGGAGCGGCTAGCCACTTGTGTCGCGATCTCGACAAAGTACTCGTCCCAACTCGGTCTCATCGCTTGAGTACCGCCTCTGCAAAGGCCGCCGCAGTAACCGGCATGGCCTGACGATAGATGCCCAGGGCTGCCTCGGCGTATTGCCGATGCTCCCACTGGGCATGCGGATCAAGGCGCTTTTCCAGCCAGTTCATCAACGACCAAGCGTTGACCGTCCAGATGAACTCGGTGTAGACCGCCGAGCCAAGCACGGCCCGCGCTTGCTCACGTTTCCAGCCCTGACTGACCAGCTCCTCATACACATCGAACGAGCGCTCCATGTGCTGTACATAGGGACTATCAGCCTCCACCCCTGCAGGCACATAATACTCACGATCAGCAACACAGTAACGCAGGCTCTTTTCGTTATAGCTGCCGATGCGATGGCGCATCCATTGCCGGGCCACAAAAATGGGGCACTTGACGCCCCATCGAAAGACTGCATGTTCAAAGACGGTATTGTGCCTGGGTGACGACTGCATGAGCCGACGAATCAAACGCGCATCCGCGTCATCACTCTTGGCGGTCGATTGATAGCAGATGCGTGCACCACGAACAACAGCGCCATCGCCACCCAGAAGATCCTCCAGGTGCAGATGGCCACGATCAAGCACGTCTACACAGATAGGCAGTTCAGGCGCCACAACACTCTACCTCAAGCGAATACGGCCGAACGACAGCATGTCGACCAAACTGTGCCAGGATAGATTGTACCATAGATGCCCTGCACTGACCAGTCGCACCACCTTGCCAGCCGATCACACGCAGTGTGGTTCACAGCTGCTCAAACCGCTTGCCCAATGCGGCGGGCGGCGAGCCGCCGATCAGTGCAAGAATGCCTCGCTGAAGCTTGGCCGGTACATACCGCTCAACCCATGCTGCCCCACCACCCACAACCAACAGTGCCACCACCATCAGCGCGAATGGGGCGGCCTGAAAGACCTGCGTAGGTACATTGGGATAGCTTGGCTGCAGAATACTCCCGAGCGACTTTAGCGCGCCGAACAGATAGGCGCCCAACGCCACACGGAAGGGACTCCAGCCGCCAAAGATCACGATCGCCAGTGCGATCCAACCCATGCCCGAAGTGTGTCGATGGCTCCACCCCAGCTTGACGCTCAACGAGTAGCTGGCGCCAGCAATGCCCACCAGCGCGCCGCCGATGGCGGCATAGGTATAACGCAACCGGTTTACCGCGATGCCGCGCGCAAACGCCGCCTCAGGGCGCTCTCCCACACTACGTAGGCGCAAGCCAGGCCGCGTGAGCGAAAGCCAACCCCAGGCCAAAAAGACCGCGACGTAGCTCGCGTACACCACCAGATTCTGGCGAAAGAACACCTCTCCCAGCACAGGGATACTGGCCAGCACGCCCAGCGGCATATACGGCACGCTCGGCCCCGGGATGCGCACATATGGCAGGCCGATGAATGAACTGAGATCAGCACAGAGCAACGTCAGCACAAAGCCAATGGCTACCTGATCTTGCTTCAGCACGATAGAGCTCAATGCCACGACGAGTGCCACCAGAGCCCCTACCACAGCCGCCACGAAAAACCCCAGCAGCAGGCTGTTGCCCAGATAAGCCGCCGCGAAGCCAGCCATGGCACTGAGCAGAATGGTGCCATCGAGCGAGAGGTTGACGATGCCCACGCGCTCCGTCAGCGTCTCACCAATGCCGGCAAAGATCAGCGGACTCGCCGAGGCTACTACACTCTGAAGGGTGGCTATCACCAGAGGATCAAGCATTGCGCTCCTTACGGTCGGCCAGCCGTTGCCGCCATCCCTTGATCAGAAAGAAAAAGAGCACCATGCTTGCTTGCAGAATGCCCCCCAGCGAGGAATCAAGCTGCATGCGGAGTTCAAGCCTGGGGCTGCCCACCTGAACGGCGCCAAAGAAAAAGACAATCAGCGGCACCGCAACAGCGCGTAGCCCCGAAAGCAGCACCACCAACTGCGACAGATAGCCATACCCCCCGGAGACCTGGGGAATCAGCCGGAAATAGACGGCTGTGGTCTGCAGCGAGCCGGCAATGCCGGCCATCAGGCCGCACACCACAAACGCCACGATCATCTCTCGGTGGGTGTTGATGCCCATGCGTGCAGCCGCAGCTGAGTTAAGCCCAATGGCCTTGAGCCTCAAGCCCCAGTGGGTATCGCGCAGTAAGAAGTAGACAATAACGAGCGCCGCTACAGCCAACCCAATAGACACGAGGCTGGCTCGTGAGCTGCCGATCATGGGCATGCGCGCCGCCAATGGGAACGGCTCGGTGCCACTCATGGTTGCACCGTCGGGCGGGCGCCACGGGCCAAAGATGAGATAGTTGGTCAAAGCCACCATCACAAAGTTCATTCCCAGGCCAGCAAAGATCTCGTTAACCCTACCCCACGTGCGCAGTGCCCCGATCACCACCCCGAGCACAGCGCCGCCTGCCGCACCCGCCAAGAGCGTCAGCGGCAAGATCAGCCAGGGCGGGCCCTGGACGCCCAGTGCCACCCAGGTTGCGGCCAAAGCTCCGGCCACGATCTGCCCCTCGACGCCAATGTTCCATAGCCCTGCGGCAAAAGTAACAAGCATGCCTGCCGCGCACAACGCCAGCGGCACCATCACCACCGCGATATCGCCCCACTTCTTGGCTGAGCCGAACGCGCCCGCCAGAATATTGCCAAATGCTTCCAGCGGATTAGCGCCCGCTGCCAGCAGAATCAGTGTGGCGAACAAAAGTGTCACGACCACAGGAGACAGCATCAAGGCCAGCTGTGTAACGCCAGACCGCTTCACAGGCCGCGCCCCCCAATGAGATACCCCAGCTCTTGCACCGTCACCGTTGGCGCGTCAACAGGTGCCGACACGCGCCCGCCTGAAAAGACCATGATGCGGTCGCTATACTGCAGCAGTTCATCCAGGTCAGTCGAAGTGAAGATCAGTGCGGTACCGCGCTCACGCCGGGCCAGCAGATTGCTCCAGATCCACTGTGCTGAACTGACATCAAGGCCGCGAGTAGGATGCTCCAACAACAGCACCGTAAGCTCAGCGGGCAATAACGCCAACAGGGCACGCTGTTGATTGCCGCCCGACAGCTTGTCGACGGCGGTCAGTGGCTGGCCGACGATGTGAAACGCGGCGATCTGCTCGCGTGTCAGGCTGTCTGCAGCGGGCCAGTCTAACACAAGCCCATGGCCGCAGTGATGGCAGAGTGCGAAATGCTCGCGCAATGAGAGCCCTGGTATCATGCCTTCCTCGAGACGAGCGGCTGGCACCAAGGCTACACCCCGATCGCGGAATGCCCCATAGGGGCGGCCAGCCAAATCCTCGGTCCCCAGCAGGATGCTCCCCGCCCGCGGGCGCACGATGCCCGCGATCGCCTGCATGAGCAGTTGCTGTCCGCTGCCTTCAAGACCCGCCAGTCCCAGCACCTCGCCGCGTCTCACGTGCAGGTCGACGCCATCAAGCGAGAGCCGATGGTCGCGAACCGAAAGCTGCCGCACCTCGAGCGCCCCACCATCGATCGGCACAACTGGACGCGCGCCCGCAGGCAGCTGTTGCCCAAACATCAAGTGAACCAGTCCATCGGCGTCAAAAGGAGCCTCGAGCTCACCAACGTTGCGGCCCTTGCGCAGCACCGTCACGCTGTCGCACAGAGATTGCACTTCATCGAGTTTGTGAGACACAAACACCACGCTGAGCCCCTCTTGAGCAAGATGCTTCAAGGCATCGAATAGCAGCGCCTTCTGCGGCGCCGAGATGCCGGTAGTCGGCTCATCAAGGATGATCGTCCTCGCCCCCAGTGCCAACAGTCGTGCAAGCTCGAGTTGCTGCCGCTCGCCAACCGTCAAGCTGCCCACCACTGCCTCAGGGTCAAGCTTGAAGCCAAAACGCTGACACAGATGCTCCAGGCTAGCCAGCATCGGACGGCGACGACGATACAGGCCGCCGCTCTGCCCCAGGCCAAAGTTGTCGAGCACGGAGAGCTGTGGGACGTCCATCGGGTCCTGGTGGAGCATACCCACACCCACGCGAATTGCGTCAGCGGGGCTGCTTGGATGGTGCTCTACACCATCCAGCAATATCCGCCCGGCATCTGCAAAAGTATAGCCCGACAGAATGCGCATCAGCGTGGTCTTACCGGCGCCATTCTCACCCAGCAGGCCTCGAATCTCGCCTGCCGCGATGGTCAGATTGACGCCCTCATTGGCTACAACAGCGCCATATCGTTTGTGGATGTTGACGAGTTCGATCTTCATATTCGCTCAGGCACGAGGGGCCAGGCTAGCTGGCCCCTCGCAAAGGTGAGTATCTCTAGTTGCTTGCGCCTTCCATACCCTCAAGCAGTTGTGGCAGGTACCAGATCTGATCATCGGTCGCCTGCTCGCCATCGGCAAGGTATGGAGTACCATCCTGCAGATTGAGAGGGCCGACAAAGAGCTTGCTCTCGCCCTTGGCCAACCGCTCGATATAGTTCTGGACGTTCGCAGTGTCCTCATCGCTCAATGCAGGCCCATAGCTGAAGCCGACGGGCGAGACCTCGTTGTCGTTAAAGCTGTCCCACACAGGCGACTCCCACTCCCAGCCCTGCTCCAGCAGGCCATCCTTATCCTCACGAACCGCCTCGACGGTGCGGATATAGAAGGGCTTCCAGTTAAAGTAGGGCACGCCCAAGCACACCTCAGGCTTGACGGCGCAGGCATCCTCATAGTCATAAGGCACGGCCCACACCTTCTGTCCCTGGTCATAGCGCTGGCCAGCAACCACGATGGCTTCAGTGGTGTCGATACCTGACATAAGCACATCGACGCCACCATTGAACAGGTCGTTCGCGACCTCAGTCGGGTCGAGGGTCACGCCAGGGATATTGAACCAGAAGCCAATCCAGGTAACCACAAAGCGCAGATCCTCGGCGCTCCCGCCGCGATACAGCTCGTAGCACTCACGAGCCCCCTGATAGGCCGAGGCGGCCAAACGACGCGTCTCGTCGTTAATGACGGGGCCCAGATAGCCGATGGCGCCAGTCTCGGTCTTGAGGGCAGCCGCACACCCAGCGATGGCCTTGGTGTACTCCATGCGCGACATAAAGTTAGTCACGTTAGAGGGCGCTTTGCCCGTCTTGGCGTGGTCGCCGGAGACATGCACGAACTGCACGTCAGGATACTTGGCCGCCACCGAATCGGTGTCCACCGCAAAGTCGTCAGAGGTGGTAAAGATAAGCGTGGCGCCTTCTGACACCATGTCATCGACCACCTGCTCCAGCGTCGTTCCTGCACGGTCAGCTGCATTCATCTTGTCGAGATGGATGAACTTGACGTTCTCTAGCTCGGCAACAGCCGCCTCTGCTGCGCGGTAGTGCGCCTCACTCCAGCCGTGATCGTTGTATGGGCCAACCAGAACGAGCCCGAACACAAACTCCTCGTTCGACTTGGCGCCACAGCCACTGAGCAGCACCGCCGCCACCAGCAAAACCGACACCAACACCCAGGCCTTCTGTTTGATCATCTCAGCCGTCTCTCCTTCCCCTTAAAACAGACTTGGCTGCATGCGCCAGACCAACCGGCCAACGCATGCGCTACACCCAGCAAAAAGCAAAGACGACCAGGCAATCTGCCTTGGCCGTCTTTGGCGCTCTCACGCGCGGGCTACGCCCGCCTGGCTGTATATGCACATCATAGGAGGCTATGAGCAGTTGTCAAGCGCCGCCCAAAGGCTAGCGCACATCCTCCTCAAAAGATCCTCAGCGCACTGTCGGGATCACGACCAGGGCGGCCAGGTCTTTGAGCACCGGCGTGACGTCGTAGCTGCGCCAGTCCTCGTTCATGGGGCCAACAGTGAATACAGTGCACCCCAGAACATAGCTGTCCTTGCGGAGCTCGCTGTCGTACCATGCCAGTTGCTGCATATAGGTCACTACCGGATCATCACCCAGGCCGTTGTCACGCCAGTAGGTATGAAAGTCATACCAGCCATGCCCCTTTGGCCCGGGCCGATTGGTGACCAGGCCGTCTACGCCTGCCTCTGTGATGATGAGGGGGATCACGAGCCCGTTGGGGATGAGGTGGTCTTGGTACCACCAGCGATAGCGTAGCGTCAAAGCGCCACGATCTGGATGATTCGGGTGGCCGGGCAGGCCAGCGCCCACGCTGCGCTCCATTGTGGGGGCATCGTACTCGTGCAGCGATAGCACGGCGCCATGCTGTTTGCCGACACTGATCGCTGGCAAGAATTGACGCATGCCATCCCATTCAGGCACGCCTGTAGAGAAAGAGCCGATTGCGCATCGGAAGCCGTGTGCCGCCATAGCACGCACACGCTCGGCCTCGAACTGCGCGTACCAGTCCATCCTATCGGCAACATCAGGCTCGTTGAGGCCTTCCCAGTAGTCCACGAGTGGGTTCGCGCGGTAAGAGTCCAAGTGCTTGTTGACAAAAGC
>Ga0123329_1004622_pt1 | contig 10678 bp, 7 predicted proteins | sample BioC12SIPDNA_FD_89703 | JGI IMG/M metagenome (GOLD analysis project Ga0123329, IMG submission 89703) | Anaerobic biogas reactor microbial communites from Washington, USA - Biogas_R1_B C12 SIP DNA | ecosystem: Engineered > Bioreactor > Anaerobic > Unclassified | place: Washington, USA | collected... | reverse complement strand
GGCCACCCGGAGGTTGCCCGGGGTGTACACGGGCAGGCGCGAGGGGGAGACACACACCGAGTAGACGCCGAGGTCGACAGCCTCCTCGACGAGCCACTCGACGTCGGCGGCCGTCGCCTCCGGTTTCAGGAGGGTGTGGTCGATGTACTGGGCCAGTTCGCTGCGCTTCATACCTCCAGTTCTAGTCGATCTTCCCGAGGATGAGCGTGCGCGGGGTGGGCGGGGTGTCCCCGATGACCGGCGCCAGCACCTCCAGGGCGCGGTCGAATCGCTGCGGGGTGTCGGTGTGGAGCGTGAGCAGCCGCTGCCCGCGGGTGACCCGGGTGCCCAGCGGCGCGTGGATCTCAATGCCCGCCCCCGCCTGCACCGGGTCCTCCTTCCGGGAGCGTCCCGCGCCGAGCCGCCAGCTGGCGGTGCCGACCTCGAGTGCGTCGAGGCCCGTGACATAGCCGTCCCGTTCGGCCAGCACGTCACGTGTGTGCCGGGCCTGTGGCAGCGGGGCGTCCGGGTCGCCGCCCTGCGCGGTGACCATCGCCCGCCACGTGTCCATCGCGCGGCCGTCCCGCAGAGCGTCGGCGGGGTCGGCGTCGACCCCGGCGAGGGTGAGCATCTCCCGGGCCAACGCCAGCGTCAGTTCCACGACGTCCGCCGGTCCCCCACCGGCGAGCACCTCCACGGCCTCGCGCACCTCCAGGGCGTTGCCCACGGTGCGTCCCAGCGGCGTCGACATGTCGGTGAGGAGTGCGCAGCTGCGCACTCCCGCGTCCTCCCCCAGCTCGACCATGGTGCGGGCGAGCTCGCGGGCGTCGGCAAGCTCCCTCATGAACGCCCCGGACCCCACCTTGACGTCGAGGACGAGGGCGTCGGTGCCCTCGGCGATCTTCTTGCTCATGATCGAGCTGGCGATCAGCGGGATCGAGTCGACCGTGCCGGTGACGTCGCGCAGCGCGTAGAGCTTCCGGTCCGCGGGCGCGAGATCGGCACCCGCCGCCGCGACGAACGCCCCCGGACCGCGCAGGATGTCCTGCATCTCGGGCGTCGACAGGTCCGCCCGCCACCCGGGGACGGCCTCCAGCTTGTCCAGCGTCCCACCCGTGTGCCCCAGCCCGCGGCCGGAGAGCTGCGGCACCGCGACCCCGTGCGCCGCGACCAGGGGTCCGAGCGGCAGCGTGATCTTGTCGCCCACCCCACCGGTCGAGTGCTTGTCCACCGTCCCCTTTCCCAGCGTCCACCCCATCCGGCTGCCCGAGTCGATCATCGCGTTCGTCCAGTCGACGATCTCCCGCCGTTCCATCCCGCGGAGGAAGACCGCCATCGCCAGCGCCGCCATCTGCTCCTCGCCCACCCGGTCGTGCGTGTAGGCGTCGATGACCCAGTCGATCTGGGCGGTGCTCAGGGCGGCACCGTCACGCTTGGTGCGGATAATGTCGATCATGTCCATGGTGCCCATCCTAAGGAGATGACATGCTTCTCGACCTGCTGGACCAGGCCCGCCGCGCCGCCGCCCACGCCTACGCCCCGTACAGCAACCACCCCGTCGGAGCCGCCGTGCTCACCACCACGGGGGAGGTCTTCACCGGCTGCAACGTCGAGAACGCCGCCTACGGGGAGACCATCTGCGCCGAACGCGGCGCCGTCATGGCGATGGTCGCCGCCGGCTTCCGTGACATCGAGGCCGTGGCGGTCAGCGGCCCCGACGGCCCGTGCTGGCCCTGCGGCTCCTGCCGCCAGGTGCTCCACGAGTTCGGCTGCCGCCGCGTGCTTGTCGACGACCACGAGGTGGATTTCGCGGACCTGCTGCCGCACGCCTTCAGGCTGTGAATCGACAAACCCCGCTCACCGACGGTGAACGGGGTTGATCTCGGAGTGGCTTACTCAGCGGACTCCTCGGAGGACTCCTCAGCCGGAGCCTCCTCGGCAGCCTCGGCCTCTGCCTCAGCCTTGGCGGCCTCCTCGGCGGCAGCCTTCTCGGCGGCCTCCTTCTCAGCAGCAGCCTTGGCCTCGGCCTCCTCCTTGGCCTTGCGCTTCTTCTCGGTGATGGCCTCAGCGGTCGGGCCCTCGTTGGCCTCGGCCAGAGCCTGGTTGAACAGGTCCAGCTTGGACGGCTTCTCCTCGGCGACCTTGAGGGTGCCCTCGGCGCCCTCCAGGCCCTTGAACTTCTGCCAGTCGCCGGTGACCTTCAGCAGAGCCATGACCGGCTCGGTCGGCTGGGCGCCGACGGACAGCCAGTACTGTGCGCGCTCGGAGTCGATCTTGATGACGGACGGCTCCTGCTTCGGCTCGTAGATGCCGATGTTCTCGATGACCTTGCCGTCACGGCGGGTGCGGGCGTCGGCGATGACGACGCGGTAGTGCGGGGTGCGGATCTTACCGATACGCTGCAGCTTGATCTTGACAGCCATGTGGGGCTCCTCGTGAGTCACTGGGCAGTTCAGACACCCGCCTCCTGTCGGCGGGCCGGTTCAACCCTTGGATTTCACTGCGTGTGACTGACCGGTCGACCGTGGTCGGGGGCGGTGTTACGCAGTAACCCGGAAAACTATACCGGGTCACCGCACGAGGATGAAATCGCTACTTCCGGCCCTGACCGAAGTCGAGGTTGTCCAGGTCGATGCCCTCCATGCCCTTCGGCATCTTCGGCATTCCCGGGATGTTCGGCATGCCCGGCATGCCACCGCCGGCCTCCATCTGCTTCTGCAGCTGCTGGAGCTGCGCCATGTCGGGCATCCCCGGCATGCCGCCGCCCATGCCCGGCATCTGCGGCTGACGCATCGGACGACGCTTCCCGCCCTTGCCCTTGCGGCCCTTGGGGCGCTTCTTGGTGGCGGAACGGTTCATGCCGCCACCCGGCATGCCGAACTGGCCGGCCATCTTGCCCATCATCTTCTTCGCCTCGAAGAAGCGCTCGACGAGCTGGTTGACGTCGGAGACGGTGACGCCGGAGCCGGCGGCGATGCGCTTGCGTCGGGAGGCGTTGAGGATCTTCGGGTCCTCCCGCTCGGCGGGGGTCATGCCGCGGATGATGGCCTGGATGCGGTCGAGCTGCTTCTCGTCCACCATGTCGGCCATCTGGTTCATCTGCTTGCCACCGGGCAGCATCTTGAGGATGTTGCCCAGCGGACCCATGCGGCGGATCATGAGCATCTGGTCGAGGAAGTCCTCGAGGGTGAGCTCACCGGTGCCCAGCTTGGCGGCGGTCTCCTCGGCCTTCTTCTGGTCGAGGACCTGCTCGGCCTGCTCGATGAGGCTGAGGATGTCTCCCATGCCGAGGATCCGGCTGGCCATGCGCTCCGGGTGGAAGACGTCGAAGTCCTCGAGCTTCTCACCGGTGGAGGCGAACATGATCGGCTTGCCGGTGACCTCACGGATCGACAGGGCGGCACCACCGCGGGCGTCGCCGTCGAGCTTGGTGAGCACGACACCGGTGAAGTCGACGCCGTCGCGGAAGGCCTGGGCGGTGTTGACCGCGTCCTGGCCGATCATGGCGTCGATGACGAAGAGGACCTCGTCGGGGTTGACGGCGTCGCGGATGTTGCGCGCCTGGGTCATCAGCGTCTCGTCGATGCCGAGGCGACCCGCGGTATCGACGATGACGATGTCGTGCTGGAGGCGACGGGCCTCCTCGATGCCCCGCTTGGCGACGTCCACCGGGTCACCGTGGGAGGTGCCCATGTCGTGGTCGTGGGAGTCGATGGAGGTGCCCGGGTCGGGGGCGAAGGTGGGCACGCCGGCGCGCTCACCGACGATCTGCAGCTGCTGGACCGCGCCCGGTCGCTGCAGGTCACAGGCCACGAGCATCGGGGTGTGGCCCTGACGTGCCAGGTGCTTCGCCAACTTTCCGGCGAGGGTGGTCTTACCGGCGCCCTGGAGGCCGGCGAGCATGATGACCGTCGGCGGGGTCTTGGCCAGGGTCATGCGGCGGGTCTCGCCGCCGAGGATCTCGACGAGCTCCTCGTTGACGATCTTGACCACCTGCTGCGCAGGGTTGAGCGCCTCGGAGACCTCGACGCCGGCGGCGCGCTCCTTGATCCGCTTGATGAATCCGCGGACGACGGGCAGGGAGACATCCGCCTCCAGCAGCGCGAGGCGGATCTCGCGGGCGGTGGCGTTGATGTCCGCCTCGGTCAGTTTGCCCTTGCCGCGGAGCCCGGTGAGGGCACCGGTCAGGCGGTCTGAAAGAGATTCGAACACAGGGACACTCTCCTACGCGATCGACACATGAACTCCCCCATGCTAACCGTTCCCCAGCACGCGGGTCACATCTCTGTCCACCTTACGGCGGTCGACGACTCCCGGGAGGGACACATGGACGATCATCGTGGCGCCCGGGGTGGTGAGCGAGAGCCACTCGAACTCCGGCAGGACGCCCAGCAGCGCGGCCAGCGCCCCGACCCGCACCCCGGTGCGCACCTCCAGGACCTGCCCGTGCCACGACAGCCACGTCGGCGCCGGCGGCGGCACGGGCACCGCGGTGTGCACGCCGGACTTGTGTGCCTGGATGAAGGCGCCGGTGTCGAGGTCGTCGAGCTTCTCGACGGTCGGGCGCGCGTCGTACTCCGCGTGCTCCCCCACGATCCGCACGGCGCTGAGCTTCCACGCCTTCGCCACGAGCAGGGCGAGGATGCCACGCGGGTCGTGCCCGCGGGCAGCGATGGTTACGACGTCGCCGTCGCGCCGCAGGGTCAGCTGCTCCGGCGCGTGGACGTGCGGGCGCAGCGGCGTCGCGGGCACCAGGGCGCGGCGTGCCCGGTCGACGAGGGTGCGCAGGCCGGACTCCAGGCGGGCGTTCCACACGCCGGGCCCCGTGGCGCGGGCGTCGGCCTCGGTGAGCACCTCGAGGAGGTCGAGGGTGTCGCGGTCGTAGTGGACGGCGTCGAGAAGCAGGTCCCGGGTGTCATCGGACGTGGGGTCGTGACGCGCGGCGAGGCGGGCGATGGTGGTGTGCTCGGCGACGAGCGTCTGCACCCGCGACCGGTCCGGCAGGTTGAGGCCGAGGCGGGCGGCCATGCGGGCGACGAACTCCGCGCCGACCTGCTCGTGGGGCCGCCCGTACCCCTTGCCGATGTCATGGAACAGCGCCGCGAGGAACAGCAGGTCAGGGCGCGCCACCGAGACGCCCACCGCCGCGCAGAGGGCGACCGTCTCCAGGCTGTGCTGGTCGATGGTGTGGATGTGGGTCCGCTCCCGCGGCATGCGTCCCCGGACGTGCTCCCACTCCGGCACCAGCCGGGTCCACAGTCCGTGCCGGTCGAGCTCGTTGACCACCTCCGGGTGCGCGAGCAGCTCGAAGAAGTCCTCCGCCGCGGCCGCCGGGAACACCGCGGGCATGTCGGGCAGCTCCCGCAGCCGGAGCCACGTGTGCGTGGTGACGGGCAGCCCCGTCCGCGCGCTGGCCGCCGCGACGCGCAGCACCAGGGCGGGATCGCTGAAGTTGGGGCGGCGCGACAGGGTGATCTCGGAACCGGCGGCGACGACGTCGACGTCGAGGGGGCGGCGCACACGCCGCACCCGCGAACCCAGCGCCGCCCGGGAGGCGGCCAGCGCGGCGGTGACGGCGGCGTCGATACGCCGGGCGGCACCGGCCACCTCCCCGGAGAGCTCGTGCCGGTCCGCCATGCCCAGGTCGGCGGCGATGTCGGTCGCGAACTCCGGGTCGAGGACGTCGCGGCGGCGGCGGGCGTGGGTGTGGAGGAGGCCGCGGACGTCGAGAAGCAGCTGTCTCTCGGCGTCCAGCGCCGGCACGTCGCAGAGCTGCGCCAGCGCCAGGGCGCGGAGCAGGTCGAGGTCACGCAGGCCACCGCGGCCGTTCTTCAGGTCCGGGTGCGTCATGGTGACCACCGACCCCGACCGCCGCCACCGCGCGATGGCCGTGCCGACGAGCGCGTCGAAGTTACGGTGGATCTCTACCCGCCACTCACACAGCACCAGCTCCCGGGTCCGGGCGGTGAGCTCCGCGTCCCCCGCGAGGTGCCGCATCTCCAGCAGCGCGAGCGCCGCGGTGGAGTCCGCACTGATCATCCCGGCGCACTCCGCGGGGGTGCGCACGGCATGGTCGACGCGCCACCCGCTGTCCCACAGGGGGTACCACAGCTTCCCGACGTCCGGCTCCACCCCCTCCAGGTGCAGCAGGAGCAGGTCGAGGTCCGAGTGCGGCGCCATCTCCCGCCGCGCGAGGGACCCGGTGGCCACGAGGGCGCACCCGGGTGGGACGGTGAGGTCAGAGAGCAGCTTCATCGTGTTCGCCGGTACGCACCCGGACCACACGTTCCACGGAGGTGACCCACACCTTGCCGTCGCCCATCTTGCCGGTGTACGCCGCGCGGGTGATCGCGTCGATGACGTCGTCGACCTGCGCGTCGGTGACCAGCGCCTCCAGCTTGACCTTCGGCACGAAGTCGGTGGCGTACTCCGCCCCGCGGTAGACCTCGCTGTGTCCCCGCTGGCGACCGTACCCCTGCACCTCGGTGACGGTGAGTCCGCCGACGTCGAGCGCCTCGAGGGCGTCCCGGATGTCGGTGAGGGTGAAGGGCTTGACCACGGCGGTGACGAGTTTCATGGACCAGATTCTAGGACACCGGGAAGCAGAAAAGGGGCCCTAAGGCCCCTTCCTTGCTTCCCGACGGCTACTTGCCGCCGAGCAACGCGTCCACGAAACCCTCGACCTCGAAGGGTGCGAGATCGTCCGCGCCCTCGCCCAGGCCGACGAGCTTGACCGGCACGCCCAGCTCCTCCTGCACCTGGAAGACGATGCCGCCCTTGGCGGTGCCGTCCAGCTTGGTCAGCGCCACGCCGGTGATGTCCACGACGTCACGGAACACCCGCGCCTGGGTCAGACCGTTCTGGCCGACGGTGGCGTCGAGCACCAGGAGGACCTCGTCCACCACGGCCTTCTTCTCGACGACACGCTTCACCTTGCCCAGCTGGTCCATCAGACCGGTCGCGGTGTGCAGACGGCCGGCGGTGTCGACGAGCACGACGTCCGCCTGCTCCTCGACGCCCCTGGCGACGGCGTCGAAGGCCACGGACGCCGGGTCCGCGCCCTCGGCGCCCCGGACGGTGGTGGCGCCGACGCGACGGCCCCAGGTCTCCAGCTGGTCGGCGGCGGCCGCACGGAACGTGTCCGCCGCGCCCAGCAGCACCTTGTGGCCCATGGACACGAGGACGCGGGCCAGCTTGCCGGTGGTGGTGGTCTTGCCGGTGCCGTTGACGCCGACGATGAGGATCACGGCCGGCTTGCCCTGGTACGGCATCGCCTTGATGGAACGGTCCATCTCCGGGTGGCACGCCTCGATGAGGGTCTCACGCAGCATGGCGCGGGCCTCGGCCTCGCTGGAGACACCGTGCTCGGCGATCTTCTCGCGCAGGGAGTCGACGACGTTCATGGTGACGGTGGTGCCCAGGTCGGCCATGAGGAGGGTGTCCTCGATCTCCTCCCAGGCGTCCTCGTCCAGGTCACCGGCGCTGAGGATGCCCAGCACGCCCTGGCCGATGACGTTCTGGGAACGGGCCAGACGGCCACGCAGACGACCGATGCGGCCGGCGGCCGGGGCGATCTCCTCGACCTCGGCCGGGGCCGGGGTCGGCTCGGGGGCCGTGGTCGGGACCGGGGTCTGCTCCAGGGCGGCCTCGACGGCTCCGGCGGTGACGGAAGCTGCGGCGGCGGCCTCCTCGGCTTCCTCCTCGGCGCGCTCCTGCTCCTCGACGACCTCCTGGATCTCCGGCTCCTCCTCCGCCTCTGCCTCGACCTCGGCGGGGGTGTCGATCTCCGGCTGCGGCTCCGGCTCCTCGGCGATCTCCTCGAGCTTCTCGGCGACCGGCTCGGTCACCTCGATCTCCACCGGCTCCTCGACCGGCTCCTGGACAACCGGCTCCTCGGGGACGTAATCGGTGGCCTCGGCGGCACCCTCCAGGGAGAAGGGCGCCTCCTCCTCGTGCTCGAGGGGCTCGGCTACCTCCACCGGCTCGGGGATGACCGGCTCGGGGGCGGCGAGCCGCTGGTTGTCGAGGAGCTCCGGCTCACGCTCGTCGGCCTGGGCCGGGGCGAAGTTGAAGCCTCCGGTGGCCTGGTAGTTGCCGGACTTCTCCTGCTGGGTGAGTTCCTTGGGGGCCTCCTCCTTCTTCTCGAAGCTGACCGTCTTGGCCTTCTTGCGGTTGAGCCCGATGATGACGAGCAGGATGAGCAGCAGAATCGCGACGACGGCGATGCCGATGATCAGGTAGGTCGTGTTCATGACCTCCATAGTGTCAGTCCGGGCGTGAATATTCACGCTGGGCGCTGTGCCGGACTCATCCGCTGGCTGATCACCCGGGTGACGCCGTCGCCCCGCATCGTCACTCCGTAGAGCACGTTCGCGACGTCCATCGTCGGCTTCTGGTGCGTGATGACGATGAGCTGTGAGTCCTGCCGCAGATCCTCGAACAGGGCGATGAGGCGGCGCAGGTTGACGTCGTCAAGCGCGGCCTCGACCTCGTCCATGACGTAGAAGGGGCTGGGGCGGGCCTTGAAGATCGCCACGAGCATCGCCAGCGCGGTCAGCGACTTCTCGCCGCCCGAGAGCAGCGACAGGCGGCGGACCTTCTTGCCCGGCGGGCGGGCCTCGACCTCGATGCCGGTGGTGAGCATGTCGTCGGGGTCGGTGAGGAGGAGGCGGCCCTCGCCGCCGGGGAAGAGCGTCTGGAACACCAGCGGGAACTGCTTCTCGACGTCCACCCACGCATCCGTGAACAGCTGCAGGATCTTCGCGTCGACCTCGTCGATGACGCCGCTGAGATCCCGGCGCGCCCGGATGACGTCGTCGAGCTGCGTGGAGAGGAACTCGTAACGTTCCTCGAGGGCCTTGAACTCCTCGAGGGCGAGCGGGTTGACCTTGCCGAGCGAACGCAGGTCCTTCTCCGCCTGCGCGAGGCGTGTCTCCTCGGCCGCGCGGTCGAAGTCCTCGCCCGGGGTGTACCCGGCCATGAGGTCGGCGACGGCGATGCCCAGCTGCTCGACGATCTTGGCCTCCGCCTCGTCGATGCGCACCTGCGCCCGGGAACGGGCGATGTCGCCGGCGTGGGCGTTGTCGGTCAGACGTCCAAGCTGCTGGCGGGCGGCGTTGACCCGGTCGCGGGCCCGCGCCAGGCGGGAGTTCAGTTCGGTGCGCTGCCGGGCCAGTTCATCGCGTTCCGACGCCGCCCTCTCTGTCGCGTCCGCCACCCGCGCCGCCAGGTCGAGGGCGCCCCGCTGCACGACGGCCGCGAGCTCCGCCGCCTCCCGCCGCTTCCGCATGATCTCCTCGTGCCGGGCCTTCGCCTGCCTTTCGTGGGCGGCCTGCCGGCGCAGTGCCTCGCCCCTGCCGGTGGCCTGCCCGGCGCGTTCCTCGGCGGTGCGCAGGGCGAGGACGGCCTCCATCTCCATGGCCTTGACCTGCGCGAGCGCGGTGTTCGCCTCGTCCCGGGCGAGGGTGGACGGTTCCTCGGGGGCGTCGGCGTCCTCCACGCGGGCGAGGCGGTCGCGGGCCTCGGCGAGCTGGTCGCGCAGGGCGGCGAGGCGGGCGTCGGCGCCCGTGGCCCGCTCCGCGGCGCGCTGGTGTTCCGCCCGGTTGGCCTCGTACTGCCGCTGCAGGCGGGCGAGATCGCGTTCCCAGCCGGTGACGGCCTGGTCGTGCTCGCGCAGCGCGGCCTTGCGGGCGGCGGCGTCGACACGCGCCTCCTCCGCGGCGATCCGCGCGCCCTCGAGGGTGCCGGAGAGCTGCTCGAGGAGGGCGCGGGCGTCGAGAAGCTCCTTCTCGGCGGCGGCGATCTGGGTGCCGACTTCCACGGAGGAGACGGTGCCGTGGCCGGCCTGCAGCCACCCCTCCCCGCACACGAGGCCCTCAGGGGTGACGGCCCGCAGTCGTGGGTCGGCGTCGACGGTGGCCCGCGCGGTGGGTAGGTCGGGGGCGAGGGCGACGTCGGCGAGCAGGCGGTTGAGGGTCCGCGCGATGCGGGCGTCGGCGTCGAGGTGGTCGAGCAGCCACGTCACGCCGGCGGGCAGGTCCGCGGACAGGCGCCAGGACTCGCCGTCGGTGGTCTCGTCGATGAGCACGGTGCGCGACGCCCCCGCGAGCTTCTCGACGACCCCCTCGTCCACCTCCCCCACCAGTCCCTCGGCGTGTGCGCCGAGCGCCGCGGACACCGCGCGGCCGTGCTCGGTGCGGATGAGCGCGGCCAGGCCCGGCCAGTCGAGGTCCACGGCGGCGACGGGCACGTTCTGGCGCAGCGTGTCGATGCGCGACTGCAGCGAGTACACGGCTCTCTCCCGCTGCCGCTGCTCGTCGCGGAGCTGGTCGAGGCGCTTGTCGGCGGCCCCTGCCTCGCTGGCGGCCCGGACGTGGGCGTCCTCCAGCGGGGCCCGCTCCCCCTGCAGCCCGCGGATCCGCTCCGCCACCTCCTCGGCCTCCCGCTGGGCCGTGGTCGTGCGTTCCAGGGTCCCGGCGAGGGTCTCCGCCTGGTGGGCGATCTCCTCCTCCGCCGCGCGGACCTGACCGGCGAGCGACTCCTCCGCGGCGAGCAGACGGACGACACCTTCGCGACGGTCCGCGATCGCCCGGACCTGCGCCATGTGCTCGGCCTCCGCCTCCCGGCGTGCCTCCTCCCGCGTGTGGACCTCGTCCCGGATGGACTCCAGCCGCTCCGCAGCGATCTCCACGGCCTCGGT
>Ga0123329_1004619_pt1 | contig 10681 bp, 9 predicted proteins | sample BioC12SIPDNA_FD_89703 | JGI IMG/M metagenome (GOLD analysis project Ga0123329, IMG submission 89703) | Anaerobic biogas reactor microbial communites from Washington, USA - Biogas_R1_B C12 SIP DNA | ecosystem: Engineered > Bioreactor > Anaerobic > Unclassified | place: Washington, USA | collected... | reverse complement strand
CGAGGCCTACCCCGACGTCGCCCTGGCGCTCACCGCCAGCCGCACGTTCGACGGCAAGCTCCAGCTCCTCGAGTACGTACCCACGGTGCTCGCCGGACCGCCCGGTGCCGGTCCCGGGAGCGATAGGAGGTGACGCCGTCCTACGAGCGGAGGACCGGCGTGGACGAAGCCGCTCAGGGAGCAGGCTCGTCGACCGGTGAGGCGAGCATGGCGACGAACTCGGCCACCACGTTCGGGTCGAAGTGCTTGCCGCTCTGCGACTCGATGTACTCGAGCGCCGCCTGCTGCGAGAGCGCCTGGCGGTAGGGGCGCTCCGAGGTCAGCGCGTCGAACACGTCGACGACCGCGAAGATGCGCGCCGGCAGCGGGATCTCCTCGCCCCGTAGCCCGAGCGGGTAGCCGCTGCCGTCCCACTTCTCGTGGTGCGAGCGCGGGATGGGCAGCGCCGGCGCCAGGAACTCGATGGGGGAGAGCAGCTCCACCGCGTAGTCCGGGTGGCGCCGCATGATCGCCCACTCCTCGTCGGTGAGCTTCCCCGGCTTGAGCAGGATCGAGTCGGGGATGCCCATCTTGCCGATGTCGTGCAGCAGCGCCCCGCGCCGCACGTGCACCAGGTTCTCGGCGCTGAAGCCCAGGCGCTCGGCGAGCGCCACGGTCATGTCGGTGACACGGCGCGAGTGCCCCTCCGTCTCCTCGTCGCGCAGGTCGAGCGCCCGCGCCCACCCCTCGATGGTGCGGTCGTACGCCAGACGCAGCTCCAGGTTCGACCGCTCTAGGTTCTCGAACAGCGTGGCGCTGTCGACCGCGATCGCCGCCTGCGTGGCCAGCGTCGTCAGGTACTCGTGCCAGTCGTCGTCGTCCTCCAGGTGCGAGCGGTGGAACAGCTCCAGCACCCCCTGCAGCTGCCCCTTCGCCACCAGGGGCGTGACCACGTACGCCTGGAAGCCGGCGTCGCGCAGGAACGGCAGCTTCGGCAGCGCCGCGGCGATCTCGGCCTCGCCCCGCAGCACGACCCGCCGGCGGGCGAGCGCCGCGCGCCCCACCGTCCCCTCGCCCAGCCGCACCCGCACGCCGCGCAGCTCGCGGCTCGGTAGCCCCCGGCTGGCGCCGAACATCAGCACGTGTTCGGCGCGGCTGAGCAGGCGCACGCTCGCGGCGTCCACCTGCAGGCGCCCGATGACCTGCTCCAGCACCACGTCGAGCGTGAGGCGGATGTCGAGGCTGCCGGTGATGGCCTGGTCGATCTTGTGCAGCGCGGTGATGCGCTCGAGGCGCTCCTCGAGCTCCTGGCTCAACGACTGGATGCGCGTGCGGGCCAGGGCGAGCTCGGACGTGTTGAGCGCCACGCCCGCCAGGTACTCGTTGCCCTCCAGCTCCAGGCGGGAGGCGACCAGGAGGTGCGGCACCTCGAGGCCGGCGCGCGTCAGCAAGGCGGCCTCGGTGGTGTCGCGGCCGTCCTCGAACACGCGCTGCACGTGGCGCCTGACCTCCTCGTGGTCCTTGGGGCTGAACACGTCCTCGAGGGTGGCGTTGGCGAGCTCCTTGTCGGTCATGCCGAGCGCGCGCGGGAAGTTGCGGTTCCAGCGCGTGAAGCGGCCGTCGCGCCCCAGCAGCGTGAAGATCGCGGGGAGGTTCTCGAGGGCGGCGGTGGAGAAGCGCTGCTCCTCGATCAGGGCGTCCTGCGCGCGGATGCGCTCGCTCGCCTGCTGGCGGACCTCGGCCTGCGCGGCGAGGGCGTCCTGCAGGGTGGTGTGCAGCACGTGCCCGAAGCGGTCGAGGAAGTAGGCGACCAGGACCAGGAGGCTGGCGGCCTGGACGCTGAACCACCAGTCGGGGTCGCCGTTCGTCGGGCTGGCGGGGAGCGCGCCGGCCTCCTCCAAGGCGGTCGACACGAAGATGGACGCGACGGCGACCGCGGCGCAGACGCCGAGGTTGCGGCGCGCGCCCACGACCCCCGAGAGCACGATGGGGAGGGTGAAGAACAGCAGGCACAGCGGGTTGGCGGCCAGGCCGCGCTGGAGGACCGGCACCGCGCCGGCGATCAGCAGGATCGCGGTGACGATGGCGAGCGCCACGCGCTGCTGGCCGCGCAGGTTGGCCAGCAGCGCGTAGCCGAGGACCGGCAGGGCCGCGAGGTTGAGCAGGAAGCCGAACCGGAACCGTGCGCCGTCGCGGAACGGGAGCGCCATCTGCACGAGGACGACGACGATGAGGCCGATCAGCACCAACAGGAGGTGATGCACCGCCCGGTGGCGGACGGTCGCCACGCGCGAGACGAGGTCGTTGGGCGCGCCGTCGGGGACGCCGGCGGGGCTGCCGAGCGCGCGACGCGTCACGCGCTGCCTCCGGCGTTCGTCTCGGGGTGCATGCACGACGTTAGCCGTTCCACTCCGGAGCCTCCTATCGCCTCTCGCACACGTGGGCCTGCGACCGTCCCTACATTAGCTGGCGGCGGGTGACGAGGCGCGAGGTCGGCGTGGCGTCGCGTGCCGGGGCGCGCATGCCCGAGAGGGGCGGGTGCAGCGGCGTCCGCTCGCGGCGGGTCGGGCTGGGCGCGCGTTCGCGCTCGGCGCGGCCGACGTGGATAATGGACGCATGACCACGGTGAGGCAGCTGCGCAAGGCCGCCCTGAGCCTGCCGGAGGCGGTGGAGGGCAAGCGCTTCGGGACGCTTACGTTCCGCGTGCGCGACAAGGGGTTCGCGACGCTCACCGACGACGGGCTCGTCCAGCTGTACATGAGCGACGAGGTCGCCGCGCAGGTGCTGGAGCGCTTCCCGGTGGCCGAGCGCCTGACGCGCTCCGGGAAACCGATCGGCGTGACCGTCCCGCTAGCCGCCGTGAACGGCATGCAGCTCAACGCGCTGGTGGAGAAGGCGTGGCTCTGCCGCGCGCCGAAGCGCCTGGCCGCCGCGCGCCTCGCGGCGCACCGAGGGGTCGCGCCCGCGGGCGAGGACGCGCTGCCGAGCCGCATCGGCAAGCCCGCCACGCGTGCGCTGCTCGCGGCCGGCGTCCTGACGCTCACCGACGTCGCCGCCAGGAGCGAGGCGGAGCTGCTGGCGCTGCACGGGGTGGGCCCGCGCGCCATCGGCATCCTGCGCGAGGCGCTGGCCGAGCGCGGCCTGGAGCTCGCGCCGTAGGGGTCTCAGCGCAGGCTCAGCTGCAGGTCCTGGGCGAGGTCGCCGGCGTACGCGACGGCGACGGTCGTGCTCGCGTAGCGCTCGCCCGGGTCCGAGATCTGCCCGTTGCCGTCGAGGTCGGTGCCGGCCTCGAGCAGGTACGTGCCGGCCGGCACCGGGCCGAGGTCGAACCTGCCGGTCACGCCGGCGTGCGCTTCCGCCACCAGCGTGCCGCCCTGGGAGAGGCGCACGACCACGTCGCGGTAGGTCACGCCGAGGGAGTTGCGGGCGTACTCCACCGCCTTGCCGGCGTCGAGCATGCCCCACCCGTACAGGTCGTCGCGCCCGGGGGCGCCGAGGTCGCGGGCGCTGGCGTGGAGGATCGCCGTGACGCTGGCGGGGTCGAGTTCGGGGTTCATGCTCCTCATCAGCGCGACCACCGCCGAGACGTGGGGGGTGGCCATGCTGGTGCCGGCCATGCGCAGCCAGGTCCCCTCGTCCTGCGCCAGGTCCCAACCGAGGCTCAGGACGCCGTTGGCCTTGTCGCCGCCGGGGGCGGCGATGTCGACGGCCTTGCCGGCGTTGCTGTACGACGCGCGCTTGCCCTGGGAGTCGGTGGCGGCCACGGCGACCACGCCGTCGAACGCGGCAGGGATGGACACGACGTTGGTGAAGCCGTCGTTGCCGGCGGCGGCCACCACGCTCACGCCCGCGTCGATGGCGCGCCTGACGGCCATCTCGAAGGTGGTGTTGGTGCCGTACCCGCCGAGGCTCATGTTGATGACGTCGACCGGCGCGATCGGTGGCAGCCCTGCGACGCTCTCGCCGGCGGCGTACTCGACGGCGGAGATCACGGCGTATGAGTCGAGCGCGCACACGAGGGTGGCGCCGTCCAGCGTCTCGTAGCCCACGCTCAGGGGCAGGACCTTCACGCCCGGCGCCGCGCCGCTGACGCCGAAGGCGGCGTTGAGGGTGGCCGCGACGGTGCCGGCCACGTGCGTGCCGTGCTCGACGCAGGCACCCAACGCCTCCGGGTCGGGGTCGTCCCGTTCGAAGTGGTAGCCCGGCAGCAGGTTGGCGCTCAGGTCGGGGTGGCGCGTGGCGAAGCCGCCGTCGATCACCGCCACCACCACGTCCGGGTCGCCCTGCGTGAGCGCCCACGCGCTGCCGAGGTCGATGTGGTCGTAGTGCCACTGCAGGCCGAAGTCGTGCGCCGCGTTCACCGCTTCGACCTGCGGGAGCAGCCAGCGCCGGTTCGGCTCCACCAGCGCCACGCGCCCGTCGGCCCGCAGACGCTCCACCTCGGCTTCGGTGGCGTGCACCTTGACCACCGGCAGGCCGCTGCTGAGCACGTCGGACGCGAGGCGCAGGCCGTGGTCGCGCGCGACGCCCGCGCCCATCGCCCGGAGCGTGGTGAGGTGCGGCCGCGCGCCTAGCGGCACGGGCCCCGACGCGCTCGCCTCGAGCGCCAGCGCCATGCCGTCGTCGAGCAGCACCAGGTACTCGCCCGGCACCACGTCGGGAGGCATGGCTTCCGACACGCTCGGGCTCGCGCCCTGCAAGGCGTCCGCTCGCGGGAGCGAGCCGGGCTTGATCTCGTCCGTGGGGTCGACGACGGTCCCGGTGACGTGCGGGAAGCGCATGCTCACGTGCACCGTGACCGAGCGGCCGCTACCGGAGAGCTTCAGGCGTCCGGCGTGCTGCTGCGCCGGCAGGCCAGAGCGGTCGACCGTCACCCTGACGGTGGAGCTACCGCCGCGGCCGGAGCTCTGGCTCACCTTCAGCCAGCTCGCGTCGGAGGTGAGCGTCCAGGAGCCGTTGGCGGTCACGCTCAGCGTCGCCTCGCTCGTGCCGTCGAACGACAGGTAGAGGGGCGCGACCTCGATCGAGGTGGCTTCGACCTCGGTGACCGACGGGTCGCACGCCAGCAGGGAGAGCAGCGGAAGCAGGACGAGAAGGAAGCGGGTTCGCAGGTAGGTGGGACGCATGGCACTCCTGGGTAGTTGGCCCGGCGAGCATACCCCCCTGGTGGGGCGTGCGCCGCCAGGTTGTTCCCATCCTGTGGCTGGGTGCCGGCAGGCCGTTGCTGGCTTCGGACGCGTCTGGGGTCTGTCGGCCGGCTGAGCTAGTCGCGCAGGCCGCGGACGCGGCGCTCGAGCTCGGCGCGCGAGATCTCGCCGACGTGCGTGTGCACCAGGGTGCCGTCGGCGGCGAAGAAGAGGGTGGTGGGGAGCCCGACGGTCCGGAGCTCGACCCCGAGGCGCGCGGTGGGGTCGCGGTACACGGAGCCGTGCGGCAGCCCGCGCTCGCCGAGGAAGGCCGTGACGTCGTGCGCCGGGCTGCCCTGGTCGGCGAGCGCGAACGGCACCTCGGGGTGCGCGGCGGCGACGTCGAGGACCATGGGCGTCTCGCGCCGGCACGGCAGGCACCAGGGCGCCCACAGGTTCACCACCAGGGGCCGCCCGGCCGCGATGCGCCCCAGGTCGGTGGGCTCGCCGTCCAGGGTCAGGAGCGGCGTGTCCGGCCTGGACGGGCGCGCCTGCTCGGCGGGCGTGAGGAGCGTCAGCGTGCCGCCCCAGGTGAGCAGCCCGAGGGCGGCGAGCGCCAGCGCGTGCCGGCTCCAGGCCCGCCGCCACACGGTGTACAGGGCCGCCGCCGCGAATCCCCATACCGGGCTGAAGCCGCCCTGCCAGAAGTAGAGGGCCGTCAGCGGCTCGCGGAGGTAAGCGGAGAGGTTCTCGAGCACGAAGCCGCCGCGCGCGCCCAGCAGGACCAGCACGGCGGACGTCCACGCCCAGTCGGAGACGCCCGGACGCCTGCGCTCCAGCAGGTGCGCCACCGCCAGGAACGCCACCAGCGCCAGGAGGGCCGCGAAGCGCGGGGTGGACAGGACGAACGGGCCTAGCTGGACGGCGGTCATGCTCTCTGGGGCTCCTTGGGGCACATCTCAACCCGAGGGGGGCCGGGGCCATGTATCGCTGGGTCGCGAGGCAGCGACTCGCGCGCCTGATGGAAACGGCCGACGTAGACGCCCTGGTCGCTTCGACTCCGAGAACGTCCTCCACCCGACGTCCAGGTTTAGCCTCAGCCACTGGTTCATCGCCAGCGTCGAGCGCTACGCGCTCGTCACCCGCGACAGGCTTGAGGTGCCCCCCGCCGACGCTCAGGCGGCAGCACGTGGGGCACGGCATCGGCCTCAACGTCTACGACCCGCCCATCCTCCGCGCCGGCAACGACACCGAGCTCCTCCCGGGCATGGTCCTCAACGTCGAGCCCCCCTACTACGAGGTCGGCTTCGGTGGCTTGCAGGTCGAGGACCTGATCGTGATCACCGAGACGGGCGCGGAGATGGTGACGCGCACCGAGCGGGGGTTGCGGCGGGTCTAGGGGTGCAGGAGCCGGCGGCTCCTCCTGGTGCGTTCCCTACGGCGGGTCGGCCGAGCCGTCACCCGCACCGCCGCTTGGGCGGTGGTGGCCGGTGGCGTCACTGTGAAGGGTGTCGGCGCGGCCGCGCCGTGTGGGCCTAGGGCGGTCTTCGGCCTGGCGGGCGGTGCCGAGGGCGGCGTCGCACCGTCCACGTTCCGAGCGGGCCTTCGATCGCGTTCGACGGACGCCTCCTCGCTGCCGTGGGGATCGGTCACCAGCCAGGGTCGTTGTGTGGTCGGTCGTGTGACCGCGGGCCGGGTGCTTGGCTCGTGGGTGCGTGTGATTCTGCCGTCAGAGATAGCGCCCCGTAAGCTCTGTAAATTGGATGGCTCAGCGACTTTCTCGTGAGAGACAGGAGCCATCGCTCCTCCAGAATGGGAAGTGCGAACAAACCCAGGAACGGAGTGGCACGATGGCTCAACTGAAGGATAGTCCTATGGCGGCGCGCGTGCGTGAGGCGCTGATCGACCAACCCGACTTCTTCCGCGACATCATCCAGGTGGCGCTGCAGCGGCTGCTGGAGGAGGAGATCACCCTGCACCTGAACGCCGACCCGCACGAGCGCACCGAGGAGCGGCGCGGGTACCGCAACGGTTACCGGAGCCGGCAGCTCAAGACGCGCGTGGGCACGCTCTCCCTGCTGGTGCCGATGGACCGCGAGGGCACCTTCAAGACGGAGCTCTTCGACCGTTATCAGCGCAGCGAGAAGGCGCTGGTGCTGTCGCTGATGGAGATGTACCTAGAGGGCGTGTCGACCCGGAAGGTCAAGGACATCACCGAGGTGCTGTGCGGGACGAGCTTCAGCAAGTCGACGGTGAGCCGCCTGACGGGCCAGCTCGACGTTGAGCTAACGGCCTGGCGGGAGCGGCGCCTGGACGAGGTCGCCTACCCGTACCTGGTGATGGACGCCAGGTAAGAGCACGTCAGGGTCGATGGCCGGGTGGTGAGCCAGGGCGTGCTGGTGGTGAAAGGCGTTAGGGCTGACGGGCAGCGCGAGCTGCTGGCGGTGGACGTGGCCGACAGCGAGTCGGAAGCGACCTACGACGCGCTCTTCCGGCGCCTCAAGGAGCGCGGCCTGCACGGCGTGCAGCTCGTGACGAGCGACGACCACAAGGGCCTGGTGGCCGCCATCCAGCGGCACTTCCAGGGCGCTGCTTGGCAGCGTTGCCAGGTGCACTTCCTTCGCAACGCGCGCGGCAAGGTGGCCCGCAAGTACCAGGCGGCGCTCACGGCCGACCTGAAGGCGATCTACGCCGCTCCCGATAGGGAGTGGGCGTTATCCCTCGCGCGCGAGGTGGTGGAGCGCTGGAGCGCCTCCCACCCGGCGGTGGCCGAGTGGCTGGAGGTCGGCATCGAGGCCACGCTGGCGTGCTTCGCGTTCCCCGAACCCCACCGGCGGCGCATCCGCTCCACGAACGGCTTGGAGCGCTTCAATCAGGAGCTGAGGCGCCGCACGCGGGTGGTTCGGATCTTCCCGAACCGGGAAGCGTGCCTGCGGTTGGTGACGGCGTTGTGCGTGGAGCAGAGCGAGGAGTGGTTCTCGGGCAGGAAGTACCTGGACATGGAACTGCTCGACAGCGCCGCTGCTTCAACGCCGACCAGCCGTGAGGAGGTGGGTTTGGCAGCCTAAGGGAAACTGGCTCTGGAGGATTTACAGACAAAAAGGGGCTTGACTCCGTCAGAGAAGCGGGAATATCCTCTGCCTTGCGAACCGATCTGCTCGTGGTCCGTACCGGAAATCCAAGGTCGGAGAACCCCTCGATGATCCAGCGCCTACGCCGTCTCGTGGTGGCAGTCCTCGCTTCCGTGCTCGTTACCCTCGCCAGCGCCCATGCCGGGCTCACCTTCGGGGTGAGCCTGAACCCGGTCGACGTGGTGGCGAACGCCAGCGTCACGCTGCCCATATTCGTTACGGGCGAGGCGCAGCACGCCGCGCGCGCCGACGTCAGCTACGCCTTCGCCGGCCTGCCGGCCCTCAGTGCCACCTATCTGCTCCGCGACGCGGAAGCCGAGCGCGTGCAGACCTACCTGGGAGCTGGCCTCGGCATCGCCTTCCTGAGCGGGGGCGCTGCGCCGGCCCTGAGCCTGCACGCGCTCGCCGGCGCGAACGTGCGCGTCGCCGGTGGGCTGGGCGCCTTCGGAGAGGTGGTCGTGGGCGGCAACGCGCTGGCCACCGACATGAGGTTCGCGCTGGGGTTCAGCTACACCCTGGGAGGCGGCCGGTGAGGCGCCTGGTGCGGAGGTCGCTCACCGTGAGCATGCTCGTGCTGGCGGTGGCGGCGTGCTCGAACCCGCAGGCGCTCTTCCCGGCGGCGAGCGTCAAGCAGGTGAGCGCGGTGGCTGCCGACGGCACCTTCACGGTCACGGGCGCGAACTTCTTCCAGTACCCGGACGGCGCAGGCATGCGCGTGGAGGTGTGCGGCGTCACCCTGCCCGCCGACATCGTCGCTCCCGCGCCGAGCCAGGTCCTGCTGCCGCCGGCCGGGGTGGTGAGGGTGGAGCTGGGCGACGAGCTTCGCGTAACCCTGCCTGCTGGGCCGCTGGGCGGCTCAGGTGCCCTGCGTGTGGTGCGTCCCGACGGTCAGGTGACCGTGGTGGAGGGCGCCGTCGTCTGCCCCTCGGCTACGCTTCCTGACCCGACTGCGGTGGCGGTGCTCGGCGCGGACGTCACCGAAGGTTACGCTCCGCTCCAGGTCTCGTTCGACGCCTCGGGCAGCAGCGGCGAGGGCGAGCTGAGCGTCCTGTGGGACTTCGGTGACGGCGCCACCTCCACCGCGGGTAGCGTGCAGCACACCTTCACGACGCCAGGCGAGTACCTGGTGACGCTTCTCGTGAACGACGAGACGGGGTCGCCTGACACCGCCACGGCGCTCATCACCGTGCTGGCGCCGGCCGTCACGAGCGTGACGGTGGAGCTCGAGGCGGCTGAGCTGTACGTGGGCCAGAGCGTCAAAGCCACCGCCGTCGTCGCCGCGGTGGGCGGCGCCTCTGAAGCGGTGACCTGGTCGAGCACGGACACGTCGGTCCTCACCGTGAGCGAGACCGGGCTGGTGACCGCGGTCGGCGAGGGCGAGGCCGAGGTCGTGGCGACCAGCGCGTTCGATCCTGCGCGCGAGGCTAGGGCCGCTGTACGGGCCCGGCATGTGTTCGCCGACAGCACGGTGCTGTTGGTGGTCGAGGGCGGTTCTGGTTCCGACCCGTCCCGCCCGGCTAGGGCCATGCTCGAAGCAGCAAGAGACGAGTTCGGGCTGACGTTGGAGATCGCGACGGCTTTATCATCCGAACTGGACGCCGCGTTGGCCAAGGACCCGGACTTGGTGTACTACGTAACGATCCACCTCGATACTCCCATCGATGACGCGACGGCTTTGGTCGATTGGGTCCGCTCGGGAGGGCGGCTCGTGTACACCTCATGGTTGCACGTGGATAGCCATCAGGTCGAGCTTCTGGCGGCGCTCGGCGTGACCTACTCGGGCGACCGGAACCATGGCTCGGTGACGGTGCTGGATCCTGGTCTGGCCGACGGTATGGCGACGGCCTCGCTGACGCTGGCTAACCGCGAGAGCTGGGGTACGTACTCGACCGGACTCGTCGCGGGGCCCGACAGTACGGTGCTGGCTGAGTTCGAGGACGGCAGGGCGGCGATCGTGGCCGCTAACGGCGGGCGGACCATGGCGGTCGGGTTCTTCCCCGAAGCCGTCACGGCCGGCGACGACGCGGTGCTGTTCACCAACCTCGTCGAGCGGGCGCTGCTGGCCGGCCTCTAGTAGGCGTTCCCATGGTCGGAGCCGGCGGCGCCCGTTCAGGTGACGGCCGGCTCCGGGCGGGTGCGCCGCTTAGATAGAGGAGATCATGCGCCCGGTAAGCGGGTCCGGCCGCGTCCGTGCGGGTCCGTGCTCCGACCTGCCGGGTACGGTTCACCCGAAGCGCTTCCGTTCCCGCGCGGGACGCGCTCCCTACCCCTTGACCGACGTCTGCACGCGCCCGTAGTGTGTGCCGTAACCACATAGGCACGATTCGCCTGCCAGGGGCCGGTCCGTACTCGGCTCACCAGCACGAAGGGGTTCGCATGCGACCGCCCATTATGAGAGCGCAACGTTCACCTGTTGCAGGCCTGCTCCGGCTAGGCGCCGCTCTG
>Ga0123329_1004617_pt1 | contig 10689 bp, 5 predicted proteins | sample BioC12SIPDNA_FD_89703 | JGI IMG/M metagenome (GOLD analysis project Ga0123329, IMG submission 89703) | Anaerobic biogas reactor microbial communites from Washington, USA - Biogas_R1_B C12 SIP DNA | ecosystem: Engineered > Bioreactor > Anaerobic > Unclassified | place: Washington, USA | collected... | reverse complement strand
TCCGCGCCTTCTCTTCCAGCATGCTATTCCACTTGCGCGCGGACATCAAGCGGCGGCCCGGGCGCTGCTCGCAGCGCGCCAGCGCAATACGGCCGTTGCACATCAGTTTGGCCACCGCCCAATACGAATGCAACCGCGCGCTTCCACCCAGCGCCGAGCCGGTCACCTTGAACCGCACCGCCGCCGTGGATTGCGCGGCGACGGTCACGCCCTGGTTGCGCGGCGTGATCGACACCAGGGAATACTCGCCCGCGGCCCGGGCGGGCCAGGCTTCCAGAGGCGCCACCAGGGCCACCTCCCCATCGATGTCTTCGCGCGACGGATTCGTCAGGCGCACGACAATCTCGCCCTCCTCGTGCGCCGCCTCCATCTCGAGATCGAACGCCTCGCCGATTTCGAGCACGTCCTGGAAGGTCTGTCCGTCAAACTCATACCGGAGTTTCACCTGTCCCGGCGCGTCCGGTGCCGGACGCGTGATTCGCAGCTCTTTCGTGTCGTGTCCCAGCGCCGCCAGCTCGAACGCCACCGCGCCCGGCGACACCTGCCAGCCTGGCGGCACGGAAACGCTTGCCGTCACGGCGATGCCCGCGTCCGTGTAGTCGTTGACCGCGTTGACCTTGACCCGCAGCGTGCGGCCGTCCTCCTCTTCGCGGACATCCCGCCCCAGCGTGCAGGTGACCGCGCCGTATCCCATCGGCAGGGATTCCGCGTCGTGTTCCCAGGACCGCACCCAGACCGGCTGCACGGTCTCGGCCTCGGGTCCGAGGACGCGCCGGCCCGTTTTGGGCCCGGGCGCGTTGGGCACAAACCCGACCGTCTCGATCGAGAACGGCGGCACGGGCACGTCCAGCCCGTTCTCGCGAATGGGCAGGACGCGCGACTCTTCTTCCAGCAGGTTCGACAGCCAGGCCCGGCTCATCCCGCCCGCGAACGTGATCCGGGCATTGGTGTCACGGCCTTCCGTATCGTACAGGCGCAGCGTAATACCCTCCGCCGCGTTCGAGGCCTGCGTGCGCTGGAATGCCGCCAATGGATTGCCGAACGGTTTCATGGCCTCGAGGATGACGTTCGCGGGCGACACCGTCAGGAAGGCCTGTTCGGACGGAAGGGGCGCTTTTCCCCCCGGTTTGACCTCGCGGGCCAGCAACGGGAAATTGAACTCGTGCGCGGCACGCTGGGTATTGGCCTTGCGCCAGTCGCCGCTGTGAGGATACAGCGCATAGCGAAACACGTGATTCTTGTTTTCCGGCACAAGATACCCTTCGGGGAAGTTGTTGACGGCCCCGTACCACCGGCACGTGTGACACAGCATCATGCACAGGGCGCCGTCCTTCTCCAGGCTGTTGGCGTACGTGCCCTCGTTCAGCATGGCCACGCCGTAGTCGTCGACCGCGCCCTTCCATCCCGTGGCGTCGCACTTTCCCGGAATCCGCAGCACGGCCGCGTCGCGCAGATCGCTCAGAAGCCGGTCGCACGCGAGGGCGAGGTCTTTCGAGGTTTTCCCCTCGACCACCAGCACGGGCATGGGCCCCCACGAGAGATCCTCGATCTCGGCATCGCTCGTGAACAGGTAGGCAAATCCCTCTTCGTTGAGCTGTTTCTGGAATTCCGCGACGGTTTTGGCTTCCTGCCGGTTGAGAATGCGGTTGGAATACGCGTTGTTGCGGTGCGCGCCCAGCGAAATGCGGAACCGCGTGTACAGCAGGTCGTCGTCCATGTGGTCCTGGTACGAGCCCCAGTGCGGGCCGCCCTTGTCGTGCCACGGCGTGCAGGTCACGCCTCTCTGGATCAGGGCGCGCTGGAGTTCCTCCGCGGCGCGGGTGATGTCGCGGGTTTTCGGCGTGATCAAACCCACCATGCTTACCGGATAGGCGTTGCGCCCGGCTTTGAGCTGCACCGAAGGACCGTATTCCATCCACTTGTTGGCGGCGTATACCGCACAGCCGCTGAACATCGCCATCTGATGCGTGCGGAAATCGAGATACCCCCGGCTTCCGCCCCGGCTGACCACGCCGAACCGCTCATCGAACACCGGCGTGCCGCCCGGGATGTTCACGGGGAATGTCACACAAAAGAGGTGATCCTCGCCCTGGTAATCTTCCAGAATGGTCTTGAAATCGACCCGGGCGACGCCCTTGGTCAGCGTGATCTCCTGGGTCACTCCGCACAGTTCGCCCAGGCGGTAGCTGACGCGCAGCGTCTCGCTGACGGGTCCCCGCAGGGCCGTTACCGCCGCCGCAATCTCACCGGAAAACAGCTTCAGCCCCGTCGTGTAGAATTCGTGCTGCGTTTCCTCGCGATCCGCGACCTCCTGCAGAGCCACCAGTTCATTGCCCACACGGGCGCCCTCCTGCAGCACCTCGCGTTTCGCCTTCTTGTCGTAGAGGCTGACCAGACCGCCTCCGCGCGCGGGATCGACCGTGATCCGGTAATACTTGTTCTCGATGGACGTGCGGCCCGGCGCGGTCTTACGTTCCTTGACCGCTTTTTCCCCGGGGGCCACCTGATACCGCCGGTATCCGAGCGAGGGCATGTCTTTGGCCACGAACGCGATCTGCGCCTCCGTGATGTCGCCGCTCCGGTTGCGCGCGGCGTCAAGCACCTCGAACGGCACCGCCTGGCCGCGGTGATCGAGAATCGCAAACCGTTTCAGGCCGGCCACGCTGATGCGCGCGCGCACCATGTCCGTCCGTTCCCAGGCGACCGGATTGAACACCACCAGGGGCCGGTCAATCCCCTCCGATGCCACGGCTTTGCCAAGATACTCGAGGCTGCGGTCCAGCACGTCCGTGCCGAGTTCCAGCGTTTCCCGGTACGAATTCATCAAGTCGAGGTAGGAGATTTCGTTGTGCGTGCCGGTAATCGAGTCGTGGTGATGGCCGCACAGGAGCTGCCGCCAGGCCTTGTCGAGCGCCTTGTCGGGATAGACGGCGCCCAGCAGGTTCGCGATGGTCGCGAACCGTTCCGCCACCAGCAGCACGTTCTCGCCCAGGCGGTTCGCGATCTTCAGGTTGATGCGCGACATGGCCGTCGCCGCGTGGTACAGCGACATGTCGCGCGACGTTACCGGCAGCCGGGCGCCGCTCTCTTCGCATTGCCGGGTGACGATGTCGAACAGGTCGCGGTACGTCGCCTGCTGCACCTTGGGCAGAAGCGTCTCGTGCCACTCCGTGGGCGGAGTCTGATCGATGTCGCCCACGATGACCGACAGCCCCATGTCCGCCGCCTCGCTCCATCCCCAGTTCCCGCGCTTGTGGGGCAGCGACGAGCCGTCGAGCGACAGATGCAGGAACAGCGGCGGGAAATTGTAGATGTATTTGTCCCAGCTCACGCCCAGGCATCCGGCCTTCCGCGCGATCTGCGACAACTGGTTCGGGTGGCCGAATACGTCGCCCGGGGCGTAGACATGGCAGATGCGGCCCATCACCCGCCCGTGGAAGAGCTGGCCGTACAGGAAATTGCGCACCAGCGCCTCGCCGCCGCAATTCATCTCGTTGGGCTGGTTGTACATGGCGTCGGAATTCGACCGGTTTTCGCGGAACACGCGCATCAGGGTCTCGCGGTCTTCCGGAAACACGTCGAAATAGGGTTTGAGGTAGTCCACTTCCGATAACGTCGACCGGAACTGGGGATCTTCGCGGTGCAACCGGCAATACTGGCGGACGATGTCGAACGCGCCCATCGCGTACACGCGCTGTTCCTCGTGGTAGGTCGTGTCAAAATGGAACGAGGTCAACACCATCTCGACGCCGGCGCCCTTGGGAGGCGCTGCCGCTTCGTACTGAAAGGGCGCCGTCAACTCCCGTCCGTAGAGCCGCGCGGTAAGCGGCGCGTCGACGACCGTTCCCGCTGCCGCGGCCGGCAGCGACAGCCGCAACGGCGTGATGCGGTTCGGCGGGAGCACGACGTCCGCCTTGTCCTCGGCGCCCAGGGCGCTGGACGCGCAGGCGACGGCCACCCGCACGTCCACGCTGGACGTGTTAACCGCGGCCACCTCGATGATCTGCCGCGGCCGCTCGGGCGCGCCCGTGAACCGGGGCAGGGCGCGGACCCGGCCCAATGCGATGGGAAGGCCCCGCGCGCTCACCAGCGGCGACAGGCGAACATCGCGCACGCGGAAATCGATCCCGTCGGCGATGTACCCCGGCCGGAATTTGATCAGCAGAAGGTTGCGGCCCGCCTGGAGCGACACGACCTTGCTGGGCATGGTCAGCCGCACGCCTTTGGGGATGCCGTAGGGCTCGTTGCACACCTGTTGGCCGTTGAGCCAGACCTTCATCCCCGAGTGGTACGCGTCGAGCAGGGCCGCCGTGCCGGTTTCGGCCTCGATAAACGCCGCGGCATAGAGCACGCAGTTGCGCTGCACGGTCTCGTAGATCACGTCCCCCGCAATGCGTTCCCCGTCCAGTTCCGCGCCGGTACATGCGGTCCACCGCAGCTGGGACGCGCCCAGGCCCGGATTGCTGTGAAGTCGCCCCGGCTCCGGCGTCACCGCCGTTTCGCCGCCGTCCGCCGCCAGATAATCCAGGTCGAGGATGCGGTCGCGTTCGTACAGATACTCCCGTTCGAACTGCGGACTGGTTTTGACCACGAACGGTCCCAGCACCAGCCAGTGGGTGATGGGATGGCCCGCCGCCAGCTCCGCGAGGGAATGCACGTCCATATCGCGCTCCTTTTGTCTGACGCCTGCTGTCCCGCGGGGCCGTACTTTGCACCTCAGGCTCAGCGGGAAACGCGCCGAAAACGTGCCGCTGCCGCGGCGCCGCCAGGCCGAGGGCCCTGCGCCGGCGCGCCGCATATCCGGCGTTCTCCCCAGGGCATCAGCTTAGCGTTTTCGCTGAAGGCCGCTCAAGCCGGTCCCGCCGATGCGGCACACGACCACGGGGTCATCCGGTTCCTTGTTGTGCCGCGCCGCCTTTGATGGCGTCCTTGATAATCACCTCGATGGACCGGGCCCCGAGTCCGGGCAGGCGGCGTTTGTTGATGAAGATGGCGGGGGTTTCCTCGAGCCGCAGCCGCGTCCCCAGTTCGGTATCCTGACGCACGGCCGCGCGCACCTCCTCCGACGCCCGCTCCGCGTTAAACCGGTCGATATCCAGTCCGATTTCGCGGGCGATGGCCTGCAGCGCCTCTGGACCGGGGGGGAAATGCGCCTTGAACAGCGCGTCGTGAAACTCCCAGAACTTGCCTTGCCGCTGCGCCGCGACCGCCGCGTACGCCGTTTCGCACGCGCCGCCCTCGTCCAGCCCGCGGCGCGCGATGGGATTGCACGCCCCGTCGAGCGGGAAATGCCTGAAGACCAGCGAAACCGCGCCCGGGTACTGGTCCATCAGTACCTTCATTTCGCGGCTGAACTGGCGGCAGGCCGGACAATGGAAGCTGCTGAACACAACGATCTCCACCGGGGCATGCGCTGGTCCGCGCCGCGCGTCATCCGGGCCGGCGGGCAGATCGGTTTCCGGAGCGTCGGCATACGCCGCCAACAGCTTGTGCGGGCTGAACACGCCCCGCGACTCGCAGAGCCAGCGTTCGGACAGGATGAACACACCCTCATACACCGCCAGCGCGGTCAGGGCCGCGGTCGCCAACGCGGTCGCCCGCCACCGCCACAGGGGCGGGCGGTCCGCCTGCTTCTTGAACAGCGAGCCGGCCGCCGATGCCAGAGTCCCGGCCTCCTCGCGCCAGGTGCGGGCGAGCCGCACCTTCAGGGCCACCGCCAGAAGCACGTTGATGCCGTGCACGACCATGCACAACGGACAGAACGGCGCCCAGCCCGCCACCAGGAGTGCCGCGAGCACGATGCTGCCCGCCACTCCCGCCACCGACACCAGCAGGGCGGCCGTCAGGGCCTGCGGCGCGAATTCGTCGCCCAGCGCGGCGGCCAGGAAGAACAGCGCGAGGAGCGCGCCGTAATACACGACGCCCCACCCCGCCAGCGGAATGCCCAGCACCCACGAGGTCGCGCTGAGCAGCGTCTTGTCGCAGCCGGTCCCGAACACCGCCGAACACACGTCGAACGCGTCGGGGTCCTGGCTCATCAGCAGCATCAGCGTGCGTCCCAGGAGATAGCCCGACACCAGCAGGCCCAGAAGCGTCAGGGCAAGCGGCATGACCCGTGCCGGTGCGCGCCTCCTGCCGCCTGTCATCCTGTGCGCCTCCTCATCCGCGGCGCCATGCCGGGAACCGGCCGCCATCCGTTACAGCGCCACGGCGCTGCCGGTTTTCGCGGATTCATAGCATGCCGCGAGCACGTACTGGCTCCAGAGTCCGTCCTCGGCGGATACCGGAGGTTCCGTGCCGTCGAGCACCGCCCGCGAAAAGGCCTCCACTTCCGCGCGGTACATGTTGAGCGGATCGGGCGTGATCGCAATGCCGCCGCTGGCGGTGCGCGTCTGTTTCGCCTCGTATCCGGTGTCGCCGGACTCGAGATACGCGATCATCTCGCCGAGTTCGCCCTGGCCTATGGTGCCGTCGGCCAGGATGCTGCCCTTCGGCCCATACAGCTCGAGGCGGTTTTTCGAGCTGGCGTCGGGCACGTTGAACAGATTGTCGACCACGCCCTTCGCGCCGTTTTGAAACTCGAGCAGCACCACGGCGGTGTCCTCGCTGGGATACCCATGGACCAGGTTGCCGGTCATGCACTGCACCCGGCAGGCGCGGCCAAAAAACATCTCGAGCAGGTCAATGCAGTGGCCGCCCATATCCATGAGGCTGCCGCCGCCGCTCTGGTCCGGGTATTGGCGCCAGGCCCCGGGGATGGGCGGGTACCAGCACGACAATTGCGCCCGGCCCAGCACCGGCGTGCCGAGTTTGCCGTCGTGCACCAGCCGGAGCGCCTCCTGGTGCTGTGCCTGAAACCGCATCATGAAGGCCGTGCCCAGCTTCACCCCGCTGTTGCGGCACGCGGTGATCATGCGTTCGGCCTCTTCGACGACCATGCCCAGGGGTTTCTCGCACAGCACATGCTTTCCGGCCTCAGCCGCGCGGAGAACCTGCTCGCAGTGCGTGTTGGCCGGCGTTGCCACATAAATGATGTCGCAGTCGGACGCCAGGAACGCCTCTTCGGTCTCGCACGCTTCCGCGTTGAACTCGGCAGCCACCTCTTTGTTGGCTTCCGGGTTCACGTCGTACACGGCGATCAGCTCCGCATTGTCCGCCGCCGCGATCCCCTCCGGAATGGTGCGGCGCCGCGCGATGCCTCCGGAACCCCAGACTCCCCATCTCGTTTTCATGATTCACACTCCTGCATGCGTTGCGCTTCGTTGTTCCTGACTGTGGGGTGAGCATAAAGGAACCCATTCCCTCCCGCAACTCCCTGCGCCGCGCGGGACGTCCTCCTCCGCATCTCGCGGACCCCATCGGGGCGGCGGTGGCAATCTCCCCGCGAAGGATTTACACTGTGGTTTTCAGGTTTCGGGAACGCAACGGGACGCACCGGATGCAGCAGGGAGTGCCGGGATCATGAAGACACACACAGGGTTCGTGGGGGCGGTGGCGGTCACGGCGATGCTGGCCGCGATGACGGTGCAGGCGCAGGACGCGTTCGAGCAGGCGTCCAACTCGGCCACGCTCGCGGGGCACGCCTTGAGCAAGGTGCACCGGTGGCTCCACGAAGTGGCGTTGCCGCAGATCGATCCCGGCACCGGACTCTACAAGGCCGACGGCAAATGGAATTACCGCGATACGGCCGCCGACTGTTATCCGTTCCTGTTGTGGGCGGCGTTTGTCGTGGACCAGGAGGCGATGAACGGCCCGGTGCGCAACGTGCTTGACCGGGAACAGGCCTTGTGCAACACCTACGGCCGCATTCCGGTGCCGTGGGATTTCGATACAGCCGCCCCCGCAAAAGACACCGCGTGGGACGAGGTGGTGTTTCAGGCGTCGGAGTACGTGAAAGACGGGCTGATCGCCATGGTGGAGGTGACGGGCCCCGACGAGTGGTTCGATCGCATGCGCGGCATCGAAGACGACCTCTGGGCTGCGGCAAAGATCGAGACGCCGTTCGGAAACATCCCTTCCGAGAACGTGGAAGTCAACGGGGAGCAGCTGCAGGCGCTCGCGCGCCTCTACACCATGACGGGCGAGGAGAAATACCTCGACTGGGGCGACCGGCTGGCCGATTATTACTTTGCGCAGGACGATTTCGTACCCGCGCGCCTGCGCGACCACGGTTGCGAGGTCATCGGCGGGCTGGGCCTGCTGCACGCGGTCGAGGTCACGCACCGGCCCGCCAAAGCCGCGGAACACGCCCCGCGCCTGAAACAGATCTACGACCAGATCCTCGCCCGCGGCTGCACCGAAGACGGCATGATGTACAATGGGCTCGACCAGGGCGAGGGCCAGCTCAGCGACGGCTGGGGCTACAACTACGTCGGTTACCTGTGCTATGACCTGGCCACCGGCACGAATACCTACCGCCCGCAGGTCGAACATACCCTCCGCAACACCATGAAGCCGCTGTACGAGAATTACGCGTGGGAAGGCGAATCCATCGACGGGTACGCGGATTCGATCGAGGGCGCCCTGTACCTCCTCAACCGCGTGCCCGTGGCCGAGGGTTTCGCGTGGGTGGACCGCGAAACAAAGAACAATCTCGTCGACCACCCGTCCCGTCTTGAGAACGGCGAACTCTGGGGCACCATGAAACTGCAATCCAACGGGGTGCGCACGGTGCTGATTCACTCGCTTATGCACACCCGGGGCGTGATTGCCCGGCCCTGGCAGCAGGGACTCGAGCTCGGCGCCGCGCCCCACGGCGGCGGCATTGCGATTGTCGTGCGCGCGCAGGAGACCTACCGCGGCGTGCTCGAGTTCGATCTGCCCCGCCACCGCGTCTACCTGGGCTTCCAGAACGACTGGCCCCGCATGAACACCATCCCCGAATGGTTCACCGTCGAGCCGGAACACCGTTACGTCGTCACCCGGGTGGACACGGGCGCGCAATCCGTCTACACGGGCCGCCAGCTGCATTGCGGCCTGGCAATCGCCGTCGAACCCGGCGAAACCGTGCGCCTTACGGTCGCCCCGGCCCCCTGACGCGCCCGGCGCGCGCAAGGTCGGCATTGTTGTTCCGGGTAGCGCAGGCGTCCCGCCTGCATTCGTGTCTCTTGGTGGACATGGTGGACATGGTGGACATGGTGGACATGGTGGACATGGTGGACATGGTGGGCGTGGTGGGCGTGGTGGGCGTGGTGGGCGTGGTGGGCGTGGTGGGCGGGCCCCACGCCACGTTGCTGTCGTCAGCGCCGCGGACGCGGCTTCTCTCGCCGAAATCGGCCGCATTCTTCGGCCGACACCCAAGGTGTCGAATGTGAGTAGCCGGGAGATTAGCCCGGAGAACCCCAGCGCGCCCGGATTCAGTTCCCCAAGGACGAGAGATAACGGCATAAACGCCGTATACGGATTGAGTCCCATCAGGGACGGAAGAGGACGGGATGAACGCCGTGTGCGCATTGAGTCCCGTAGGGACGGAAGAGAATAGCCCACCACTTTAGTGGTGGGAACCCCGCATCCCTCAAACCACGAGTCCCGTAGGGACGGAAGACGCCGCGTGCGCATTGAGTCCCGTAGGGACGGCAGACGCCGCCTGCGAATTGAGTCCCGCAGGGACGGAAGACGCCGTGTGCGAATTGAGTCCCATCAGGGACGGAAGAGAATAGCCCACCACTTTAGTGGTGGGAACCCCGCATCCCTCAAACCACGAGTCCCGTAGGGACGGCAGACAATAGCGCCGCCGGAATCCAAACCGTTGTGCGTGTCGTGTCCCGCTGATCGAGGTGGCCACGCGGCTCCCCGTGGCCGGGGGTGGATTTCAGCAAAGGCAATCGAACGGGGTTGTCAGACTCTGAGTTCACTGAGCCCTCTGTGGCTGATCTCTTGTCAATGAAGAACGCCGGGCGCCAGCCCGGCACGTTTTTTAGTGTAGCGCAGACCCCGTCACCGGTCGAAGGCTACAGCCACTGCACAAACTCGAGCACGTTGTTGTCCGGGTCGGCGATATAGAGCCACGTGACCTTGCCGGGGATGGTCATGGGCCCTTTGAGGATCGGCACGTGTTTCTCGCCGAGCACCGTGGCCAGGGCCACCAGGTCGTCCGTGGCGATGGCGAGATGGGGGGTGTAGGGGGGGCGCGGTTCGGCCACGGGCGGCATCGCGCCGTCGAGCGACTGGAGCAGTTCCAGATTGCCGCCCTCAAGCTCGAGATAGGCGAAGGCTTCGCCGTGCGCCTCGTCCGTCTCGCGGAAGAGGAACCTCATCCCGAGGATCCCGGTGTAGAAGTCCAGGGCGCGGTCGAGATCGCGCACCCGGAACGCCGTGTGATCATTGCGCAGCATGAGAAGTATTCTGCCGAACGAGGGGCGGGGATGCAACCGGCTGGCGGCGGCCCGGACGTGTGCATTTCCCGCCGGTACCCGCCATAATGCGCCCATGAAAACATGCGGCCACATCCGAACATTGCCGATCCTTGCCCTGGCGGCCCTCCTGCTCATCGCGCCCGGCACCCGCGCCGCCGGCGCGAACCGTCAGACCGTCGCGACAAGGTCCTGTTCCGCGGTGTTTGAGGACGGGACGCTCGTCGGCCTGTCCGGCGCGGACGGGCGCGTCTTTGCCGCGTTCGACGGGGCGCTGGACGCTTTCGCCTGCCTGCACCGGCTCGACGACATCGTGACCGCCGGGTCGTTCCAGACG
>Ga0123329_1004614_pt1 | contig 10702 bp, 9 predicted proteins | sample BioC12SIPDNA_FD_89703 | JGI IMG/M metagenome (GOLD analysis project Ga0123329, IMG submission 89703) | Anaerobic biogas reactor microbial communites from Washington, USA - Biogas_R1_B C12 SIP DNA | ecosystem: Engineered > Bioreactor > Anaerobic > Unclassified | place: Washington, USA | collected... | reverse complement strand
GTGCGGTATAATGCTTCACTATGATTTCGGAAAGGATGCCGAAGCCGCGGCGGGGACTGAGTCGCCGCAGCTTTCTTCGTTGGGCGGGGTACGGCACGGTCGGGGCGGTCGGAGCGGCGCTGGGCACGTTCGGCTACGCGCGGTTCATCGAGCCTTGGTGGATCGACTACAGCCACACGACCATCGCTCTGCGCGACCTGCCGACGGCCTTCAACGGCCTTCGCATCGCTCACCTCACCGACTTGCACTACCAACCCGTCGGCCTCGACGAGGTGGCCGAGTGGGTGGACCGGACCAACCACCTGCGGCCCGACCTCGTGGTGCTGACGGGCGATTTCGTGACGGGCAACCAGACGCGCGTGGCCGACGTGGCAGAGGTGCTGCGCGACCTCGACGCGCCGCTGGGAAAAGTGGCCTGCCTGGGCAACCACGACTACGGCACGGCGTATCCCAAAGGCGTCCATGGGGCTGCGACGTTTGCCGCCGCGGGACGCACGGCCCTGGAACATGCCGGCATCGAGGTGCTGGTCAACGAGTTCACAACCCGCGTGCGCGACGGGCAGACGCTGCACCTGGCCGGCCTGGGCGACCTGTGGTCGGACGATTTCGACTTGGACGCGCTGCACGAGCCGCCCGGACGGCCGCTGGTGGCCCTGGCCCACAATCCCGAGACGCTCTACTCGCTTCACCAGTTCGAATCGCCGAACTTCGACTTGATGCTGTCGGGCCACACGCACGGCGGCCAGGTCCGCTTGCCGATCTACGGGCCGCCGCGGTTGCCGATCCGCCACCGCCACCTGGCCGAGGGCCTGTTCCACCACAGACATGCCCAGGTCTACGTCAGCCGCGGCCTGGGCTACCTGACGCCCATCCGCTTCCGCGCCCGGCCCGAGCTGGGCCTCATCGAACTGCGACGGGCCTGACACCGCGCAGAAACACCTTCACGCCGGAAACCCGGTGGATCTGTGACGCGCCAGCCGCCCCGTAGGACGGGACGTCCGTCGGCGGCAGGACAGGCACACTCCGGCAGGACAACGCGAGTCACTCCCGGCCGAACATCTCACGCGGCGTCCGCGGCGTCGCAGCCCCAGGCGCCGTGACCTCGAAGAACAACCCGTCATAGAAGTCCTTGTTGCCTTTGTCGGCCAGGAACCGCTCGCCCACAGAGGCATAGGGCTTCGGGTGCTTCGCGACGCGAGGAGCCATCAGGAACTTCTCGCAGATGTAATCCTGGGCATTGGCGCCGCCGGCCCATGAACTGCTGGAGCCCTTGAGTTGCTCGGCCTCGTGCGGCCCGTCGAAGGCCAGCCTGCGAAGCACCGGATCGTAGTGGGCCACCTGGTACGACAGGAATCGCCCCTTGATCCATTTGCCCGTCGCCCCGGCCACCGTGCGATACTCGGGCCGCTCCAGATCGCCGTTCCAGCACATGGTCTTCTGCGTCTTGACAAACCGTTCCAGGTCGGCGTCGGTGAAGAGCAGGCCGTGCTGATAGAGGTTCAGGGCAATCGAGAGCGAGGTCACATACCACGGGCCGTTGGGATCGGGAGCGATCCAGCCAACCCGCCAGGCATCCGGCTTATCGGGATGGACGTCCCACTTGCCGGCCGGCGCCCAGGACATCCACTCGTAGTGATCCTCCTTCAGGGCAAGATTCGACTTGAACCACGCGCCGACCTGCAAGGCCCGCCGCAGATAGACGTCACGGCCCGTCACGCGGTGAAGCCTCAACAGGCCGTCCACCATGATCGAGAGTTTCTCGTGCGACAGGGTGACCTTGGTCGGAATCGGATAGTCGAGGCCATAGTAGACGCCGCCGCGACCGGGGATTTCGGCGAAGTGTCCGCGCGCGTCCCACTTCGGAAACAGATGCTTCTCCATCAGCTCGACGTAGGCCCGGACGGTTTCGGCATTCCTGGCAGCATAGCCCTCGTTGCTGCGAGCCAGTTCAACCCAGCCGGCCAGCAGCGAGATGGCCCGGAAGTTCATCTGCAGTTCATCGATCTGAAGATCCGGCTGGTCCTTCAATCGCCGCGGCTCGATGGGTTTGCCATACCATCCCAGATACTCATCGGGGCCGGTCGTCATAATGGCCCGAAACAGGGCAAACCCGTCGCGCAGCAGGTCCAGATACTGCGTGTCCCCCGTCAACTGGTAGGCCACGTTCAGACAGTTCAGGTGCCGAAACTCCACCCAGGCGAACATCTCGGGGGCCTCGCGGCACCGCGCGAGCACCTGCTCCTGGGTCAGTCCCCGGGCATACACCACCGCGTGCCCGATGAACCGCTCGAGCACCACCCGGTCGTCGGCATCCATCGTCAAGCCATCCACGAACCGGATCGCCGTCGGCGCAGACTCGCCCGAGGACGGCGACGCATCCGCCGGTCCGGCGTTCTGGCCGCTCGCCGCTGTCACCAGCAGTGCCCATCCACACGCCCACGTTCCGATCCAACGTCGCATCGCCATGGGACCTCTCCTCCGCGTCGCGCCACCCCTCAGTGCGAATCGCCGTGCGGGGCCTTGTCACGCTCGGTCAGGGCGGCCAGCGGGCGCCCGTCGCGCGTCCCGGACACCCGCGACGGCGTCTCGAGGTCCCTGGCCGGCTTCCACGTCCAGACGTCCTCGAACCCGTTGCCGCGAACGGTCAGCGTCACCGTGTCGCCATCCTCTTTCAACGTCATGGCGGCCTTGGTCTTCCACGGGTCCAGCAGGCACGCGAACTTCACGCGGTCGGTCTCAAGCTCGAACCGGAGTTGCTTCATGTTCAGTTGCGTCCAGCGGCCGGCGAACCGGATGTCGCCCACCGTGCCGGCGACCTTCCGATTGGCCAGCACCTGGCACTCCACCCGCTTGCCGCTGGCCGTGCCGACAGCGCATCGGCCGGCCTCGCCTCCGTCAAGCTCCGCCATTTCGGCGGCGCCACGCCAGGTGATCGTGTGCCGGCCATCGGCCCGGATGTCGTCCAGGAGGAGAATGTACTGGCCGGGCACCCAGGCGGCCGTCCGGCGGAAGTGCTTGAGCGCCGGGTAGGCGTTGGCGGCTTCCCCCTCGACGATCACGCAGCCCCCTTCAGCCTCCTTCCAGCCCGTCAGATACGACAACGTCCGCATGTCCAGGTCGCGCACCGGCTGCGTGTAGGCGTCGCCTTCGCCGACCTGCCCTTTGCCATCCACGGTGATCGTGTTGGCCGTCTCGGTCATCTTCTTCGTGGCATAGTTGCCGGGATGGAACAGCAGGTCGCCGTCGAGGCCGAGAGCGAAGCTGTTGGCGTCCGGATCGTCGTGAGCCACGTTGATGTAGTGCGGCTTGCCGTTCGGGCCGGGGTGCGCGTGGCGGTACTCATTGAGCTTGTACCCGCCGTAGGGTCCGCACTTGAAGGTGAAGAGCACGGCGTTGTCTTCCCACGAGTCGCGCATCGCCGCCGCGCCGAGGTCCGGGAACAACCGATGCAGCGGCACGGCCTTGTAGTCGCCCTGGCCGACCGTCGGATCGTACAACGCGACGATGGTCCACGGGGCGCGGTAGACTCGCTTCGGATCGTCGTACGCGGCGTTCTTGCGGTAGTAGTTGACCAGTGCCGCCTGAATGTCCTTGTCGCGGCTCAGGGCCGGACAGATGAAGAAGCCCGCCGTCAGGTGGCCGAACGTCCGCTGATTGTTGGGCCCGTCACCAAACGTCATGTAGCCGCGCCGCCCGGGGGCCCAGTAGTAGAGTTGCTGGGCCCAGGCATTGCGAAATCCCGGCGCCTTCAGATACTCGGTCCCCAGGACGCGGTCCATCATCCTCGCCGCCGCGGCAAGGTAGAAGAAGCCGAATTCCTGGTACGTCGCTCCTTCGTGGCAGTCGCCGTCGGCCGGATACCATTTGACCAGGAAATCCATCTCTTTCCTGAACTCCTGGAGCACATAGCCGCAGTCGATCCCCTCGATGTCGGCAATCGCCAGCAGGCAGGCGGCCATGCCGGCGGCGCGGTGCCACCGATGGTTGTTGGCCGGGTCCTGCTGCCAGTACTTGATCTGCATCAGGGCCAACTGGCGGTGCCCCAGGTAATACATCCGCCGCACGTGCGTCAGCATCTTCCGGGCCATGGCCTGTCGGAACTGCGGCTCCAGGTCGTCGCACACCGCATCGAACAGCAGCCCCACCATGAGCATGTTGTTGCCCGCGCCCATGTTGCTGTCGAGCTCCGCCGTGTCGGCCCAGTAGGGCTGATCGAGCATCATCGTCAGGATGTCCACGATGCTCTGTTTGACCGCCGGATCGCGGTCCAGCAGATAGGCCATGGCCAGGCCCGGATACTGCCCGGCGCTGGTCACCAGGGCGGCGGTGTCGCCCATGACGATGGCCGGCTTGGCCTCGACGCGGAGCTTGAACCGCTTGGCGGCGGAGGTCACGTCGTCGCAGGCTTGTTTGAGGATCGGATCGTCGGCCGCGCGGCTCTTCACGGCCGCAGCCTCGTCCGCCGTGAACCACAGCCGCGGATGGCGGCCGGCCATCGCCTTGACGACCGACGGGCGCGCAGCGGGCGGGTCCTTGGCGGGCACCTTCGCCAGGTTCGCCTCGTAGTCCACCGCCGGCGCAGGATCGGCGGCCCACGCCGTCGCAGCCAGTGCCCACAGACTCACCGCCGCCACCGCGGCAACACGCGCGGCTCGCACGCTCGCATCAGACCATCGCATTCCACATCTCCTGCACCCAGTCCCAGCGCGCCCCCGCCCCAGGCCCCGTAGCCGGAGCCTTGCACCCGCCTGTTTAACCACGGATCCGAGCCTCGCGCCCGGGAAATCCTGAGATCAATGCCGAGTGACCGTGGGGATACCGGTAAGTGGTTTGCTTGTCGCGCAGAATCCGTGCGGCACCGGAATCCGAAACCCCACGCCGATGCCTGCAACCGCTACCTGACATGAAGGTCCGGTCACTGCGCGCCCAGTTCGCGGGTGAAGTAGAACAGTTCCAGCACGATCAGGGCGAACCAGCCGAGTTGGAGGACGAAGAACGCCAGGATCTGGATCCATTCGGCCCGGTGTTTGCGCGAGACGCTGAAGTTCTCGGCCACGATCGAGTAGATGTCCTCGATCGACTCCAGCTTGCTCTGGATCGAGCGGCGCCAGTCGGCGATCTTGAACTTGCCGGCGGCCACCTCGAAGAACCGGGCCGAGTACCAGTCGCCGATGAGCTTGATGTCGCGCTCCAGCCGCTGAAGCTCCGAGATGGATTTCGTGCGGGCGTCGATGGTCTCCAGCAGGCCGCGCTCGATGTCCTTCGCCCGGAACGTCAGCGGCGGCCGCACCAGGTCGGCCACCCGCGCCAGGCGGCTTTCCAGCGACCGGTCGAGCATCCGGTGACGCAGCAATTGCAGATTCGCCAGCGTCAGCAGCTCGATGTCCTGGGCCACGTCGGCCCCCGGATCGAACAGGAACGCCCCGTCCCAGTCGATAATCGCCAGGTCGTCGCGGGTGTACTTGATCTGCGACTGAAGCGTGTACTCCACCTCGCGGGCCGCCAGTTCCTGCCGCTCCGATTTCAGCAGCGACGCGATGATCTCCGCGTGGTCCAGGAACTGCTCCGGCTCGCCGGCGTAGTCGGAAACGATGAACACGGTGTACTCTTCGCTCAACTCCGTGTTGCCGCCATTTTCGCGCAGAATCTCCCGGGCCCGCTCCAGCACGTGCGACTCGGCGTCGAAGGTCGCCTCGCTGAAGACGTTATCCAGACGGAACCGGGCCTGGATCAGCAGCACGTCGGGCGCGTAGCCGCGCAACTCGAACACCACCTCGCGTCCGTCGATCACGCGGGTGTCTCCGCCGATGGCCAACTGCCGCGGCACGCTGGCCGAGTAGTACGGCGGCGCACTCTTGCCGACCTGCGGCGTGAACACCTCGCCGCGCAGATCCTTCGGCACTTCGCCCAGCACCAGCACGACGGCTTCGTGGATCATGTGGCCCCCTGCCCTCGCTCCGCACCCTCACGGCCCGCCCGCACACACGCCCTGCCCGGCATCGTACCCGCCCGCATGACCACGGTCAATGGCAGCCGACGCCGAGGGAGTTGACACGTCGCAGCCGTGCCGTGGCATGGGCATCCTGCCCATGGGTGGCGGGGGCATCTTGCCCTGCTTTCCCAGAACGTCAATGCTCCCGCGACGCCAGGAGCCTTGCCTGGCGCCCGGGGGGCCGCTATGCTGTGACGTCGTGACGGCTGGGCCGCCGAGACACGCACGAAGGCCGCATCCGAGAGCTCTGCCATGATCGTCAACACGCTCGTTCACAGCCTGCTGGACCTCGCGCTTCCGCCGGGATGCGTCTGTTGCGGCACACCGACCGAGCGGGACGCCGCCGGGCTGGCAGTGTGCCCGGCCTGCCGCGAAGGGCTGGCCGCGGCAGCCGCGACGCCCTTCTGTCGCCGGTGCGGTCGCACGGTCGGGCCCTACGGCTCGTGCGGCCACTGTTCGCGCCACTCGCCGCCGTTCCAGGCGGCCGTGCGGGCCGGCCCGTACGACAGCCCCCTGGGCGCCATGATCCGGGCCCTGAAATACCGTGACGGGCTCCACACGCTGCCCCTGCTGGCGGACCTGGTGTCGGCGCGGCTGCATCAGGCCAACCTCCTCGCCGAGATCGACCTGGTGACGTTCGTGCCGCTGCACTGGCGGCGGTGCTGGCGGCGAGGGTTCAACCAGGCGTCGCTGCTGGCCCGGGCGGTGCGTCGCCGTGGCGGCGCGACGGCGCAGGTGGTGCGGCTGCTGTCGCGGACCCGGGACACGCCCCCGCAGGTCGGCCTCAGCGCCACGGCCCGCCGCGAGAACGTCCGCGGGGCGTTTCGCGTCCGCCGCCCCGAGCAGGTCAAGGGCCGTCGCATCCTGCTGATGGACGACGTGATGACCACGGGGGCCACGGTGGGCGAGTGTGCCCGCGTGCTGCGCCGCGCCGGGGCGGCCCAGGTGGCCGTGGCGGTGGCGGCCGTGGCGGAATCCGGGCCGATGGCGGTGGCATCGGGGGCGGCGGTCGGGTAGAATGGAGCCATTGAGCCACAGGAAAGGAACCCTCACCGTGTCGCAGAATGACGTGTCCAACGCGGGTCCGCCCAAGGCGGCACCGGCCCCACGAGGGCGGATGAGCCTGAAACGGGCATTTCTGACGGGCCTGGCCGCGCTGCTGCCGACGGCCCTGTCGGCCGTCATCCTGGTCTGGGTGATCAAGTTCGTGCACAGGTACGTCGCCGGACCGATCAACGGCTTGATTGTCGGCATCATCAAGCTCTTCCTGTCGGGCGACGGTGCGGCGGATCGGGCCCACGACCTGTTCTACAGGGGCAACAGCCTGCACATCGACTTCTCGTTCGCCGGGTACGTCGTGGCCTTCGCCACGATCTTCGTGGTGGGTTTCGCGCTGTTGACAATTTTTGGCCGCAAACTGTACAAGACCATCGACGGGGCGCTGTCGAGGATGCCGGTGCTTCGGATGTTTTATCCGCATCTGAAGCAACTGACAGAGTTTATCTTCGCCGAAGACGAGAAGAAGACAGCGGCATTTCGCAAGGTGGTGATGGTGGAATACCCGCGGCTGGGCGTGTGGAGCATGGGCTTTGTGACCGGCCCGGCGATGAAGGATCTCCGCGAGGCCAAGGGGGCGGATCTGGTCTCGGTGTTCATTCCGAGCAGCCCGACGCCGTTTACGGGGTATGTCGTGGCGGTCCACAAGGCGGAACTGGTGGAAATCGATATACCGGTGGATCAGGCGTTGCGATTCACGATTTCCGGTGGGGTCCTGGTGCCTCCGAGCCAGCACGGCCGCCGCGGGGTCGCCGCGGAGGCTTTGGCGGCGGGCGGGGACGAGGCGCCCCGAAGCCCGGGGCAAGAGCATTGACACACGTTGAAGAGCCCCTTATACTCACGGAGCCGTGAAGGACCCGCCAGAAGCCGCCGCAAGGCAACGTCGGCGGCCTCCAGAGGATAGGTCGGAACAAGCTCTATTTCAGGAACCTCCGATGCAGATTGTAGTGACCGGGCGTCACATGTCGGTGACCGATGCGATGAAGGCCTATGCCCAGGAGAAAGCCGAGCGCCTGATACGGTTTGATGGCCGCATCCAGGAGATTCGGATCGTTCTGGACTTCGACGGGGGCCGTCCGACGGTGGAGTTCATCGCCGACCTGGAGCATTCGGACGATGTCATCGCGAGCGAGGCCCACGACGACATGTACGCCGCCATCGACACGGTGGTGGACAAGATGGAGCGGCAACTCCGCAAGCACAAGGAGCGCGTCCGCGAGCAGCGGCACAAAGGCAAGTCGGGCGAGCAGGAGACGGCCGAGTAGCCACGGCCGCGGTTCTGGATCGCCATTGGGATTGACGAAGACGCGTTGCTGGGTAAAGAAGAGGCGGAGCCGGACGGCAACCGGAACGTCTCGACGGAGAGCGGAATGAAGTTCCAGGAGTTTGTGTGTCGCAAGGCTCTGATCGCGGATCTTCAAGGCAAGACGGGCCCTGACGTTCTGGCGGAGATGATCGAGGCGCTGGTGTCGGCGGGCAGCCTGTCGAAGAGCAAGAAGGACGACGTGCTCAACGCGCTGGTGCAGCGGGAGAAGAAGGCCACGACGGGGTTCGGCAACGGCGTGGCGATTCCTCACGTCAAGCACGAGGGCGTCAAGACGCTGGTGGGCATGGTGGCGCGCAGCGGCGACGGGGTGGACTTTGCGGCGCTGGACGGTCATCCGGTTCACACGTTCTTCCTGCTGATCAGCCCGCCCGACCGGCCGGCGGAGCATCTGAAGGCCATGGAGAACATTTTCCGCAATGCTCAGAAGGAGCATTGGCGGCGTTTCCTGCGACAGGCCGAGACGGCCGACGCCATCTGGGAGTTGCTCGTCGAGGCCGACGAGGAAGCGATCGTATAGTCGCTCATCCACCACACCAGGGGTCACCGTGTCAACGAACCGTGAACGTTCGGCGGGGCTGACGCATGAAGCGAGAAGTCACCATCGTGAATCGCCAGGGTATGCACGCCCGCCCCGCCATGCAGATCGTCGAGACGTCGAACCGGTTCGCGGGCCCGATCCGCATCCACAAGGGCGGCACCAGCGTCGATGCCAAGAGCATCATGGAGGTGTTGACGCTGGAGGCCACCGAGGGAACGCATCTGGTCTTCGAGGCCGACGGGGATGAGGCGTCGTCGGCCCTGGAGGCTCTGGCCCGGCTGGTGGAAGACAAGTTCTACGAAGACTAGCGGCGCGACCGTCCGTGGGACGTGGCGCCGCGGACCCGGAACCGCCTGATGCAAGTCCTAAAAGGCATACCTGTCAGCCCGGGCGTCATCCAGGCGCCGGCCGTTGTCCTCGACAGCGAGGAAATGGTCATCCCGCAGCGGCAGATCCCCCCGGGCGAGGTCGAATCCGAGCTGCAGCGGCTCAGCGACGCCATCGAGAAATCCAGCGCCGAACTGAACGACCTCAGCCGCAAGGTCTCCGAGACCATCGGCGAGCAACTCGGCGAAATCTTCAAGGTGCACCACGCGATGCTCAACAGCGCTCAACTCCAGGGCGAGTTCGCGCAGGCGATTCGCGAGCAACTCCTCTGCCCCGAGTACGCCGTCAGCACCGTGTTGCACGGCTACGCACGGCGGTTCCGCGACATGAAGGATCCGTACCTGGCGGAGCGCGTGCAGGACGTGTACGACATCGAGCGGCGGCTGCTGCGGCACCTGATCGGCGCCAAACGCGAGCACCTCAAGGCGCTCGATCGTCCGCACATCCTGGTGGCCCACGACCTGACGCCGAGCCAGACGGCGGCCCTGGACCGGAGCCGGATTCTCGCCTTCGCCACCGACGTCGGCGGCCGGACGAGCCATACGGCCATCGTCGCCCGGGCCATGAACATCCCCGCCGTCGTCGGGCTCCAGAGCGTCTCGACCGACACCAATGGTGGCGAAGAGGTCATCATCGACGGCAACCGCGGCCTGGTGATCATCGCCCCGGACGCCGAGACCGTGCAGCGGTACCAGACGTACATGCAGCAGGCGCAGCAACTGGAGAGCGACCTGACGTCGCTGCGCGACCTGCCGGCCGTGACCAAGGACGGGCACGAGGTCACGCTCCACGGTAACATCGAGTTCCCGCAGGAAGTGGCCACGTGCCTGAAACGCGGGGCCACAGGCATCGGCCTGTATCGGACGGAGTTCCTCTACCTGGACCGCGAGGCGGATCCGACCGAGGAAGACCACTACGAGGCGTACGCCGAGGCGATCAAGCTGCTCCAGGGGCGGCCTATCACGATCCGCACCTGCGACCTCGGGGCCGACAAGTTCACGCACGTCTCGGGCGACGAGAGCGAACGCAACCCGTTCCTCGGGCTGCGCAGCATCCGCTACAGCCTCCAGCACGTGGACCTGTTCAAGACCCAGTTGCGCGCGATCCTCCGGGCCAGCGCCCTCGGGCCGGTGCGCATCCTGTTCCCGCTGATCACCAATCTGCGCGAGTTGCGACACGCGAAGATGCTCCTGAACGACGTCCGCGAAGACTTCGAGGAGGAGGGCATCCCGTTCGACCGCGACATGAAGGTGGGCATCATGGTCGAGGTGCCGTCGGTGGCGATTCTGCCGCGGCAGTTCGCCCGGGAGTGCGATTTCTTCAGCATCGGAACCAACGACCTGGTGCAGTACACCCTGGCGGTGGACCGGCTGAACGAGCGGGTGGCGGGCATGTTCACGCC
>Ga0123329_1004610_pt1 | contig 10707 bp, 9 predicted proteins | sample BioC12SIPDNA_FD_89703 | JGI IMG/M metagenome (GOLD analysis project Ga0123329, IMG submission 89703) | Anaerobic biogas reactor microbial communites from Washington, USA - Biogas_R1_B C12 SIP DNA | ecosystem: Engineered > Bioreactor > Anaerobic > Unclassified | place: Washington, USA | collected... | reverse complement strand
GCGGTTCTCGAGCGGCACGTTGGCCACGCCGGGGCCGTAGAACTCGACGAACCGGCCGACCACGCCGTGGGCACGCAGCAGGCTCGCCACGGTCAGCACCAGGTCGGTCGCGGTCGTGCCTTCGTGCATTTCGCCCTTCAGCCGGATGCCGACGACTTCCGGAATCAGCATCGAGATCGGCTGCCCGAGCAGCGCCGCCTCGGCCTCGATTCCGCCGACGCCCCAGCCGACGACGCCCAGGCCGTTGACCATCGGCGTGTGCGAGTCGGTGCCGACCAGCGTGTCGGGAAAGGCCCAGCCGTCGCGCGCGGTGACGACGCTGGCCAGGTATTCGATGTTGACCTGGTGGACGATGCCCATGCCCGGGGGGACGACCTTGAAGTCGTCGAACGCGCCCTGGCCCCAGCGCAGGAACTGGTAGCGCTCGCCGTTGCGCTGGTACTCGAGGTCGACGTTCAGCTCGAGCGCGTCGGCGCGGCCGAAGAAGTCGAGGATCACCGAGTGGTCGATGACCATCTCGGCGGGGGAGAGCGGATTGACCTTGTTCGGGTCGCCGCCGAGGGTGGTGACGGCCTCGCGCATGGTCGCGAGGTCGACGACACAGGGCACACCGGTGAAGTCCTGCATGATCACGCGGGCCGGCGTGAACTGGATCTCGACGCTCGGGTCGGCCGAAGGATCCCAGTTCGCGATCGCGCGGATGTGGTCGGCGGTGATGTTGGCGCCGTCCTCGGTGCGCAACAGGTTCTCCGCCAGAACCTTCAGGGAGTAGGGGAGTTTCTCGGTGCCGGGAACAGCGGACAGGCGGAAGATCTCGTACGAGTTGTCTCCGACCTGCAGCGTGCCCTTGGCGCCGAACGAATCAATACTGGTGCTCACGTCACAGCTCCACTCGTCGTTACGGCTCGCCGCCGACGGGGCTGTGTCGACGGCTCAAGCGAGGCACACGACGTCGACCGGTGGGATTCCGGTGAATACCGTCGCGGCGTCTCGTACCGAGTCTAACAGTACGCTTGTCCTACATAACCCCGGGCGTGAAGATCCGGCCGAGGCGGCATTCCGGAGCACGCGGACCGGAGGCGCATCGCGTAGGGTGCGGTGGTGCCGTGCGCGCGGCGCGATCCCGATTCCCGCACCACCGGAGAGACCCGACAGAATTGACTGCGCCACTGCCACGCATTCCCGGGCCCTCGGCCACCGACCTCCCGGCAGGCGTCAGCGTCGAGACGATACTGGCCGATCTCGCCGACGATCACGTGTCCGCGCCCGAGCAGTACGTCGGCGACATCGCCGCGCAGGTGCAGCGGGCCCGCGACAACGGATTCGATCTGAGTGTCGTGGTGCTCGACGCGAACCCGCGGATCGACACCCAACTCCGAGATCTGGCGACCGAGGTCGTGTCCGAGGACGGGGGCACCGTCCTCGTGCTCAGCCCCTCGTGGGTCGGCTCGTTCAGCGACACCGTGGACCGCGTCGACCTCGAGGCCGCGCAGGACCGCACCTACACCGGCAACCCGGTCGTGTCGACGACCAACTTCGTCGACTCGCTCGTCGAACCCTCTCCGCCGTGGACCCTGATGACCCTCCTGTTGATCGCCGTCGTGGCGGTCGCGGGTGCGGCGACCTGGTGGGCGAAGTTCCGCCGCGGGCCCGAGGGGGGCCCACACGCGGCTGCACCGCACGCCGAGGATCCCTCGACGATCGTCGCCGAGGATCCCGCCGATCGCTGACCCGGTACAGGGACTTTGCGTGTGAATTCACCGAGACCCGTGCAGCCCCCCACGCCGTGTCGTACGGTGCACATGGCGCTCTTGGGGAAGGAGTGTCACAACCCGAGTCGTGGGAACGCTGAGTCACGACCGGAACGGCACCGTCAGCGATGCACCGCGGGTCACCCGCGGCAGATTTCGGCGTCCGCAGATCCTTTCCCGAGCGGCGAAGGCCGGCCCGATGCCGGGCCGGCGCGACCGAGGGAGAGCGACTGTGCGTACGTTCGGCTTTCGCGGAGGAATTCGGCGGGACCATGCTCCCGCCGCATCGACCCGAACGTTCGCGGGCCCGGCCGCACCGGGTGGTGGGACGTCCGTGCGGCGAGCACGATCACGCGCACCCCGATGGTTCGTCGGGATCGGTCTGCTCACCGTCGTCGCCGTCGGCCTCGGATCGACCGCGGCAGCGGCACCCCCGGTCAACCCGAGTGACGCCGAACTCGAGGCCGCGGATTCGGCGGTCGACGCCGGACTCGACCGGGTGGGTCGACTCGTCCTCGAAATCGCCGGCGCCGATCAGCAACTCGCCGAACTCGACGATCAGGTCGCGATCAAGCGCGAAGACGTCAATCGAGCTCTCGTCGATCTGCAGAACGCCCGCACCGCCGCCGACGCCGCCGCGGCGGCGGTCGTCGAATCAGAACGGGCCCTGCGCGACGCGGGACACCGCATCAGCGACGCCCAGCACGACTTCGACGGTTTCGCCCGCGACAGCTACGTCCGCGGCGTCAACGGGGCCTCGCTCGGGATGTTCCTCGCCACCGACGGTCCCGGCGACCTCCTGGACCGCGCGCAGGTGATGCGGTTGCTGTCGTCCGGGCGGCAGGCCGTGCTCGACGCACTCGAACGAGCACGCACGGCCGAGGTCAACAGCAATTCGCGGGCGCGGGCCGCGAAGGTTGCAGCCGACGAGGCGGCCGCCGCGGCCGAGCAGCGCAGGGCCGACGCCGAGGCGGCGATCGCCGTCGCCCGCGCAGCACTCGACGCGCAGGCCGCCGAGAAGCAGCGGATCGAGCAGGAGCGGGCGCGGGCACAGGACGAGCTCGCGGCCGCCCGCACCACCGTCGCCGGACTCGCGGATCAGCGCGCGGAGTTCGTCGCATGGGAGGAACAGCGCCGCGCACAGGAGGCGGCCGAGGCCGCTGCGGCCGACGCGGCGCGTGCCGCTGCCGCCGAGGCCGCGGTGCGTGTCGCCGCCGACGCCGCCGCCCGCGCCCGCGCTGCCGAACTCGCCGACGGCCGGCGTGCGCACACCGAACTCGAGGCCCCCGATCCGCCCGCCACTCCGTCGATCGGGGGGACGGCTCCCGTCGACACCGGGGCCGATCCGACCACCGAGGACGCGGGTGGTGCCGACGACGGGATTCTGGTACCCGACATCGAACTGGAGCTCGACTTCGACCGTCGTGGATCGGACGGTCCGGGCACACGCACCGGCCCGCATTCGACGCCGCGCACCACACCGCGGCCCACACTCACGGGTGCCGCCGCGATCGAGACCGTGATCGACCGCGGCATGTCCCAGATCGGTGTGCCCTACGCGTGGGGAGGCGGCGACGAGAACGGTCCCACCCTGGGTATCCGCGACGGCGGCGTCGCCGACACCTACCGCGATTTCGAGAAGGTCGGCTTCGATTGTTCCGGCCTGATGATCTACGCCTTCGCCGGTATCGGGATCTCCCTGCCGCACTACACCGGATACCAGTACACGGCGGGCACCCAGATCCCGTCGGCCGAGATGAAGCGCGGCGACATGATCTTCTACGGTCCGAACGCCAGCCGGCACGTCGCCCTGTATCTCGGCGACGGCACGATGCTCGAGGCGCCGCAGTCGGGTTCGCACGTGAAGATCTCGCCGGTACGCTGGGACGGAATGACGCCGTACGTGGTGCGCATGGTGTCGTGACGGCCGTTCCGAGGTCGCCTCGGCGCTGCGGGCACGACACGGGGATTCGGCACCTGCAATAGTAGGTCCGGTAGGAGTAGTCCAGCGGAGCAACAGGCGAAAGCGGTGGATTCTTGGTGACCTCACGTGAGGGTGGGACGTCGGGCACGACCGGACCTCGGGCGCAGGGAGGCGCCCGGGCCGGAGAGGGGACCGGCAGCGTCCAGGCGGATCAGCGGCCCGGTGGCGCATCCGTCCCGGCACAACAACCGGGTACTGCGGGAGCGAGGACTGCGGGGGGACCGGCATCGGGCAACGGCAACGGGCCCGTCAACACGTCGAAGAGCGCTGCGCCGGCCGCGGATGCCCCGCGCGATCTCGGGCAGGATGTGCGGCTGCTAGAAAAGGCCGTGTACGAGGTCAAAAGGGTCATCGTCGGCCAGGATCTGCTCGTCGAACGGATGCTCGTCGGTGTCCTCGCCAAAGGGCACGTCCTGCTCGAGGGCGTGCCCGGTGTCGCCAAGACCCTCGCGGTCGAGACGTTCGCCAAGGTCGTCGGAGGCAGCTTCTCGCGTGTGCAGTTCACGCCGGATCTCGTGCCCACAGACCTGGTGGGTACCCGCATCTACCGGCAGGGCCGGGAGGAATTCGACACCGAGCTCGGTCCTGTCGTCGCGAACTTCGTGCTCGCAGACGAGATCAACCGCGCCCCCGCGAAGGTGCAGTCGGCGCTGCTCGAGGTGATGGCGGAACGGCACGTGACGATCGGTGGGAAGACCTTCCCGATGCCGGAACCGTTCCTGGTGATGGCCACGCAGAATCCGATCGAGAACGAAGGGGTCTATCCACTGCCGGAAGCCCAGCGGGACCGCTTCCTGTTCAAGGTGCTCGTCGACTACCCCAGCGTCGAGGAGGAACGCGAGATCGTCTACCGCATGGGCGTGGCCGCTCCCGAACCGAAGCAGGTCCTCGGCAACGACGACCTGATCCGGTTGCAGCGTGTCGCCTCCCGCGTGTTCGTGCACCACGCACTCGTCGACTACGTCGTGCGCGTGATCTTCGCGACCCGTGCCCCGGCAGAACTCGGGCTCGACGACGTGCGGGGCTGGATAGCGTACGGGGCGTCCCCGCGCGCAACCCTCGGGATCATTTCCGCGGCCCGCGCCCTCGCACTCGTGCGTGGCCGCGACTATGTGGTGCCCCAGGACGTCCTCGACGTCATCCCCGACGTGCTGCGGCACCGGCTCGTGCTGTCGTACGACGCGCTCGCCGACGACGTCTCACCCGACCACATCATCACCCGGATCCTGCAGACCGTCGGTCTGCCGCAGGTCGCTCCGCAGGTCACGACGCCGCCGCCCGCAGCTCCGCGGGTTCCCGCGGCGGCCGGTGCACCGGCCGCCGGGCCCGAGGCAGGTGCGGCACCGCGGTGAGCGAACGCGACTCCGCGTCGCCGCCGTCGTTCCGGTCCGGTCGACTGACCGATCCCGCGCTCACCGCGGCGCTGCGCACCCTCGAACTGACGGTGCGGCGCCGACTCGACGGTGTTCTGCACGGTGATCATCTCGGCCTGATCCCCGGACCCGGATCGGAACCCGGCGACGCCCGCGAATACCAACCCGGCGACGACGTCCGGCAGATGGACTGGTCGGTCACCGCCCGCACCACGCACCCGCACGTGCGGCAGACCGTCGCCGACCGGGAACTCGAGACCTGGCTGGCAGTCGACCTGTCCGCCAGCCTCGACTTCGGCACGGGGACGTGCGAGAAGCGGGACCTGGCGGTGGCGGCGGTCGCCGCAATCGCGCATCTGACCAGTGGAGGCGGCAACCGGATCGGCGCGGTCGTGTCCACCGGTCGCGACACCGTCCGGATCCCCGCGCGCGGGGGGCGTCTCTACGCGCAGTCGTTGCTGCGCACCGTCGCAACGGCTCCGCACGCGCCCGACGGCACCCGCGGTGACCTCGCCGGACTCGTGGATTCGCTGCGCCGGCCGGAGCGGCGCCGCGGGCTGATCGTCGTCATCAGCGACTTCCTCGGACCACTCGACTGGGAGCGGCCGCTGCGGGCACTGTCCGGACGGCACGACCTGCTCGCCGTCGAGGTCCTCGACCGACGTGATCTCGAACTGCCCGATCTCGGGGACGTGGTCCTGCACGATCCGGAGACCGGCCGCACGCGGGAGTTCACCACCACCCCCCGGTTGCGTGCCGACTATGCCCATGCCGCCGCGCAGCAGCGCGCCGCGGTGCAGCAGGCACTGCGCCACTGTGGTGCACCGCTGCTGACGCTGCGCACCGACCGTGACTGGATCGCCGACATCGTTCGATTCGTCGCGGCGCGTCGACACAGTTTCGGTGCACCGCGCGCCGGTCGCGCGGCAGGACGGGGGACACGATGAGCCTCTCCGGGTTCGCATCACCGTGGTGGTTGCTGTTCCTGATCGTCGTCGCTGCGCTCGGCGTCGCCTACGTCGTCGTGCAACGCCGCCGTCTCGCCCACACTCTGCGGTTCACGAACTTCGAACTGCTCGACAAGGTGGCCCCCGACCGCCCCGGGCGGAGCCGACACGTGCCGGTTGCGCTGCTTCTGGTCGGACTGGCGCTGCTCACCGTGGCGCTGGCCGGACCGACCGCCGAGCAGCGGGTGCCCCGCAATCGCGCGACCGTGGTCCTGGCCATCGACGTGTCGCTGTCGATGGAGTCCACCGACATCGAACCGTCACGACTGGCGGCCGCGCAGGAGGCGGCGAAGGACTTCGCGGACGGGCTGACGCCCGGCATCAACCTGGGACTCGTCGCGTTCTCCGGTACCGCGTCGGTGCTGGTGTCACCGACCACCAACCGGGCAGCCACCAAGACCGCCATCGACCAGCTGCAACTGAGCGAACGCACCGCGACCGGCGAGGCGATCTTCACCTCCATGCAGGCCATAGACACGCTCGCCGCGGTCCTCGGCGGCGGTGACCAGGCGCCTCCGGCGAGGATCGTGCTGCTCTCCGACGGCAAACAGACCGTCCCGGAATCCCCCGACGATCCGCGTGGTGGGTTCACCGCCGCGCGGCAGGCCGCCGACAAGGGCATCCCCGTCTCGACGATCTCGTTCGGTACCGAGTACGGCACCGTCACCATCGAGGACGAACGGATCGCGGTGCCCGTCGACGATCCGTCCCTCGAGGAGATCGCGAACCTCTCCGGTGGCTCGTTCTTCACCGCCTCGAGCCTCGAGGAACTGCACGGTGCCTACGACACCCTCGAAGAACAGATCGGGTTCGAAACAACCCGGGGCGACGCCAGCCGGCCCTGGCTGCTGCTCGGTGTCCTCGCCGTCACCGGTGGGCTCGTCGCCGCGATGGTGCTGCGTCAGCGCCTGCCCTGACGGGTGACTGTGGCCGCCACCGACACCCTGTCCGTTCCCGTACCCACACCAGATAGGTTTGTCCGCATGACTGAAGCCCCCAGTTCCACCGCGCCGTCACGGAGTGCTGCCCCGCGCTCGGTGCTCGTCACCGGCGGCAACCGCGGTATCGGCCTGGCCGTTGCGCGGCGTCTACAGGCCGACGGCCACAAGGTCGCCGTCACCCACCGCGGGTCCGGCGTCCCCGACGACCTGTTCGGCGTCCGCTGCGATGTCACCGATTCCGATTCCGTCGACCGCGCCTTCGCCGAGGTCGAAGAACACCAGGGCGCAGTCGAGGTGCTCGTCGCGAACGCGGGGATCACCGACGACACGCTGCTGATGCGCATGACCGAGGACCAGTTCAGCAGCGTCCTCGACGCCAACCTCACCGGCGCGTTCCGCTGCGCGAAGCGGGCCAACCGGGCGATGCTCCGCGGCCGCTGGGGTCGCATGATCTTCCTCGGTTCCGTCGTCGGGCTCGCCGGCCAGGCCGGGCAGATCAACTACGCCGCATCGAAGGCCGGTGTGGTCGGACTCGCCCGTTCGGTCACCCGTGAACTCGGTTCCCGTTCGATCACCGCGAACGTCGTCGCGCCCGGATTCATCGAAACCGACATGACCGCCGAACTGTCCGACGATCTGCGCGACACCGCGAAGAAGTTCATTCCGCTGCAGCGTCTCGGGAAGCCGGAGGACGTCGCCGCGGTCGTCAGCTTCCTGGCGTCCGACGACTCCGCCTACGTGTCGGGTGCGGTGATCCCCGTGGACGGCGGCATGGGCATGGGCCACTGACCGTCCGCGAATCCGGACCGAATCCGATACTCACCGAAGGACTTCCACACTCATGGGCGGACTGCTCGACGGCAAGACCATCCTCGTCACCGGCATCATCACCGACGCCTCCATCGCCTTCCACACCGCGAAGGTCGCGCAGGAACAGGGCGCCAAGGTGATCATCACCGGTTTCGACCGGCTCCGACTGATCGACCGGATCGCGCAGCGGCTCCCGCAGCCGGTGCCCCCCGCGATCGAACTGAACGTGCAGGATCCCGAGCATCTGGCGACCCTCGCCGACCGGGTTCGTGAACATGCACCCGACGGCATCGACGGCGTGGTGCACTCGATCGCGTTCTCCCCGCGGTCCGGGCTCGGCAGCCCCTTCCTCGACGCCCCGTGGTCGGACATCTCCGCCGCCATCGAGATCTCCGCCTACTCGTATGCGTCGCTGGCGAAGGCGCTGTTGCCCGTTCTGACCGACGGTTCGGCGATCGTCGGCATGGATTTCGATCCGTCGCGTGCCATGCCGTTCTACAACTGGATGGGCGTGTCCAAGGCGACCCTCGAGGCCGTCAACCGGTACGTGGCGAAGGAGGTCGGGCCGCACGGTGTGCGTTCGAATCTCGTGTCCGCGGGGCCGATCAAGACCCTTGCGGCCAAAGCCATCGCCGGTGATGCCACCGGTCCGGGTGCCGAGATGAACCGCCTCAACGAGGGGTGGGCGGCCGCGTCACCGATCGGCTGGGACGTCGACGATCCGACGCCGGTCGCAAAGACCGTCTGCACGATGTTGTCCGACTGGATGCCGGGAACCACGGGGTCGATCGTCTACGTCGACGGTGGTTTCCATTCGCAGGTCCCGTTCGGCATCTGACCAGGAGCGCACCCGTGACGGAACACACCCCCGAACCCTTCGACGCGCTGATGGTGCTGTCGTTCGGTGGCCCCGAGGGCCCCGACGACGTCCGGCCGTTCCTCGAGAACGTCACCCGAGGGCGCGGTGTGCCTCCGGAGCGCCTCGACGAGGTGGCCCAGCACTATCTGCACTTCGGGGGTGTGTCCCCGATCAATGCCCTCAACCGGGCGATCATCGAAGCTGTGCGCACCGAATTCGATGCGCACGGAATCGATCTGCCGATCTACTTCGGCAACCGCAACTGGCATCCGTTCGTCGAGGACACCGTCGCGGAGATGGCAGGTGACGGTGTGCGCAACGCGCTCGTGTTCGCCACATCCGCGTGGGGCGGCTACTCCGGATGCCGCCAGTACCACGAGGATCTCGCCCGGGCCCGCGACACCGTCGGCGCGGAGGCTCCCGCGCTGACGAAACTGCGCCAGTTCTACGATCATCCGCTTGCCGTCGCGGCGGCCGCCGACGCGATCACCGCGGCCCGCGCGGACCTTCCCGACGACGTGCGGGACGGGGCTCGGGTCGTGTTCACTGCACACTCGATCCCGATCCGTGCCGACGCCGCCGACGGACCCACCGATCTCGGAGGGAGCCTCTACAGCCGTCAGGTCGGCGAGGCCTGTGCGCTCGTGGCTGCCGCCGCCGGGGTCGACGACTACGACCGGGTGTGGCAGTCCCGATCGGGGCCGCCGCAGGTCCCGTGGCTCGAACCGGACATCGTCGACCACCTCGACGATCTGCACGCGCGCGGTGTCGAGGCGGTCATCGTGGTGCCCATCGGCTTCGTCTCCGATCACCTCGAGGTGGTGTGGGATCTCGACACCGAAGCCCGCGACCACGCCGCCGCACTCGGCATGGGATACGTGCGGGCCGCGACCATCGGTACCGATCCCCGGTTCGCGCAACTCGTGCGCGTACTGGTGCAGGAGATGACCGACGGTGCGTCCGCACAGCGACTCGGCGCGCTGCCGATGCTCGGTGTCACCGACGACGGTCGCGCCGCCGCGTGCGCCGCCGCGTGCTGCACTCTTCCGGTGTCGCGGTGAGACGGGTACTCACCCGTCGATGACCGTCGGCCAGCCCGGGCCGGCCGGTTCGACGACCGGAGGTATCCGGACCGGAGGGTTCCGGTATGCGCGGAGATCGAACGGCGGATCGTTCAGGCACCGCGTGCGCGGCGACTCCGGATCGGTGCGCATGTCGTTGAACCGCTGCACATCCCACCCGTCGAACACATTCCACGTCGGATACGGCAGCCGGTGCTGCGGGTCGATTGCGGGACTGTTCGGTGTGGCCGGGTCGGTGCGCGTGACATACATCGAGTCGTAGTAGGCCGTTCGGCGGATACGCCACTCGCCGGTGTCGGAATTCTCCTCCGGCCGGCCGGAGTAGTCGAAGCACACTCCGACACGCGTAGACGGCCGGCCCTCGAAATCCGTGTCGGGTTCCACGTCGAACACGTGCAGATTCACTGTGCCGCGCTGTGGAGCGGGATCCGAATCGGGGTCGATGAAGTCGTCGAATCCCGTGTAGACAGCGTCCTTGTCCTTGGTGCGGAGCCACGCGTCCAGGCTTTCGACGTACGCGCGGACCACCTGCATCTCCGGCGATTCGAGATCGATGTCGCCCTCGGCGAACCACCGATACGACGCCACCGCGGCGTCGCCGCCGAGCGTCGCATACGGATCGGGTTCGGGCGTGGTGCCGCACCCGGTCGCGACCGCGACGATCAGCGCGGCGACGACGGTCGCGCGCGCTCCGGTGTTGTGTCGGACGTGGATCACGGTGGTACCTCCGTTGCGATGGCGTCGGCCGCGTGGGGAGTGAGGTGTCATCGCGGCTGTTGGTCTGCGGGTGTGTCGACTGCGACGGGCCAGCCGGGATGGAAGGGTTCGACCGGGGGAGGGATCGGGGTAGAGCGGCGATCGGGGTTGAAGTGCTTCATTTCGAGGGCGCACCGGGTTCCG
>Ga0123329_1004604_pt1 | contig 10718 bp, 8 predicted proteins | sample BioC12SIPDNA_FD_89703 | JGI IMG/M metagenome (GOLD analysis project Ga0123329, IMG submission 89703) | Anaerobic biogas reactor microbial communites from Washington, USA - Biogas_R1_B C12 SIP DNA | ecosystem: Engineered > Bioreactor > Anaerobic > Unclassified | place: Washington, USA | collected... | reverse complement strand
TCGTTGTTCAGGACAAGTTCAGGGACTTGGATGCAAAATGTAACGGTTACAGGAGCAAAAAGAGGAGAGTCGCGATGCGCGCATCTGGGATTGCGAGCAGCCTTGAACACGACTATCTGCGTGTCCTGTACGAGCTGGCCGGGAAAGAAGCGAAGCACGCCGTCTCGTATGGCGATGTGAGGACGGAACTGGGTCGCCCGGCGGATGAAGTCGACGAAGCCTGCGACTTCTGGGCCGACCGGGGAATGGTGGAGTGGACCACTATGGGCCACGTCGCTCTCACCCACATGGGGTTGAGAAGAGCGAGACGCCTGGCCGGCAGAGGTTGGTCGCGGCCGCCCTTCTAGTTCAGCCCCTCCAGTCCTTCAATCAGGGCTCTTCCAGAGACCGGGCCTCCGCCCGGACGCGGGGTCCAGCGTACAAAACGCCCCGCGTGGGCACCCCCTGCGGTGAGACGGGCATATCCTCGTTGGCCATCGGTGTGGGATAATACGAAGCCTTCGTCGGAGGGAACATCCGGGCTGCAGAGGGGAACAGACGACCGTGCCAAGGATCCATCATTTCAGCGTTCACCCACAGATACCATCACGTCTAGCAGGCCTGGAGGAGCTGGCTCTCAACCTCCGGTGGACGTGGGACAGCCGTGCCTACAAGGTGTTCCAGCATCTGGATGCCGAGATGTTGGAGAAGTGTGGAGGCAATCCGGTCTTGATGTTGCGGCGCGCTTCCCGGGAACGACTTGAACAGGCAGCGGCGGATCCCGCCTTCGTGACCCACCTGGATGATGCGTTGGACGATCTGCATCGTTATCTGGCGGAACCGGGGTGGTTCCGAGCGACGTATCCCGAGCGTGAGGACCTCTCGATCGCATACTTCTGTATGGAATATGGCTTGACCGCCTGCCTGCCCATCTATTCGGGCGGGCTGGGGGTGCTGGCCGGCGACCACCTCAAGTCCGCGAGCGGACTGGGTCTGCCTCTGGTGGCTGTGGGCCTGGTCTACAGCAGGGGTTATTTCACCCAGCGGCTTGATCCAGAGGGCTGGCAGTACGAGGAATACCGGACTCACGACTTCACCACCCTGCCCCTGCGGCCCGTCATGGAAGGTGATGTGTGGGTTCCCCACGCAACCGATCCGAAGAAGGGTAAGGATGGCGTCCAGACCGCCGGTGAGGGGGAGACCGGCCCCGATGCCGGGTCGACGGCTGTGGATGCAGGTCCTGTGGGTGCAGTCTCGGTGGGCGGTACCGCGGCCGGAACACCTCTCAAAGTATCCGTAGATATGGCGGGGCGCACGGTCTGGGCGAGAGTCTGGAAAGCCCAGGTGGGACGCGTGTCGCTGTATCTGCTTGACAGCTCGTTGCCCGAGAACGACCCGGTGTCCCAACGCATCACGAGCGAGCTGTACGGGGGAGGCTCCGAAGAGCGGATCGCTCAAGAGTTGCTTCTGGGTATCGGCGGCATCCGAGCGTTGCGGGCCCTGGGTGCCCGGCCTCAGGCCTATCATCTCAATGAGGGGCATACGGTCTTCACCACTCTGGAGCGTACGAGAGAGGCTATGGAGGAGGGGGATCTCACCTTCTACGAAGGCCGGCAGGCTACCGGAGCGGGCACACTCTTCACCACACACACACCCGTCCCCGCCGGGTTCGACCTATTCCCCCAGTCTCTGATAGACACGTATCTCGGCGAGTATCTCGAGGAGCTGGATCTGGAGACCGATCAGTTCATGCGCATGGGCCGGGTCAACCGCGACGCACATGACGAGGAGTTCAACGTGGCGGTTCTGGCGCTCCGCCAGTCGCCCCGGCGCAACGCCGTCAGCCGTCTTCACCGCCGGGCCACCGCCCGCATGATGCAGCCGGGCTGGATGGACTTCCCGCTGTCCGAGATGCCGGTGGAATCGGTCACCAACGGGGTGCACACCAAGAGCTGGGTCGCCTCTGAGATGGCGCAGCTCTACGACCACTATCTCGGTCCGCGCTGGCGGGAGGATGCCTCCTCCCGCGAGGCTTGGCAGCGGGTGGAACGTATCCCCGACCTCGAACTCTGGCACGCCCACACCCGGCTGCGCGAGCGTCTTGTCGCCTATGCGCGTGAGCAGGCGGCCTGGCAGTCACGGGGGCGGCGGGCTTCAGGTGGGCTGGGAGCGCCGGTAAGGCCGCCGCTGCGGCCGGATGCTCTCACCATCGGCTTCGCCCGTCGTTTCGCCACGTACAAGCGGGCCACTCTGCTCTTTCGGGACGTCTGCCGGCTCAAGGCCCTGTTGCTCGACGAGGCCCGTCCCGTCCAACTGATAGTAGCCGGCAAGGCTCATCCTCGCGACGGGGCCGGCAAGGACTTCATCAGGCAGATGCACGATATAGTGAGCCGCGAAGGTCTGAGCGACCACGTGGTGTTCATCGAGGATTACGACCTCAGTAAGACGGCCATGCTGGTGCAGGGGGTGGATGTGTGGCTCAACACGCCTCGCCGTCCGAACGAAGCTTGTGGGACCAGCGGCATGAAGGTGGTCCCCAACGGCGGTCTCAACCTCTCCGTTCTCGATGGCTGGTGGGCCGAGGCCTACCGTCCGGGAGCGGGCTGGGCGATAGGGGACGGGCAGGAATTCGTGCATGCCGACTATCAGGACGAGGTCGATGCCGAATCTCTCTACTCGACCTTGGAACGCGAAATCGTGCCCCTCTTCTACGAACGCGACGCCGACGGTCTTCCCCGCGGTTGGATCTCCATGATGAAGAACTCCATCCGTTTCTTGGCTCCGGCCTTCTCGGGAGACCGGATGGTGAAGCAGTACGCCGAGAACTTCTATCTGCCTATCGCCGACCGGTGCCGGCGGCTTGCGGCCGACGGTTTCGCCAAGGCCAAGGATCTCTCCGCATGGAAGACGCGGGTACGCGAGGCCTGGTGTGATGTCAAGGTCGTCTGGGTCAAGGATGGAGTCGCCCCCGATATGACCGTGGGTGAGGAACTCGAGGTGCAGGCCAAGGTGGTCCTGGGGACTTTGGACCCGTCCGACGTGGTGGTGCAGGCGTACTTCAGCAGCCTGCGCCCCGACGGTACCCTGCGCAACGGCCGCAGCGTCCCTCTTGTGTGGATGGGGTGCGAGGATGAACAGCACCTGTATCGAGGTACCGTCCCGGCAAGGACCTCCGGTCTGCATGGGTATGCGGTGCGGGTGCTGCCTTGCCGTGACGACGTCCTGGTGCCTAACGAGCTGCCGCTCATCGCCTGGGAAGAAGCCGAGTAGCTCCCATAAGAATAGCGCCTCATGCGGTTGGGCAGACCCGCTCTGTCGCCTGACGAATGGTCTAGTCTGGTATCTATGCTGCCACTTATCAAGTTGTCTGGATCGAAGAGAACCTCTATAACAAGGACTTGCGCTATTCTCCACCATCTTGTATAGTCAGGCGCGGGCAGACGAGTGGGGGCTCGGTGCATTCGGCAGGCCTGCTTCGTGTTCGGGGGGGATCGGTGGCGTTAGCGGCCGGAGGTGCGCGCATAGGTACCGAGAAGAACAGCGTGATCAGAATCGATGACGTCTCGCTCAGTTTTGGAGGCGTCAACGCGCTTTCAAGTGTCAGTCTTGAGATTCAGTCCGATCGAATTCAGGCCATCATCGGGCCTAACGGTGCGGGCAAGACCGCCCTTCTGAACTGCATCAGCGGTTTCTACAAGCCTCAGAAGGGCGAGATTTACTTCCACGACCAGAAGATCACCCGTCAGAGACCGGACAAACTGGCAAGGATGGGCATCGCTCGGACTTTCCAGAATATCGAGCTCTATACCGGGCTGAGCACTCAAGACAACATCATGGCTGCGCGGCATGTCTTCATGAAGCAGAACTTTGTCGAGGGGGCGATCTACTGGGGGCGCTCTCGCCGGGAGGAACTCAAACACCGGCAGATCGTGGAAGAGATCATCGACTTTCTCGAAATTCAGTCCATCCGCAAGCAGGAAGTGGGGGCCCTGCCGTACGGCCTCCGTAAGAGGGTGGAGCTGGGGCGGGCGTTGGCTTTGGAGCCCAAGGTGCTCCTGTTGGATGAGCCCATGGCAGGCATGAACCTGGAGGAGAAGGAAGATGTGGCGCGCTTCATTCTCGACGTTTTTGACGGCCAGGGCGACACGTATCCCGACACACCTGTGCTGCGGGACGGGATCCGTTGCATCATCATGGTCGAGCACGACATGGGAGTCGTCATGGATCTGGCCGACCGTATCGCCGTGTTGAATTTTGGACTGAAACTGGCCGAAGGTACGCCCGCTGAGATCAAGTCCAATCCGGCAGTCATCGAGGCCTACCTGGGCCAGGGGGCGTAGGAGCGAGATGCTGAAAGTCAACAACATCGAAGTGTCCTACCTGGGCGTCATACGGGTTCTACACGGTATTTCTCTTGAGGTGGGTGACGGGCAGATCGTGGCTCTCATAGGGGCCAACGGCGGAGGCAAGACCACCACGCTCAAGTCTATCTCCGGGCTGCTCAGGGTCGAGCAGGGACAGATCCGCAGCGGCTACATCACCTTGAACGAGAAGCGGATAGACCATCTGGGTCCTGAGGACGTAGCCAAGCTGGGCATCAGCCAGGTCCTGGAGGGCCGGCGCACGCTGGAGCATCTCACGGTCGAGGAGAACCTCCAGGTCGGCGCGTACCAGCGCAAGGATCGGGCCGGTGTCAAGCGGGACTTGGAGATGGTCTACGACTACTTCCCCAAGATCCGTGACTACCGGAAGCGTGTGAGCGGATATCTCTCGGGTGGCGAGCAGCAGATGGTGGTGATCGGTCGGGCATTGATGGCCGATCCGCGCCTGATGTTGTTGGACGAACCCTCTCTCGGTCTGGCGCCTATGGCGGTGCAGGAGATCTACGAGATCATTGAGAGGATCAACCAGGAGCGCGGCGTCTCCATGCTGGTCGTGGAGCAGAACGTCAAAGCGGCGCTCGGTATTGCCGAGTACGGCTACGTGATGGAGAACGGGCGCATTGTTCTCGACGGCCCCGCCGACAAGCTCAGGGGCAACGAAGACGTGAAGGAATTCTACATGGGCATCTCGTCGAGCGGTTCCCGCAAGAATTACCGCGAGGTGAAGCATTATCGCCGGCGGAAGAGGTGGCTGGCGTGAGCACTCCCAAGGATGTCGTCGACGTCGCCGCGCTGGATACCTGGCCCAAGGTCCTGCAGTATAACAGCGCTCAGTACGGCGCTCACAGCAAGGCGATGCGCTACAAGCACTACGGGATTTGGCAGTCTTATAGCTGGCAGGAGTATCTCGCCAACGTCAAGTACCTGGCTCTCGGCCTGTATTCTCTGGGTTTCAGGGCAGGGAGCAAGCTGCTGATTGTGGGCGACAACTCCCCAGAATGGTACTTCGCGGAGTTGGCGGCGCAGTGCAACCGTGGTATGAGCGTGGGCCTGTACTCCGATCTATCGGCGGCCGAGATCGAGCACATCGCTCGGGAATGCGGAGCCGACTTCGCGATGGTCGAGGACCAGGAGCAGGCGGATAAGATGTTCCTGATCCACGAGCGGCTGCCGGAACTGAAGACCGTCGTCTACTGGCGCTACAAGGGTCTGAGCGACCACGGCCATCAGGGATTCCTAGGCCTGCGGGAGGTTCTTGAGAACGGGCGTAGGTACGAGGCGGATCACCCGGGATCGTTCGAGGAGGGCATCGCGGCGGGCAAGGCCGACGACGCGTGTGCCATCGTGTACACGTCGGGTGCGACCGGGGACGCTCCGCGGGGCGCACTTCACAGCTATCGATCCTTGATGTCGGGCGCAGAGCGATACCGGGAACTGGACCACCTCACTCATAAGGACGCTCTGGCGTGTGCTTTGCCTCCCGCTTGGCTGATGGAGCAACTGCTGGCGTTCGGCTGTCACCTGCTCTCCGGGGGCACGGTCAACTTCGCGGAGAGCTCGGAGACCCTGCAGGACGACATGCGGGAGATCGCTCCGAGCGTGGTTCTCTACGACCCTCGGCTGTGGGAAAGCCAGACCGGTAGCGTCCAGGCCAGGCTACGGGGTGCAAGCCTCCTCAAAAGGTCGATCTCCGGCTGGCTGATGCCGGTGGGGCTTAGAGTGACGGACGCCAGGTACGAAAAGCGCACACCCGGTCTGGGTCTGCGCCTGCTCAACATGCTTGCGGATCTCTTGGTCTTCCGGCAGATACGGGATAGTCTTGGTTTGCCGAAGGCGCGCGTCTGCTACACCTCGGGGTCTACGCTGGCCCCGGAGACACTGCGCTTCTTCCACGCACTCAAGGTGCCTTTGAAGAACATCTACGGTTCCAGCGAGGCGGGGGCCGTAACCGGTGCGGCGGACGGGATCCAGTCGCCGGGCACCGTCGGCACGGTGAACCCCGGCGTGGAACTGAGAGTGGACGACCGGGGGGAGATCCTCGTTCGCCACCCCGGTGTCTTTCTCGGCTACTACAACGATTCCGAGACGACGGCTCACGTGATGGATGGCGGCTGGGTCCGGACCGGGGACAGTGGCCGAATAAGCGGCGACCGGGAGCTGGTCTTTGTCGACCGGCTGGAGGACCTGATTCTGCTCCCCTGCGGGGACATCCTTGCTCCCCAAGATATCGAGAGCCGCTTGAAGCACAGCCCGTATATCCGAGACGCCTGGGTGGTGGCGGGGCAAGACTGCCGGTACGTATCGGCGGTCATCATCATCGATGCCCACAATACCGGGCGCTGGGCCGACAAGCGGAAAGTCACGTACACGACCTTCGGCGACCTGTCACAGAAGCCGGAGATTATCGAGCTGGTCGAAGAGGAGATAGCTCTGGTCAATGGGGGTCTGCCGCCCACCCAGCGGGTCGAGAGGTATGTCAACCTCCACAAGGAGTTCGACCCTGACGAGTGCGAGCTCACCCGCAATCGCAAGCTCCGCAGAGCGTTTTTGAGGAAGAGATATCCCGACCTCATCCGGGCCCTGGGCGGAGACGATGCCAGCGTCGAGGTCGAAGCGGAGTTCACCTACCAGGACGGTCGCACCGGCAAGATCAGGACGGCACTGCAAATCGCGACGGTGGGGCGGGGTGACTGATGACCTTCTTTTTCCAGCTCTGCGTCAACGGATTGGCCCTGGGGATGACATATGCCCTCGTCGCCATCGGCTTCGTGATCATCTTCAAGTGCACGCAGGCGTTCAACATTGCGCAGGGCCAGATCGTTATGCTGGGCGGGTACATCGGCTACACGTTCCTGAGACCCCTGGGCCTTCCCGTCTGGGCGGCGGTCATCGCTATCGTGGCGGTGGGGGTGGTCATGGGCCTCGTGATCGAGCGCCTCACTCTCCGGCCGTTGCTGGGCAAGCCGGTGCTTGCGATCATCATGATGACCGTCGCCCTGGCCGGCGTGATGGACGGGATCGCCAACATGGTCTGGGGGGGCGTTTATGAGACGTACCATGACGTGCTGCCCGTGATCAGTCTGCAGATCGGGGCCATCTCCGTTCCGCCGTCGTCGATGCTCACCTTGATCGTCTCGGTGATCGTGGTGGCCGTCCTCATGTTTGTATTCCGCTACACCAAGATCGGATTAGCCTTGCGGGCCACGGCTGAGGATGAGCAGGTTACTCGCAGCCTGGGGATCAAGGCCACCATGGTCTACGCGCTGGTTTGGGTGATCGCCTGCGTCGTCGGCGTGGTTGGCGGCCTCCTCTTGGGTGGCGTATCCGGGGTTTCGCCGAGCCTGGCTGAGGTCGGGATGAAGGCGCTGGCGGTGGTCATCTTGGGCGGCCTCGATTCCGTCGGTGGCGCCGTCCTGGCTGGGATTGTCATCGGGATCCTGGAGAATCTGGCGGCCGGCTATCTCGATCCTTTGATGCCCTCCGGTGGAGGTTTGGCCAACGTCTTTCCGTTCATCATCATGTTGGCTGTGCTGATCTTCAAACCTCATGGGTTGTTCGGATTGAAGAGGATTGAGAGGATCTAGGCAATGAGACTACCCAGCGGTACCTACGCGCAGACCTATAGCCAGGATATGTCCCTGGTGCGGACCAAGTCGCACTGGGCCCTGCTGGCGGTCATCATTGTCTTCGTGTTCACCATACCGCAGTGGGCCTCCGCCTCGTTCCTGGCCGTCTCGACCGTCATCGGTATCACCATCATCAGCGTTCAAGGTCTCGGCATCCTCACCGGCAATTGCGGGCAGCTATCGATGGGTCACTCCGCCTTCATGATGGTCGGCGGCTATGCGCTCGCCATCCTGTGCAATAAAGCCGGTTTTCCCTTCTGGGCGGCGCTGCCCCTCGCCGGTCTGGTCGCGGGCGTGGTGGGAATCATCTTCGGTCTGCCTACGCTGAGGATCAAAGGTTTCTATCTGATCATGTCCACAGTGGCGGCCTATTTCATCATCCATTGGCTGGTCTTGCAGTTCCGGAGTCTCACGGGCGCCACCGAAGGCCTATCGGTCCCGGCCCCCGACCTCTTTGGATTGTCTCTGGTAGACAAGACCCGGTACTTCTACCTCGTCATGGGGCTGGCCATCCTGGCCACGATTGTGGCCAGGAACATACTCCGCACCCGAACCGGACGGGCCTTCGTGGCCATCCGCGACAACGACCTGGCCGCCGAGGTGATGGGCGTAAACCTTTTCTCCTACAAGTTGCAGGCCTTCTTCATCGGCTGCGTGTTCGCCGGTATTGCCGGTGGACTCTCGGTGCAATACTACTCGTACTGCAACGTGGAGCAGTTTCCGTTCTTCGACTCGGTATGGATGCTTGGGATGCTGATCATCGGCGGCATGGGGAGTGTCTCGGGCGTCATTTATGGAGCCATAACTATCAAGCTGTTACAGCAGTTGGCGACGAAGTTGGGCCCCTTCCTGGCCGAAGTCATGAACCCTCAGGCGGCTGCTGGATTGGGTATTGTCCTCCCAAGCGTGGCCATCATCCTCTTCCTGATCTTTGCCCCTCGGGGTGTTTCCCATATCTGGGAGCGCCTGAGGAACTACTATCAGGCATGGCCATTCTGAGGTCGTCCACCATCCGGAAACGGAGAACCAGTCCCTGCAAGGAGGTACGGCGATTCGACATAGTTATGAGGCTTCAGCAAGGAACAGGGACAACAAGAGAGGGGTTCAGAAAGATATGAAGCGATACTTGATCCTGTGCCTGGTGGCGGTCATTCTCCTCGCGCTCCCCCTGGTGGCGGCGTGCGGTGAGGATGAGCCTGATACCAGCACCACCGCTGGTCCTGCGACTACCGCTGGTCCTGCGACTACCGCTGGTCCTGCGACTACAGCCGGTCCTGCGACTACCGTCGGAGAGCCCGTCACCCTGTATCTGGGCGGCACCTTCGCTCTCACTGGTGCGTACGCGGAAGATTCCGGGGCGTGCATGGACGCTTACGTGGACTATGTCCAGTGGGTGAATGACAACAAGATGATCGCGCCGTGGCATCCTGAGAAAACGATCCCCGCGAATATCACCTTCGAACTCAAGTGGGGCGATGACGCTCTGGACCCGGCCAAAGCCGTGACCATCTATGAGGATCTCAAGTCCCAGGGCCTGCTCGTGGAGCGGATCAGTGGCTCCCCGGAAGGCATGGCCCTCAAGGACATGCTCGTGGCCGACAATATCGGAGCGGTCACCCAGTCCTCGGCAGTGGCCTACCTGATGCCGCCAGGGAATATCTTCATGAATTATCCCATCTACACTGACCAGATGGCCGCTATCGCGGAATGGTTCATGGAGAGTTGGACCGAGGACCGTGCGCCCCGAGTGGCCTACCTGACCGCCGATAGCGCCTTGGGCAGGGGCATGGATATCCCAGAAATGAAGGCCTATCTGGCGGAGCTTGGCTATGAGTTCGTCGGCGCCCAGTTCATGCCGATGGTACCCACTGCGCCGCCGACCACTCAACTGACGTGGCTCAGGGACAACAACATCGACTTGGTGCTGGGTATCCTGATCAACGCGTCGAGCCAGCCTGCCATCAAGGAAGCCGTCCGCCTCGGTATGGGCGTCGGTCTGGAGCATGAGATGACCTTCGGCTTTGCCTGCCCGAGTCACCTCGCGATCTTCGTGCCCGACATGGGCGCGACCGGCAACGGAGTGGTCGTCGCCGGCAGCTACTGCGCGTGGGAATCTGGCACGGAGGCTGTCGAGTTTGCCAATCTAATGCAGGATACCTACCGACCCAACGACCGGCAAGACATCATCCTGTATCTGCAGGGTATGATGGAGGTTATGATACAGGCAGAGGCGCTGCGTCTGGCCTCCCTGGAAGTGGATCCAGCCGAGCTGACCAGCGAGGACGTGCTGAAGAAGGGCTTCTGGCAGATCAAGAACCTCGGCAGCGGCGGCATCCATCCCACCGATATGAACTTCGGGGAGGGCCAGGTGGAGGGCTGCGGCGAGGTCCGTATCCAGCAGGTTATCGACGCCCAGATCGCCGAAATGGGTTCGTACCCGCTGCGCCATATCTTGCCCTCTGAGTAGGGCCAAGCGCGTCGTAGTATAGTAACAACATCCCGTGACCGGGGAGGGGGGTTTTCCCTACAGGGAACCCCCCTCCCGAGCATTGAAGGCGTGGTTCCGGGTCCAAGAGGAGGGTGCGAACCAGATGGCAGACATCGAGAACAAGGGAAGCAATAAGAAGACGGTCGTCCGAGGATTGTGCTTCATCGGCATCCCAGCCGATTCCAACAGCGTGCAGGTGGAGTGCGACAACGGCAAGATCGTCCGCATCCGGCCGCTTCATTA
>Ga0123329_1004603_pt1 | contig 10720 bp, 6 predicted proteins | sample BioC12SIPDNA_FD_89703 | JGI IMG/M metagenome (GOLD analysis project Ga0123329, IMG submission 89703) | Anaerobic biogas reactor microbial communites from Washington, USA - Biogas_R1_B C12 SIP DNA | ecosystem: Engineered > Bioreactor > Anaerobic > Unclassified | place: Washington, USA | collected... | reverse complement strand
GCGCGGCCGGCCGTACCGGTCGCACGCTTCCAGCAGCGGGATCCACCGCGCCTGGTCGCTGCCGAGGACGCCCGAGGCCGCCCAGCCGCTGACCGGCTGCGGCCACTGCATGGCGGTCTGGACCACCGACTGGCCGGCCGGCGCCCGCAGCTGCACGGCGCGTTTGAGCGGATACGACGGATCGAAGATCCCGATCTGCGCGGGGGTCACCTTCAACCCGTCGCCAGGCTCGCCCGTGGCCGTGTTGATCGGGCTCGACACCGCGTCGGTGACATCGAACAGCCGGATCTCATCGAAGAACGCCACGCCACTTTTCTGGAAGAACCCGAAGTGGACGCGGACATGATCCACGCGCAGGGAGGGGACGAAGTGGTACTCGAACGTCTGCCAGTCGGCCGGTTCCCGGATCGAGGCGAAGTCGCGGAAATCGACGAACTTCCCCTCGGCGTCGTACTGGTACAGGGCAATGTAGGCGATGCCCGGCCCGGCCAGCTGCGTGGCGCGGATCGCGCCTGAAGCCCGGTACTGCCGGCCGGGAGTCACGCGCACGGCCGCATAGTACCCGCCGCTGCCCACCCACGCGTCGTCGTGCAGCTCGACCCGCGCGCAGTGCGCCCCGCGATACGGATTGTCAGCCGACAGTACGGCATGGTCGCCCGTGCGGCGCCACCGCCCGTCGAACGCGGCGCCACCCACCGGGATCTCGGCCGCATCCTCGAACCCGCCGTTGGCGATCAGCGACTGATCGTCGCGGGTGGCCGCCGCGAGCTTCGCCGCCAGGATCTCCTCCTCACGTTCCCATCGGCCGTCGACCTGCCGCACCAGATTCTGAAAGGCGTAGCCTCCCAGCGTCACCAGGTCGCCGTCGGCCTGGAGGAACTCCAGCAACGATTCCCGCGCCGCCGAGGGGAACGTTTCGCCGTACGGCAGCACCACCAGATCGAATCGCTGCCGGCACAACACCTGCCGGTCCGCCAGTTCGGCGGCCGAGACGCGCTGCACCTGAACCCCCGCATCCTGCAGGATCTCCGCCACCACGGCCGGCGCGGCAGGACATCCGCTAACCGGCATGCCCGGCTCGTCCAGCACTGCGGCACGCGCTGCGCCGCCCGTTGCCGCCGGCTCGGGATCCGCGCCGCAAGCTACCGACGCCCACATGGCCACAATCAACAACGACGTACGGATCATCATCGTGAGACATCCTCTCGTATTCGGCGGACAAAATCGGTTCCCGCTGGTTCTGGCGGGGCTCTGGCTCGGCTCGCGCACACCGGCCATGTCAGGCGTGTTGCACAGAGCCCGCTTTTTCGAGGATAATGCCTGCGCTGTCCTGTTACCACATGGACTCCCCATAAGGAGATGACCGTTATGTCTATGTCGCACGCTAGAATCTCCCGCCGCACGTTTCACCGCACCACCGCCGCCGCGGCCGGACTGACGGCGCTGCAGGCAGGCAAGGTCTGGGGAGCCAACGAACGCATCCGGTTGGGATTCATCGGACTGGCCAATCGTGGTGGCCAGCTGCTCACGGCGTTCCTGCCGCACGCCGATATGGAAATCGTGGCCCTGTGCGACGTGGCCCAGACGACGCTCGACGCCGCCCACCAGCGGCTGGAGGGCCGGCCCGACACGTACCAGGACTTCCGCCGGATTCTCGAGCGCAAAGACGTCGACGCCGTCGTCATCGCCACCCCCGACCACTGGCATGCGCTGCAGACGATCCACGCCTGCGCAGCGGGCAAGGACGTGTACGTGGAAAAACCGGTCTCGCTGACCGTGGTGGAAGGACGCCAGATGGTGGAGGCGGCCCGCCGCCACGACCGGATCGTGCAGGTCGGCATGCAACGCCGCTCCAGCCAGCTCTATGCGCAAGCAGTGCAGATGGTCCAGTCCGGCACCATCGGGAAGGTGACGGTCACACGCAGCTACCATCGCAGCAACATGTTCCCGCTCGGCATCGGCAAGGCCGCGCCCGGCGCGCCGCCCGCTGATTTCGACTGGGATATGTGGCTCGGACCGCGCCCGAGTCGTCCGTTTCAGGACACCATTGCGCCCTACAAGTTCCGCTGGTGGACCGAATACTGCAGCCAGATTTCCAACAATGGCGTGCACTCGCTGGATATGACCCGCTGGATCATGAACGAACTGGCCCCCACCTCGATCTGCTGTATGGGGGGGAAATACGCCCTCGAGGACGATCGCACGGAACCCGACACGTCCCAGTCGATCTACGAATTCCCCACCGGCTGGCTGTCACTGTTCGGCATGTACGAAGCCAACGGCAATCCGACGACCGCCCGCGGAGGCTTCGTCGAGCTGCGCGGCACACAGGGGACCCTGTATGTCAGCGATCAGACCATCGAGATCGTGCCGGAACGAGGCGGCCAGTTCCAGGACCCGGCTTACCGGATGGAACCGGTCCAGCTGACGGGCACCGATGGGGATCTGACCACGCAGCATGCCCGCAACTTCCTCGACTGCATGCGTTCCCGCGCCACTCCGAACGCCGACATCGAGGAAGGACATCGCTCGACGACCATGAGTCTGTTGAGCAAGATCTCGCTGGCCGTCCGGCAGCGTCTCGAGTGGGATCCGCAACGCGAGCAGATCACGAACCATCCGGACGCCAATCACCTGCTGCATTACGAGTACCGCAAGCCGTGGTCGCTCGACATCTGAGTCGGGGGGGCGGAGCGGGCAGACAGACCGGGTGCGGCGCGCCGCACACCGGAAGGTAAGCGTCATAATCTCACCAGCTTACCTGGCACGCAAACGGGCCGACTGCGTGTCGGGCTGTGGGTCCAGTTTCTGTGGATTGCGGCAATTCGAGTTGCCGATTGTACCAAAGACTTGCATTGTTCCGCTTATGCGGATCCCACCGAATTCCGGCATTGTGCCGGCAGACCCGCAGCCCATCCGAACGCAGCCACCTGCCGTTCGCAGCCTGCATCATTGGCTGTTAACCATCCACAGCCAGGGGGTAATCATGTCTGCATCGTTAACTGTCCGGGACAACGTACGACCGTCTCAGCTGGCACCTGCCATGCCGCTGCCGCACCGGCGGCGGGGAGGCAGGTTGGTGTTGTCGCTGGCCTTGGTGGTGTTCGCGAGCGGTTGCGGCTCGATCAGCAACTGGTACCACAACGGCTTCAAAGTCGGTCCGAACTATGGCCGCCCGGCTGCGCCGATAGCCGATGCGTGGCTGGACGCTTACGACCAGCGCGTACAGAGCGAGCTGCCGGACAACCCGCAGTGGTGGCTCGTGTTCGACGACCCGAAGCTGAACGAGCTGGTGCAGACGATGTACGACCAGAACCTGACACTGCGCGCGGCGGGCATGCGTGTGATGCAGGCCCGCGCGATGCGCGGCGTTGCGGTGGGAGGGTTGTTCCCGCAGATGCAGGAAGGGTTCGGGGCGTACAACCGGCAGCAGCTCAGTACAACCACGGCCGGCATCGGCAAGCTGATCGGAGAGGGACTGCCGATCAACCGCCAGTACGACACGTGGACGGCCGGTTTCGACGCCTACTGGGAACTGGACATCTGGGGTAAGTTCCGCCGCAACATCGAGGCGGCCGATGCGGAACTGGAGGCGTCGATCGAGGACTACGACGCGATCCTGGTATCGCTGCTGGCCGAAACCGCGGCGACGTACGTCGAGTACCGGACGGCCCAGGAGGCGCTCGGTTACGCCCGGGCGAACGTGCAGACCCAGGAGGGTTCGCTGAAGATCGCCCAGGACAAGTTCGAGGGCGGCGTGTACAGCGAACTGGACGCCAAGCAGGCGCTGACCAACCTGAAGACCACGGAACAGCTCGTGCCGGCGACCGAGGCGCGCGTGCGGGATGCGAATCTCCGCCTGTGCACGCTGATGGGAGTTCCGCCGCGAGACCTGGCGCCCGAACTGGGCAACGGTCCCATTCCGGTGCCGAGCCCCGATGTGGCGCTGGGTGTGCCGGCCGATCTGCTTCGCCGGCGCCCCGACGTCCGGGCGGCCGAACGGCGCGTCGCGGCTCAGAGCGCCCGGATTGGCGTCGCCACCGCCGACCTGTTCCCGCACTTCGGCATCACCGGCTCGATCCGCGTCGACTCCGAACGGTTCAAGGATCTGTTCTCGCAGGCCAGTTCGGCCGGCATCATCAATCCGGGCTTTGCCTGGGACGTGCTCAACTACGGCCGGCTGATCAGCACGGTGCGGGCGCAGGATGCCCGCTTCCAGGAACTGGCATACCAGTACCAGCAGCTGGTCTTGTCCGCCAATGCGGAGGTCGAGTCGGCGATCAACAACTTCCTGAACGCCCAGGAGCAGCTCAAGGCGGCCGAGGAGGCCGTGGCGGCTTCGATGCGGTCGGTGGAGATCATCGAGTTGCAGTCTGAGAAAGGGGCGGTGGACATGAACCGCGTGTTCACCCTGCAGAGAGCGCTGGTGCAGGACCAGGAGCGGCTGGCTGCCACACGCGGCAAGGTCGCCCTGTATCTGATCGCAGCCTACAAGGCCATCGGCGGCGGCTGGGAAATCCGCACCGGCGTCGGCACGCTGGCTGCCACGGTCCCGCCCATGGCCGAGCCGGCCGAGGCTGCTCCGCTGCCCACCGACACCGTGCCGACCCCGGCCGGCACCATGTAGCAGACTCACGACGCGCCACGCGCATAGGATCGAAGAACCATGTTCTGGAAAACGAAAACACCCCTCATCGTCATCGTCCTGGCCACCGTGACGCCGTCCGCCGCCTGCGCCGCAGACCACGGCCGCCTGTGGTCATGGCGTCTGTGCTGGCCCAACTGCATCCAGAAGACCTGCTGCGACGACTACTGTCCCAAGCCGCTGCCCTGTACCCCGCGCATCGGCTGCTTCGGCTGCGACGACTACCAGTACAAGTGCGCACCGTGCGTCCCGCGCATCGGCTGTTTCGGCTGCGATAACTACTGCCCGAAATGCGCCCCAGTGTGGCGGTGCGCGCCGGCCACCCACCTGAAGTGCGTCCCCACCGAGCCGCACGGTGGCCCCTGTACCTGCACCTGCGGCCGGTAGATCTGCGCAGCCCTTATCCGGGTACCGAAAACAACCGCGGCAGGGCATCCGGGCGTGTGGCGTGTGGCACGTCCCTTGTTGGCCGTGCGACGTGGCACGCGTCGTCCCGTCTGTTCCGCACAAAAGAAGACTGTCTGAGTTTACCCGCTTCGCGGCGCACCCTGGGTAGGGAACCGTACACGATGGGGCGGCCGAGCCGTAAGGTAGCCAACTAACCGGCGGCCGCCGAGGCCGCAACAAACCGCGCGTGGCGTACTGCGTGGCATGTGCCACAGGACGGCCGGATTCAGAGTGTCTGTTTCAGATTGGCGATTGGAGTGAGACCGAAAACAGCCGCGGTTGGACTTCCGGCGCCCGGCCGGCAATGTGCGGCTCGTGGCGGGCTCGGACAGCGCCGCTTGAAATTGTATGCAACGCTGGAGTTTTCAGTCTGCCCATGAGGTGAACAATACGTATCGCACAAACGGGTGTCACATTTTAGAAAAGCAATCGTTCACCGTTCTTCGTGGCCGAGTCGTCACCAGCGAATCTCAGCTTGGAGTCGCGGGCGTATTCCCGGTTGCTTTCAATCGAAAGCCATTTCCGTCCCAAAGACTCAGCGACCCGCCCCGTTGTATTTGACCCTGCGATGATCTGCGGCAATTGTTGAACCGGCTTCCCGTTCGCGAGATTCCGGCGTGCGTCACCGGCAGTCGCGGCGGAGGTTCAGGCGCCGTACTTGGCCAGACGTCCGGCGTTGGCCAGGGCCAGGGACATCAGGTACCGCATCTCGAACTGGCCCAGCCCGCCCTGGATGCACGCGGTCTCGCTGAACTGCTGGCAGTGATCCGGCCGGCAGCAGCGGGACACCAGCAGCGTGGGCACCGCGTGCCAGCTGTGGCTTTTCAGGAACGCCGGGGTGCTGTGGTCGCCGGTGACGATCAGCACATCGGGTTGGAGCGCCGTGATGCGCGGGATGATCGCGTCCAGCTCCTCCATGCGTTTCACCTTTGCTTCGAAGTTCCCGTCTTCCCCCGTGCTGTCGGTGTACTTGAAGTGCAGGAAGAAGAAGTCGTAGTCGGCCCAGTGCTGTGCCAGCAGGTCGACCTCCTCGCTGAGATTGGTCGCCTGGCCGATAACCTCCATCCCCACCAGGCGGGCCAGCCCCTTGTACATGGGGTAGACGGCGATCGCGGCGGCCCGCAGGCCGTACACGTCCTGGTAGGTGGGCAGATGCGGCTTGCCGGCGAAGCCGCGCATCGTCAGGAAGTTGGCCTTGGACTCTCCGGCAAGCAGCTCGCGCGCCTGCCGCAGGAACTCGATCGCCACCTCGGCCGTCCGTTGGCTCGCCGGGTCCTGCGGGATCGGATCCAGCGGCGGGACGCCGGTCGCCTGGGGATCGGTGTCGGCCACGGCGCCTTCCAGCCCCTCGCCGCGAAACACCACCACAAAGCGATGCTCCTTCACCGGCTCCACAAACAGCTGCACGCCGGGGATGGAGATTTTCCGCAAGGAGATGGCCAGCGGCCCACTTTCGTCCGAGGAAATCCGCCCCGCGCGGCGATCCGTGATGCGGCCCGCCTGGTCGAGCGTGCAGAAGTTGCACCGCACGGCCACATCACCCGGCTGCAGCTCGAAACCGACTCCCGTGGCCTCCAACGCGCCGCGGCCGATCAAGTACTTGAGTGGATCGTAGCCAAAGAGCGCCAGGTGCCCCGGGCCGCTCCCCGGCGTGATGCCCGGCAACACCGGAATGCAGGCCCCCTGCACGCCCTGGCGCGCCAGCTCGTCCAGCTGCGGCGTCCGCGCAGTCTCCAGCTCCGTCTTGCCGTCCGGCGTCATGGGGAGCCCGCCGATGCCATCGGCCACCAGCATCACGATTTTCGAGTCGTTCTTGATGTGCAGTTGCCGCACCAGGTCTTGAATGTCCATCTCCCAGCTCTCTCATTGAGGGTGATCGGGTGGTAGTTTGCAGTCTTTTGTAGTTTTAGTTTGTTTTAGTTTGTCGTCGTGTGGCTCGTGTCCCCAGTGTTACGTACCCGGCGGATTTCGCACAAGGTGCCTGGTGAGCGAATCCAGCCCGGTCGGGGCGCATCACGTGTCAGGTGGAGACCCGGACCTGGATCTCGTCTTTTGCTACCGTTCTATAATCACTCATGTCTTTACGTTTGTCCCGAACGCGTCTGTCCAAGTCAAGCGGAGTTGTGCTGGTGGCCGGGGAGAATCTCAAGGAACAACTGGTGCGTCATGTCCTGCCGGTGGTGCAGATGCCTGCACAATACCTGGGGGGCGAACTGAACATGGTGCGGAAAGACCACCGGTCGGTCCGCGGCCGACTCTGCCTGGCGTTCCCCGACCTGTACACGATCGGCATGAGCCATCACGGGCTGCAGGTGCTGTACAGCCTGATGAACGCCCGCGAAGACTGGGTCTGCGAACGGGCCTTTGCACCCTGGATGGACATGGAACAGGCCCTGCGCGCTCAGGGCCTGCCGCTCTACAGCCTGGAGTCGTTCACGCCGCTGCGCGCGTTCGACGTGTTGGGGTTCTCGCTGCAGTACGAGCTCTGCGCTCCGAACATCCTCACGATGCTCGATCTGGCCGGCATCCCGCTGCGATCGCGGGACCGGACGGTATCCGATCCGCTGGTGATCGCGGGGGGCCCTTGCGCGCAGAATCCCGAACCGCTGGCGGCTTTCATCGACGTCTTTGTGACCGGGGACGGCGAGCCGAGCCTGCCGCGTCTGTGCGACCTGTGGCTGGAGCTGAAGGGAGCGGCGGGAGCGGCGGGGCAGGGGAGGGGAGGGTGCGCTGCGCGCGGGGAGCTGTTGCTGGAGGTGGCCCGGCAGCTGCCCTTCTGCTACGTGCCCCGCTTCTACGAGCCCCAGTATCGCGATGGCCGGTTCGTGGCGCTCGACCGGCTGCACCCCGCGGTGCCGGCGACGATCGAGCCGGCGATCCTGCGCGACCTGGAAGCAACGCCGTTGCCAACCCGCCCGCTGGTGCCCTACGTCGAATGCGTGCACGACCGGATCGCCATCGAAATCATGCGCGGCTGTCCGTGGCAGTGCCGATTCTGTCAGAGTTCCGTCATCAAGCGGCCGCTGCGATTCCGCTCGATCGACACGATCGTCAGCGCGGCGCTGGAGACCTACCGCCAGACCGGCTTCAACGAAATCTCGCTCCTGTCGCTCTCGTCAAGCGACTACCCGCAGTTCGACCAGCTGGTCCGGCGGCTGAAGGAAGTCTTCGCGCCGCTGCGGGTGAGCATCGCGGTGCCCAGCCTCCGCGTGAATGACCAGCTCCGCACGGTCGCGGAGCTGATTGGCAACGAACGCCGGTCCAGCCTGACGCTTGCCCCGGAGGTGGCGCGCGACGACATGCGGGCCCAGATCCGCAAGCGGATCCGGAACGATGACCTGTACGCCGGCTGCCGCACGGCCTTTCGCCACGGCTACGAACGGGTGAAGCTGTATTTCATGTGCGGCCTGCCGGGCGAACGCCCGTGCGACCTGGACGGCATCGTGGAGATGGCTGAAACAATTGCGCGGATCGGCCGCGAAGAGCGCGGGCGGTACGCGCAGGTGACAGCCAGCGTGTCCAATTTCGTCCCCAAGGCGCACACGCCGTTCCAGTGGAACGGCATGCAGACACGCGACTACTTCCGCTGGGCCCACGACTACCTGTGGCGACGCCGGTCGCTGGCATGCGTCCAGATCAAACGCCACCACATCGAGACCAGCCTGCTGGAAGGCGCTCTGGGCCGCGGCGACCGGCGCGTCGGCGACGCCATCGAACTGGCCTGGCGCCGCGGCGCACGCATGGACAGCTGGTCGGAACAGTTTCAACCCGAGCGGTGGTGGCAGGCGCTGGCCGATGCCGGACTCGACCTCCAGGTGATCCTGCACCAGCCCTTCGCACCCGACGCGACATTGCCGTGGGACCACGTCAATGTAAAATGCGGCCGGACGTTCCTGGAAAAAGAACAACTCCGGTCGGTCGCCCAGCGGAACCGGATGCAGGAAAGTGCGACGGATGAATGAACCTCGCCCCGATATGACGTTTTCCGACTTCCAGCAGCTGATTCGGAACATGTACCTCCCCAAAGATGTGGCCCGCGGCGTGGACGGCACGTTCATGTGGCTGATGGAAGAGATCGGCGAGCTGGCAGCCGCGCTGCGCCACGGCACCCGGGAAGAACAAAGTCTGGAGTTCGCCGATGTGCTGGCCTGGCTGACCACGATCGCCAACGTGGCCCAGGTGGATCTGGGCGAGGCCGTCTACCGCAAGTACGGCCAAGGCTGCCCGGGCTGCGGCCAGTTCGTCTGCCGCTGCGACGATGCCGAGAAGCCGTGATGCCGGGATATCAGGATATACTGTGATTCCGGGAAGCCGTGACTCAGGGAAACTGTGACGGTTGTGCGACCCGTGCGGCGGCGAGATCCGTATCGGGGATCAAGTCGGCGATTCACGCCGGAGCATCGGCCAGTTATGCTGGGGGGAATTGGCGACTGCGATGGCCAGACCACGGGCTGCGAACTTCCCGACGCCTGGCGGCGGGAGCTCGGGCGACGGCGTGTGGCATGGCTGACTGCCAAAGCTACTGACTGCCAAAGCTACTGACTGCCAAAGGTGTAGCGCGAGAGGCCCTAGTGAAACCCCACTTCCTGGTGACATGCTGTTTGACACTGGCCATGCTCTGGCCGTGGGGGCCTGTGGCCACTGCCGGGCAGGATCCGACGTTGGCGGACGTGACGGTGGGGCTGGGGGGTGTGTTCAAAGTCGGGCACTGGACGCCCGTACTGGTAACGATCGACGGCGGCGGGAGTGACTTCGTCGGGAATCTGGAGTTGACGGCGCCGGACAGCGACGACGTGGTGACCCGGTTCATACAGGGTGCCGACACGTCGATCGCGATCCCGCGTGGCGAGCGTTGGACGGGCTGGCGGTACGTCAAGCTGGGTAAAGTGCGTGGCCGGCTGCAGGTGGTGCTCCGTGCGGCCGACGGGACTCTGGTAAGTTCGCGGTCGGTGGAGCGTGTGACACCGGCGACGGCGACGGCTCAGTGGGTTGTAAGCGTTGGCCCGGACGTGGGGGTCGCGGAAACGGCGGTGTTTCTGGCCCGGGTACGGGGCGAGAAGCTGACGACGAGCGTATTGCAGGAGCGGGAGCAGTTTCCGGATCGCTGGTTCGGATATGAGGGGGTGGACGTGCTGCTGGTGACGACCGGCACGGAGAGCGTCCTGGAGCGGCTGAGCGACGAGCAGTACGGGGCGCTGTTCGAGTGGCTCCAGCTGGGAGGTCGGCTGGTGTTTTCGGCCGGGAAGCGAGCGGAGGAGTTATTCCGCGACGGAAGTCGGTTCCATGCGCTGCGGCCGGGGGAGTTGTTCGAGCTGGACACGTACTGGAAAGCCTCGGGGCTGGAGAACTACGCCCGGGCTGCCGAGCGGCTGACCAGTAACGACGAAGCGCCGCTGGCCGTGTTCCAGTCGGTGCGCGGGCGCACGGTCTGCTATGAGGGAGCTGGCGGGGCGCACGATCGGGCATTGGTGATCCAGTATCCGTGCGGGTTGGGCCTGGTCACGTATCTTGCGCTGGACCTGGAGCAGCCGCCGCTGGCGCAGTGGCCGGCGCGTTCCCGCTTGCTGGCCCGGTTGCTGCAGTCGCGCAGCGAAGACGAGGACGCCAGTGGGGGACAGGACACGCTGG
>Ga0123329_1004601_pt1 | contig 10720 bp, 12 predicted proteins | sample BioC12SIPDNA_FD_89703 | JGI IMG/M metagenome (GOLD analysis project Ga0123329, IMG submission 89703) | Anaerobic biogas reactor microbial communites from Washington, USA - Biogas_R1_B C12 SIP DNA | ecosystem: Engineered > Bioreactor > Anaerobic > Unclassified | place: Washington, USA | collected... | reverse complement strand
CCGTCTTCAGTGAGGGCGGACGCCTGATGGGCGAAGAGCAGGCCATGGAACTGGAGTCCGTGCGCACGATGGCGGACCCATCGGTCAGCCTCTACTGGCCGCGGATCAAGCACCAGGTCACAGACGAACACCCCTGGCACACCAAAGCGACGATGTGCCGCACGCACGACTTCAAGTACATCCGGCGGCTCTATGAAGGCGACGAGCTCTACGATCTACGGACCGACCCACAGGAAACCCACAACGTGATCGCCGATCCTGCGTATGCTGATGTCGTCGCAACGCTCAAGGAGCGTATGCTGACCTGGTATATGGAGACCTGCGATGTGGTCCCCTTTGACACGGACCAACGTCACTAGGAGTCCGTCCGGCAGGTTGCCCACATGAAACGCAAGGTCTATGCCTATATCACCCATGATGAGCACCTGCTGGTCTTCAGCCATCCTGATTCGCCCGAGGCCGGCATCCAGGTGCCCGGCGGGACGGTGGAAGATGGCGAGGCGCCGGAAGAGGCAGTCATGCGCGAGGCCACCGAGGAGACCGGCTTGACCGGCCTGCAAATGGAGACGCTGCTGGGCCAGGTCGACCGTTGGATTGCGGAGCTTCAGCAGTGGCACCGGCGATGGTTCTATCACCTCACGGCCGTGGGTCCCTTGCCCGAGCGATGGTATCATGCAGAGAGAACGCCATCCGATGGAATGCCATCCGATGGAACGCCATCCGATGGCAGCCAGGGTCCGATCAGATTCGAGTTTTTCTGGGCTCCGCTGCCCGGAGGCATTCCCGCCTTGAGCGGGGAGCTAGGTCAGATGCTGCCCCAGCTCCTTAGCGCATTGCACTTCACCGAGGCATAGGTTATCAGGGAGGGCACATGAGTGGGTCGCCTGACATCACGTTTGACATCAGCCGGGTGCCGTTCAGCCGGTTTGGCTCCTACTTCGCGGTCTCGTATCTCGATCGACCCGAGTTGCCGCTGGGCGCGGCGGTCTATCTGCGGTCGGTGCACGGCCATGGCGCGATCCGGCCCGAGCTCTTCCGGCTCGACTGGGCGGACGGCCAGCCGATCGAGTTCGACGAGGTCGAGGCCACCCCGGCCTCACTCACCTTCCACCACAGCAATGGGGGCAAGGTCGTGCTGTGCATCCCTGAGCCGGGAACGGTGCGCATCTATGGCGAGCGGGCCGGCCTCCGGCTGGAAATGCCGCCAGGACCAGGGGTCGTCGTGCACCCCGGAGACGGCGGGCGCTGGATCATCAATGCCTTTCCCGCGCTGCGCCGCTACGCTGTGGAACGGATCCACGGCGTCCTAGAGGCGGATGCGCCGACCTTTGTCGACGCGCGCCACACACTCCATCACAAGCGCGTGGTGCTGACGCTCAAGCCCGACGGCAGCGGATCGTTCGATGCGGCCATCGACGAGTTTGGTAGCACCTGGGCCCCCAAGCGGCGGCAGCCCTTCGCTATGTCGGTCGCGATCGTCAAGGACGCCTTCGATGCCTGGCTTGCCGGGATGCCCGATGTCCCTGAAACGTGGGAGGAGACGTTGGGGTTGGCTGCTTATGTCGACTGGTCGTGCGTGGTCGATCCTGCCGACCGGCTGATCCGTCCCACGATGTTCATGTCCAAGAACCATATGTGCCAGGTCTGGAGCTGGGACAACTGCTTCAACGCGATGGCGTTGAGCTATGGCCATCCCGAGCTGGCGTGGGACCAGCTAATGGTGTTGGTGGACCACCAGGATCCCTTTGGCGCGTTTCCCGATGCGGTCAACGACCTGACCCGGCACTACAACTTCTCCAAGCCACCTGTCCATGGGTGGGCTCTGAGCTTCATGCGCGAGCAGAAGCCCGAGTTCTTTGCCCCGGCGCGGCTGCGCGAGATCTACGGGTCCTTCAGCCGCTGGGCGACATGGTGGCTGAGCCACCGTGTGGGACGGGGCGAGTCGCTGCCCCACTACCTGCACGGCAACGACAGCGGCTGGGACAACAGCACGATGTTCGACGCGGGCGTGCCGTTGATCGCCCCGGACCTGGCTGCGCTGCTGGCCTTGCACTGCTTCGAGCTCTCGGACGTTGCCACACTGTTGGGTGAGAACAACGACGCAATCAAGTGGCACGAGGCAGCCATCCGCCTGATCGCGGACCTGATCCATACTCTCTGGCGAGAGGATCACTTCGTCGCGCTGCGCGAGAACGACCACGAGGTCGTGGAGAGCGACAGCCTGATCCCGTGCATCCCCATCGTCCTGGGCAAATGGCTGCCGCCGGAGTTCCAGACGGCGTTAGTCGAGCGGATCCGTGGCTTCCTGACTGACTATGGGTTGGCGACCGAGGATCCCCAGAGCCCGCACTACACGTCCGACGGCTACTGGCGCGGGCCGATCTGGGCGCCCTCGACGCTCCTGATCGTCTCAGGGCTGGAGGCGATCGGTGAAGACGCGCTGGCGCGCGAGATCAGCGAGCGCTTCTGCGCGATGTGCGCGCAGAGCGGCTTCGCCGAGAACTTCGATGCCCTGACCGGCGAAGGGCTGCGCGATCCCGCTTATTCGTGGACCGCGAGCGTCTTCATCATCCTCGCGCACAAGTTGGCCGAGGCGTGAGCCCTGCACCGGAGCGGGCAGGGGAGACCTTCCAGCGCAGCCTGTCGGCCATGAGGTCGGCGACAGGGATCGTGATCCCGGTCTACATTCCCCCTGGCGCCGAGGCAGCGCAGCGCGTGGCACTCCTGACCGATACGGTGGCGGCGTGCTGTGCGCAGGTCGAGGATCGCTCGGCCCTCTGCCTGAGCATCGACGGCGTGGCGAACGGTGCCGCCATCGTCGAACAGCTCGCGACGGACTGGGGCGTCACCTATACCGCCACGCCGGTGAACCGCGGGAAGCTCCAGGGTGTCAGGACGGGGATGGAGGCGCTGCTTGCGCGGTCGGACCTCGCCTACGTGGCCGTCCTCGACTGCGACAGCGATCACTTCGGCAACGAGCTCCTGAACTTCGTCAGAGCCGCCGAACACATCGTGGGGCAGACCGGCGATGACCGGGTGCTGATCCTGGGCCGGCGCCTGTCCCGGCACCGGCCGATGGGCTGGCTGCGCGGTGAGCTGGAGGAGATCGCGGACCGGATGCTGCTCCACGCCCTGGAGTATCACGCCGCGATCTCGGGGACCCCTCTGCGGCTCGAGTACGCGACGCTGATCGAGGCCATCCCGGACTTCCACTCGGGGTACAAGCTCTTCAGCCGGCGGACGGCACAGGACGTCTTCCTCTCACCGCCCGAACCTGCGGGGCTCTCGGAGGCAGCCTACTTCCGCCACGCCGTCGAGGCGGTGATGGTGGTGGAAGCGCTCCTGCACGGGGCGCGGCTGGGCGTCGTCAACCGGACGACCTACAACCGGCAGCCGGTGACCGCCTTTGGCCTTTTGGGTCAGGCCGAGGTGACAGCGGATATGATCCTCTGGCCCTGCAGCCGGCTGGGGGTGCCCCCTGCCTTTGTCCGGCAGTGGTTGGACAACGACATGCCGGCGCTGTTACTTGGGACGCTCGTCCCGGAGGGTCGCCAGGAGCTGGAAGAGGTCTATCGCCGGGTTCTGGAAGCGCTGGGGCAGGACGACGCCTCGGGGTTCCTGCAGAAGCAGCCGCTGTTTCTCTAGCCTATGCGGTCAGTGTCCGCAATCGCCCCCTGGCGCAGGACACGGCCCCCCCGCAGCTCGATGAGGTGCGTAAGGCTCCGCGGGAACTCGCTGGGCCGGTGGGTCACATAGATCATGGTGCGCCCCGGTTCGCCGGCAACCGCGTCGATCGCGTCCAGGACGCGGGGCTGGTGGTCGAGGTCGAGTCCCTGGCAGGGCTCGTCCAGGATCAGGAGCTCGGGATCCTTGACCAACGCCCGCGCAATCAGGACCAGGCGTTGCTCGCCGCGTGACAGGCTGTTGTAGGCACGGCTACGATCAACGGTGAGTCCCACACGGGCCATCCAGGCTCCCGCTATGGCTTCCTGCTCCGCCGTGCCGGGGCGGTAAAGCCCCAGCGTGTCGAAGAAGCCAGAGCAGACGACGCCGAAGGCGGTGCTGTGCAGGGGATGGTAGCGTTGCAGCTCCGGCGCGACCCACCCAATGCACCGTTTGATCTCCCAGACGCTCTCACCGCTGCCCCTTGGGCGCCCGAACAGCGCGATATCGTTGGCGTACGCCTGAGGGTGATCACCCAGGATCAGGCTCAGGAGCGTGGACTTCCCGGCACCGTTGGGGCCCAAGAGCGCCCACTTCTCACCCCGGCGCACGGTCCAGGTGATATCGTCCAGGATGGGAAGGGCCTCGTGGACGACACGAATGCCGCGCAGCTCGATGATGGGCTCGGCGGCACGAGCCCCAGACTCAGAAAGATGAGCCGCGGGCGTGTTGTCACAGTGCCCTGAAGGGCACAGGCAGGCAGGTTCCGGCGGGGCCGAGGGCGAGCCGAGGAGCGGCAGCAGCGCCTCCCTGGGTCCCTGCGCGACGACCTTCCCCCGGTCCAGAGCAAGCACGTGGGTGACGACCTGCGGAAGCTCCTGCCCGTCAGGGAGGACGAGGATCACCTGGAGCCCATCGCGCACGAGCATCGGGATCAGACGTCGGAGCGCCTCGCGGAAGTGTCTGTCCAGGCCGGTGAAGGGGTCGTCCAGGATGAGGAGCGCCGGTGCCTTGAGCAGCCCTCGCGCGATCTGGACACGTCGCGCCTCGCCATCCGAGAGGTGGTGGAGCTGCCGGTCCAGGAGCGGCGCAAGCTCCAGCCGATCGATGACCCGTTCGCGGTTCGCGGCGAAGGCCACCGGGTCGGGAAGGGGCCGGTCGGTGATCTCGTAGGGGTTGCGGCGCCAGATCGCGTCGACCGTCAGGATAGCGTCGACCGTGGGGAGTGACTCATCGAGGGACGCGTGCCAGCGGGCTTGATGGAAAAGGCCCGGTCCGCCGGGACGCTCGCCGAAGGCCACATATGCGACGCTCGAACCTGCCGGCGCACCGTCCGCGCCATAGTCGATCGCGCCGGCAAGCGGGGGCACGAGGCCCGCAAGCGTCCTGGCGAGGAGTGATTTGCCGGCCCCGGTCGGTCCAACGAGAGCCCACGTCTCATTCGGGAGGAGCCTCCAGGTGATGGGCTCACCAAAGGGACGCCCCTCCACGTGAAGGGCAACGCGGGTCAGAGTGATCGAGGCCAATGGATTACCGGGACGGTCGCCTAGAGGAGCGTGGCAATACGAGCGCAGACGGACTCCAGGAAGGCACGGTCCTCGGGGCTGAAGGGCGCTAGGGCATGGGAGTCGATGTCGAGCTCGCCCAGGACCTGGCCATCATGGAGGATCGGGACCACGATCTCGGAGCGCACATCAGGGCTGCAGGAGAGGTAGTTTGTCTCCTGCGAAACGTCCTGAATGATGAAGATCGCCTCGGTGTCTGCCGCTTGCCCGCAGATGCCCTTGCCAAAGGGGATGCGCACGTGCTCGGTGGGCGCGCCCACGTAGGGCCCCAGCACGAGCTCTCGCTCCGCCTCGGGGTCGACCAGATAGAAGCCGACCCAGTCGTAGTGGCTGACTTCGGCCTCGAGGAGCGCGCAGACGCGGTGGAGCGCCTCGTCCGTGGCGTGGGAAACCGCGAGGATCGCGTCGACTTGCTCGAGAAGGTGGTCAAATGTCGCGGGTAGTCTCATGCCTACTCTCCACAGATGGTGGGGTCAGTCCAGCACAGACAGAAGTCCACACCGGACCCTCAACCGGTGTGGACTTCCGATAAGCGAGTCTGGAGCGGGCCGGGTCTACTCCGCGTACGGCTCGAACCAATCCTTTTCGGCGCCGCAGTCGGGGCACTCCCAATCATCAGGGAGGTCCTCAAAGGCCGTTCCCGGGGCGATGCCGTGCTCGGGATCGCCAACCGCCGGGTCGTAGATGTACCCACACACGGTGCACTCGTATTTCTGCATATCACTCCTCCTTCAGCACATAGTCGGGACGCTGCCGGATGTCCTTGCGGCAGACCACGATTATCAGGGAGCTCTGTCTGCCGCCACCCGCCAATGGCTGGCATTATAGGGGGCAGCCGGGGCATGTCAAGCGATCAGAATCGAAAGCGATCAGAATCGAAAGCGATCAGAATCGAAAGCGATCGGAATCGAAAGCGATCGGAATCAGATGCGATCAGAATCGGATGCGATCGGACTGCGGGTGACTCGACCGCTCTGCCTGCCGAGGACGGGCGAACACGACGATTCGCCCTACGCAGAGGGTAGCGGGTCGCGGTTCCTGGAACGGTCGGGCCGGCGCCGGGGGGCAGTGCAGAGGCGGAGGCGAACTGAACAGTTCGCCCTACGCAGAGGGCAGCGGGTCGCGCGACGAGTCGCCGCCAGAGACGGTCCGTAGATGCCACGGACCGACCTTGCTGTCGATGTAGTGTTGGCGGCGCCGGGCGAAGCCGGGATCGAGCTGGGAAAGGGGGAGGGCCTGCCCATCGACCAACACGGGCGGATCGATGGCCCGGACCTTGGGAAGCACAAACAGGACGCCATCCTCTTCCCGACCATCTGAGAGGCGCTCGAAGTCGACCTGAGGTTGAAGCAAGGCCAGCCAACGGTCGATATCGGGGTCCCGGGCCTCCCTGAGACGTGCCAGAAGGTCGGCATCGGTGCCCGCGAAGTCGTCCTCAACAATGATCCCGTGCTCCAGAGCGGTTCGCAGCGCCCGCGCCATCACGGCATACCACCCCACCTCCTGCGTGGAACACCAACAGCGGTCGTCGAGATCGATAAAGCGCTCGCCAAGCCAGCGTGCCGTCGGAATATCGTCGACGACGATCCGGTCTTGCCAAGGACGCAGATGGTCCAGCAGCGTTCGGGCGTCATCGCGGCTGACCAGGGCAAAGTCAACCACGGCATCGCGCAGGAAGTAGCCGAGGCGGTCGGCGCAGAGCCAGGGAAGCGGTTGTTCAAGGAGCAGGAAGTTGTCGGCATTCGTGACCCAGCGCCAATCGAGGCCGTGCTTTTCCAGGATGGCCGGAAGATCGGACCGCGCAATGGACTCCTCACGGTGGATCTCGTGATAAACGTGATCCTGGTTGGGAAACACGAAATCAACGACGTGTGAGAACGCGGTGTGCGCGACGTCGTGCAGGAGCCCAGCCGCCTGTTCGACGACATCGGCCCCAAGACGCTTCAGAAGTGCAGCGACGCCCAACGAGTGGTCGTGGCGCGTCGTGCGCCGTTCGGGCCGGATGAATGCCGTGATGCCGCCCTGATGAATGGCCCGCAGACGCTGCACGGCCTCAGAGGCGTAGAGGTCGACCAGCAGGGGCTCGGTGAACCGGACCTCGCCGTAGACTGGATCGTCAAAGAGAACGGCGGTCACAGAGCGGCGTCCTGCGCACCCGTGTCGAACTGGATCTCGAATCCGGCGTCGCCGACCCTGTAATGGCCAAACGTCATAGACCCTGGTGTCAGAACCCGGGGCAGCAGCGCAGGCAGGTCCTCGACGAGGGGAAGCCCCGCAATTGCCTCACGCTCGACCCATTCCGGTACGCCCTCCTCAGAGGCGACGATGTCGCCTGCGGCAGCCTCACCGACGAAGACAAAGAAGACGACGCCCGGAGGCTCGGGCAACGTCACGTGGACCACGCCGCGGAGCTCCAGCGTCTCGGCTGCCAGTCCGGTCTCCTCCCGCAGCTCGCGCAGGGCAGAGGTATAGGGAGACTCGCCGGGCTCGAGATGGCCGCCGATGCCGTTGTACTTGCCGGCCCACAGGCGCTTGGTCGGTGCCCCTTTGAGCAACAGCACCTTACTGCCACGGGTCAGGAAGATCAGGGTGCGCGCAACGACGGTATACTGCCCGGCGGCGCTGCGCTGATCCTCAGGACGCATAGAGCGTGCCTCCATAGCTAAGGACCAGGGCGTGGACCGCCTCGAAAGTCAGCCAACGGCTGGGCTGGAAGATGCGTTCGATGGCCAAGGCAGGCGTCACCTTCTGCTTATTCCAACGCCCGTCGGCATCCTGCAGGTCGAGCACGAAGCGCAGGAGCCGTTGGCTGGTCGGGTGAGCGCGGTGGGCCGTATGGGCCAGCACGTGACAGAGCTCGATCAGGTCGGTGTCGTAGAAGCGCGGGAAGCGAGATTTGGTCCAGTCGCTGTCCTCGCCCTCGAGGTCAAACGTGTGGCGCAGAAGGTACGCGCAGAGCCGGTCCATCGTCGCCTCATCGCCGCCTGGTGCATCGGTGTCACAGTGGATGATGGCGGCGAGAGACTTAACAGCGCCGGCCCTGCAGGCACGGTCATCCATAGCACAGCCCAGATGATCGGGATCGTTGCGCACCGTCTCAACCAGAGCTTCCCAGGCGGACTGTACACGGGGGTCGTCGCCATACCCGAAGTGCGTCAAGATGTGCAAGGCCATCCCGGCGTAACAATGCCAGGGTGCCGCTCCGCCACCCTGCGGCGCATAGTGCCCATCCTGGCGCCTGCCGAGAGCAAGCAGGTTCTCGCAGGCCGGCTCGATCTCCGGATGGCGCGGTACTCCCATCTGCGCCAGGAGATAGAGTGTGCCGAAGTTGCCCACCGGGCCGCCATAGTAAGGGGACTCGGCACGTCCCCAGAAATGCAGCGGATCACAATGGCGACGGAGGTTTGCCACGGGCTCCCAGTCGAGGAGAGCGCGCTGCTCCTTGACCAGCTGCGCCGCGGGTCGCCCGTAGATATGCTTCAGGGTCTGAAGCCGCACAGAGGGGTTGCCGGGGTCCAATAACCACGGCACGGGGTCGCGGGCGACCAGATCCATCCAGTGCATCAGCTGGTGCCCTTTCGCAGCTTCAGGCTCGAAGGTGTCACCTAGAGCTTGTAGCCAATGGCGCGCAGGAAACCCTTGCGCCAGGCGATGTCTTCGTCACCCTCCACACCCTGGCTCTTGAAGCCATCGATGACACCCAAAATGCCACGTCCTTGCTCACTCTCGGCGAGGATCACCTCTACCGGATTGGCAGTCGCGCAGAAAAGGGTGACCACTTCAGGGACAGCCTTGACAGCGTTGAGCACGTTGACCGGGAAGAAGCCCTCAGCAAGGAAGATGATGAAACTATGGCCCGCGCTCAGGGCCTCGGCATTGGTCCGTGCGAGCGCGATCATGGCCTCATCCGTACCGCTCCAGCGGATGAGAGCCTTCCCCGAGGCCTCACAGAAGGCCAGGCCGAACTTGATACCGGGCACCGCCGTCACCAGCGTCTCATGGAGATCCTCGACGGTCTTGATGAAATGTGACTGCCCGAGAATGAAGTTGATGGCTTCGGGCTTCTCGATCGAGACGGTCTTCAGCTCGAGTGGCATAACAGCCTCCTTATCTGGACCACTGCTACCCCTCACGGGACAGGAGCGTCCTCATCGTGAGTATACCGCAAGCCGGCGGCTTGCAGGGCGGCTCCGAGATCCGCCAACGCATCGTGGACCGCCTGCCAGGCCAGCCTGTCGCTTGCGGCATTGATCGAGGCAATGACCCGCAGACCCTCTCGCCCAGCTGCCGGAAAGGGTTGCGCCAACGATTTGAGATAGACATCCGGATGCAGTGTCGTAGCCTGCTTCAAAGGCCCGGCAACGTCGGCCTCATCATCCACGAAGACGCGCAGCGCTGCATGGGCCCAGAAACCAAGGGAGAAGCGCTGCCGCAACTCGGGCACAATCGAGGCCTCGAATATGGCATCGAGCTCGGCGGGTACACCCGGTAGCACATAGATGGTCGTGTCATGCACCTCAACACACACCGCAGGAGCCGTGCCCACAGGATTGGGAAGGGGGCGAGCGCCTTCTGGAAGACGTGCCATCTTCTCACGCGCAGCCACAGGGCCCCGCTGCTCGAGATACCCAGCAGCCATAAGCTGATCATACTGCGTCTCGACCATCAGGCGCGCTTCGGCATTCTGCACCAAGTCGCGGCCCAGGTATTGCGCCAACGACTGCAAGGTCAGGTCATCCCCGGTTGGCCCGAGCCCACCGCTACAGAGCAACACGTCCGGTTTGGAGGCCAGGAGGTAGCTCAGGCCACTGCCGATACTGGCAGGGCTGTCACGCACGACGACAGCCTGGCTGACGTAGAAGCCCAGGCGCGTAAGACGTTGGCTGAGTGTATAGAGATTGAGGTCTCGAATCTCGCCATTGAGCAATTCGTTGCCAATGGCTAACAGGCTACAGGTAGGCACGCGCATTCCTCTGTGTTTTGGTAGTGCGGCGGTGGCCCTTGGATGGCCACGGGCATCAGGACACGACAAACTGTGGGGGCAGGGACGGCCCCCGGGGGGTCAGTTTTGGGAGCTCAACACCGTGTTGACAGCAGTGCGGAGTTCGTTGGGCGTGAACGGTTTGGTGATGTAGACCTGTACCTTGGCGATGTGCTCGCCCAGGACGCGATCGATCGGCGTGTTCTGCGCGGTAATCACGATGACCGGTATGTTACACAGATCAGCATCATCTTTCATGACCTGGTAGACCGCCCAACCCCCGAGGTCAGGCAGCATCAAGTCCAGAAGGACGAGATCGGGCGGGGCTTCCCGCATCCGGCTGAGACCGGTCCTGCCATCGCCGGCACCGATCAGCTCGAAGCGCGCCGGATCAAGCATGATGCGGACGAGATCCACCATGTCGGCGTCGTCTTCGATATAGATGATTCGACGTTTCCCAGTTCGCTCCAAGGGGAAGACTCCTCAGATGTCGAGGTTAAGGACCTTCTTG
>Ga0123329_1004599_pt1 | contig 10722 bp, 8 predicted proteins | sample BioC12SIPDNA_FD_89703 | JGI IMG/M metagenome (GOLD analysis project Ga0123329, IMG submission 89703) | Anaerobic biogas reactor microbial communites from Washington, USA - Biogas_R1_B C12 SIP DNA | ecosystem: Engineered > Bioreactor > Anaerobic > Unclassified | place: Washington, USA | collected... | reverse complement strand
CTCCGACGTCACCATCGGCATCCGGTTCCACTGGGAACGCAAGGAAGACCAGGCCTTTCAGGGAAATCTCGTGCTCGAGTCCCGCGGGGACGGCACCATGGCCGTCATTAACGAGATTCCCGTCGAGGACTATCTTGTAAGCGTCATCTCCTCGGAGATGAGCGGGCGGGCACCCTTTGAGTTCCTGAAGGCCCACGCCATCATGTCACGGAGCTGGCTCATGGCAGCACTCGGACAGAAAGGCGCGCCGCGGGCGGCCACGAGGTCCGCGGAGGGTGCGGGAGAGCTTGTCCGCTGGTACAACAGGGAGGACCACGACATCTTCGATGTCTGCGCCGATGACCATTGCCAGCGATACCAGGGCATCACGAAGATCATATCCGGTGACGCCGCCCGGGCCGTGAGGGAAACCAGAGGGCTCGTCCTGTTCCACGGGGACATCGTCTGTGACGCCCGGTACTACAAGGCCTGCGGCGGCCGTACAGAGAACTACGAGACCGCCTGGGAGGATGTCCGTATCCCCTACCTTGTCAGCGTTGCCGATGGGCACGATACCGGGGGTCCCATCCTGTCCGAAGAGGATGCGGCGCGCTGGATATTCTCATCCCCCGACGCGTACTGCAACACGAATGACACGGCTCTCCTTGCCGGGATACTCCCCGGCTTCGACCAGGAAACGGTGAACTTCTTCCGCTGGAAGGTGGAATACTCCCGGGACGAACTCGAAGAGATCATCAGGCAGAGATCGGGAGTGGACCTGGGCAATCTCATCGATCTCATGCCCCTTGAAAGAGGACCATCGGGGCGAATTTTCCGCCTCAGGATAACGGGAACGAAGGGAAGCGTCATCATAGGCAAGGAACTGGAGATACGCAGATGGCTCTCGACAAGCCATCTTTACAGCAGCGCCTTTGTCGTTTCCACGGTGGGTCCGCCGGGCGGCCTGCCCGAAAGGTTCATTCTCAACGGGGCCGGATGGGGCCATGGCGTCGGCCTGTGCCAGATAGGCGCCGCGGTCATGGCGACGAAGGGGTTCACGGCACCGCAGATACTGGAACACTATTTCACGGGAGCGCGGATAGAGAGGATGTACTGAAGGGCATCCATCAAAGGTTTCGAAACTCCATGGCAAAGAAAAGGTTCAAAACGGCATTCATCCTCGGCGCGGGACTGGGAACGCGGCTGCGGCCGCTGACGGAACACCTGCCCAAACCGCTTCTTCCGCTGAACGGACGGCCCATCATCACCTATGCCATGGACCATCTCATCGGGGCAGGCATCGAGCGGTTCATCGTGAACACCCATCATCGGCCGGAGGCGTACGGGGAAACCTTTCCCGATGCCAGGTGGCGGCATGTTCCCATCATCTTCAGGCACGAACCGACGCTCCTCGATACCGCCGGAGGGCTCAAGAACATCGAGGACCTTCTCGCCGGTGACGGGGCGATCCTCTGCTATAACGGCGATATCCTGTCAGATATGCCTCTCATGGGACTCATCGCCGCGCATGAGAAGGACCGAGCCGACGCCTCGCTTCTCTTGAGGAGCGATGGCCCTCTTCGCAACGTCGATATCGACAGCTCGGGGACCATATGCGATATGCGGCACGTGCTGGGGACCAGAGGCGTGGCGCAGTGTTTGTTTACGGGCATCTACGCCGTGGAAACCTCTCTCCTCAACCACATGGAGCCTGGCAGGATAGAATCGGTCGTCGATGTCTTCCTGCGGAGGATAGCGGCACAGCCCGGCTCCATAAGGGGGATCGTTGTCGATGAAGGGACGTGGTGCGACATCGGTTCCGTCGAGATCTACCGGAAAACAGATGCCCGGATGAAAGAAGCAGGAAGGATGGAAGTCAATGGAACATGACCATATCGTGGCCTTTGCCCGCAGGACGACCGGCATCGACGCGTCGGGTCCCGCCGCGGTGGCAGCCCTTGACGCGCGCGGTTCGGACCGGACCTTCTACCGCTTCTCCTGGGGGGAAGGCAGGTCGGTGATCGTCATCGACTACGACCCCGGAAGAAAGGAGAACTCCTACTATGCCGACATAGCCCGTTACCTGCGGAGCATGCGCGTTCCCGTCCCTGAGGTGATGGGCCACGACCCCGAGGCCCATCTCATGGTGCTGGAAGACCTGGGAAGCAAAGACCTCCACGCCTTCGCCGGAGAGGATTGGCCGACGCGGCGCGTCCTGTACCAGAAGACCCTCACGGCGGCAAGAAGGCTCCACTCCATAGCGGAAAAGGACTTTCCCTCGGACAGCGTGAAACTCATGGACGGTTTCGGGCCCGAGCTCTATCTCTTTGAGCAGAACTATTTCCTCGAGCATTTCGTGAGGAACCATTGCGATGTAGCCCTCGAACCCGCCTTTGAATCACGGCTTATGTCGGAACTCTCCCGCCTGACCGATGACCTTTGCTCCCCGCAACGCTGCCTCGTTCACCGCGACCTCCAGTCCCAGAACGTCATGGTTCTGGGTTCGGAGCCGTACTTCATCGATTTCCAGGGTATGCGCTTCGGGAACCCTTTCTACGACCTGGGCTCACTCCTGTGTGACCCCTATGTCTCCTTCACCTCCGAGGAAAGAGAGGAACTCCTGTCGTTCTGCTACGTTCTGTCATCTCAGGAGCTCGACTGGGATGCCTTCCGGATGTCATTCTGGTCCGCCTCGGTGGAACGTCTCATGCAGGCCCTCGGGGCATATGGGTTCCTGGGCCGGACCAAAGGCCTCACGAGCTTTCTCGACCATATCCCGGCGGGCCTCAGCAATCTCTCAATGGCGGCCTCCCACGTTCCCTCCCTGCCCACCCTCGGCGACCTCATAAAGGAATGCTCAGTGGCGCTGGGCTGACAGATAGGACCAATAGGAGTTATAGGACCTATTGGACCTATTTTCCTATAGGTCCTATCCTCCCTGTCCCCTATCCTCCCTGTCCCCTATCCCCCGCTTCCGATTCCTCCCCCCCTTTCCTGTTTCCTTGCCTCTTTTTCCGTGGTAGGATATGGCACTCATGAGACCAATTACCGCCGTCTGCACCTTCACCGCGGGCTCCATGTTCCTGCCGGCCCTGAGGAACCTGGCCGCGTCCGACCTTATCGAGGAGGTGCTGGTCGTCGCACGGGGGCCCATACCGGACATCCTTCCCCGATGCACGGTCATCAGCACCGGTTCCTTTGCCTCCCGGGAGACCTTTGAAGCCATCCTGGCGAAGGCCGCGACGGAATACCTTCTGTTCATCCCCCGGGCCATCCCCATGCTGGCGGACACGACTACGCTGGAGAGGCTCATCCGTGCGGCCCGGTCCACCGGGGCAGGCACCGTCTATTCCGACTTCTATGACGATACGGGAAAGGGAAAGACGCTCCATCCCCTCATCGACTACCAACCCGGGAGCGTCCGGGATGATTTTAACTTCGGCGCCCTCGCTCTTCTTGACACCTCGATCGTCCGCAAAACGCTTCAAAGGTACGGGCGCACACCGCCCCTGCGCCATGCCGCCCTGTACGACGTCCGGCTGAAGATGTCCATAGATCACGGGATACATCATATCGCGGAACCACTCTACAGTGTCGTGAGCCATGGCGACGCTCCCGAAGGCGAGGTGCACTTCGCCTACGTCGACCCTCGCAATCAACCTCTTCAAAAGGAAATGGAAACGGTCTTCACCGATCATCTCCGGAGGATCAACGCCTATGTGTCCCCGGAGAGGCTGAAGATGATGAAAGAACCGGCCGAGCCTTTCCCCGTGAGGGCCTCCGTGATCATCCCCGTGAAAGACCGCAGAAAGACCATAGCCGATGCCCTCCAGAGCGCCCTCTCGCAGGAGACGGACTTTACCTTCAACGTCATCGTCGTCGACAATCATTCAACGGACGGGACCACGGAGATCATTGCCGACCTGGCAGGCAGGAACCCGGCGATACGCCACATCATCCCTGCCCGGAAGGATCTGGGCATAGGGGGGTGCTGGAATATGGCCATCATGGATGAGGCCTGCGGGCGTTATGCCATCCAGCTCGACTCCGACGACCTCTACGAGAACCACCTTGTTCTCGAAACCATCGTGGATACGATACGCGACGGGCGCTACGCGATGGTCGTCGGCTCCTACACCATCGTCAACGAACGGCTGGAGCAGATACCTCCGGGCCTCATCGACCATCGGGAATGGACCGGTGACAACGGGCACAACAACGCCCTCAGGGTCAATGGCCTCGGCGCGCCGCGGGCATTTTCCACGACGGCCATCCGACGGACAGGCTTCCTCAATGTGAGCTACGGAGAGGACTACGCCGCCGCGTTGAGGATATCCCGGGAATACAGGATCGGAAGGATCTATGAAAGCCTCTACCTGTGCCGCCGCTGGCAGGGCAACACCGATGCCGGTCTGTCCCTGGAGGCGGCGAACAGGAATGACTCCTTCAAGGACTCCCTCCGCACCGCGGAGATCATCGAACGGCAGAGATTGGCAGGGGAGTCCCGCACGTGACGGAAGAGTTGAGGGACCGGATCTTCGCGACCTTCGACGGAGAGGAGGACGCACCTTCCCTCGAGGAATCGTGCAGAGGGCTCCTCTCCGAACAGCAAACGACCTGGCGGGAACTCAGGCAGGCCTATGCTTCGCTGCGCGGGACGCGGTACCGCGACATAGCGTGTGACGGGTTCTCGATCCGCCTCCTCTTTAATCCCGGCAGGGCCGTCAACACGACGGCCGCCGTGAGCCCCGAGGAGATCGGCGAAAGACCCTGTTTCCTTTGCGTCGCCAACCTGCCCGTCGAGCAGAAGTGCATCCTCTACCGGCGTGAGTTCCTGATCCTCGGTAACCCGCGGCCCGTGGTGCCCTTTCACCTCACCATCGCGCATGTCAGCCATCGCCCCCAGACCATGGCCGTCCACACAGAGACGTTCCTGCGCATAGCGGCTGACCTCGGTCCCGGTTTCACGACCCTCTACAACGGGCCGCGTTGCGGGGCCTCTGCCCCCGACCACCTTCATTTCCAGGCGGTACCTTCGGGACAGATGCCTATCGAGAAGGAGATCCACGGGAGGAAAGGCTTCACGCCAACCGTTTCCCGGACCAGGGTCACCGATGTATCCGTGCGGAGGTTGGCCGGCCTCGGGCGCGAGGTCATCCTCATCGAAGGAGATGATGTGCCCCGCCTGGCAGCCGCCTTCAGGGATTACGCGCACGATCTTGCAGATGTGTCGACGCCCCCGGGCGGGCCCGCCGGAGAACCCATGATGAACGCGACCGCCTCTTTCGACGGAAGAATATGGCGCCTCCTCGTCTTCCCCCGACGTGCCCACCGCCCGGCTGCCTTCTACAGAGATGATGACGCAAGGCTCCTTGTCAGCCCCGCCGTCATGGAAATGGCGGGCATCATCGTCACCCCCGCGGAGCGCGATTTCGATCGTCTCGACGCCGCGGCGATAGAGTCCCTCTATCGCGAGGTATCTTTCACCCACGGCTGAGACCAGCCTAAACCCCTGACCCTGGGATGCGATAAAATATGCGGAGACCCACGAACCCGGAATGGCACCCGGGTGTCACGTGCTTGGATTAGATATTGATATACCTGTGCGATTCTATTATCATTGTTCTGGGGAGAGCGCGAACACCTTGAAAACGATGCAGGAATTGACCCGGGAGATCTCTCTCCTGAAGGACAGGATCCGGGAGCTGGAAGAGTCCGAAGCCCACTACAGGACTGTCGTGGAGGGACTGGGGTCTTCCCTGCACCAGTTACGCCTCCTCGTCGACGCGGGGCCGGATTTCTTCTTCCTCAAGGACCTCGACCTCACCTACCAGCTTGTCAACGCGGCAAACGCGCAGTTCTTCGGGCGCACCGAGACCGAGATAGTGGGCAGGAGCGACTGCGATCTCATGCCGGCCGAAGCGGCCGTCGCCTGCCAGCAGAGCGATCGGTTGGCCATAACCGAAAAAAGGACGGTGATCACCACCGAACCCGTCGGGGGAAGGTTCTACGAGACCTACAAATTCCCTTTCCTTGTCAAGGGCACGGTCGCCGGTGTGGCAGGGATCGTGCGCGACGTAACGGAGCGCAAGCTCGCCGAGGAGGAGTTGCGAAAGAGCCGCGCCCTCCTCTCCGACATGATCGAGAACAGCGGCGCCCTCATCTGCGTCAAGGACCGTGACGGACGTTACGAAATGGTAAACCGCAAGTGGCAGGAAGTGACCGGCATCGATCGCGAAAATACCATCGGCAGAACGGACGAGGAACTCTTTCCCGGACCGACGGGGATCGTTTTTCGCCGGAACGACCTGGAGGTCATGGAATCAGGGTCGGTCATGGAGAAAGAGGAGGTCCTGCAGGACGACCGTGGGAAACGGTTCTTCATCTCCATCAAGTTCCCTCTGCGCGACCAGGATGGTTCCGTCAGCGGCATGTGCGCCATGATCACGGAGATCACGGCGCGCAAATCGGTGGAGGAACAGCTTGCCGTCAGCAGGAACCGCCTGTCCCGGGCGGAGATCATATCCCGCTCCGGCAACTGGGAGTTCGACATGGAGACGAAGAACGTCTTCATGTCCCCGGGGGCCCGCAGGATCTTCGGCGTCGGAGATGGAGTATTGACGATCCCGGCCATGAAGGAAATACCCCTTCCCCGGTACCGGCAGACGCTTAACGAGGCACTGGGCGCTCTCATCAATGAGGGCCGCCCTTATGACCTGGAGTTCAAGATACGGCGACCCGACACGGCGGAGGTGGTGGATATACACTCCGTGGCGGAGTATGACAGCGACAGGAAGGTGGTCTTCGGGATCATACAGGACATCACCGACCGCAAGCAGCTCGAATCGCAGCTTCTTCAGGCGAGAAAGCTTGAGGCCATCGGCACCCTGGCGGGCGGCATCGCCCACGACTTCAATAACATCCTCATGGGGATACAGGGAGACGCCTCGCTGATGCTGTCGGAAAAGATGGAAGATACGGGCCATCCCGATTACGAGCGCCTCAAGTCCATCGAGGAACAGGTCAGGAGCGCGTCGAACCTGACCCGTCAGCTTCTGGGTTTTGCACGGGCAGGGGGGTACGAGATACGACCCGCCGATATGAACGAGATCGTCCGCGAAACCTCCGCCATGTTCCACAGGACGAGGAAGGAACTGACGATCCGGGAGAAATACGAGAAGCGCCTCGGCGTCGTGGAGGTTGACCGGGGCCAGATAGAGCAGGTCCTTCTCAATCTCTACCTCAACGCGTGGCAAGCGATGCCCGCGGGGGGAGAGATCCGCCTCACGACGGCCAATGTGGTCATCGACGCGAGCTTCGCGGCCCCTCATGACATCCCTCCCGGGGAATATGTGTCCGTCACCGTTGCTGACACGGGAATGGGCATGGAAGAGGAGACGATGAAGCGCATATTCGATCCCTTCTTCACCACGAAGGAGATGGGCAGGGGGACGGGACTCGGCCTCGCCATGGTGTACGGGATCATGAAGGGACACAAGGGTCTCGTGGACGTAAAGAGCACGCCCGGCCAGGGGACCACGTTCACCCTGTATTTCCCGGCATCGGGAAAGAGGGTCATTCGGGAAAGGCGACCGGCGGCGAAGGCCCTGAGAGGTTCCGAGACGATCCTCCTCGTCGATGACGAATCGACGGTCCTCAGGGTGACCACAAGGATGCTCGAGTCCCTTGGATACACCGTGCACGCCATGAACGACGGATCGGAAGCGGTCTTGTTCTTCAAGGATGGCGGAGGTGCCGTCGACCTCGTAATACTCGACATGGTCATGCCCGGCATGTCCGGCGCCGAGACCTTCGACCGCATCAGGGAATTGAACCCCTCAGTAAAAGTGATCCTCTCGAGCGGCTACAGCATGGATAGTGAGGCCCGGATGATCATGGGCAAGGGATGTACCGGCTTCATCCAGAAGCCTTACAATATGGCCCTTCTGTCCCGAAAGATCCGGGAAGTGCTCGAGAATGAGAATCCATGAATCTCGATCCACAAAAGAAGGGTGTTTTCTCCATCTTCCCGATCTCCCGATCTCTCGAAGATCATTCCCAACTCCCCGTGGTCCTTTTCGTGTCTCATCATCCACAGGCAACCGGCACAGAATCCCATTGACAAGGATCGGATTCGTCGTAGACTGTCCATAGAGGTCGACGATCGACATGACGGGGGTGATAGAATGAGAAAATTGATGATCCTTATGGTTGTTATCGGTGTCGCACTTGCCGGCTGCGCGACAAAAACAGGAACAGGTGCCGCTGTTGGCGCCGGTGTCGGCGCGGCGGTCGGGGCGGGGGCCGGTCAGGCTATTGGACGCGACACCTCCTCGACTCTTATCGGCGCAGGCATCGGCGCCGTTGTCGGGGGTCTGGCGGGGGCCGCCATAGGCAAGTATATGGACGATCAGGAACGATCCATGCGCCAGGCCATCGCGGATTCGGAGGCCGCCACCATTCGGCGCGAACAGGAAATCGTCGCGGGAGCACGGAAAGACTCCGTTGACGTACTCACCGTTACCTTTAGATCCGATTACCTTTTCGCGGTCAATTCTTCAACCCTGCTTCCCGGCGCCCAGAGCGAACTGCAGCGGGTGGCCAACGTGCTCAGGCAATACCCCGAAACAAACATCCAGGTTGCCGGGCACACTGACAGCAGCGGTTCGGCAGAGTATAACCAGAAACTCTCCGAGCGGCGAGCGGACGCGGTTAAGAACGCTCTTGTTGGAATGGGTGTCAACGGATCTCGCCTGACCACCATCGGCTACGGTGAGATGAGACCCATAGCAAGCAACGGGACAGAAGGCGGACGCCAGCAGAACCGGCGCGTCGAGGTCCGCATTGTGCCCAGTGCCGCCTGAGGACCCTCTGTCGGAAAGCGGCCTCAAACCCGGGACAGCACTTTCTTGTACTCCTCCATCGTCCAGCAGGAGCGCAGAAAAGGGCAATCCCTGCACAGTTCCACCTTGTGGCGATCTATGAGGTACTGCTTCCCCGAGTCGGAACTGACGTTACAGGATGTCATCTCGTCGATGCAGGGAGGTGTCCTGGATTTGCAGCCGTGTTTGTTGGTGCAACCGATGCAGTAACCGCTCTTCGGTTTCACGCGAACCTCCATCACGGGAACCGGTATCCCGACAATGGCATGACGTGGCCCCTTGAGGCATCAGCTTCGGCCCAGGGGCGTTTCCTGCCCCAGATGGGAAAGATCTTGCCGTGAAGCCACTCAAAGGGAAGGTCGGCATGAGGCTCGTACTTCTCGACGTATTCCACGTAAGGGTTGCCGGCAAGGTCCACGGGGGCGAGGACGGCATCGTGCTCCCCGTCAAAATCGCAGGAAGGCACCCCGATCCTTTCGCACAAAGCCCTGTCGAACGCGGGGGTAACGCTCATCCATCTCCCCTTCACAAAAAGCTGGGTGTACCCGTGACTGGGAAATTCCTTTATCCCCGTCTGGGCCTTCAGCTCCGCGGGCATCTTGTGGTTCACGATCCTCGCGAAGGCAAGCCGGGATGGAATACCCGCGGCACGGGCGAGAGCGGCAAGAAGGACGGCTTTCTGGACGCAATAGCCTTTGCCCCTCTCCAGAGTCACGCTCGCCTTGAAATCTTCCCTGAACGTCGAAAGCATGTAAACATTATAATGGATCTCGTCGCGCACGAAGTAGAAGAGCGCCCGCGCCCTCGGGCCTTCCTCCGTCAACCCCGCGGTAAGCCTCCGCGCCGTCTCCCGGATACGACCATTGTCACTGTCTATGATCTCCGTGGACCGGAGGTAAATGTCCATCTCACCCATCACAACTCCTTAAAAACATCCCGCCAACCCCAACCAACCCCAACACGTCCCATCATCCCGCGCGTCCTATAGGTCCTATCCGTCCTATATGTCCCATATGTCCTATATGTCCCATTGGTCCTATCCCTCCTATAGGTCCTATTATAAAACACATAGGACCAATAGGACATATGGGACGGATAAGACTGGGACCTATAGGACATATAGGACGCATAAAACGCCTGGCGGGCGCCTTTACACCGCGTCTCCGTCAGTCGTGATCACTTCGTCGGTCAGTTCGTTGGTGTCGTCTTTCACGGTGGGGAAGTGTTCCTCGAGGAGCCTGCCCGCCTCGCCTATTGCCCGGGCGAGGGCGTCAGCCGCATTTCCCTGCCGTATCCCGCCGGAAACCGTCCGTGCCAGGGCATTGAGCTTCGCCTGGGTGATCTTCTCATGGATACCTTTGTCGGCGAGGATCCACACCTTCCTCTCGAGGAGAGAGATAAAGAAAAGAACCCCCGTGTTACCCTTTGTCCGGTAGAGGCCCTTCTCGTAGAAAGCCCTGACTGCCCTGTCCCGTACGGCCCTTTCGCGGCGTCCCGTACCGCTGAAAAGCGCCTTGAGGTAAGGCGTTCTCTTCATCATGAACCAAAAGGGAGGGAAGAAGACGAAGGTGAGAGGGATGTACCACAAGAGGGACCCGTGGAGAAAGAACTCGGCGATGAGGAAGGCGGCAACGTTCCCGAAGGTGACGGCGCCGAGCACTTCGGCCTCGCGGTAACGGCTCGAAGCATCAACAACCATGACGGCTATCTCGCCCAGGGTCTTCGATTCCGCGAGCGACGTTGCCTCGCGGATCCTTTCCTTCTCCGCATGAGTAAAGAAATTGAGGGCCTTCTTCATCACCAGTCCCCCGACGCGCCGCCGCCGCCGAAATCTCCCCCGCCGCCCGAGAAGCCACCGCCG
>Ga0123329_1004597_pt1 | contig 10723 bp, 7 predicted proteins | sample BioC12SIPDNA_FD_89703 | JGI IMG/M metagenome (GOLD analysis project Ga0123329, IMG submission 89703) | Anaerobic biogas reactor microbial communites from Washington, USA - Biogas_R1_B C12 SIP DNA | ecosystem: Engineered > Bioreactor > Anaerobic > Unclassified | place: Washington, USA | collected... | reverse complement strand
GGCGAAGGCCGCGTGGACGCAGCAGTAGTCGAACTCGATGCCCTGGCCGATGCGGTTGGGGCCGCCGCCCAGGATGATGATGGACTCCTTCCCCGTCAGCTCCACCTCGTCCTCGTTGTCGTAGGAGGAGTAGTAGTAGGGGGTGTGGGCGGCGAACTCGGCGGCGCAGGTGTCCACGAGCCGGTAGCCGGGGATGACGCCGAGTCCCTTGCGCAGGGCGCGCACCTCGAGGTCGGTCTTCCCCCAGAGGTGGCCGAGCTGCTTGTCCGAGAACCCCAGCTTCTTGAAGCGGAGCAGCGTGGCGGCGTCCGGGTCGGGCGTCGCGCGGATTTCGGCCTCCGCCTCAATGATCTCGCGCATCTGGCGCACAAACCACGGGTCCACCTTCGTGGCCTCGCAGAGGTCCTCCACGGACACGCCGAGGCGCAGGGCGTTCGCCATCTGGAACAGGCGCTCGCGGTTGGGCTTGCGCATCGCGCGCAGGAGCGTCTCGCGGTCGAGGCCCTCCGCGTCCGACGCCGAGAGGCCCTTGCCCCGGCCGTCGCCGCCCAGGCCGAAGCGGCCGATCTCCAGGCCGCGGATGGCCTTCTGGAGCGACTCCTTGAACGTGCGGCCGATGCTCATGGTCTCGCCGACGCTCTTCATCTGCACCGTGAGCGCGTCCTCGGCGCCGGGGAACTTCTCAAAGGCCCAGCGCGGGATCTTGGTCACGACATAGTCAATGGTCGGCTCGAACGAGGCCGGGGTCTCGCGCGTGATGTCGTTGCGGATCTCGTCGAGGGAGTAGCCGACGGCGAGTTTCGCCGCGATTTTGGCGATGGGGAAGCCCGTGGCCTTGGAGGCGAGCGCGGAGCTGCGCGACACGCGGGGGTTCATCTCGATGACCACCAGGCGGCCGGTTGTCGGGCACACGGCGAACTGCACGTTCGACCCGCCGGTGTCCACGCCGATCTCGCGCATGATCGCCACGGAGGCGTCGCGCATGAGCTGGTACTCGCGGTCCGTGAGGGTCTGCGCGGGGGCCACGGTGATGCTGTCGCCCGTGTGCACCCCCATGGCGTCGAAGTTCTCGATGGAGCAGATGATGACGACGTTGTCGTTCAGGTCGCGCATCACCTCCAGCTCGTACTCCTTCCAGCCGAGCACCGACTCCTCCACCAGCACCTCGGTCACGGGGCTGGCGTCCAGCCCGTACTGCACGGCGCGTCCGTACTCCTCCCTGTTGAACGAGACGCCGGCGCCGGAGCCGCCGAGGGTGAAGGCGGGCCGGATGACGGCCTGGTAGTTCACCAGGGCGCCGAAGGACCACGCCTCCTCCATGGAGTGGATCACCTCGCTGCGGGGCACCTCCAGGCCGATGCGGATCATGGCGTCCTTGAACTGGCCGCGGTCCTCCGCCTTCTTGATCGGCCCCAGCTTCGCGCCGATGAGCTCCACGCCGTACTTGTGCAGGATGCCGCGCTCCGCCAGCGCCACGGAGAGGTTGAGGCCGGTCTGGCCGCCCACGGTGGGCAGCAGGGCGTCGGGCCGCTCCCGCTCGATCACGCGCTCCAGGTATTCGACGGTCAGCGGCTCCACATAGACCCGGTCCGCCGTCTCGGGGTCCGTCATGATCGTGGCCGGGTTGCTGTTCACCAGCATCACCGTGTAGCCCTCCTCGCGGAGGGCCTTGCAGGCCTGGGTGCCCGAATAGTCGAACTCGCAGGCCTGCCCGATGACAATGGGCCCGGAGCCGATGATCATGATCTTCTTGAGGTCTGTGCGCTTCGGCATGCCGCTGTCCTTTCCACGCGGGGCGCGCCGCGGGGCGCGCCGCCGCGCCCGCGGCGCGGCCGGTTAATAACTGATGTCCACCACCCGCAGGGAAAGCTCGCCCGCGGGCACCTGGGCCACCGCCTCCTCGCCCGCCGCCAGGCCCATGAGCGCCTTGCCGATGGGCGACTGCGTGGAGAGCTTGCCCGCCATCAGGTCCGCCTCCACCGGGCTCACGAGCTGGTACACGCTCTCCTGGTTCGTCTTCAGGTTCAGCACCCGCACTGTCGCCCCCGTGTACACCCGCGACATGTCCATGTCCGCCGTGTCCCGCACCACCGACCGCGCGATCTTGTCCCCCAGGTCGCGGATCCGCGCGTGCACCATCGCCTGCTCCTCCTTCGCCGAATGGTACTCCGCGTTTTCGCTCAGGTCCCCCAGGCTCCGCGCGTGCTCAATGGCGTCCGCCACCCGGATCCGCCGCTCATTAAGCTCCGCCAGGTCCGCCTTCATCCTCTCCAGCCCCTCCGCGGACACATACAGTTTTTCCATGTCGCCTCTCCGTCGGGTAAAAAATCGCCGCCGCACCCTGGCGTCGGCGGCCTCTCGCGCTGGACCCAAAGTATACCAAATCCCCGCCCCCGGGGGGAAGGGCGGGCCTTCCTTGAAGGAAATTCCCCTCCTTTCCGGCCTCCCGCCCTCCTTGGGCGGCCGGTGTTCCCCCTGCCGGGGGGCCTCCGGGACGAAGAAAGTGCTTGACATTCAGACTGGTTTGTGGTACAAACTAGTTGTGGCTGGTGGCATGAGCCCCGGCCATGAGGCCAATTGAAGGTACTGTAAGCAGCCCTCAGGGCTGGGACCTTGCAGAAATTCCACAACGAAGGAGGTGAAAGAAAATGAAGAAAGTTATGTTTGCGATGGCTTTGGTTCTTATCGGCGGTGCGGCGTTCGCGGCGTCGGTGGCCATTCCGTGGTTCGCGGATGCGACCAACACGGGCGTTGGCTATCCGGTCAACCAGAACACCTTCGTGTCCCTGGTTTACCTGAAGAGCAACGCGGATGTGCCGCTGGTGTGCTCGATCGCCTACTACAACCCCGATGGTGACTTCCTCGGCCCGTTCGCTCCGAACAACACGTTCGCGATTGCCCCGCAGTCCGCGCTGGCGTTCCGCCCCACGGCGAACGACCCGACGGCGGCCATCGGTGGCGTCCAGGGTGGCCAGGAAGGCGGCCAGGGCGTGCTGGTCCCGAACCGTCCGCGGTCCGTGGATGGCGCTCCCATCCCCGGCACGACGGTGGTTGACACCCGTATCAACGGCTCCATCACGGTCAGCTGGGAGATCCCGGCCGGCTACGATGCCGACAAGGGTTCGAAGCTGATCCAGGGTGCGGTTATCGGCCAGGGGCGCGCCGACGCGGTGGTCGTCTCCTACGGTTACCTGCTGCCTCCGGGTCTGTGATCCTGGGCACAACGTCCTAATAGCACTCGCGCGAAAGCGGGCATGTCGGGTGACATTCCCGCTTTCGCTTTTTTTGTCTCACCGCGCGAAGAGGGCGCGGCAAGCAGCGCCCCTACCTGCCCAGGCCCCGGGCATACGCGAAAACACCAAGATCCTCTCGCAGGGGCGCGGCAAGCAGCGCCCCTACCTGCCCATGCCCCGGGCATACGCGAAAACACCAAGATCCTCTCGTAGGGGCGCCGCTTGCCGCGCCCTGCCTGCCCAGGCCCCGGGCATACGCGAAAACACCAAGATCCTCTCGTAGGGGCGCCGCTTGCCGCGCCCTGGAGCGGGCCCGAAAGCCGTCGTCTTTCCAACGATTCGGGGACCGTGCCGGCAAGCGGGAACCCCGCCCCCGGGAAGGGGTATCATGGAAGGGGAATCCGGCCGCAGGCTGCGGCGGGCTTCCGGGACACCTCACTGCTCATGGCAACACCCGCATTGCTCCGGCGCCTGGGTGCCGTGGTCCTGTGCCTGGCCCTCGCCGGGCTGCACGCGGCGTGCTCGCCCGCCGGACCGCCGAAACCCGCCCCGCTGACCCTGCGGACGGCGGACGGGGCCGCCGTGACCGCAGTGCTGCACGCGCCGGACCCGCGCGCCGCGCGGGAACGCCCCCCCAGCCTGCTGCTGGTTCCCGGCCCCGGCCGGGACCACGGGGTCTGGGAGGGGTTCGCCGCCGCCGCCGCCGCGCGCGGGTATCTGTGCGCCGTCGTGGACCCGCGCGGCCCTGGCGTGCCCGACCGCGCCGCCGGGAAGGGCGGGCCGGAGAGGGGGCACCCGGCCCTGGCCGACCTGGCCGCCGCGCGGGAGGCCCTCGTGGCGGCGGGCGCCGACCCGGAGAACCTCGCCGTGGCGGGCGAGGAATTCGGGACGACCCTCGCGCTCCTGTACGCCCTCGCCGAGCCGGCCGTCCAGGCGGTGGTTGGCGTCTCCCCGGTCCTCGAAATGGGGGGGCTCGACGCGGAGCGGGTGGTCCGCGACCTGAAAGACTGCCCCGCGCTCTTCGTGGCGGCGGAGAACGACGGCCTCGGCGCGGCGGCGGCGCGCGCGCTCAAGGCCGCCGCGCCGGTCTTCAGCGAGGTGCGGCTTTACCGGGGCACGGCATCCGGCGCCGACCTCTTCGCGGCGCACCCCCAGGCGATGGGCGAGGTCTTCACCTGGCTGGAGGGCATCCTCCACGCCGACTGACCCCGCCCCCTGTCCCGGGACGGTGCGCCGCGCTTGACATGGGGGTGTGCGGCGGGTATCTTTTCGCAGCGTTGTTTTGCGCGCGCCCCCGGTCTGCGGGGGCAGAGGAGTCCGCCATGGCAGCAGCAGAGCAGGCCGCCCCCCTCATCTCGGTGGAGCGGCTGACCAAATCCTTCGACGGGCATCCCGTGCTGCGGGACGTCACCCTCCGGATCGAGGAGGGCGACCTGGTGTCCGTCATCGGCCCGTCGGGCTGCGGCAAGACCACCCTGCTCCGGTGCATCAACTGCCTGGAGCTGCTGGACTCGGGCCGCGTGTGCGTGGCCGGGGTCGCCCTGGAGCGCCAGGACCGCCACAGCCAGCCGGACCGCCTCTTCGCGGACCAGGCGCACCGGCTCCGCGCGGAGGTGGGCATGGTGTTCCAGTCGCTGAACCTCTTTCCGCACAAGACGATCCTGGAGAACATCATCCTCGCGCCGATGATCGTGAAAAACGAGCCGAAGGACGCGGCCGTGGCGAACGCCCGGCGGCTGCTGGCGAAGGTGGGGCTGTCCAAGCACGAGAACCGCCACCCGCACCAGCTCTCCGGCGGGCAGCAGCAGCGCGCGGCCATCGCCCGCGCCCTCGCCATGAACCCCAAGGTCATGCTCTACGACGAGCCCACCTCGGCCCTCGACCCCGAGCTGGTGGACGAGGTGCTCCAGGTCATGCGCGACCTGGACAACGAGGGCATGACGCAGGTCGTCGTGACGCACGAGATGCGCTTCGCCCGGAACGCCTCCGACTACATCGTCTACATGGAGCACGGGGAGATCGTCGAGATATCCGACGAGGATGAGATTTTCATCAACCCCAAGGATGACCGGACCCGCCGCTTCCTGCGGCAGTACATGGAGACGGCATGATGAGCGGTTCCCTTTTTCGCGTCTCCGGGGCGCTGGCGGCCGTTCTGCTGCTGATCCTGGGGGCGTCGGCCGCGCCCGCGCAGACGGATTCCCCCGCCGCCGACCCCGCCGCCGTTGCCGTGGTGGAAGCCCCCGAAACAGAATCCGCCGCCGCGGAGGAGGAGGAAGAGGCGGAGGGCGTCCCCATCACGCCGGAGATGGCGGCGGAGGCCGAGGAAACGGTGGAGTACACCGACGCGGACTTCGCGGGGGTGGAGGCCCCCGCGGCCGACGCGGGCATCCTGCGCTACGGCGCGGACCTCGAGGGCGGCGTGCCCTACATTTACGACGACCCGGAGAACCCCGGCACCCTGGTCGGCTTCGAGGTCGAGATCATGGACCACATCGGGGGGAAGCTCGGCCGGAAGCCGGTCTTCGTCCAGAACGACTGGGACAAGCTGATCCCCGGCCTCAACCGCGACCTGTACGAGATGGCGATCCAGGGCCAGGAGATCACGCCGGAGCACGAGGAGGCCGTCGCCTTCTCCGTGCCCTACTACGTCACCGCCCTCCAGCTCTGCGTGCGCCAGGACACCTTCGCCGTGTCCTCCCTGGCGGACTGCCGGGGGAAAACCGTGGGCGTGCTCAAGGCGTCGCTCTCCTACTACATTCTTGCGGACCTGGGCGGCGTGGACATCCGCGCCTATTCCACCGAGGTCAACGGCTTCAACGACCTGGAGAACGGGCGGCTTGACGCGGTGCTTTTCGACGGCCCCGTGGCCCTCTACTACGGCGGCCCGCGCCCCGGCGTCAAGTTCATCAAGCAGGAGATCGGCCGCATCAGCTACGGCTTCGCCTTCCCCGCGGACGAGCCGGAGCTGCTGGCGCGGGTGAACGAGATTCTCATGGAGATGCGCGGGAACGGCGAGCTGCGCCGCATCCTGGACCGGTGGAACCTGTGGAACCCCCTGGTCGCCGCCGAGTTCGGCGACTACGGCCCCCCGAAGAGCGACCCCGTCCTGTACGACCAGTGGGTCGCGCAGCAGGGGCAGGTTTCGGGGTTCCCGGAGAAGATCAAACGCTACATCGGCTTTCTGCCGGTGCTGGGCAGGGGCGCGCTGATCACGCTGGAGGTCTCCCTGCTCTCCATGTTCTTCGCCGTTGTGCTGGGTTTCCTGCTGGCCACGGTGCGCGTGTACGCCCCGCGTCCGCTGTCCCTGCTGGCCACGCTCTACATCGAGATCATCCGCGGCACGCCGGTGCTCATCCAGCTGTTCTTCATCTTCTACGGCCTCCCCTCGGTCGGCATCCGGTTCTCGCCGTTCTGGGCGGGCGTGGTGGGGCTGGGCATGAACTATGCGGCCTATGAGGCGGAGAACTACCGTGCCGGGTTCATCAGCGTGCCGCACTCTCAGATGGAGGCCGCCCTCGCGCTGGCCATGAGCCGCTGGCAGTCCATCCGCCACGTCATCGCGCCCCAGGCCTTCCGCGTGGTGCTGCCCCCGGTCACCAACGACTTCATCTCCCTGCTGAAGGACTCGTCCCTCGTGTCCATCATCACGATGATCGAGCTGACCAAGACCTACCAGATGCTCGCCATCACCTACTACGACTACTTTGGCACGGGCCTCATGGTGGCGGCCATCTACCTCCTCCTCGGCCTGCCCTTCGTGCGGCTCGCCCGCTGGACCGAGAAAAGACTCGCCGTGGCCCACCCCGGCGCGCGCCGGTAGACGGCGGAAAGGCACTTTCATGCGGGTTCATGTGATCGAGGGGGCGGGAGGCTGCGCGTTTGCCGCCGGGCGCCGCGCCGTGGCCGTCGTGGTGGACGCCCTGCGCGCCAGCGCCACAGCCGCCGCCCTGCTCCACGCGGGGGCGGTGGACATCCTCGCCGTGCCCGGGGTCGGGGGCGCCCTTGCCGCCCGGCGGGAGCGCCCGGACGCCCTGCTTTACGGCGAGCGCGGCGGCCTGCCCCCGGAGGGGTTTGACCATGGCAACAGCCCCGCCGAGGCGCATCACGCCGCGGGGCGGCGCGTGGTCTTCACCACCACCACCGGCGCGGGCCGTCTGAGCCAGTGCGCGGGCGCGGGCGCCGTGCTCATGGGCACCGTGGTCAACGCCTCGGCCGCCGTGGCCGCCGCGCGCCGGCTGGCCGGGCCGGACGGCGAGGTGGTCTTCATCCCCGCCGGGCTCATGGACGATCCGGCCTTTGACGCGCAGGAGGACCGCGCCGCCGCCGTGTTCCTGCTGGAGTGCCTGCGGAGAGAATGCCCGGACGCGGAGATCGGCGAAGGGCGGGACCTGCGCGCCGCCTATGCCGCGCGCCTGGCGGAGGAGGGCATCCTGCGGCTCTTCGAGACGGCCCCCCACGCGGAGAAACTCCGCCGGATTCACCTGGAGTCCGACATCCCCCTCTGCGCCGACCCGGACCGTTATCCCGCCGTTCCGCTGGCCGCCGCGCTCTCGCCGGAGGGGGTGCTGCTCCGGCGGGCCTGACCCGTCCGACCGGTCCTAGCCGGGGAAGTGCATGGCCATGGCAAACTCCATGGCGAAGTCGGGGTCCGTGCTGAGGTCCACATGGCGGACGGCGCGGGCCAGGGCGTCCACGCGGGCGTCGTCCGCGCGCGAAAGGAGGACCCGCTTGGCCCCCGCGAGGGAGGTGTTTCCGGCGTAGTGCACGCGGCTGGCGGGAATCTCGCGGGGGAGCAATCCCACGCGCAGGGCGTTTTCCCGGCGGATGTACTGGCCGAAGCCGCCTGCAACGAACACCCGGTCCACGCCGTCGAGGGCGGGCCCCGCCTGCCGGAGGAGGAGCAGGATGCCTGCGCGGATGGCCCCGGCGGCCAATTGCAGCTCGCGCACGTCGCGCTGCGTGAGCCCGAAGGGGCGTTCCGGCGGGCCGCCGACCACGAAGAGCGGGCCGCCGTCCGGGGTGCGCGCCACGCGCGCGGCGACGGCCTCCGGGGTGCCCGGGGACAGCGCCTCCGGTCCGGCGAGCCTTCCGTCCGGAGCCAGCAGCCCGGCGGCAAGCAGCTGTCCGCAGAGGTCGAGGAGGCCGCTGCCGCAGAGGCCCCTGGGCGGGCCGCCGCCGATGACGGAGAACTCCGGCGCGTCGCCGAGGACCACCTTCTCCACGGCGCCGCGGGCGGCCCGCATGCCGCAGGAGATGCGGGCCCCCTCGAAGGCGGGGCCCGCCGCCGTGCTGGCGGCGAGCAGCGCCCCGTCGTGGGCGAGCACCAGCTCCCCGTTGGTGCCGATGTCTATGAGGAGGCTGACCCCCTGGAGGCTGTCCAGCCCGGCGGCGAGGATGCCCGCCGCGGTGTCGCCGCCGACGAAGCCGCCGATGACGGGGAACAGGCGCAGCTCCGCGTCGGGATGGGCGGGGAGCCCCAGGTCGCGCGCGCGCAGGCGGGGGCCGTCGCCGAAGGCGGGCGTGAAGGGCACGCAGCCGAGGGGGGACGGGTCCACGCCGCAGAGCAGGCTTTCCATGGTCGTGTTGCCCGCCGCCGCGAGGGCGTGGACCTGTTCCGGCGAGGCGCCCGCGTCCGCGCACAGCCCGCGGATCATCTCCGCGATGACCGCGCAGACGGCCTGGCGCATCTCCAGGCGCTCCTGCTCGCCGCGTCCCGCGCGGGCGATGCGGGCGAGCACGTCGTCCCCCCAGACCGTCTGGGGGTTCATGGCCGCGGCCACGCCGCGGTCCGCGCCGTCGCGCAGGTCCACCAGCGCGGCGGCCAGGGTCGTCGTGCCCACGTCCACCGCGACGCCGAAACTGGGCGCGGTGTCCGCCCCGCCACGGAAGGCCAGCAGGCGGCTTTCGCGGACCACGGCGGCGCCCGCGTAGTCCGCGGCGCGCAGGCCCGCGGTGAGTTGGTTGAGGGCTTCCGGCGCGGCGGCCAGGGGGGGTGCGCCCGCTTCCAGCGCGCCCGCGGCGCGCAGGGCGGCGTCCAGCCGGGGGAGATCAGGCAGCCCCTCCTCCAGCGAGGGGGCCGTCATGCGGACATGCGCCTGCCGGACCACGGGGTCGGCCGCATCGCCGGAGGAGACGCCGTGCCCCGTGACAATCTGGTGGTCGCCGCCGAAGAGCGAGCTGCCGGGGAGATGCACGCGGAGATCGCCGGACACCTGATGGCGGCACAGGAGCCGCCACCCGGCGCCGAGGTCCTCCAGCGGGAGGGTCTTGAGTTCGGCGGGCAGCGGGTCGGGGGCCGGGTCGAGGCGGGCGCGGCATTTGCCGCAGGAGCCCGCGCCGCCGCAGGGCGTGTTCACGGCGAATCCGGCCAGGGCGGCCGCCTCCAGCAGCGGCGTGCCGGCGCGCGCCTCCACGGTGCGTCCCGGGGGGTCAAAGGTGATCTTGCAGCACTTTCCGCTCAAGGGAAGGGGTCTCCGGCGGGGCCACCGGGGACGGCCCGCGCGGGCCCACTATATCGCGGCGCGCCGCCGGGGTCAAGGGCGGCGCCGTCATGGGGGCCGGCACCCGCCCGGACGCCGCCCGGAGAGCCGCGTTGATGGGGGAGGGGCAGTCGTGACACAATGGAACCGCGCCCGGCGCGACCGGGCTGCGCAGGAGTGATGACCATGCGTTTTTCCGCCCTTCTTCTCGCCGCCGCGCTTCTTTCCGCCGCGGCCCAGGCTGTTCCTGTGGAGTCCCTCGGCCGTCCATGCACGCCGATTCACTATCTCGGGGGGGCGGCCGTGCGCGACACGGCGGAAAACGTGGACTATGTGGTGATGTCAACGGCCAGCGAAGCCGAACCGGCGGGCCTGCTGTTCATCAACCCCGGGAATGATGACGTCCGCCCCGTGCAGGCCCCTTCGGGCTCCGGCGCGTGGGCGATCGCGCAGATTCCCGGCACGAACCAGGTGGCCGTGGGCGCCTATTTCAACGGCCATGTGCTGGTGTTTGACATGACCGAGGGCCGCTTCGTCAAGGAGATTCCCGTCGAGGGCCAGGCCTGCATCTGGAACTTCGCCGCCGGACGGGACGGCCGCCTCTATTTCGGCACCTATCCCGGCGGGCTGCTGTGCGCCCTGAACCCCGCGGACCTTTCGGTGGAGGTGCTTGGCCCGGGCGCGCCGCCGAACACCTCGCTGCGGCGGGTGTCGGTCCTGCCGGACGGGCGGCTCCTCTGCGCGTATGACAAGGAAGCCCCGGCGGTCCGCCTGTTCAATCCGGAGGACAAAACGTTTTCCGATCCGCCTGACTCCCTGAAGGGCGTTTTCGGGGGCGTTGTGTGGAATGGCCTGTTTGCGGCGGGGAACCGCTTCTTCGACGCCGCCCTCGCGGAGGTGAAGCCCCCCTTTCCCGTGCCATCATCGGACACGGAGCCCTGGGCCGTGATTGAAGAGGCGACAACGGAGTCCGTTCTCTGGTCCCGACGGGGGGACACCTACTTTCGC
>Ga0123329_1004588_pt1 | contig 10731 bp, 8 predicted proteins | sample BioC12SIPDNA_FD_89703 | JGI IMG/M metagenome (GOLD analysis project Ga0123329, IMG submission 89703) | Anaerobic biogas reactor microbial communites from Washington, USA - Biogas_R1_B C12 SIP DNA | ecosystem: Engineered > Bioreactor > Anaerobic > Unclassified | place: Washington, USA | collected... | reverse complement strand
TCAACTCGACGATGGCGGCGACGATCTCTCCCACCCGCTCGTTGGGAAGGCCGATGACCGCCACGTCTTTGACGGCTTCGTGCCGGTGCAGGAAGTCCTCGATCTGCACGGGGTAGATGTTCTCCCCCCCGGAAATGATGACGTCCTTCTTGCGATCCACCAGGTAGATGAAACCGTCCTCGTCCATGCGCGCCATGTCGCCGGTGCGGAGCCAGCCGTCCTTCAGCACTCGGGCCGTGGCCTCCGGGTCCTTGTAGTAGCCCTTCATGACCCCCGGCCCCTTGACCGCCAGTTCGCCCACGTCACCCTGGATAACGGGGGTGCCGGATTCGTCGCGGATCTCCACTTCCCACAAGTAGCCCGCCTTGCCTATGGCGCCTACTTTGTTCACGTTCTCCACTCCCAGATGGACGCAGCCCGGGCCTATGGATTCGCTGAGGCCGTAGTTGGTGTCGTACTGGTGGCTCGGGAAATACCTCATCCAGCGCTCGATGAGGCTGGCAGGGACCGGCTGGGCTCCGATGTGCATGAGGCGCCATTGGCTCAGGTGGTAGTCGGAAAGCTTCAGGTCCCCACGGTCGACGGCGTCGAGGATGTCCTGTGCCCAGGGGACCAGCAGCCACACGATGGTGATCCCCTCGTCTGACACGGTGCGCAGGATCCACTCCGGTTTCACGCCCCGCAGGAGCACGGCCCTGCTTCCCGCCAACAGGCTGCCGAACCAGTGCATCTTGGCGCCGGTGTGGTAGAGCGGGGGGATGCACAGGAAATTGTCCGCGCGCGTCTGACAGTGATGGTTCCGCTCTGTCAAGCATGAGGAAACCAGGGCACCGTGATCGTGCAGTATGGCTTTGGGGAAGCCTGTGGTCCCTGACGAGAAGTAGATGGCGGCGTCGTCTGCATCACTCAGCGTGACGTCCGGCGCCTGCGGTGAGCGACCGGCTGTCAGTTCCTCATAGCGTTGAGCGAAGGCGGGGCAGGGGTCACCCACGAAGAAGCGGACGCTCACCCGTGGGACACGGTCGATGATGGCGGCGACGCGCTCCGTGAACTCCGGCCCGAAGACCAGGGCATCGGCGTCCGCCAGTTTCAGGCAGTACTCGATCTCCTCCGCGTCGTAACGGTAGTTCAAGGGCACGGCCAGGGCGCCTGTCTTGAGGATGCCGAAGTAGATCGGAAGCCACTCCAGGGAGTTGGTGAGCAGGATGGCCACCTTGGCCCCTCGAGCGATGCCTCGCTCCAGCAGGAGGTTGGCGAAGCGATTGGCGGCGTCGTCGAACCCGCGCCACGTGATCTCGCGCCTGGAGCCCAGCTCAGGGCTGATCTCAACGAGGCTGACGTCATCGCCGTACAGTCTCGCGTTACGGGAGAGTATCTCGGTGATGGGCATGGGTGGCATTCCTCCCAGGAGATGGACGTGCGCTGTTGGCTGTGCCGGTATCTATCATCCCACAAGGGGTTGGGCGGTGGCGGGAAGGGGCCCCCACGGGCCCCCTCCCGCCACCGCCCGGTCGCCGCGGGTGGCAACCATTGCGCTGCTCTTACGGCAGCATCATCGCGGAGTAGATGATCTGTGCCACGTGGCCGCGGGTGGCCACGGCGTAGGGATCAAGCGTCGTTGGCGTGGTCCCACCGATCAAGCCATTGAACTTGGCTTTGGCCACCACTGCCTCGTCGCCCGCCGGTGTGTCGACGAATCCGGTGTTGTAGCCGGCTGGTGGCTCCGCCAATGTGGCCCCCGCCGCTCGCACGGCTATGCGGATCAACTGGATCCTGCTGATGTCGTCGTATGGTCCGAAGAGCCCGGTGGTGTATCCGGTCACGATTCCTTGCTCAGCTGCTTCCTCCACGTAGTCGAACGGGTACAGCTCACCCGTGTACGGTACGTCGGGGAAAGTGGGGTCGGCCTGGTTGGTCACCGGCTGATCATGGACGCCCAGGGCCAGGACCGCGATCTTTGCCATCTGCGCCCTCTTCACCGGGTCGTCGGGACCGAACCGTTCGTCGGCGTAGCCTCCCACGATCGCCCGCTGTGCCAAGTACTGGATGGCATTGTGGAAGCGGTACCCGATGGGGACATCCGGGAAGGAGACCTGCTTCAGCGGGAAGAACAGCCGTCCCTTCGATTCGGCGTCGGCCGTGATCTCTTCGTCCTCCAGCAACATGGGCTTGTAGTCCCAATCAGCGTAGAGCTGGAGTTGGTCGCTGTAGTGAGGGCTCAGCTGGCCGGAGGAGCTGACGAAGCCGCTCTGACCGGGCGGGTTGACAATGATCCCCTGGACTCCCGCCGCCGAGAGCCTGACCAGGTGGTTCTGGGTCCCGCGGTTCTGGTAGATGATCTTATAGGTATCGCCGAAGGACTGCGGCACGCCTTGGAAGTTGGCCGGGACGAAGTCGAGCGTCATGGTGCTCGTCAACCACTGCGCCATGTCCGGCCCGTACTGGTCTTCCAGTGCGTCGAGCGCGGTGGTGAGGCTGGCCACCATCGCCTCGTTCGCCGACAGAGGTGCCAGATAGTCAGCGTGGAGCGGCAGGCTGGACGCCGCACCGGCCAGAACGTGGTGGAGCATCTTTGCCGCCGTGCTGAGGTTGGCGACTGGATGGTCGTAGCCGAGGAGCGTGCCGAACTCGTCCTGGAAGGTGGCGGCCAGCATGGTGGGGAGCCACTTCGCGAATATGGTCTGTCCCACGCTGTCGTATTTGCCGTCGTTGTCGACGTCGATGCGCATGTTGTCCCAAGCGGTGAGGTAGCTCAGCGCCTGCTGGATCCGTGGGTCATCCACCCCTTCCGCAGCTGCGATCAGATCCTCCTTGAAGTACTTGGCGCTGATGTCCATCAGGCCGATCTTGCGCACCACTTCCTGGAGGTCGACGAAGCTGACGGCGGGATCAGGGTTGAGCAGGTCGGTGATGGCATCCACGCGGTCGGCGCTTCCCCAGTTCGACTGACGCTCACCGTTCCTCCACGTTGCATCCGGCCGGTTGTTCCACTGGGCGAGGTAGCCTTGTTCCGGATTGACGCTGGACGGGTTCGTGGCAAAGGGATGGAAGCCCTCCCACTCAAAATCGCCGTTGCCGGGTGCAGGAAGGCGGTCATCGAGTTCGGCCGGCCGGATAGGGTACTGACCCAGGTAGAAATGGGCGATGTTACCCTCGGTGTCGGCGTAGAACCAGTTCATGGAGTAGGCGGCCTTCTCCGCTGCCTCCCTGAACTCCTCCACGTCGCCGGCACGGCTGGATTCAAGGTATCCCACCCACGTCATGAGGTCCTGGCCCTCGAACGCCCTGCGGCGGGCGTAGGCTTGGTTGTCGTCCAGGAAACTGTAGACAGGGCCGTGCACGCTGCGATAGAAGGTCTGGACTGAGTCAGGCTGGCCCTTGACCTTTATGATCTCCGACCGCTTTTCCATGTCCTTCCACTCGCCGTTGTACCAGTACTGCTCGGGATTCTCGGGATTGAGGGTCAACAGGTAGTTGTCGACCAGGTTGCCCACGCCGTAGGTGGAGGACCAGGCGTGGTGGTCGGAGTGACCGAACATAACGAAGGGAAACGACACGATGGTGGTTCCCACGCAGTTGAAGCCGGCACCATGGAGGCCGACCTCCATGAGGAAGCCGGGGACAGTCCACCAGAACTGTGGGCCGCCCATGAGCATGGCTTCACCGCTCGCGGATCTCTCGGGGCTGACGGCCACCATGTTGCTGGCCGATCGTGTCCCCATGCCCAGTTCGGCCAGGGTGCTCTCCACCATGTCCTGTTCGGCATCCATCGCCTCGGCCAGCTGGCTGATCCCCGGGGGGAGCGACGCGGACAGCAGTGTCTCGTCCGCCGTTTGCGTGGACGAACTCGCCGGTTCGGGGTCGGTGGTGGGGGCACCCGGGTCGTCGTACCAGACGGCGTCCTCGAACATGCCGGCGGCGGTGTCCTCGCCGTACTTGTCCTGTAGGTACTTCAGCAGGCCGGCGTTGTATATCTCAGATCCGTAGGCGAAACCGTCCATGAACTGGAAGCCGATGGTGTAGATGAAGGGTGCTATCACCTCCGCGGGGGTCCATTCCGTGGGCGAGAAGCCTTGGTCCGTGAATTCCTTTGGCATCTTGGAGGCGTCGGCCGCCGCTTCGGCTATGTACTGGTTGATGCCGTCGGCGAAAGCCTGCAGCATCTCTTGGTATTCTTCGGGCAGTGCCTCGATCTGGGCTTCGATCTCCCTGATGGTGTAGCCGTCTCGACGCGTGACCTTGTCGAAGTTGAGGTAATCGGGGCCGTAGATCTCGGCTGCTCGACCCAGCGCGGTTCGTTTGGAGATCTCCAGTTGGTACAGGCGGTCCTGAGCAGCGGCGTAGCCGTAGCCGTAGAACAGGCCGGCGGCCGTGTTCGAGTAGACATGTGGAACGCCGTAGCTGTCCCGGGTGATGTCCACCGCCACCGTGGCTCCGGCCGGCTGCAGCGCGGAGTTCCCGGCCCACGCCGCCGAGGCGCAACAGAGCACCAGAATCATCACTACGACGCACAGAAGAGCACTCCTACGTAACCAGAACATTAATCCCCCCTAACTGACTGGCCTGTCCAACGAGTTGCGCGATGTGGATGGGTGGTGGTCGGGACTGCCCCTCCGATACGTTGCCGTCCGGCATGTCGATCCCCGCCTGCTTGAATGGGTGGCCTCAGCAGTGAAGTGGTACCAGCAGTGAAGGTGGTACCTGCCGCGGCGCGTAGGTAAACCGACCCGTGTGGCGTGGCTTCGTCTCTGCGCGCGGCCGCGGGCCTTGACGGGGTACTATGAGCGGGTGTTGAGCCCTGAATACAGCACCAGGAACACGCCGGATGCGCGTGTGGCCAGGAGACGGGCTGCGGCTGCCCGCCGCAGGCGGCGGGCGGCCCTTGTGTTGGCTGTAGGTGTGGTGGGACTGGGAGTGCTGCTGTTGGCGCTTGCTTTCGCCCGGCCGGAGGGAGCCCGCGACGGTCCGGCCGGAGGTGCCGAGGGTGGTACGGTCGTCGTGGGGGGAGCGGCGGCAATTCCGATCGGCGCAACAGCGGGCCGGCCCACGTCCACCTTGACAACGACCGCCGCTACTCCTGCCCCTCCCGGTTCGGCCGGGGAGGCAGGGGCGCGCGTCGAGAGTGACGTTGAGATTGAGATAGGCTGGGTGGGCGACCTCACGCCCGGCTCCATGTACGGTGAACCGCCGGACGAGGGGCGGGCCCTTTTCGCGGCCACGCGCGTCCACACCATGAGCCCCGATATCATGGTCGCCAACCTTGAAGGGACATTTGGCGCGGGCGGGCCCTCCAAGTGCGACGGACGTGATTCCTCCAACTGCTATGCCTTCCAGGCCGATCCTCAGAACGCGCAAGCCTTGGCCTGGGCCGGGATCGATGTGGTCAACCTGGCCAACAACCACTCGTATGACTATTTCGCGGCCGGCGCGGAGGCCACCAAAGAAGCGCTCGCGGCCAACGGTGTCTCCCATACCGGCCTACTGGACACCGTGGCCATCAGGGAGGCGCGGGGGGTGCGCGTCGCCTTCCTGGGTTTTTCACCATACTCGTACAGTCCGGACATCGGGGATCTGGCAGCGGCTCGGGACCTCGTCACAGCGGCGGGCGAAGAGGCGGATATTGTGGTTGTGCTCATGCACGCCGGAGCCGAGGGCGCCGACAAGGTTCGCGTGCCGGAAGGGGGCGAGACGGCCTACGGCGAGTTTCGTGGAGACTCCCGCGCCTTCTCCCACGCGGTGATCGAGGCCGGCGCCGACCTGGTGCTGGGCTCGGGCCCGCACGTCATCCGCGGCCTCGAGGTCTACGAAGACCGGGTGGTGGCCTACTCTCTGGGCAATTTCGCGGGATGGGGCAACTTCAGCACGCAAGGGAATCTGGCGCTCTCCGGCCTTCTCACCGTTCGCATGGCTGCTGATGGGCGTGTCCTGGGGGGAAGATGGCTCTCTCTGCGTTTCGCGGAGGCCGGCGTGCCCGAGGTTGACGAGGGAGACGCTTCGCTGGAACTCGTGCGCGATCTCTCGCAAGCGGACTTCGCCACCCCGGTGAGGCTGGGGGCGGATGGCACCTTCACTCTGTCCACGAGCCGGTAGCTGAGCGCACCCCGACCGCGTCTTTCCATCTTTCCGCGTCTCGCAAGCGGACAAGCCACATTGGTACTAGAATGGAAGGAACGGAGCCTCAGGAAACGTTCACGGAGGAAAGCTGTGTATCTTCGGGAACGAGGGCTCCGTGGCCCGGCTGTGTCGGACGCAGGCCTCTGGACGGGGGGATGGTCAAGATGGCAGGCGACGTAGAGCGCTCGGATAGCACCGCCGAGGGTTCCGGCGGGGGTCTGGATCGGCTGATGCAGACCGAGGAGTGTCTGCAGGCTGTGCTGGCGCAGGCTGAGGAGAAGGCGGCTCTCATCCGCGCCGAAGCGCTCGCTGCCATTGAGGCGGCGGAGGGCCGGTTTGAGCAAGAGGCGGCGCAGGCGCGGAAAGCTCTGGAAAGCCGTGTGGCAGCCGAGAGCAAGGCTGAGCTGATGCGCATTGAGTGTGAGTATCAGGCTCAGAAGGCGGCGCTGGAGGGCATCTCCGACGCGCAGGTTGGGGAACTGGCGGAGATGGTTGTTCGGCGGCTGTGGGGGGAAGCGCCGGCGCCGGCCGACGCGTCGGAGTCAAGTGCATGATCTTGCCAATGGCCAAGGTTCGGGTCCTCGGCCCGCGGGCCCGGCTGCCCGAGGTACTGGCAGTACTCCAGGAATTGGGAGTCCTGGAGTTGGTTGAGCCGGGCCCCAACGGCCCGGTGGAGCGCCTGGGTCTCACGCCGGCTCAGAAAGCCCGCGGTCGCCACATGCAGCGAGTCCTCTCAGATATCGACGTCTGCCTGGACGCGTTCGGGCATGTGCCGGGTTCCACCAGGGCTGCTCGCGCCGACCGCGGTGATCTGGCCCGTTGGGCCGTCCTTGCGCTCCGCCTGCGGCCCCGGGTGGAGCAGCTCACCGAGACGGCTGCCGAGCTGGCCGAAGAGGAGGCCCTCATCTTGAAGTACCGGCCCTTCTTCACCACCTTTGGGCGTTTGCTCAGTCAGGAGTCGACGTGGGAGCGCGCGGCCGCCTACCACGTGGTCATCGGGCGCGAGGACGGCGACGTGGTGTCCCGCCTGCGTGACGCGCTGCGCGAGGCGGTGGGAGAGGAGTTTGAGCTGCACAGCGAGCGCCTTGCCTCGGGTGAGATGGCGCTTCTCATTCTGATCACCAGCCGCGTGGCGAAGAGGGTGGAGCAGATCCTGCGTGATGCCAGGGTGCAGGAGATCCCGGTTCCTGCCTCCTACCAGGCGCGAAGCCTCGCCGAAGCCGTGCCGCGCATGCTGGAACGTCTGACCGAGGTGTCCGAGGAGATGGCGCAGGTGCGGCGGCAGTTGGCGGAACTGGCCGATCGGCACCGGGAGGAGCTGGCCAGGGCCCGGGACGCCTTCCGCGACCGGCTGGCCGAACTGGAGGCCCTCCCCGTGTCGGGAGCAACCCGGCATGCCTTCGTGGTGGAAGGGTGGGTGCCGGAGGAGGAACTGGATCGGTTACGGACGCGGGTGCGGGACCACTGCCAGGGAATGGTCGTGGTGGAGGAGGTCCGCCTGCCTGGGCCGGAGCTGGTCCAGGCTCCGGTGGTGCTGCGGAACCCTCGGATCCTGCGTTCTTTCGAGAGCGTGCTGCGGCTGCTGGCGCCGCCTCGCTACGGCAGCATTGACCCCACGCCCTTCGTGGCCGTCTTCTTTCCGCTCTTCTTTGGACTGATGGTGGGAGACATCGCCTACGGGTTGCTGATGATCCCACTCGTGCTGCTCCTGCGGTCTCGCAGCCGCCCGGGCACCACCCTGCGCTCTATCAGCGAGGTCGCGGTGGTGTGTGCAGCGAGCAGCATACTGTTCGGCATCGTCTATGGTGAGTTCCTGGGTGACCTGGGCAGGCGGTTGCTTGGTCTGCATCCGGTGCTGTTTGACCGCGAAGAGGCCTTGGTGCCGTTCTTGGTTGTCGCCATTGCTCTGGGCTTCATCCACGTGGTGTTGGGCTTGATGCTGGGGATGGCGGCGGCGTGGCGGCACAGCCGCCGCCACGCCGCCGCCAAAGGGGCGACGGCGGCCGCCATCGTGCTCACCATGATTGTATTGCTGGGTTTCGTGGGAATCATGCCCAAAGCCGCGGTCCTGCCCGGCCTGATTCTGCTGGTGCTATGCCTTGTGTTGCTCGTGGTAACGGAGGGCGTAGTGGGCGTGATCGAGATCCTTTCCACTATGAGCAACGTGCTCTCCTACTCCCGCCTTATGGCGCTGGGTACAGCAGGTGTGATGATGGCTGCGGTGGCAAACGAGCTGGCCGCCGCGCTGGGGTCGTTGCTGCTGGGGATTGTGGTCGGTCTCCTCTTCCACACTCTTAACTTCGTGATCACGCTGTTCAGCCCCACCATCCACGCCTTGCGTCTGCACTACGTGGAGTTCTTCGGCAAGTTCTATGACCCGGGCGGTAGGCCCTACCGTCCGTTTGCCCGCCGGGACCAGCAACCGGGCCGCTAGGCCGGAAGGAGGAACGCAATATGGAAGGCGCCATCATCACATTGGCCGCCGCGGTAGCGATCAGCCTGCCCGCGATGGCGACGGCTTGGGCGCAATCGAAGATCGGCGCGGCCGGCGTGGCCAGCTTGGTCGAGAAACCGGAGATGGCCGGCACGGTGATCATCATGCTTGCCATCCCGGAGACCATGGCCATCCTGGGATTCGTGGTGGCCGTCATTATCATGTTGCAGGGCGGATGAGCCGGCCGTGGCCATGGACCAGCTGATAGCAGCCCTGGAACGGGATGCTGCCGCGGAGGTGGAGGATAAGCTGCAGAAGGCGCAGGCTGAGGCCGATGAGTTGATGGCCGGCCGTCGCGAGAAGCTGGCGCAGCGCCTGGAGGAGGAGGCACAGCGTCACGAGCGGGACCTGCGCACCCAGGCAGCCCTTGCCGCCGCTCGGGCCCGCCACATGGGCCGGAGCGATGTGCTGCGCGCAAGAGACGCGCTGTTGAGTCGGGTGCGGACGGCTGCAGAGGCACTCGTGGCGTCGCTGGAGGCTGATCCCGGCTATCGCGCTGCATTGGCGGGGGAAGTTCGGGAGGCCGTGGGCTATATGGGGGAAGGCCCGGCACACGTGCGGTGTCGACCGGCGCTGGCCCGCGTCATCGGTGAAGCGGTGGCGGGCCTGCAGAGGACGGGCTTGAGCGTTCAGGAGGAATCGGGTCTTCCTACCGGTTTCGTCATTCGCGCCGCGGACGGCCGGGAGGAAGTGGATGCCCGTCTGGTCACCCGTCTGGACCGGATGTGGCCGGAACTCAGTCTCTTGGTGCTCGGGGCCGTGAGCCGCCGCGGTTGGCTTGACGGAGAGGTCCGTGAGTAACTGGAGCGATGTGCTGGCGCGGGTGGCCGGGCTCAAAAGCCGCCTGCTTTCCGGCGAGCAACTGCGGACGCTGGCGCGTTCTCCCGACCTACCTGCGCTGGCCGAGGGCATGGAGAGGGCCGGCTTCCCGGTGCGCGCGACAGTGCTGGGAATCTCTCCTGCGGCGTTGGATCTCGCGGTGCGTCGTCAGGCCGGGGGGGCGCTGCGCATCCTTGGTCGCTGGTGTGGCTCTCGTGCTACTGATCTGGCGGTGATTTTCGAAGATGAGGATCGGCGCAGCCTGCGCATCCTGTTGCGCGGGTTGATCCAGGGCGTTGCGCCCGCCACGCGGCTCTCCGGGCTCCTTCCCACGCCCGCGCTGCCTGAGCGGGTCTTGGAAGAACTTGCGGAGCAGCAGAGCGGGGAGGCCCTGGCCGGTCTGCTCTCGATATGGGGTTCCCCGTTCGGTCCGCCTCTTCTCAGAGAACTGAGCCTGGTGGAACCGGATCTCTTCCGCTTGGAGTTGTTGTTGGATCGGACGTGGGCCGAGCGGGCGCTCGGGTCTGGTCGGGTGCACGATCCCGTCGTGCGCCGCTTCGCGCAGACGAGCATTGACCTGGCGAACGCGCGGAGCGTGCTGCTCCTGGCCCTGCAGGGAACGGATGTGGAGGCAGGAAACGCCTTTCTCCCGGGCGGGGAGATGCTGGGTCTGATGGAGTTCACCCGGGCGGCCGCATCCGGCGGCCCGGACAAAGCCCTGTCGTTGTTGACCAAGCTTTTTGCACCGTCACCATTTGCCGGCGTCCTGCGTGAGCACAAGGATCTCTCCACGCTCGAAGAGGCGCTGCTGGTGGAGCACGCCTCTCAGTTCAGGCGTCTGGCTCGCCGGGAGCCGAACGGCCTGGCGCCGGTGTTTGCCTACGTGCTGCGGCTGCGGAAGCAGGTCATCGACCTTCGGCGACTGGTGTGGGGGGTCGCGCTGGATGTGCCGCGCCCGGTGCTCAGCGCAGAGATGGCGGGAGGGGCAGGAGGATGAGCTACAGCGTGGCGGTCATCTGCCGTCCGGAAGTGGCCACGGGGTTCTCGCTGGCCGGGTGCCCCACTGTGGAGGCCACGGTGGAGGCGGAGGCGGGCGAGCGTCTGCTGGAACTGGCGGCGGATCCCAATACCGGCGTCATCCTGATACAGGAGGAACTGCATGCTCGGGTGTCGACGGACGTGCTGCGCTTCCTGGCCAAGCGGCCACTGCCCATGGTGGTTCCTTTTCCCGGCCCCGTGTGGGATGAATCGCTGCGTGGGCCGGAGGGCTATATCGTCGAGATGCTACGGCAGGCGATCGGCTA
>Ga0123329_1004585_pt1 | contig 10733 bp, 6 predicted proteins | sample BioC12SIPDNA_FD_89703 | JGI IMG/M metagenome (GOLD analysis project Ga0123329, IMG submission 89703) | Anaerobic biogas reactor microbial communites from Washington, USA - Biogas_R1_B C12 SIP DNA | ecosystem: Engineered > Bioreactor > Anaerobic > Unclassified | place: Washington, USA | collected... | reverse complement strand
GTGCCCTCCATGAGCACGTTCACGGCGCCGCGCACGATGGCTACCGCCTCGCGCCCGATCCACAGAGACACGAGGATGGAGATGATAGCGTCGGCGTAGTTCCACTCCCACAGATAGACGAGCAGGCCGCTCACCATCACCCCGAAACTGGTGGCGGCGTCGCCGACCAGATGGAGGAAGGCGCTCCTCAGGTTGAGATCGCGGCGATAGCCGTGGAGAAGTAGGGCGGCGAGGCTGTTGACCACCAGGCCCCCGGCTGCGAACGCGATGACCCACAGTCCCTCGACCGGCTGGGGATCGAGCAGACGGCGAACGGCTTCGACGATGATGTAGATCGAGATGGCGACGAGCACCGCGGAGTTGAACAGAGCCACCAGGATCTCGGCCCGCTTGTAGGCGAAGGTCCGGCGGGGCGTGGCGGGCCGCCGGCCCAGACGGACCGCCCAGAGACTCAGACCAAGAGCGACCACATCGCTGAGGTTGTGGGCCGCGTCGGAGAGCAGGCCCAGGCTGTTGGCGACGATCCCGCCGACCACCTGCAGGAGGGTGATGATGAGATTGAGGCCGAGACTGATGATGAGCCGCCGGTCGGGCTCGGCGGGCAGGAGGGGAGCCGTGACGGGCTCGGCGATGTCCACCCGCCGGCCTTGGTCGGAGTGGAGGCCGCCGGTCACAGCAGGTCGCGCTCGCGCCTGACGGCGAAGAATTCCCTGAGCAGTGCCGCCGCCTCCCGCGCCATGACTCCGGCACGGACCTCGGGCTGGTGGTTGAGCGCCGGATGGTCGACGATGTTGAAGATCGTGCCGGCCGCTCCGGCTTTGGGGTCGTCGGCCCCGTAGACGAGCCGTCTGATGCGGGCCAGCACTATCGCGCCGGCGCACATGGCGCAGGGCTCCAGGGTGACGTACAGAGTGGCGTCCTTGAGCCTCCAACCACCCACCACGGCGGCCGCGTCGCGGAGCACCAGCATCTCAGCATGGGCAGTCGGGTCGTGACGCCGCTCTCGTTCGTTGCCCCGGGTGGCCAGGACCTCTCCGTCGACGACGAGCGCGGCGCCCACGGGGACCTCGCCCGCCGCGGCCGCGCCTCGCGCCTCCTCGATGGCCAGTGCCATGAAACGGTAGTCGTCGTTCTGAGCGGGTATGGTCACCCGGCGCTCCTTCCTCGGGCGGTGCTACCCAGATGATACATGGCGGGCGCGGAGCGCTGCCCGTCGGGAGGCGGCGTCAAGCGTTGCGTCGCGCTGTGGCTCCGCCCCGCAGCCGCCGCGTCCGCACGTCACGCCGCCCCGCAGCCGCCGCGCCCTGCTCCTCACGCCGCCCGGAGCGTGCGCACCTCGCTGACCGAGCCATCCGCGTACTGTATGTGCAGGCTTCGCACCGTGTCCTCCTGGATGTCGAGGAAGATGGCGGCCACGCTGTCTTGTGGAGCGCCGAACTCTATCCTCTGCCTCGTCACGCAAAGCTTGCGGTAGACAACGTACGCGATGCACGCGAAAAGTATGACAACGCCGACCACGGCTGCTATGAGCATCGGACCCCCTCTGGTCTCGGTGGATCGCTGTGCGAGAAGCATAGCCGACGGGCCGGACAGGAGGACCGGGGCGCAGCCCGCGTGCGGGCTGCGCCCCCTGACGGCCGGCGCCCCTTGACGGCCCCCGCCGCTGCTGTTAGGTTGCGAAAGGGACGCTCGATTCGGCAACCACTATCCCGCGGGGGTAGGTCATGGCGCGCATAGAGTTCACCGACAACTATGAAGACCTCTCCACAGAGAGCGGCTACCAGTTCAAGTTCATCTGCGAGAACTGCGGCAACGGCTACATGTCGAGCTGGATAGCGAGCAAGTCCGGTATGGCCACCGGCCTTCTCAGAGGAGCGGGGAGCCTTCTGGGAGGCTTCCTGGGCAGCGCGGCCGACAGTGCCGACGACCTGCGCGATCTCGTCGCCGGTCCCGCTCACGATCGAGCGTTGCAGCAGGCCGTGGAGGAGATCCGGCCCCTCTTCGTTCAGTGCAAGCGTTGCGGCCAGTGGGTGTGCCGCGAGATCTGCTGGAACAACGAACGTGGCTTGTGTGCAGAGTGCGCTCCTATCACCCAGCGGGAGCTCGGCGCCATTCAGGCTCGGCTGACGGTCGAGCAGGCGGAAGACAAGCTGCGGGAGCAGGACCTGACCGAGGGACTCAACCTCACGGCCAAGGCCGTCGTGATCTGCCCTGTGTGCGGAGTGGAGAACGAGGGCGGCAAGTTCTGCCAAGAGTGCGGGGCCTCCCTGGCTCCCAAGACCGAGTGCCCGCGCTGTGGCACCAAGCTGAAACCCAACGCCAAGTTCTGCCCGGAGTGTGGGAACAAGATGGTCTGATGGCCCGCGCGTGCCGGCTGAGCTACGGCAGTCGCTCCGGCCCGGCGGAGTGGTCGTTCGACGGGTCGTATCTGACGGTCAGTTCTGAGCAGGGCGGGCCGATCGCCATAGCCGTATCCGAGGTAGCCGGGATCGCGGGAGACGGATACGAGCTGCGCCTCAGCCTTCCGGGCCGATCCGGCGCCGCCGAACCGAATCTAGTGCTCACCCATTTGGGAGCCGAGGGTCCCGCCCTGCTCGAGAGGTTGCGCCGGGAGTGGGCGCCGGCCCGCGCGAACGCGCTTCGTCTGGGCGGCTCGGGTGAGGGCAGGCCGTTCATGGGGTCGGTGACAGGGCCGGGGGATGAGGCGGGAAATGCCGCGTGGCCGGCGCAGGCGGCTGCGCGGCCGGTCCGGCCGGCCGACCAACCCGAGCCGTTCCACGCCCTTCTGTTCGAGGACGTCCTGGTCGTCGCCCGTGAAGGACGCGACCTGGAGCCGGTCTTCCTTGCCCTGGTGGGGGCCGTAGATCTCGATGAACCCGCCTATGCGGTGAGGGTACGGCAATGGCCCGGTCAAGAGGTTGTCTTCTCCAAGATGGCCGGGCAGACGGAGGAGTTCCTTCGCGCCCTGCGGGCGAACCGCGCGCTGTTGGCGGAAGAGTCGGCAGTGGCCCTGTCAAGCATGGTCCCGCTGCTCCCGGCGGGTCTCCGGGCCGTTCTTGCCGGCGTGTGGCCGCCCGGACGCCTGCTGGAGCTCGACGCGATGGAAGCGGTCTGCCCGGGGTTCCACAAGGCCTTCCGCGACGGCCTGCTGCCGGGGTTGCTCCGTCATGAGGAGGCCGGGTTCCTCCTGGACTGGGCCTCCGGTGGTTCGTCGTGGTTGGGGTGCACCCGCAGGTCGGCGGCTTCCAGCGGCGAGACCGGGGACCAGGGATATCCGCTCTGGCTGCTTTGCGGCAAGAAAGGCTCGTGGTTCTTGGAGGCGCTCTCCAGCGAAGACCGCGCCACCTACTGTTTCTCAGGCGGCGAGGACATACCTGTTCTCGTGTCCAAGCTCCTCTCCGCTCCCCAGTTCTCGCGCGAGGCCCTATACAGTCCCTTGGAGGAGTTCGACGGCGACAAGGCCGAGCTTGCGATCCCGGCTCGATCTCTGGCATTTCTCGTAGAGCTACGCAGCCGCTTCTGGGGCCGGGTCATCCACCGTACCTCGGAGGGATGGCGCGGGGATGTGGAGAGGCTGGCCGGGAGTCCATCAGACTGACCGGCCGGCGCGCGGCCGGCGACGGCCGGCTCGGCGGCTTCCGTCGGTACCGGGACGGGGACCGCATAGGCAAAAGCGAGTCCCGAGCGAACTCGCTTTTCGCCTTTCAACGACTCTCACTTCGTCCCCGCTTCGCTGTACTTCGCGGTCATTTGTCTCCGCGGTTCCTCTGCGGGTCCCCTTGTAAGAACCTCAGACGCTGCGTCTGAACTCTCGGGACTCTGCTCATGATTCTAGCCTTCTTCCGGGCGAAGTCAAGCGCCCGAGAGGCCCCCGCGGCAACGAAAACTTCGCTCTCTGCGGGTGGTGACAGCGGCCGCCGGATTCGCTCCCAGCGGCCTCCTTTGTCCATGCGGGTTTTGGGCAGGTCGGGCCGTCTTGGTAGCGGATCACGGATGAGACGCCCGGACCTGTCGCCGGCCGGCTGGGCCGGGATGTGTGTCTGAGATGCCACGCGCCTGCCCAGCCGCGCCCGCGCAGCCGCTCTGGGGCGCGCCCGCGCCGCCACGCCGGACTGCCGCGCTGGACTGCCGCGCCGCTATTCGAGCGTCGAGTGGTAGCTCTGCAGCGACCGCACCAGACCCCGTGCCGCGCGGCGGGCGGCGATGCCCCCGGCCGCGGCCCTGGCCGCCGTCGTGGTGGTGATGTAGGGCACCCGGTATCGGATGGCCGCCTTGCGGATGTAAGAGTCGTCGAACTCGCTGGACTTGCCGGCCGGTGTGTTCACCACCAGCTGGATCTCACCGTTCTTGATGGCGTCCTCGATGTTGGGGCGGCCCTCGTGCAGCTTGAGGATGGGCTCCGACGCGATCCCCTGCTCGGTGAGGAAGGCATGAGTGCCCACTGTGGCTCGGATATGGAAGCCCATCTCGCTGAAGGCCCGCGCAGCCGGCAGCACCAGCTCGCGGTCGCGCTCGGCGACGGTGATCAGCACGGTGCCCTCCAGCGGGAGCGTCTGCCCGGCGGCCTCCTCGGCTTTGGAGAAGGCCAGGCCGAACGAGTCGGCCATACCCAGTACCTCGCCGGTGGACCGCATCTCGGGCCCCAGCAACGGGTCGACCTCCTGGAACATGCTGAAGGGGAAGACCGCCTCCTTGACGCCGAAATAGGGGATCGTCTTGTGCTCGAGCGCAAGCTCGCTGAGTCTCTCCCCCAGCATCAACCGGGTGGCGAGCCCCGCCATGTTCACGTTGCATACCTTGGAAACCAGCGGCACCGTCCGCGATGCCCGAGGGTTGGCCTCCAGCACGTAGACCACGTCGTCGAGGATGGCGTACTGCATGTTCATGAGCCCGACGACTCCCAACTCCACCGCGATGCGCCTCGTGTACTCGTTGATGGTGGCCAGATGCCTCTCGGGGATGGAGACGGGCGGGATCACGCAGGCCGAGTCACCGGAGTGCACGCCTGCATACTCGATGTGCTGCATGACGGCGGGCACGAAGGCGTCGGTGCCGTCGGAGAGGGCGTCGGCCTCACACTCCATGGCGTTCTCGAGGAACTTGTCGATGAGGATGGGCAGTTCCGGGTTCACGTCCACCGCCGCGTTGACGTAGCGGACCAGCATCTCCTCGTCGTGGATGATCTCCATCCCCCGGCCACCCAGCACGTAGCTCGGACGGACGATGAGCGGGTAGCCGATGCGCTCGGCCAACGCGCGGGCCTCCTCCACTGATGTGGCCATACCCGCCTCGGGCATGGGGACGCCGAGGCGTTCCATCATGCCGCGGAAGCGGTCCCGGTCCTCGGCGAGGTCTATGGTGTCGGGGGAAGTGCCGATGATGGGGACGCCCGCCTTCTCGAGGTCCCGAGCGATGTTGAGCGGGGTCTGCCCCCCGAACTGCACGATGACGCCCTCGGGACGCTCCTTCTCGTAGATGGCGAGTACGTCTTCGACGGTGAGGGGCTCGAAGTAGAGCTTGTCGGAAGTGTCGTAGTCGGTGGAAACGGTCTCGGGGTTGCAGTTGACCATGATCGATTCCAGACCGGCCTCGCGGAGGGCGAAGGCGGCGTGCACGCAACAGTAGTCGAACTCGATCCCCTGCCCGATGCGGTTCGGGCCGCCGCCCAGCACCATGATCTTCCGGCGGTCGTCGACCGGAACGACGTCGGCGGCGTTGTAGGTGGAGTAGTAGTAGGCGGCGTCTTCCACGCCGCTGACCGGCACGGGGTGGTAGCCATGCCTGAGGCCCAGGGCCAGGCGCTGCGTCCTGATCCGGGCTTCGGGTAGGCCGGTGAGCTTGGCCAGATAGGAGTCGGCGAAACCGTCCTTCTTGGCTCGGACGAGAAGGTCGTCGGGTAGCTCGGCGGCCGGGGCGGCAGGGGTGACTGCGGCGCCCACGGCACCGGCTGTCGCGGCGCTCCCGGTCACGGCGTTCTCGGCCACGGCACTGCCGGCCACGTCGGCCGCCCGCCACGCCAGGATCTCCTCCTCCAACTCCACCAGCTCCCGCATCTGCTCTATGAACCAGGGCTTGATGTGGGTGCGCGCGTGGAGGGCGTCCGTGGTCGCTCCTTTGCGCAGGGCCTCGTACATGATGAAGTGCCGCTCGCTGGTGGGCTCCTTGAGCAGCATCATCAGCTCATCGAGCGACCTCGAGTTGAAGTCCTTGGCGAAGCCGAGGCCGTAACGGCCCGTCTCCAGGGAGCGTATGGCCTTCTGGAGCGACTCTTTGTAGCTCTTGCCGATGGACATGACCTCGCCCACCGCCCGCATCTGGGTGCCGAGCCGGTCCTGCGCGTCGCGGAACTTCTCGAAGGCCCATCTGGCGAACTTGACCACCACATAGTCGCCCGACGGCGTGTACTTCTCCAACGTGCCGTCACGCCAATAGGGGATCTCGTCCAGAGTGAGGCCTCCGGCGAGCATGGAACTCACCATCGCGATGGGGAAGCCGGTAGCCTTGGACGCGAGAGCGGAAGAGCGGGAGGTGCGGGGGTTGATCTCGATGACGACCACCCGCCCCGTGCGGGGGTCGTGGGCGAACTGTATGTTCGTGCCCCCGATCACTTCTATGGCCTCCACGATTGCATATGAAGCTTTCTGCAACTTCTGTTGCAGCTCGGGGGAGATGGTCAGCATCGGGGCCGTGCAGAAACTGTCGCCGGTATGCACCCCCATGGCGTCGACGTTCTCGATGAAGCAGACTGTGATCATCTGGTCCTTCGCGTCGCGCACGACTTCGAGTTCCAACTCCTCCCAGCCCACGACCGACTCCTCCACCAGCACCTGCCCCACCAGGCTGGCCCGGATGCCGCGCTCCGCGACGACCTGCAGCTCCTCCCGGTTGTAGACGAGACCGCCGCCGGTGCCTCCCATGGTGTATGCGGGCCTGACCACGATGGGGTAGCCCAGCTCAGCCGCTACGGCCGCCGCCTCGTCGACCGAGTAGCAGATCTCGCTACGGGGCATATCGATGCCGAGGCGGCTCATGGTCTCCTTGAAAGCCAGCCGGTCCTCTCCCCGTTCGATGGCGTCGGGGCGCACCCCGATGATGGCGACGTCGTACTTGTCGAGCACACCGGAGCGGTGCAACTCTGACGAGAGGTTGAGGCCGGACTGCCCGCCCAGGTTCGGGAGGAGCGCGTCGGGCCGGGACACCGCGATGATCTCGGCCAGCGTCTCCTTGTTGAGCGGCTCGATGTAGGTCTCGTCGGCCATGACCGGGTCGGTCATGATGGTCGCGGGGTTGGAGTTCACGAGGACGATCTCGTAGCCCAGCTTGCGAAGCGCCTTGCATGCCTGCGTCCCGGAGTAGTCGAACTCACAGGCCTGGCCGATCACGATGGGGCCGGAGCCGATGATGAGGACCTTCCGGATATCCGGGCTACGGGGCATGCGCGCTCCTCTCGGGGGTCGTTGTGATGTCGCGCTCGATTCTATCGTGGGCGGAGCCCGCGCGATACTGCCGCGGACCACCCGCGGCGTTCCGGGTCCTCCTGGGCTCTCTCGGCCCTCCCGGATCCTGCCGGGCCCCCTCAGCCCTTGGCCGAGCGCACCTGGATGAGCTGGGCGGCGATGCTGATGGCGATCTCTTCCGGTGTCTCCGCCCCGATAGCCAAACCGATGGGGGCGTGCACTCGCGCCAGGTCGTCGTCTGAGAACCCCAGGCTGGACAGGTGCTTGAAGGTGTCGGCCACCTTCTTCTTACTCCCGATCATGCCTATGTAGCGCGCTCTGGTCTCGAGAGACTGGGATAGGACGCTCGCGTCGTGGCTGTGGCCTCTGGTCACGATCACGAGATAGCTGTCCGCGTCGATGGGGAGCGTCTCCACCACGTTGTCGAAAGACTCGGGCACGACGAGCCGGTCGGCGGTCGGAAAGCGCTCGGGGCTCGCGAAGTCAGGTCGGTCGTCGATGACGGTCGTGAAGAAGCCGAGCGTGCTCAGCACGGGCGCCAGCTTCTCGGCGCAGTGTCCCGCGCCGAAGACGTATGCGGCGCCGTGGGCGCCGACGGGTTGCACATGAGTCTTGGTGGTGGCGCCGGCCAGGATCCCGTCGTAGGTGCCACCCTTCTTGGCGAGCTCCTGCAGCACCTCCGGAGCGCAGACCGGGTCGCCCGCGACAGAGCCGTCAGCGCCGACAAGACACCTGCGCACGGCGTCCCCGGGGGTGTTCTCCGGGATAAGGGTGACGATCCAGCCTCTGCGTCCCGTACCCAGAAGCTCCACCAGCGCCTGGAAGAACTCCCGCGGCGTAGACTGGGTGGACTCGATGCGTTCAATCAGCAGTGATCCGCCCCCACCGCACAGCATCCCGAGCTGGGCGGCGTCGAACCTCTCTATATAGAAACCGCCGATCTTCAGCACGTCGAGGGCCCTCTCTATGGCAGTCGCCTCCAAGGGGCCGCCGCCGATCGTGCCCGCGATGGACCCGTCGGGTTTCACCAGCATCATCGCTCCGGCGTGCCTGGGCGAGGAACCAAGCGTGTCGAGGATGGTCACCCAGGCGATGTCCTCGCCCTGATCGAGCAGAGACAGAGCAGTCCGTGCCGTATCGAGGTTCATCTTCGGTTCTCCCTCGGTTCAGTTATCGTCCTCTTCGCAGTGCCGGAGGTGATCCTCTCTCGATCGTCCCAGTCCGACACACGTATCGTCAGTCGTCCCTCTGCAAGGTCCGCAGCGACTGCGGGGATGGCGCCGAGAGCTCCGCGAACCTCTTCCTCACCCGGCCTCGGACCGGTCTCGCAAGACCGGACCCTTATGAGGAGCGCGGCGCAGGTTCCTTCCTCGGCATATTCCGTGCTGAAGTCGGTCAACCCGGGCAGAGGGAAGAGCGCCTCGTCCAAGTCGCCCTGGCGGAGCATGCCGCCTCCGGGCAGTTCGACAGCGCCGTCCACGCGTTCATCTACATGAGCCATACGCCTGAGCACAGTGCCGCAGGGGCACGGCCCCGGGATGAAACGGCTCAGATCACCGGTCCGGTAGCGGACCAACGGCGTGGCCGTGCGCGTGAGAGTGGTGAATACTACCTCCCCGCTCCCTCCCTCCGGTTGCGGCCGCATCGTGACCGGGTCGACGATCTCGAAGAACAGATCGGCCTCTCTCAGATGGTAGCCGCCGCGCGCTCCACAATCCACACCGCCCCCCAGTCCCATCTCGGTCGACCCGTAGTGGTCGTAAACCGCGCAACTCCAGATTGTTTCGATGGCCCGCACCACTGCGCGGGGCACGCGGTCGGTGCTCAGCAGCACGCTCTTCAACTCGGCGGAAAGGGAACGCCGATCGGCTTCCGCCGTCCTGGCCAGCTGCAGCACCTGGGTCGGTATGCCCACCAAGCTCGTGACGCGCTTCTCGGCCATCACGTCCAGGGTAGCTCGGGGGTCGGCCACGGGACCGTGCGGAATGCCCTCCACCCCCATCCGCTCCAGACCCTCCCTCAGAAGGTCGCCCACGCTGCCGGGGAGGCTGCCCGGCAGCAGTATGAGGACCCGGTCGCCCGGCTCGACGAGAGTGGACATCCCTCGGTGGAAGAAATCCCTTGTCAATTCCTGGTCCTCCGCCGTGAAGAAGACCCTCTTTGGCTGACCGGTCGTGCCGGAGGTCGAGAGGGTGACGATTCGCTCCACTTCGTTCTGGGGCACGCAGAGGAAGTCGTGAGGCGCGGCCTTGAGATCGTCGGCCGTCGTGAAGGGCAAAGCGGCAAGATCCCCGAGAGTGGCGAGCAGCGGCCCGTCGGTCCCGAGCAGTCGTCGGTAGAACCGGCTCTGGGCCCGAACGCGGGAGAGTGTATCGTTCAGTTGCCGGAGCTGATAGCGGTGGAGCTCCTCAAGGTCGAGGCGTCGTCCGTTCGAGCCTATCTTGGCGGTGATCCAGGGCTCGAGAGGCGTTCTCGGCACGCGACCGGGTCGCGGGACACGGCTGGGTCCTGGGGCGCGACCGGGCGCCGGGACACGGTTGGGCGCCGGGACACGCCTGGGCGCCGGCCCGCGGTCGGCTGTCGCCGAAGGCCGGTACACGGGGTCGCCAGACGCGTCGGTGAGGTTGTAGGCGCAGAAGGGAACGAGCCTGTTGCCCGCTCCGACCACGTGCAGGCAGCAGTCGCGCAGCCGTTCGAGGTCGAGATTCCAGACATCCTGGAACGCCATGGCCGTGACCGAGAAGGTGTAGCGACGCAGCCTTTCTAGGAACTCGTCCAGGTCCGGCGCGGTATGGCCGGTCGCCCCGCCCGAAGTACCGCCGGCTGCGCCGGCCGATGCGCAGCACTCGCCCGTTCCTGTGTCGAGCGACCAGCGGCGGGCCACGTGGTCGCGCTTCTTCTCTGCCGGATTCACTTTGGCCTTCCGGTCGCAACAGCACCGGGCCGTGTCGGGGGCGGCCAGGGGGCGCACCGAGCCGTCCTCCATCAGGACGTAGTCCCCATGCAGCGAGCACAGGGAATGCTCGCAGCCCGAGGGGCGGAGGCTACCCAGTTGTATGAGGCCGTCTGTCTGTGTCTCTATGTCTCTCATGAGCTCGGGAAGCGTGTAGCGGTCGGCATCGTCGGGCTTCCGAGGGTAGCGGCCGAAGTAGCTCATCGGTTGGAAATGAACGCCCCTCACGGCGGGGAGTCCGCGGATGGCGTAGTCGATGATGCGGCCGACATCTCCCGTGTTAACGCCGGGGACCAGGGTGGGCACCAGCACGACACCGAGTC